>Ga0182743_1000026_pt1 | contig 327777 bp, 297 predicted proteins | sample eDN3rd30CKraftOP_FD_128522 | JGI IMG/M metagenome (GOLD analysis project Ga0182743, IMG submission 128522) | Enriched Organic Plus compost microbial communities from Emeryville, California, USA - eDNA 3rd pass 30_C Kraft OP (version 2) (version 2) ... | reverse complement strand
GCCGAAGGTGATTTCGCCGAAATGCATGTACTCAAGCGGCTCGTCCAGCGTGATGGTATTGCCGCGGATCGCCGTGATCGTGCGCTTCTCTGCCTGACGGGGATTGAAGTCGGTCGAAGCGAGGACGATCTCGTCACCGACCTGCCACTGGTCGGCGTTCAGGACTTCGATCGTGCTGCTGCCCGCCTCGGCCGTGGCCGTCAGCTTCGTCCAGGTATTGGTGCGGTTGCCGTGCAGGTTCAGGGTGCCGCCCGAGATCATGATGCCGCGATCACCCATGCCGGCCATGACGTCTTCATCCGGCACGTTGTTCGTCAACGTGATCGTCGCACGAGCCGTGTGCGGGCGGGCTTCGGTGCCGATTTCAAGCTCGCCGTGCAGCATGATCCACTCGGTGGTCAGCTCGAGGTCGGCATCGTTCGAGAAACTGAGCTTGCCCTCGACGCGGACACCATTTAAGCCCGGCGGGCTGACGTCGAGGACGACCTCGACGCCTTCGGGAATAGTGACGACGTCGCCGGCTTGCGGGACATTGCCCTCAGACCAGATCGACGAATCAGACCAGTTGCCATCGCTGATCGCGTTCTGCGCCTCGGCGCCTAAGGTCACAAAGACCGTGGCCAGCAATGAAACATGAAAAATACGAAGATGTAAGCGCACGGTGCTTTTCCTCGAATCCTCCCCGCACTGCACGTGAGAATACCATGATTGGACGGGAACTCGGCTTCGCCGGCCCCGGGGCGAGCCCGTGCTCATCGTCTGACCGGTATGGTCTCCTGCATGATGGTGCGCGGCGGATGGGAAGCGCCGGCCGCTGCTGTTCAACGTGCTCTCAGCGCTGTCTAAGACGCGCCGGCGAGCTCGATCGCGCCGCGAACTCGATCTCGGTTCTCCGCGCAGATGGCGCGAAACGCCTCGCTGATGCGCGAGTCGCTCGCCGCGGCGTCCCAGAACTCGACGGCAGCGCGGGCAGCGCGCGCCCAGGCGCTGCGCTCCGCGGGTAACGGCAACGGCGGCCGGAAATCCCTCGGCGGGAGCTCGACACCTCGCACGGGGGCGTACTCCATCGGGAGCATGTCGTACACCGGTGCGAGCTCGAATCTCGCTCGAGCGTCGATTCGACGCGGGCGAAAGCTCAAGTTCCCGTCGTGCATGTCGGAGTTCGCGATCAACCGTCCGAAGTGCCAGATGCACGCGACATCCTCTAGCGTGCGGGGCTCAATGAGCCGTCGCTCTCGGAGCTTCGCAGCCCCTTCCGGCCACGGCCGTCCCGCGAGGCTGAACCACGAACGGCTAATCGCACCCCAGGTGCAGGCGGCCGATCGGCCGAAGCGTCCGTGCCGATCGAACCGCTCGCTCTCGAGAAACGTGCGCGGCCCCTGGAGGACCCGAGTCCTGGCCGCCTGGACGCCGGTGAACTCAGGCAGAGCGCGCGATGCTAGTTGCTCGCAGACGAGAAGATCCGCCCAGCGCTCCGAGCTCGGCGAGTCGTCCGAGCCCGAAAACTTCACGATCACGTGCACGGCGGCCCCGTCCGCCTCCCTCAACGCCGTGAACTTCGGAAATTCGCCGGCGGCGGACGATCCCTGAACACCGTCGGCCATGGCGTCGTCGGCGAGCTGCGCATAGGCACGGGGGACGTCCGCCTCCGAGATCGGTTCGCGCGGATTTTGCAGCTGACTCAGGTAGAGCTCGAGCGCGGCGCTTCCGACGATGAGGTTGCCGACCGAATCCGCGCCAAAGCGCGTGATCGCAAGGAGCATCTCCTCATCGCGCCACTCCCGGGGATTCTCGGGCAGCTGGAGCAGCCGCGCATACGCACGCGCGAACGCTCGGCCGAGGAAGCCTTCGGGCCTAAGATCCTGGAGAAAATACGGCAGGCCCTCGAACCAGCCGTCCCGCTCCTCCTCATCGAGCGGCCACGGGCACTCGCCGAGCCACTCGAGGACGCTCCCCTCGGGATGGGCGAGACTCAATCCCGCGACTTGGTCGTAGCGACCCTGCTCGTCGATTTGAAATACCGGCACGGGCTGGTCGTAACCCGGCAGCGGCCGGCGCAAGGCGTATCGGGTCCGGCGGGCGCGGCCGATCGTCAGCACGTCAGGTCCCGCGGCGCGCACCATCCGCAGCAGGGTGGGACGGCTGACGCGCAGGATCTCACGGACCTCCGCTGCAGGGATGTTGGGGCGACTGCGCAGGAGGCGCAGCAGCGGGCCAGGGTCGCTCATTTCGAAACGATTCGAAGAACTACTAATTCTCGAAAAAAACAAATAGATATATCCATTCACTGGGACAGAATGAAACGATTAGTGTAACGATATTAGGCGCCAAGCCTTCGTCTGTCGAGGCCGATTAGCCCCTGACGAGAGATATCCGGAGAAGCAGAGCGAAACCGACGCCCCCCAGCGTGACGAAAGGAGGTTCAGAGGGCCCTGAGGTTCGTCACCTCGAAAGTTAGGCGATTCTGGCCGCCACAAATGTGCAATTTTCGACCGGCGCGACAGACCAAAGCGCTCGAGGGCCATCGATCTCACCATCGAGCAGGGCAAGATCGTGGCCATCAAGGGGCCCCTCCGGCTCGGTAAGTAGAAGTCGACGCTGCTCAACATCGTGGGGCTGTGCGATCGTCACCTGCCAACTCCCCAGTCAGAAACCGCACGACTACATCGGTGAAACCTCGCTCGCCGACGCGATCCTTGATCGCTTAGTGCACAACATCTACTGCAATCTCAGGGGCCAGCCGATGGCAAAACGACTTTGAAGTTGACCGGCGGGGCCTAGGAGGAGTAAACGTCACCAATCCTGCGTCGCTGCGCTCACGGGCGCGACCAGGACCACGTAGCTCAGGTGACCGAGATCGCGTGGAATGCGTGAACGGGATCAGGGAGGTACGCAGCTCAGCAACCACACGCGTATTCAAATGGCTAGTAGGGGTCTAATGAGGAATGCGAACGAACACATTCCGTACCACTCCCGGCTTAAAGTCGTTACTACTCCTGATCGCGGTCCACTGCTACGTCGCATCGGCCGAGTCGCAGCAGGCGCCCGACTCTCCGGCCTACCGGGACATGCCCGGCTTCGAATCGCCCGTACAGCGCGAGCGGGCTCAAGGGCTCGTCGATGCGCTCAACGCCGGGACGCCCGAGGCCGTAGCTGAGTTCCTCGAACGTCATGGGACGGAAGAGTACCGCTTGTCCCAAACATTGGAGGCTCACTTGCATCAGTTCACGCGGGCTACATGGCGCATGGGCCGGATTTCTATAGGGGGCCAGCGTCATTGGGCGCGGCGACCGCCCGGCTATTTCGACGTCATCGTCCGAGGTGACTCCACTGGCGTGTGGTGGTGGCTAGAGCTCGGGTACGCAGAGAACGAGGACTCGCGACTAACCGGCTTTTCTATTAGCGCGATCAACGCACCGACGTTCGCCGCCGACGCCGCCCTTACGAACGCCGATTTTGACGACGAGGTCCGGCGGCTGGTCCTCAGCTCCTGCGAGATACAGGCCTTCTCCGGTTCCGTCCTCATCGCGAGGGAGGAGCAAGTGATTTCCACGGTCGCTTGCGGGATGGCCAGCAACGTTTTCGGGATCTCGAACACGATCGACACGAAGTATAACCTCGGCTCAATGAACAAAATGTTCACGGCGATTGCGATCATGCAGCTGGTCGATCGCGCGCGACTGACGCTCGCCGATCCTCTGGGGAAGCACCTCGATCGGTCTTGGCATCGAGATGACGAAGGAGGGCAGGCGACGATCGAACACGCGCTGGCGCATCGAGCCGGCTTCGGAAACTATATGTCGAGCCCGATGTGGTTTGGTTCGCGTGTTCCTTTCACGGAGCCCAGCGATTTCCGGGAAATCATCACGAACGAGCATTTGCTATTCAGTCCTGGATCGCAGTTCAGGTACAGCAACTCCGGCTACGTTCTTCTTGGCGCTCTAATCGAGCGCGTCACCGGCGATAGCTACTACGACGTCATCGCGCGCGAAATTTACAGCCGCGCCGGAATGAACGAAACGGAAAGCCATCGATTCGACGAGATCGTCGAGGGCGCGGCGGAGGGCTACGAGTTCGGCTCTCTCGGGGAATCGGGAACTCCGGAGCTGCGCAAGGCGCTTTTTCTACGCCGCGCCGACCGCGGCACGCCGGCTGGTGGCGGCTACTCGACCGTCGTCGATTTGCACAGATTCGCCGTCGCGCTGCTCAGGGGAAAGCTCCTTTCGAGGGATTCCCTAGAGCGTATGTGGATAGACAAATCCGGTGTCGGGTTCGGATACGGTTACGGATTGGGTTTCGAGGTGCGACAAGTCGCGGGTGAGCGATCAGTCGGCCACAACGGCAGTGCACCGGGTATCAGCGCGAACTTCGAAGTGATGCCTGAATCGGGTTACGTCGTCATCGTCTTGTCGAACTACAGCAACGCCGCGGTTCCTATCGCTCGTCGATTAGGTGATCTCGTCACCTCGCGCGAAAGGTGACCTTCTCTCGTTTGGCGGTCCGGGCAACTCCTTGCTAGATTGTTCGCTTGCGGCGCTGGAAAGCGGACCAGTAGCAGGCAACGACCTTGTTTTCCAAGAAGCGACTATGTTTTCGCGGTAACAACTTTGTTTTTGTGTGTAACGACTTTGTTTTCGACGCACAAGCGGCGGGTCGATCGGCCCGACGACCCCTACTCCACCGTCACCGACTTCGCCAAGTTCCGCGGCTGATCCACATCCGTCCCTTTCAGCACCGCAACGTGATACGCCAACAGCTGCAACGGCACCGTATACACGATCGGCGCAATCAGCCTGTCCACATGCGGCATCGCAACGACCTTCACGCCCTGCTCCGGCTCGATCCCGGTCTCGCGATCGGCGAACACGTATAGCTGCCCGCCGCGCGCACGCACCACCTGCATGTTCGACTGCAGCTTGTCGAGCAGCTCGTTATTCGGGGCCACGACGATAACGGGCATCTCCTCGTCGATCAGCGCGAGCGGGCCGTGCTTCAGCTCGCCCGCTGCGTAGGCCTCCGCGTGGATGTACGAAATCTCCTTCAGCTTCAGCGCGCCTTCCATCGCAACCGGCCACATCGCGCCGCGACCGAGGAAGAGCGCGTGCTGCTTCTCGGCGAAATCCTCGGCGAGGAGCTTCAGCTTGTCGTTCATCGCGAGCACCTTCTCGACGGCGCTCGCAACTTGAAAGAGGTGCGAGACGAGCTCCTTCTCGGTCTCGGGCGAGAGGCCGTGGTGCCGCGCGACCATCACCGTGACGATCAGCAGCGAAAGGAGCTGCGTCGTGAACGCTTTCGTGCTCGCGACGCCGATCTCCGGCCCCGCCTGCGTCATCATCACGAGATCGGATTCGCGCACGATCGAGCTGTGCGGGCTGTTGCAGATCGTCAGCGCGCCGATATAGCCGCGCGTCTTCGCGGCGCGCAGCGCCTCGAGCGTATCTGCAGTCTCGCCGGACTGAGATAGCGTCACGAACAACGTGCCGGGCGGCACGACCGGCGAACGGTAACGATACTCGCTCGCTATCTCGACCGTGCACGGCACGTGCCCGAGCGCCTCGAGCCAATAGCGGCCGACCTGCCCCGCGTGATAGCTCGTGCCGCACGCGACGATGTGCACGTGCTCGACTTTGCTGAGCAGCTCGAGCGCCCGCGGGCCGAGCGATTCGGGCACGACGTGGCCGTCGATGACGCGGCCGTAAAGCGTGTCGGCGAGCGCGCCGGGCTGGTCGTAGATTTCCTTCAGCATGAAGTGCCGGTACGGGCCCTTCTCGGCCGCTTCGGAGCTCCATTGCGTCTCGTGCACGTCGCGCCGGACGACGTTGCCTTCTGCATCGAATATGCGAACGGACTCGCGGCGAATCTCGGCGACGTCGCCCTGCTCGAGATAGATGAAGCGCTGCGTGACCGGCAGCAACGCGGGCACGCCGCTCGCGACGAAGTTCTCGCCGATGCCGAGGCCGATCACGAGCGGGCTCGCGATTCGCGTGACGACGAGCCGGTCCGGATCGAGCGCATCGAAGACGAGCAGCGCATAGGCGCCGACGAAGCGGCTGGTCGCGTGGCGTACGGCCTCGAGCAGGTCGTAGCCCTGCTTCAGGTAGTCGTGCACGAGATGCGCGGCGACCTCGGTGTCGGTCTCGGACTTGAACTCGTAGCCCTTCGCGATCAGCTCTTCTTTTATCGGCTGATAGTTCTCGATGATGCCGTTGTGGATCACCGCGACGCGATCGCCGGAAAGATGCGGATGCGCGTTGTGCTCGGTGACGCCGCCGTGCGTTGCCCAGCGCGTGTGCGCAACGCCGAGGCGGCCGGTGCACGGCGACTTCTCGAGCTTCTCCGCGAGCTGCGAAACCTTGCCGACGGTGCGGCAGAGCGCAATGCCGTTGCCCGGTTGCAGCACGGCGAGACCGGCCGAGTCATAGCCGCGGTACTCGAGGCGCCGCAGGCCCTCGATCAGCACCGGCACGATGTTCCGTTCCGCAACGGCTCCGACTATTCCGCACATAGAAGGCTCACTTCTTGCTCTTCACGGGCCGTTGCCAGCCCGCGATCGTGGTCTGACGCACCCGCGCGATCGTCAGCTCGCCGGCCGGCGCATCCTTGTTGATCGTCGAGCCGGCGGCGATCGTCGCGCCGGCGCCGATCTCGACCGGCGCGACGAGCGCCGTGTTCGAGCCGATGAAAACGCCGTCGCCGATCACGGTACGGTGCTTGTTCGCGCCGTCGTAGTTGCACGTGATCGTGCCGGCTCCGATGTTCACATCCGCGCCGACGGTCGCGTCGCCGACGTAGCTCAGGTGGTTGATCTTGCTGCCGGCGGCGACGTCGGCCTTCTTCGTCTCGACGAAGTTGCCGATCTTCACGCGCTCGGCGAGCCGCGTGCCCGGCCGAATCCGCGCGAACGGCCCGAGCTCGCAGCTCTGTCCGGCGTCGAGCCCTTCTATGACGGAATGCGGATGCACGACGGTGTCCGCGCCGAGCTGCGCGTCCTTCAGCACGCAGTACGCGCCGATCCGCACGCGGTCGCCGAGCACGATTCGGCCCTCGAGGACGACGCCGACGTCGATGAAGACGTCGCGGCCGATCTCGACCGAGCCGCGAATGTCGAGCCTCTCTGGATCCGCGATCGTCGCGCCGCGCGCCATCAGGTCGTCGGCGGCGCGGCGCTGATACGCGCGCTCGGCGGCGGCGAGCTGCCCTTTGTCGTTGATTCCGGTCGCCTCCATTGCATCGGTCGACGGCACGCCGACGACCGTGCGCCCTTCGCCGACGGCCATCGCGATCACGTCGGTCAGATAATACTCGCCCTGCGCGTTATTGTTAGAGAGGCTATCAACCCAACGGCGCAGATGCACGGCCGGCATCGCCATCAGGCCGGTGTTGATCTCGCGGATCCGCTTCTCGTCGGGGCTCGCGTCGCGCTCCTCGACGATGCAGACCACGCGGCCGTCTGCGTCGCGAACGACGCGGCCGTAGCCGGTCGGATCCGCGAGCTCCGCTGTCAGCAACGCGAGCGCGGCGTCGCCGCCGGCGGCCGCGACCTTCTCGAGCGTGTCGGCCCGGACGAGCGGCACGTCGCCGCACAGCACGAGCACGATGTGGCCGTCCGGAATGTTCGGCAATGCCTGAGCGACCGCGTGGCCCGTCCCCAGTTGCTCGGCTTGCAGGCACCACTCGAGGTCAGGATCGGGGAACGCCTCACGCACGCGATCGGCGCCGTGCCCATATACAACGTGGATCGCAGCGGGCGACAACGCGCGGGCGGCGTCGAGAACGTGCGCGAGGAGCGGCTTACCCGCCAAAGGCTGCAGCACCTTCGGCAGATCGGAATGCATGCGCTTGCCCTGGCCGGCAGCCAGGACGACGACGGAAAGGGGCAACGAAAACTCCTCGGATGCGGGCCTGCACCGATGATAGCGCGACGCGCTTTCGGAAAAAGTGTGCTGCTTTCCGTCTTTGCCAGAACGAAGGGGGCGCGAACGCCCCCTTTTGTGATCAACGTCATGCCGCGCGCGGACCAAGCCGCGCGCCGCATCGGCTCGATCAGCCGGCGCGCTTGCCCTTCAGCTTCTGCGCGGCGCGGTACCGCGCCTCGGCCTCGACCATCTCGCGCTGCGCCTGCTCGAGATCGATCTCACCGGTACGGCCTTCGAGCGCCTGGCGGGCGCGCTCGCGGGCCTCGAGCGCCGCGGCCTCATCGAGCTCCTCGGCGCGGAGCGCGCTATCGGCGAGCACCGTGACGACGTGCGGCTGCACCTCGAGCACGCCGCCGGTGACGTAGAAGAAGAGCTCCGGCTCGCCTTCGCGCTGCACGCGGACCTCGCCGGGACGCAGGTCCGTCAGGAGCGGCGCGTGGCGCGGCGCAATGCCGACGTCGCCCATCTTCGCCGGGGCGAACACCATCTTCGCCTCGCCCGAGTAGATCGCGCCCTCGGCGCTGACGATGTCGACATGGATCGTCATCAGTGCTTACCTCCGCCGTCAGGCCAGCGTCTTCGCGCGCTCGACGGCTTCCTCGATCGCGCCGACCATGTAGAACGCCTGCTCCGGCAGATGGTCGTACTCGCCCTGCACGATCGCCTTGAAGCCGCGGATCGTCTCGGCGAGCGGAACGTACTTACCCGGCGTGCCGGTGAACGTCTCCGCGACCGAGAACGGCTGCGACAGGAAGCGCTGGATCTTGCGCGCGCGCTGCACGGAGAGCTTGTCGTCCTCGGAAAGCTCGTCCATGCCGAGAATCGCGATGATGTCCTGCAGCTCCTTGTAGCGCTGCAGCACGGCCTGCACGCCGCGCGCAGTGTCGTAGTGCTCCTGGCCGATGATGTTCGGATCGAGCAGACGGCTCGTCGAGTCGAGCGGGTCGACCGCGGGGTAGATGCCGAGCTCGGCGATCTGGCGCGACAGCACGAGGGTCGCGTCCAAGTGCGCGAACGTCGTCGCCGGCGACGGGTCGGTCAGGTCGTCGGCCGGGACGTACACGGCCTGGAACGACGTGATCGAGCCCTTCTTCGTCGACGTGATGCGCTCCTGCAGCACGCCCATCTCTTCGGCGAGCGTCGGCTGGTAACCGACCGCCGAAGGCATGCGGCCGAGCAGCGCCGACACCTCGGTACCGGCGAGCGTGTAGCGGTAGATGTTGTCGATGAACATCAGCACGTCGCGGCCTTCGTCGCGGAAGTATTCGGCCATCGTCAGGCCGGTCAGCGCGACGCGCAGGCGGTTGCCCGGCGGCTCGTTCATCTGGCCGAACACGAGCGCGACCTTGTCGATGACGCCGGCTTCCTTCATCTCGTGATAGAAGTCGTTGCCCTCGCGGGTGCGCTCGCCGACGCCGGCGAACACGGAGAAGCCGCCGTGCTCCTTCGCGATGTTGTTGATCAGCTCGAGCAGGGTGACCGTCTTGCCGACGCCCGCGCCGCCGAACAAACCCACCTTACCGCCCTTCGCGATCGGCATGATCAGGTCGATGACCTTGATGCCCGTCTCGAGCAGTTCGGTCGTCGGCGCCTGCTCCTCGTAGCTCGGAGCCTCGCGGTGGATCGGCCAGCGCTGCTCGGAGCTCACCGGGCCGGCGTCGTCGATCGGCGAGCCGAGGACGTCCATGATGCGGCCGAGCGTCGCGGTGCCGACCGGCACCGAGATCGGCTCGCCGGTGTTCGTGACCGCAAGCCCGCGGCGCAGGCCCTCGCTCGAGCCCATCGCGATGCAGCGGACGATGCCATCGCCGAGCTGCTGCTGGACCTCGAGGGTCAGATCCCGGTCGTCGAGCTTCAGCGCGTCGTAGACCTTTGGGATCGAATCTCGAGGGAACTCGACGTCGACGACGGCGCCGATCACCTGGACGATCGTGCCTTTTCCGGTGGCGGTGCTGGGCGGGGTAGCCGCAATAGCGCTCATCTCGAATCTTCCTTACTTTAAGACGGCTTTACTGTGAAACTGCCGCGGCGCCGCCGACGATCTCCGCGATCTCCTGAGTGATCGCCGCCTGGCGGGCCTTGTTGTACGCGAGCTGGAGCTGATCGATGAACTTGCCGGCGTTGTCGGTCGCGGCCTTCATCGCGACCATCTTCGCCGCCATCTCGCACGCGACGTTCTCGACCGCCGCGCGGTAGACCTGCGACTCGATGTAGCGGTTCAGCACGCCGTCGAGCAGCTCGGACGCGCTCGGCTCGTAGATGTAGTCCCAATGCTGTTGGAGCGAATCCGCGTCGACCGGTTCGACCGGCAGCAAGGTCCTGATCTCCGGCTTCTGCGTCATCGTGTTCACGAAGACGTTGTGCACGAGGAACAGGCGATCGATCTCGCCCTTCTGGTACGCGTCGGTCATCGCCGTGATCGCGCCGATCAGGTCCGCGACGCGCGGCACCTCGCCGACGTGCGTCGTCGCGGCAACGATGTTCGTGTTCAGGCGCCGGAAGAACGCGACGCCCTTCGCGCCGATGATGCACAGATCCGCCGGGATGCCCTGCTCCTGCCACTTGCGCAGGTCATTGACGATGACCCGGAACTCGTTGACGTTCAGCGAGCCGGTCAGACCGCGGTCGGTCGTGATGATGATGTAGCCCACCCGCTTGATGTCGCGCTTGACGAGGTACGGGTGGCGGTAGTCCGGGTTCGCCTGCGACAGGTGGCCGATCACCGTGCGGATATGCTCGGCGTATGGGCGCGAGGCCTCCATGCGCTGCTGGGTGCGGCGCAGCTTCGAGGCGGCGACCATTTCCATGGCCTTCGTGATCTTTTGCGTGTTTTTTACGCTGTTGATCTTGGTGCGGATTTCTTTGCCGCTTGCCATTCGCTATGTACCTCGGCCTTCGTTCGAAGACGTTTCCGAACGGACGTCGCGGGTCCCGGAGGCGGGCTCGTCATGCCCTCTTCCGGGAACGCCGTGAATACGTCCCTGTAGGCTCCGTCGGCGACGTCCTGTCGCCGACGGTCCCGGAAGAGGGCACGACGAACCCACCTCCGGGACGGATACGCTTGCGCGTGTTCCGGGGCCTGCTATTGATGCCCTCGCTCCGTTAGTAGGCGCCGCTCGACTTGAAGCCTTCGACTGCCTTCGCCAGCTGAGCCTCGATCTCGTCGTTATAGTCGCCGCTCGCGTTGATGTGGTCGAGCAGCGCGCGATGGTTGGCCTTCGCGTATGCGTGCAGACCGGTCTCGAACGGCACGACCTTGTTGACCGGAACGTCGTCGAGGTAGCCGTTGTTCACGGCGAACAGCGACAGCGCCATCTCGGCCACCGACAGCGGCGAGTACTGCTTCTGCTTCATCAGCTCGGTGACGCGCTGACCGCGCTCGAGCTGGCGGCGGGTCGCCGCGTCGAGGTCCGACGCGAACTGCGCGAACGCCGCAAGCTCGCGGTACTGCGCGAGCGCGAGACGCACGCCGCCGCCGAGCTTCTTGATGATCTTCGTCTGCGCGGCGCCGCCGACGCGCGACACCGACAGACCCGCGTTGATGGCCGGGCGGATACCGGCGTTGAACAGGTCCGTCTCGAGGTAAATCTGGCCGTCGGTAATCGAGATCACGTTCGTCGGTACGAACGCGGACACGTCGCCGGCCTGCGTCTCGATGATCGGCAGCGCGGTCAGCGAGCCGGTCTTGCCCTTGATCTCGCCGTTCGTCACGCGCTCGACGTACGCGGCGTTCACGCGCGCGGCGCGCTCGAGCAGGCGCGAGTGCAGGTAGAACACGTCGCCCGGATACGCCTCGCGGCCCGGCGGACGTCGCAGCAGCAGCGACACCTGACGGTAGGCCCATGCCTGCTTCGTCAAGTCGTCGTAAATGATCAGCGCGTCTTCGCCGCGGTCGCGGAAGTACTCGCCCATCGCGCAACCGGCGTACGGCGCGATGTACTGCAGCGCGGCGGACTCGGACGCGTTCGCGGCGACGACGATCGTGTGCTCCATCGCGCCGTGCTCCTCGAGCTTGCGGACGATGCCGGCGACCGTCGAGGCCTTCTGGCCGATCGCGACGTAGATGCACTTGATGCCGGTGCCGCGCTGGTTGATGACCGCGTCGACCGCGACCGCGGTCTTGCCGGTCTGGCGGTCGCCGATGATCAGCTCGCGCTGGCCGCGGCCGATCGGCACCATCGAGTCGATCGACTTCAGGCCCGTCTGCACCGGCTGGCTGACCGACTGGCGGTCGATGACGCCCGGCGCGACCTTCTCGATCGGCGACGTGCCTTGCGCCTGGATCGGGCCCTTGCCGTCGATCGGATTACCGAGCGCGTCGACGACCCGGCCGAGGAGCGCTTCGCCAACCGGCACCTCGAGAATGCGGCCGGTCGTCTTCACGGAGTTGCCTTCGGACAGGTGCGTATAGTCGCCGAGGACGACGGCGCCGACCGAGTCCTGCTCGAGGTTCAGTGCGAGGCCGGCAACGCCGCCCGGGAACTCGAGCATCTCGCCGTACTGCACGTCGGCGAGGCCGTGGATGCGGACGATGCCGTCCGTCAGCGCGACGATGGTTCCGACGTCGCGGGCTTCGGCCTTCGCCTCGAAATTCTGGATCCGCTGACGTATCAGGTCGCTGATCTCGGAAGCCTTCAGTGCTGCCATTGGCTCAAATCCTCGTTATGCGATCAGAGTCTGCGTCAGGCGCTCGAGGCGCGTTCTGACCGACCCGTCGATGACCATGTCCTCTGCCCGAATGATCGCGCCGCCGAGCAGCTTCTCGTCGATCTCGATCTTCAGCGCGACCTGGCGTCCGAGCCGCCGCTCGAGCGCCTGCGTGATCTTCTGCGCAACGTCGGGCTCGACGGACGTGGCCGAGACCAGCGTCACGTCGATCTTGTTCTCCGCTTCGGCCTTCAGCGCGTCGAACTGCGCCGAGATCTCGGGCAGCGCCTCGAGCCGGTCGTTCTCGGCGAGCAGGCGCAGCAGGCTCTTGAAGCGCTCGTCGCCGAACAGCTCCGCGCCCTGCAGCGCGGCGCCGACCTCGGCGATCAGCGCGACGCGGGCGTCGTCCGTCAGGTCCGGGCTCGCGAGCACCCGCTCCGCGTCCGCGTTCGACACGACGGCGGCCGCCGCCGCGAGCCCTTGCGACCAGGCGTCGAGGGCGTTTGCCTCCTTCGCGGTATCGAATGCGGCCCGCGCGTAGGGCCGTGCGATCGTGCCGAAGTCCGCCATCTTGCTTGCCTTATGTCTTAGAGCTCGGCCGCGAGGCGGTCGAGCAGATCGCGATGCGCGTTCGCATCGATCTCCCGCGCGAGAATCCGCTCGGCGCCCGCCACGGCGATCGCCGCGACCTGCGCGCGCAGCTCGTCCCGTGCGCGGTTGATCTCGACCTCGACCTCGGCGCGGGCGCTTTCGAGCCGGCGCTGCTTCTCGGCTTCGCCTTCGGACTTCGCCGCCTCGACGATGCCGTTGGCACGCGACTGCGCCTGATCGAGGATGCTGCGGGCCTGCTCACGTGCTGCGGCGATGATCTGGTCGGCCTCGGTCTTCGCATTCGCGAGACTGGTCTGGCCCCGCTCCGCGGCGGCGAGACCGTCGGCAATCGCGACCTGCCGCGCCTCGATGGCGTTCATGATGTGCGGCCAGATGTATTTCATCGTGAACCACACGAAGAAAACCATCGCGATGGTCTGGCCGATCAACGTGAGATTGAAATTCACGAGCGTTCTCCTGGCTGATCGCGTCCCTGTTCGAGCTGCGGGTTAGACCCGGTCCTCAGCTTGCGGCCGCCAGCTGACCGACGAACGGATTGGCGAAAGCGAAGAAGAGCGCGATACCGACGCCGATCATCGCGACCGCGTCGAGCAGCGCGACGACGAGGAACATCTGCGTACGCAGCATCGGGGCGAGCTCCGGCTGGCGCGCGGCGCCTTCGAGGAAGCGGCCGCCGAGAAGTCCCATGCCGACGCCGACGCCGAGCGCGCCGAGGCCGATCAGGATCGCCACCGAGATTGCAGTCATGCCAATCACAATATCCATGAGTCTCTCCAGTCGAGATTAGTCGTGCTTCAAGAAAACCGTGCAGTGCACCCGCGCGTCAGTGCTCGCTCTCGTGTGCCTGGCTCAGATACACGATCGTCAGCATCATGAAGATGAACGCCTGCAGCGTGACGATCAGGATGTGGAACACCGCCCACCCGAAGTGCAGTGGCAGCTGATAGAGGCCGAGCAGCGCGATCAGGATGAAGATCAGCTCGCCGGCATACATGTTTCCGAAAAGTCGCAGCGACAGCGAGACGGGCTTCGCGAGCAGCGACACGCTTTCGAGGACGAAGTTGAAGGCGATGACGAGCGGCGCCGCGACCAGGCCGATACCTTTCGTCGGCGGCGCGAGCGGGTGCATCGTGAGCTCTTTCAGGAAGCCGACGGGACCCTTGTTCTTCAGCGAGTAGTAGATGATCAGGATGAACACCGAGATCGACATCGCGAACGTCACGTTGACGTCCGTCGTCGGCACGGCTTTCAGATAGTCGACGCCGACGAGCGATGCGGCCCACGGCAGCCAGTCGACCGGAATCAGGTCCATCACGTTCATCAGCAGCACCCAGACGAAGATCGTCAGGGCGAGCGGCGCGATCAGCGGGTTGTGGGCGTGGAACGCGTCCTTGACGGACGTATCGACGAAGCCGACGACCATCTCGATCGCCGTCTGCAGCTTGCTCGGACGGCCCGACGTCGCGTTCTTCGCGACGCGGCCGAACAGCCAGATGAAGACAACGCCGAGGACGATCGCGAAGAACATCGAGTCGACGTTGATCGCCCAGAACGTGTTGGCGCAGTCGTTCCAGACCCAGTTGCCGTCGACGCGGCATACCTGAAGGTTCTGGAGGTGATGGGAGATGTACTCCGAGGCGGTTTGTTCGTGTCCGCCCGCGTGTGACTCATCCATTCTTCAGATCTTCCCTTGTCGCCGGACCGGGCCCGCCCGAAAGGAGCAGTGCCCCGAGTAGCATTCCCTGCGCGCCGATGAAGCCGGCGAAGACCGCCGGGACCGCGTTTGGTCTCACCCACGCGAATATCACGCCGAACATCACTGCGGTCAGCAGCAGCTTGCCGATCTCGCCAAACCACGCCGATCGCATCAGCGCGCGTGCACTCTCTCCGCGTGGCGACAACAGCCGCGCGGCGAGAAATGTGTTGGGGACGACCGCAGCCATTCCGCCCAACAGCACGGAGAAGCCGGCTGCCGGGCTCCACAGCGCAACCAGTCCCGCCAAACCGAGGCTGAAGCCGGTTTGCGCGAGCAGGGTCAGCAGCACGACGCGCTTGTCGTCGTTTAGCACCGGGCCTCTTGGTTGGCTGGAAGGTTGCGCGGCTCGTCGGCAAAAGAGCCCTGACTGCAGTCGGGCTCTCGTTTCAGCCGCGGCATTGTAAGGAGTCGCCTCCGGCTATTCAACGCCCGTGGAGGTTATGTGCAAAAAGGCGACACCTCACTGGATGTGGGCGACGATTCCGTCGAGCTCGTCGAGGCTGTGATAGCGAATCACGAGCCGCCCGCCGCCGCGCCCGTGCTCGATGCTGACGGCCGCGCCGAGCCGCTCGGACAGCTCCGCCTCGAGGCGACGCACGTTCGGATCCTTGGCGCCTGCGCTTTCCGCCGGCCGCTGCTCCGCGCGGCCCGCGAGCCTGCGGATCGCCTTCTCGGTATCGCGGACGCTCCACCCTTCCTTGCGAATCTTGTTCGCGAGCTCGAGCTGCACGGCCGGCGACGGCACGCCGAGCAGCGCCCGCGCGTGGCCCATATCGAGCTCGCGGCGCTCGAGCATCGCGCGGACCGCCTCCGGCAGCTCGAGGAGCCGCAGCAGATTGCTGACGGTGACCCGCGACCGGCCGACCGCTTCCGCCGCCTGCGCGTGCGTCATGTCGAACTCCTCGATCAGCCGCTTCAGCGAGCGCGCCTCTTCGAGCGGGTTCAGGTCCTCGCGCTGGATGTTCTCGATCAGCGCAACGGCGACCGCGGCCTCGTCCGGGATGTCGCGGATGACGGCCGGGACGACATCGAGGCCCGCGAGCTGCGCGGCCCGCCAGCGGCGCTCGCCGGCGATGATCTCGTAGCGCACCTCGCCGCCCGAGTCGCGGCCGGATATCGGCCGCACGACGATCGGCTGCACGATGCCCTGCGCGCGGATCGACTCGGCGAGCTCGGCCAACGTCTCCTCCCGCATGTCGATTCGCGGCTGGTACTTGCCCCGCTGCAGCAGGTCGATCGGCAGCTCGCGGAGCGTGTCCTCGGCGCGCGCGGCCGGCGCGTGGGCCGCGCCCTCGACGGACGGCGCGGACGCCTCCGCGTCGTCGTCCGCGACGGCGGGCGCATGCGCGGACGCCGTGCTGAGCAGCGCTTCGAGGCCTCTCCCGAGACTTCTCCTCTTGGCCATTTCGCCCGAACTCCCTCGGTTACGGTTCAGCGGTATCGAAGCCGCCCGCGGGCCGGCGCGACGGCTTCATCACGTCGCCGGCGCTTCGGCGCCGGGTGCGTTCGCGGCTTCGCGCCGGTTGATCTCGCCGGCCAGGGCGAGATAGGCGAGCGCGCCGCGTGAGTATTTGTCGTGGTAGAGCACTGCGCGGCCGAAGCTCGGCGCCTCGGCGAGCCGCACGTTGCGCGGGATTACGGTCCTGTAGACCCGCTCGCCGAAATGATCGATGAGCTGTGACGACACCTCGTTCGCCAGGTTGTTCCGCGGATCGAACATCGTCCGCAGAATGCCGTGGATCTCGAGCTTCGGATTCGCGCTCGCGCGAATCTGCTCGATCGTGCTCATCAGCGCGGTCAGCCCTTCGAGCGCATAGTACTCGCATTGCATCGGGATCAGCACGTGATCTGCGGCGGTAAGCGCGTTCACGGTCAGCATGTTGATCGCCGGCGGGCAGTCGATCAGCACGTAGTCGAAGTCGGCCGCAATCGCTTCGAGCGCGCGGCGCAGCCGAAACTCGCGGTCCGGCCGCTCGAGCAGCTCGATCTCGGCGGCCGTGAGCGCCTGATTGCTCGGGACGACGAAAAAGCCGCCCTCGGGCGGCGACAGCATCGCATTGCGGATCGGCACGTCGTCGAGCAGGACGTCGCAGGTCGTGTGCTCGACCGCGTTCTTATCGATGCCGACGCCCATCGTCGCGTTGCCCTGCGGATCGAGGTCGACGAGCAGCACCCGCCGCTGCGTCGCGGCCAGGGACGCGGCGAGATTCACGCAGGTCGTCGTCTTGCCGACGCCGCCTTTCTGATTCGCCACGGCGATCACCTTGGCCATTCGACCGACTCCGCCCTCAACATCGTTCCAACATCACGACTGCGCTGCGCCCCGGGCGCGCCGGCAGATCGACGTCGACCGCGCGCAAGCCGAACTGCGCGGCCGATGCCCGCCACTCTTCCTCGAGGCGGGCCGCCGTCAGCATCAGCAGGATCGTGCCGGGCGCGGTCAAGTGCCGGGTCATCTCGACGAGCTCGGCCGGCGGGGCGACGGCTCGGGCGAGCACGGTATCAAACGGCCGCTCGCAAGGTAAGTCTTCGACGCGGGCGTGCGCGACTTCGGTGTTCGCGAGGCCGAGCGTCATCACGACGTGGCGCAGGAAGTGGACCCGCTTCGCGCGGCTTTCGATCAGCACGAAGCGCCGCTGCGGCGCGACGATCGCGAGCGGGATGCCCGGCAGGCCTGCGCCGGTGCCGACGTCGGCGATCCGCTCGCCGCGCAGCAGCGGCGCGAGCGCGAGGCTCTCGACGAGATGGCGCTCGACGAGCTCGTCGGGGTCGCGGATGCCGGTCAGGTTATAGGTCCGGTTCCACTTGACGAGCAGCGCGAGGTAACCGGCGAGGGCCTTCGCGACGTCGTCCGTGACCGGAGAGCCGGCCGCGGCGAGCTTCGCGCCGACCGCGGCAGGGTCGAGCCGTGAGTCGTCCATGCGGCCGAAGTATACGAGCCCGGCGAAAAATCGTGCCTGGCACGAATTTTCGTTACGCGCCGACCTTCACGAGCGTGCGGCCGACGACCTTGCCGTCGAGCAGCGGCTTGAACGCACCGGGCAGCTCGTCGAGCGAAATCTCGTTCGCGACGATTCGCTCGAGCGCGGCCGGATCCCATTCGGCGGCGAGGCGCCGCCACAGCGATGCGCGCAGCTCCGGGTCGACGTGGACCGAGTTCACGCCGATCAGGCTCACGCCGCGCAGGATGAAAGGCATCACGGTCGTCTCGAGCTTCGAATCGGCCGCAAGGCCGATCGCCGCGACGTTGCCGTTCGGCCGCGTCGATGCGAGCAGCCGCGCGAGGATCGGGCCGCCGACAGTGTCGATGCCGCCGCCCCAGCGCGCGGGCTCGAGCGGCTTGCCGGCGCCCGCAAGCGCGTGCCGATCGAAGATCTCGTGGGCGCCGAGCGACTCGAGGTAGTCGCGCGCGGAAGCCTTTCCGGTCAGCGCATGCACCTCGTAGCCGCGCCGGCTCGCGAGCGCGACCGCGAAGCTGCCGACGCCGCCGGTCGCGCCGGTCACGAGCAGCGGGCCCTGCGCCGGCGTCTGGCCGTTGCGCTCGATCCGCTCGAGCGCGAGCGCTGCGGTGAAGCCGGCCGTGCCGATGATCATCGCGGTGCGCGGATCGAGCCCGTCCGGAATCCGCTCGATGCACTTCGCAGGCACGCGGGCGAGCTCGGCGAAGCCGCCGTCGTGGGTCTCGCCGAGCCCGCAGCCGCACGCGAGCACGGGATCACCCGGCGCAAAACGCGAATCGCTCGACTCGACGACTCGCCCGGCGAGGTCGATGCCGCCGACGAGCGGAAAGCGGCGCAGGATCGCGCCCGCGCCGGTGGCGGCGAGCGCATCCTTGTAGTTGATCGACGAGTACGCGACGCGGACGACGACTTCGCCGGGCGTCAGATCATCGAGGGTCAGCGCCGTCAGCGATGCGGTGACGGCGCCGTTCGCGCGATCGATGCGGAGCGCGCGAAAGGTCCCGTCCGCCGCGGTCGGAAAAATTGTGTCGGACACCATCTTTCCGCCGCGGGACGGCGATGGCGGGCTAGAGCTCGGGCGGCGTGAAGAGCCCGGGCTGCGCGGCGAAGTAGGCTGCGAGCTCCTCGATCGCCGCGTCGTCGAGCGGCGCCGCCATCGGCCCCATCACGAGATCCGAGCGCTCGCCGGACTTGTACTGCCGAAGCGCACGTTCGAGATAGGACGCATGCTGCCCCGCGAGGTTCGGATACATGCCCGCAGGAGAGATCCCGGTCTCGCCGTGGCACGCGGTGCAGACGGCCGACTTGTCCTTGCCCGCTTGAATCATCGCCGACGTCGCACGCGAGATGCCCTGCTCCTCGGAGTTCTCGACGCTCGCGATATACGCCGCAAGATCGGCGATGTCCTGATCGGACAGCTCCGCGGCCTGCGCATGCATCGTATCGTGGCCGCGCGAGCCCTGCCGATAACCCTGCAGGGCGATCTCGAGGTAGTCCTCGTTCTGCCCGCCGAGCTTCGGCACGTGGAACGACGGGTAGGCGTTCCGGTAGCCCGGGATAGCGTGACAGCCGGCGCACGTCGCCGCGAGGCGCTTGCCGTTCTCGGGGTGCCCCTTCAGCGCGAGCGGCGCGAGGGGGGCCTGTTGCGCCAGTAGGCTGCCGCTCAAGATGGCAAGAACGGCGAAGACGACGGTCTTCAAGCCAAGGGTGGCGCTGAGGCGAGTATTGATGAGCACGAGACTCTCCATGTCGTCCTGAGACTCCGCGGCGGCGTATCTTAGGGGCAGGACGCGCGGTTTGCCAGTTTCGGACAACCCTTACCGCGACGTTACGGCGCTGCGGGCCTGCCGCCCGGCGCGTCGGCTTCGGCCGCTCGTTGCGTCCTTACCGCCTCCGGATCCGCGGCCGTTGCGACCGGCACGTCATCGTCGAGCCGCAGCGGCGGCGTCTCGGCGACGACGGTCTCGGCCCTGTGGCACGCGACCTGCGCATCGCCGAACGGCCTGAGCGCCGGCGTCTCGACGCTGCAGCGCTCGATCGCGTAGCGGCAGCGCGTGCGGAAGCGGCAGCCGCTCGGCGGATCGATCGGCGACGGCAGATCGCCGCGCAGCAGCTCGCGGACCCGCGCGCGCTCCGCGCGAGGGTCCGGCAGCGGCACCGCGCTGATCAGCGCGCGGGTATACGGATGCGCCGGCCGCTCGTATAGCGCGTCCGGCGGCCCGAGCTCCATCGTCGCGCCGAGATACATGACCATCACCCGATGGCTGATGTGGCGGACGACCGCGAGATCGTGCGCGATGAAGATCAGCGAAAGCCCGAAATCGCGCCGCAGGTCCATCAGCAGGTTGATGATCTGCGCCTGGATCGACACGTCGAGCGCGCTGACCGGCTCGTCGCAGACGATCAGCTTCGGCCGCAGCACGAGCGCCCGCGCGATGCCGATGCGCTGGCATTGGCCGCCGGAGAACTCGTGCGGATAACGGTTCAGCTCGCGGCCGGTGAGCCCGACCCGGCGCAGCACGTCCGCGACCTCGGCACGCACGGTCGCGCGATCGAGATCCGGCCGGTGCACGCGTAACGGCTCGGCCACGATGTCGCCGACCGTCATCCGTGGATTCAGCGACGCGAGCGGATCCTGGAACACGATCTGCAGATCCCGCTTGTACGGCCGGAATTCCTTCTGCGCGACCGACGTGACGTCGCGGCCGCCGAGCCAGACCGTGCCGCCGGTGATCGGCACGAGCTTCAGGACCGCGCGCGCGAGCGTCGACTTGCCGCAGCCCGACTCGCCGACGATGCCGAGCGTCTCGCCCGGCGCGAGCGTGAGGTCGACGCCGTCGACGGCCTTCAAGGTTGCGGCCTTGCCCCATAGCCCGCCGATCCGGACCGGGAAATGGACTTTCAGGTTCTCGACCGCGAGCAGCGGGGCTGCGTCGGTCGCCGGGGTCGGTGCGTCGGCGGTCTTTTCGGACGCGGGCAGCGAGTCCGCCGCGGCGACGGCCGTCGGCTCGTCGGCGTCGACCGCGACCGCGGTCAGCCGGTCGCTCGCACCATCGAGGCGCGGCACGGCCGCAAGCAGCGCGCGCGTGTACGGATGTTGCGGTCGGTAGAAGATGTCGTCGATCGGCCCCTGCTCTTTCAGCTCGCCGCCGTGCATCACGAGCACGCGGTCCGCGAGACCGGCGACGACGCCGAGGTCGTGCGTGATCAGCACGATCGCCGTGCCGAAGCGGTCTTTCAGGTCCTTCAGCAGCTCGAGGATCTGCGCCTGCACGGTCACGTCGAGCGCGGTCGTCGGCTCGTCGGCGACGAGCACCTCGGGGTTCAGCAACAGGCTCGCCGCGATCATCACGCGCTGGCGCATGCCGCCGGACATCTCGTGCGGATAGCGGTCGAGGCGCGCGGCCGCGTCCGGAATCCGCACCGCGGACAGGAGCTCGGTGCAGCGCGCACGCGCGGCGGCCGTCGACACCCGCTCGTGCGCGCGCAGCACGTCGATCATCTGCGCGCCGATCGTCCGGTACGGATTCAGCGACGTCATCGGGTCCTGGAAGATCATCGAGATCGTCTGGCCGCGGATCTTGCGCAGCTCCGGCTCCGACAGGCCGAGCAGCTCGCGGCCGTGCAGCAGCGCCGAGCCCGTCGCGCGGCCGTTGTCGGCGAGGAGCCCGAGCAGCGCGAGCATGCTTTGGCTCTTGCCGGAGCCCGATTCGCCGACGATGCCGAGCGTCTCACCGCGCTCGAGCTCGAACGAGAGCCGCTTCACGGCGTGCACCTCGCCGTCCGGCGTCGCGAAACGGACGTCGAGATCCCTGACTTCGAGTAGTGCCATGCGTGCTACCGGTCCTTCGGATCGAGCGCGTCGCGCAGCCCGTCGCCGAGGAAATTGAAGCAGAACAAGGTCGTCGCGAGGAACACGGCCGGGAACAGCAGCATCCACGGCGCGCTCTCCATCTCCTCGGCGCCCTCCTTCACGAGCGCGCCCCATGACGTCATCGGCTCCTGCACGCCGAGGCCGAGGAAGCTCAGGAACGATTCGACGAGAATCACCTGCGGGATCGTCAACGTCACGTAGACGGCGACGACGCCGAGAAGATTCGGCACGATGTGCCGGCGGATCAGCGCGAACGTCGACACGCCGAGCGCTTCCGCCGCCTCGACGAACTCCTTGTGCTTCAGGCTCAACGTCTGACCGCGGACGATGCGCGCCATGTCGAGCCAGTTGATCGCGCCGATCGCGACGAAGATCAGCACGATGTTCCTGCCGAAGATGACCATCAGCAGGATCACGAAGAACATGAACGGCATCGCGTACAGGATGTCGACGATACGCATCATCGCGTTGTCGATCCGCCCGCCGAGGTAGCCCGCCGTCGCGCCGTACGCGACGCCGATCAGAAGGCTGACGACCGTCGCGACGAGGCCGACGAGCAGCGAGATCCTGCCGCCGTACAAGGTGCGGACAAAAAGATCGCGGCCGAGCGTGTCCGTGCCGAACACGTGCCCGGTCGACAGGCTCGGGCCGATCGACGTGTTGCCCCAGTCGGTGAAATCGTACGCGTACGGCGAGAAGAACGGCCCGACGAGCACGAGGAGCGTCATCGACAGCAGGATCGCCGCCGCGACGATCGCCGCGCGGTTCTTTCTAAGCGTGCGCCACGCGTCGATCCAAAGGCTGCGCCCTTCGACCTGCTCCGGGACTGGCGTGTGCGCGGCGACCTCGATGGTCATGAGTACTTCACCTTCGGGTCGAGCCACGCGTACGCGAGGTCGACGAGGAAGTTGAACGCGATGATCAGCATGCCGTAGAAGACGACGACGCCCATCACGAGCGTGTAGTCGCGGTTCAACGCGCCCTGCACGAAGAAGCGGCCGATACCCGGGACGCCGAAGATCTGCTCGATCACGACGGAGCCCGTGATCACCGCCGCCGTCGCGGGACCGAGGTACGACACGACCGGCAGCAGCGCGGGCTTCAGCGCATGCTTCAGCACGATCGTCTGCGTCGACAGGCCTTGCGCCTTCGCAGTGCGGATGAAGTTGCTGCGCAGCACCTCGATCATGCTGCCGCGCGTCAGGCGCGAGATATACGCGATCTGCGGTAACGCGAGCGCGATCACGGGCAGCACCATGTTCCGCAGCTGCCCGCCGCCCCATCCTCCGGCCGGCAGCCAGCGGAAATAGATCGCGAAGACGAGAATCAGGATCGGCGCCATCACGAAATTCGGGATCGAGATGCCGGTCATCGAGACCGTCATGACCGCGTGATCGGTCAGCCGGTTCTGACGAAGCGCGGCGATCGATCCGGCCGTGACGCCGATGATCAGCGCGAGCAGGATCGCCGAGCCGCCGAGCCGCATCGACACCGGGAAGCCGGTCGCGATCAGCTCGGTCACGGTGAAATCCCGATATTGGAACGACGGGCCGAAGTCGCCGCGGATCACGCCGCCGAGGTAGCGGCCGAACTGCATGTAGAGCGGCTCGTCGAGGTGATAGGCGGCCCGCAGGTTCGCCTCGATATCGGCCGGCAGGGACCGCTCCTGGTCGAACGGCCCGCCGGGCGCGGCGCGCATCATGAAGAACGCGAGCGCGATCAGAACGAGAAGCGTCGGAATGGCGCCGAGCAGGCGGCGTAGCGAGTAGCGAAGCAACGCGTCGTACCGAAGGTGAAGGGGTCGCCGAGAATCAGTGCTTCAGGATCTTCAGATCCTGGGTGCGGAAGTGGTCCATGATGTTGGCCTCGTAACCCGCGACCCACGGCTGGACCATCCGCGTCGTCACATAGAAGTAGATCGGAATCAGCGGCATATCGTCGAGCAGCACGCGCTCGGCCTGATGCAGGTATTCCGCGCGCTTGTCGAGATCCGTCTCGGCTGCGGCGAGCGCGAGCAGGCGGTCGTATTCGGGATCCGCGTAACCAGTGTTGTTCAGCTCGCTCTGCGAATGCTGGATCTCGGCGAACGTATACGCGTCGTTGTAGTCGCCGATCCAGCCGGCGCGGTACACCTGGGTCCTCTTCTGATTACGCGTATCGAGATAGACCTTCCACTCCTGGTTCACGATCGTCGTCTCGACGCCGAGCACCTGACGCCACATCGCCGCGACGGCGACCGCGATGCGCCGATGGTCGTCCTGCGTGTTGTAGAGGAGCTCGATACGGAGCGGGTTCTCGGCCGAGTAGCCGGCCTGCTGATAGAGGCGTTTCGCTTCCGCCTCGCGCTCTTCCTGCGTCCACGCGGCCTCCGGCATCTCGGCGCCTTTGTAGTTCGCGGTCTGCGGCGGAATCCAGCCATAGGCCGGAATCTCGCCGGCCGCGGTGATCTGCTTCGTAATGATGTCGCGGTCGATCGCGAGCGCGAGCGCGCGGCGCAGAGCGACGTTGTCCTTGAACGGCGGCTTCGTCACGTTCAAGCCGTAGTAATAGCTGCCGAGGTACGGCGCGATCAGCAGCCGGTCCGGCATGTTCTCGCGGATCCACGGCAGCTGCGCCTTCGGCACGACGTTCGTCATGTCGAGCTCGCCGGCGCGAAAACGCTTCAGCTCCGCGTTGATGTCCTCGGTCGCGTGCCAGTAGACCTCGTCGATCGTGACGGCATCGGCGTTCCAGTAGTGCGGGTTCTTCACGAGCTTCACGTGCGACTGCACGACGAACTGATCGAGCTGATACGCGCCGTTCGATACGAGCTTGCCGGGGCGCCAGTAGTCCTCGCCGCTCGACGCCTGCAAGCTCGCCTGGTGGACGGCGTAGCTCGCCGAATGGGTCAGCAGCCCGAGAAAATACGGCGTCGGATTCGCGAGGCGGATCTCGAGCGTGCGGTCATCGATCGCGGTCACGCCGAGCGTATCGGGCGGCATCCGCCCGGCCGTGATCGCTTCGGCGTTCTCGATCGGCGCGAGGATGAACGAGTAGACCGACAGGGTCGCGGGATCGACGCTGCGCCGCATGCCGAACACGAAGTCGCCGGCCGTGACCGGGTCGCCGTTCGACCAGCGGGCGTTCTCGCGCAGCTTGAACGTATAGATTTTGCCGTCCTCGCTGACCTCCCAGGACTCGGCGACGCCCGGGATCAGGTCGCCGTTCGGCGCCTCGGCGATCAGTCCCTCGAAGAGGTCGCGGCCGATATTCGACTCGGGCACGCCCTGTGCGCGATGCGGATCGAGCGTCTGCGGGTCCGCGCCGTTGCCGATGTGGATCACCTGGCGTTCGGCGAGCTCGGTGCCGCTTTCGCCGCCGATCGGGCCGAGGGCCTGGTAATCACCGCTGCATGCGGCAAGCGTCAGCAGCGCCGCGAACATCACCGTCAGTCTCGTCATGCTCGTCTCCGTTTCGTAGCGAATGCCCGGACGCCTCCCGCTCCGAGCATTTCGGGCAGCCTCCTAAGCGCTTTGCCGCTGCCGCTTCTTCAAATGGATCAGAAGCAGCGAAATCGCGGCGGGTGTCATGCCGGCGATCCTCGAGGCCTGCCCCAGGTCCGCCGGCCGGATCCGTTCGAGCTTCTCACGAATCTCGTTCGAAAGCCCCCGTACCAGGGCGTAGTCGAAGTCGGGCGGCATCGGCATCTCGGCGTCGCGCCGCTGACGCTCGATCTCGCGGCGCTGGCGCTCGACGTAGCCGGCATAGCGGGCCTCGATCTCGAGCGCCTGACTCACCTGCTCGCGACGCTCGTCGGCGAGCGCCTCGACGTCCGGCGACGTGCCGACCCGACGCAGCGCGACGACATCCGCATAGCGGACCTCGGGGCGCTTCAGTAGCTCGATCGCCTTGGTTTCGCGGCCGATCGGCGCGAGGACGTGCCCTTCGGGCACATCGGCCGGCCGCACGACGATCCCGCCGAGCCGCGTGGTCTCGCGTGCCAGGACGTCGCGTTTGATCTCGAAATCGCGCCATTGTTCATCGCCGACAACGCCGAGGCGCCGTCCGATCGGCGTAAGCCGCTGATCTGCATTGTCCTCGCGCAACGTGAGTCGGTACTCGGCGCGGCTCGTGAACATCCGGTACGGCTCCGGCGCGCCGCGCGTGATCAGGTCATCGATCAGCACGCCGATATACGCCTCGTCGCGCCGCGGCCACCACGGCTCCTGCTCGCGGACCGCGAGCGCGGCATTGATGCCGGCGACGATGCCTTGGGCCGCAGCCTCCTCGTAACCGGTCGTGCCGTTGATCTGGCCGGCGAAGAAGAGCCCCGCGATCGCCTTCGTCTCGAGTGTCGGCTTCAGGTCCCGCGGATCGAAGAAGTCGTACTCGATCGCATAGCCGGGCCGCGTGATATGCGCACGCTCGAAGCCCGGGATCGAGCGCACGAGCGCGTATTGCACGTCGAACGGCAGCGACGTCGAGATGCCGTTCGGATAGATCTCGAAGGTGTCGAGCCCCTCGGGCTCGATGAAGATCTGATGTTTCTCCCGGTCCGGGAAGCGGACGACCTTGTCCTCGATCGACGGGCAGTAGCGCGGCCCGATGCCTTCGATTGCGCCGCTGAAGAGCGGCGAGCGGTTGAGCCCGCCGCGGATGATCTCGTGCGTGCGGGCTGTCGTATGCGTGATATGGCAGCACACCTGGCGCGGGTGCTGCGCCCGCCGGCCGCGGTACGAGAAGACCGGCGTCGGCGTGTCGCCCGGCTGCTCGACGAGGTTCGAATAGTCGATCGTGCGGCCGTCGATCCGCGGCGGCGTGCCGGTCTTCAGCCTCCCGACCGCGAGCCCGAGGTCGCGGAGCCGGCTCGCGAGGCGCGTCGCGGCCGGGTCGCCGGCGCGGCCACCCGTATGCGTCGCCTGGCCGACGTGGATCTTGCCGGCGAGGAACGTGCCAACGGTGAGGACGACCGTCTCCGCGCGGATCCGCAAGCCCATCTGCGTCACGACGCCGCGCACGCGGCCGCCTTCGATCAGCAGGTCGTCGATGCCCTGCTGCAGCAGCTTCAGGTGCGGCTGGCGCTCGAGCATCGCGCGGATCGCCTGCTTATACAGGACCCGATCCGCCTGCGCTCGGGTCGCGCGCACGGCCGGGCCCTTGCTCGCGTTCAGCACCTTGAAATGAATGCCGGCGAGGTCCGCCGCGTGCGCCATCGCGCCGCCGAGCGCGTCGATCTCCTTCGCGAGGTGCGCCTTGCCGATGCCCCCGATCGACGGATTACAGCTCATCTGGCCGAGGGTCTCGATGTTCTGCGTGACGAGCAGCGTCTCGACGCCGATCCGCGCGGCGGCGAGAGCCGCCTCGGTGCCGGCGTGGCCGCCGCCGACGACGATGCAGTCGAAGCGGTCCGGATAGTCGATTTCGTTCGGGTAAGACATTCACTCGATTCTAGCAGCACGAATAGCCGGGGCCGCCGGCCGCGTTCGTCAGACGGGCCGGCCGAAAACTTCGTTCACCGCGCCGTGCTTCTCGGCGCCCCCCGCGCCTGTTGCGGCCGGCCGGAACGAGCCGCGACGCGGACCTCGATTCGTGCGCCGAGCGCTGGCAAGTCGCGTGCGTTCCGGTCAACATGCGCCGATGCCGTCGCTTCAGACGTTCGCTCCTCGCGTATCGCGGTTCGCCGCCGCCGTCGCGGTCGGTGCCGCGAGCCTTGCCGCCGCGAGCCCGCCGTTATCCGCGGAGCCCGAGCCTCCCACACGAATCGAGACGCACTGCCGCCTCGACGCCCCCCGTCTGCCGGCCGTGCTCGCTTTTTGTGCAGAGCTCGTCGTGCCGGAGGATCGGTCGCGCCCGGACGGGCCGCAGCTCGAGCTGTTCGTCGCGCGCGTGCCCGCGCTCGCCGCCGTGCCGAAGCCGGATCCGCTCGTGCTGATCGCCGGCGGGCCTGGCCAGTCCGCGGTCGATCTGTACTTGCAGATGCGCCGCGCGTTCGAGCCGGTCCGGATCGAGCGCGACGTCGTCCTGCTCGACCAGCGCGGCACCGGCCGGTCCGCCGACGGCTTCGAGTGCCACCTGACGGAGAACGCGGCCTTCGACACGAACGAGATCGACGAGCTGCGCGACGCGATCAACCGCTGCCTCGCGGAGCTCGAACGCGACCCGCACTTCTTCTCGACCGAGCCCGCCGTCGGCGACCTCGACGCGCTGCGCGAGGCACTCGGCGTCGAGCAGTGGAATCTTTACGGCATCTCGTACGGCACGCGCGTCGCGCAGCGCTATGCCGCCCGCTACCCGGAGCGCGTCCGCGCGATGATCCTCGACGGCGTCGTGCCGGTTTCGCTGCCGCTCGGGCCCGCGATCGCGACCGATGCGCAAGACGCGCTCGACGGCATCTTCGCGCGCTGCGCCGCCGAGCCGTCATGCGCGGGGCGCTACCCCGAGCTGCCGGCGCTGTTCGACGGCCTGCGGCTTCGGCTCGCGTCGGGGCCGGTATCGATCGACGTCTCGAATCCAACGACCGGCAGGCTCGAGACGCGGCTCTTCTCGAGCAGCGATCTCGCCGGCGTCGTGCGCCTGATGAGCTATTCGTCTGCGATGGCGTCGCTGCTGCCGCTCGCGATCGACGACGCGTATCACGGCGATTACACCTTGCTCGCCGCGCAAGTCGACATGCTGACGTCCGACCTCGCCGCGGCGGTCAATATGCCGATGCACAACTCCGTCGTCTGCACGGAAGACGTGCCGTTCTTCCCGCCTGCGCGCGGGCACGACAGCTCGTATCTCGGCACGAGCGTCGTCGATGCGCTCGTCGAGATCTGCGAGATCTGGCCCGCATCGCCGGCGAGCAGCGACGTGAAGCAGCCGCTCGAGTTCGCGGGCCCCGTGCTGCTTTTGTCCGGCGAGCTCGATCCGGTCACGCCGCCGCGCTATGCGGCGCAAGTCGTTGCCGCGGGCCTCGGCAACGCGAAGCACATTACGGTTCCTGGCCAGGGGCACGGCATCGCCGGCATCGGCTGCGCGCCGCGCCTGATCGGCCGATTCCTCGAGACCGCGTCGGTCGATGCCGTCGACGCGCGCTGCCTCGAGCGCGAGCCGCCCGCGCCGTTTTTCCTGTCCGCGACCGGGCCCGCGCCCTGACGTCACCGCGATGATCGAAGTTTTATCCGTGGCCAAGCGGTTCGGCGACGTTCGTGCGCTCGACGGCGTCGAGTTCAAGGCCGGCGACGGGCGGATCACCGGGCTGCTCGGGCCGAACGGCGCCGGCAAATCGACGTGCCTGCGGATCCTGTCGACCGTGCTGCGCCCGGACCGCGGGACCGCGCGGATCGGCGGCGTCGACGTCGTCGCGGAGCCATTGCGCGCGCGCCGCCTGCTCGGGGTCTTGCCGCACAACGCGGGGCTTTATCCGCATCTGACCGCGCGCGAGAACATCGAGTACTACGGCCGGCTGCACGGGCTCGACGAGCGCGCGCTCGCGGCGCGCGTCGATGCATTGCTCGCTCGGCTCGGTCTCGCCGCGATCGCGGACCGCAAAGCGAAGGGGTTCTCGCAGGGCGAGCGGACGAAAGTCGCGCTCGCTCGCGCGCTCGTGCACGAGCCGCGGCACCTGCTGCTCGACGAGCCGACGAGCGGGCTCGACGTGATGGCCGCGCGCGAGCTGCGCGAGTGGCTGAGGGCGCTTCGCAGCGACGGCTGCTGCGTGCTGCTGTCGAGCCACGTGATGCAGGAGGTCGAGGCGCTCGTCGACGACCTCGTGATCATCGCGAACGGGCGCATCGCGGCCGAGGGCACGCCGGCCGAGCTCGCCGTCCGCTATCCCGGGCAGAGTCTCGAGGACATTTTCGTCCGCGCAGTCGAGGGCGCGCGCCGATGAATGCGGCGTGGACGGTCTGCCGGAAGGAGCTGCTCGACAACGCGCGGGATCGCCGCACGCTGTTCTCGGCGTTCGTATTCGGCCCGCTGCTCGGCCCGGTGCTGTTTGCCGTGCTGATCAACGTGCTCGTCACGCAAACCGTGTCGACGGCCGAGGCGACGGTCGAGGTGCCGATCATCGGCAGCGAGCTCGCGCCGAACCTCGTCGAGCACCTCGAGGCGCGCGGCATCGAGCCGCTGACCGAGCATGGGCTCGAGAAGCTTCCGGACGCGCTCGCCGCCGTGCAAAACGGCCGCCGCGACGTGGTCCTGCTGATCGAGCCCGACTTCGCGGAGCGTTTCACCGCCGGCGAAACCGCGCGAATCACGCTCGTCCACGACCGATCGAACACGCGGGCCGGCAGCCGGGTGCAGCGGATTCGCGGCGCGATCGGAAGCTACGCGCAGCAGCTCGGCACGCTGAAGCTGATCGCGCGCGGCGTCGACCCGGACGTTCTGACGACCGTGATGCTCGACGAGCTCGACGTGTCGACGGCGGCCGGGCGCTCGATCGTGCTGCTCGGCATGCTGACGTACTTCCTGCTGCTCGCGACCTTGGTCGGCGGCTTCTATCTCGCGATCGACAGCACGGCCGGCGAGCGCGAGCGCCACTCGCTCGAGCCGTTGTTGACGACGCCGGTCGAGCGCTCGAGCCTGCTGCTCGGCAAGATGGCTGCAACGACGATCTACATGCTGCTCGCGCTCGCGCTGACGCTCGTCGGTTTCACGATCGCGCTCGATTTCGTGTCGCTCGAGCCGCTTGGCATGAGCTCGGGGTTCGGAATCGGCGCCGCGCTCGCGGCGTTCGCGATCCTGCTGCCGTTCGCGCCGCTCGGCGCGGCGCTGATGACGCTCGTCGCATCGTTCACGAAGAGCTACAAGGAAGCCCAGACGTACCTCACGCTCGTGCTGCTCGTGCCGACGTTGCCGCTCGTGTTCGCGACGATGCTGAACGTGAAGCCGACCGGTGCGCTGATGTGGATCCCGAGCCTCAGCCAGCATTTGCTCGTGACCGCGCTGGTTCGCCAGGATCCGATTCCGGTCACGTACGTCCTGCAGTCGGCCGTCGCGACGTTGGCCGTCGCCGCGGTGCTCGGGCTCGTCGCGATGCGGTTGTACGAGCGGGAGAGCGTGCTCGGGTAGCGGAAATTCGTGCTGGGTCAAAAATTCGTGCCAGGCACGATTTCTCGGTACCGACAGCGATGCCTGAAACGCCATCGCGAAAAATCGTGCCTGGCACGAATTTTTGACCTGGCACGAATTTCCGCGGCACGAACGCCCGCTACTTGCCGATACAGAAGCTCGAAAAAATCTCGCCGAGCAGATCGTCGCTCGTCAGCTCGCCGGTGATTTCGCCGAGCGCCGACTGCGCCGCGCGCAGCTCCTCGGCGCCGAGCTCGAGCGCGGACACGAGCTTGCCGCGCGCGGCGTCGAGGCTCGCGGCGGCCCGCTCGAGCGCGTCGACATGACGGCGGCGCGCGCTGAACGTGCCGCCCGCCTCGCTGCGCCACCCGGCGCGGGACTTCATGTGCTCCGTCAGCAGCGGCAGGCCGTCGCCGGTCAGCACCGACACCCGAAAGCCTCGCAAGCCCGCGCATTCGAACTCGCCCGGCCGCTCGCCGGTCAGGTCGATCTTGTTCAGCACGAGCGTCGGCTCGGCCTCCGCGCCGAGCTCGAGGCGCGCGGCTGCGGCGGCCGCCACCTCGCCTTCGCGGGCATCCATCAGCCAAAGCACGAGATCGGCCCGGGCGAGCTCGCGCTGCGCACGCCTGACGCCTTCGGCCTCGATCGGATCATCGGATTCACGGAGCCCGGCCGTGTCGATCAACGTGACCGGAAGCCCGTCGAGCGACAGCTGCTCGCGCAGCGGATCGCGCGTCGTGCCCGGAATCTGCGTGACGATCGCAGCGTCGTACCCGGCGAGATGATTCAGCAGGCTCGACTTGCCGGCATTCGGCGGGCCGGCGATCACGACCGTCAGCCCGTCGCGCAGCACGCGGCCGGTATCGGCGGCGGCAATCAGCTCGCGAACTTTCGCGCGCACGTCGTCGAGCCGCGCCTCGAGCGCCTCGGCGGCTTCACGGTCGATCTCCTCGTCCGGGAAGTCGAGCCAGGCCTCGACGTGCACGCGCAACGTCGTCAGCGCGTCCCGCACGGCGTCGATTCGCGCGGAGAACGTGCCGTCGAGCGAGCGCAGTGCGGCCCGCGCGGCCGCGCGTGATCCGCTGTCGATCAGGTCGGCGACGGCTTCCGCCTGGGCAAGATCGAGCTTGTCGTTCAGGAACGCGCGCAGCGTGAACTCGCCCGGCTCGGCGGCCCGCGCGCCGTACGTGTAGAGGCTATCTAGCAGCCAGTCGGTAACGATCGGGCCGCCGTGGCCGTGCAGCTCGACGACGTCCTCGCCGGTATAGGAGCGCGGGCCCGGAAAGTACAGGACGAGACCGCGATCGATCGTCGCGCCGTCCGGTGCGTTGAACGCCGCGAGCTCCGCGTACCGCGGCCGCGGTGCGCGTCCGATCAGCCGCGTGACGATCGGCAGCGCGTCGGGCCCGGTCAACCGGACGACGGCAATGGCCGCGACGCCCGGCGCGGTCGACAGCGCCGCGATCGTATCGGAGCGTTTTTGCACTTCGCCGCCCTCGCGAGCGCCGCGTCGGTCGTCGGCCGCGGCTAACCCTGGGCCGCGACGACCTTATTGATGCGCCACTGCTGCGCGATCGAGACGAGCGTGTTCGTCAGCCAGTACAGCACGAGCCCGGACGGGAACAGCGCGAAGAAGACGGTGAACACGATCGGCATGATCTGCATCACGCGTGCCTGCACCGGGTCGGGCGGCGCCGGATTCAGCCGCGTCTGCAGGAACATCGCGGCGCCCATCAACAGCGGCAGCACGAAATACGGATCGCGCGAGCTCAAGTCGTTGATCCACAGCATGAACGGCGCCTGCCGCATCTCGACGCTCTCGATCAGCACCCAGTAGAACGCGAAGAAGAACGGCATCTGCACGAGGATCGGCAGACAGCCCGCGGCCGGGTTGATCTTCTCCTTCTTGTAGAGCTCCATCATCGCGCGGCTGAGGCCCTGGCGGTCGTCCTTGTACCGCTCCTGCAGCGCTTTCATCCGCGGCGCGATCTTACGCATCTTCGCCATCGACCGGCCGCTGGTCTCCGTTAGCTTGTAGAACGCGAGCTTGATCAACAGGGTGACGATGATGATCGACCAGCCCCAGTTGCCGACGAAGTCATGAATCTTCGACAGCACCCAGAAGAGCGGCTGCGCGAGGATCGTCAGCACGCCATAGTCGACCGTGAGCACGAGGCCGTCCGCCGCCTCGCGCAGCTGCGACTGTAGCTTCGGACCGACGAATAACGTGAAGCTGAAGACCTGCTGCATGTCGGCGGCAACCTGCGCTGGCTCGCCGATCGCCGTCAGCAGATAGCGGCTGTCCGCATAGTTGCCCTGGTACTGAAAAGGCGCGTCCGGCGGCGGTACCCCGGCCGCGAGGAAGTGGTGCTGGATGCCGGCGATCCAGCCGCCCGTCGCGGTCAGCGACAACCCGTTGTTGCGGAGGTCGTCGACATCGAGCTTCTCGTACGTGTTGCCGTCGTAGAGCACGGGCCCGGTGTACGAGTAGCTGTCGACGGACGTGAACGAACGCTCGACCGGCTGGTGCAGGCGCTGCATCCGCAGATACGGCGCGCCCCGCCACGGCTCGTCCGCGTGGTTCTCGATCACGAGGTCGAGGTCGATCTGATAGCTGCCGCGCCGGAACGTATAGACCTTGCGTGCGTCGAGATCGCCGTTGCCGACCCACTCGAGCGTGACGACGAGCTCGTCTTGCCCCGGAGCGAGCTCGAAGCTCGTGCTTTCCGCGCGCCAGTCGGCGAGGTGGTTCGGGCCGCCGCCCGGGTTGCCCGCCGTGCTGAGTCCGGACTGAAACACCCAACGGTTCGCCGGCGTGAAATCGAGCAGCCGGACGAGCTCGTCCGGCCGATCCTTATGCACCGGATACTCGAGAAGATCGGCCCGTACGAGGTCTCCGCCCTGCGTGTCGATCACGATGTCGAGCACGTCGGTGCGGACCCGGATCGGCATCGACGGCGCGGCCGCATCGACGCTCGGCGTCTCCGGCGCGTCGCTCGACGGGGCATCCGCGCTCGGGACGTCCGGCACGTCATCCTGCGGGAGGGTTGTCTCTGCGGCCGGCGGAATACGAGCCGTCTGCGCCGGCGCGCGATCGCGGACCCACGCGTCGTAGTTCAGCCAGAGCATCGCGAGCAGCGCGAGCCAGAGAAATAGGCGCGTATTATCCATGGCTTACGCGGCTCGCTTTGCGGGCGAGCCGCTCGAACGATGCATCGAGACTCGCGCGCAGCACGGCCGAAGGCTCGGCGGCAGCGCCGGGACGCGCCATGACGACGAAGTCCCACGCAGGCAGCGCCTTTCGGCGGAAAGACTCGCGCGCGATCCTTTTCAGTCTATTCCTGTCCACAGCCCGCTTCGCGGCTTTGCGTGAGATCGCGAGCCCGAGTCGAGCGATGCCGACATCGTTCGGTTTCGCGAGGATCGTGAAGAAGCGATCGGACGATCGTACCGGGTCGGCGAAGACCCGGCCGAACTCCTTCGAGGTGCGCAGGCGTCGTTGCGGCGAAAAGCCCGAGCCCGAGTCGACCAAAGGGGAACGGCCGCCCTCAGGCCGGCGTCAGGCGCGCGCGGCCCTTCGCACGGCGGCGCTTCAGCACATCACGGCCAGACCGCGTCGCCATCCGGGCGCGGAACCCGTGCGTGCGCTTACGGCGCAGCTTGCTGGGTTGATACGTTCTCTTCATGACGGTTCCGTACCCCGGTGAGTGGGGCGAAATACGAATCCAAACAAAGGGATAGAGGCTAGCTAGAGAACGCGAAACTTTACGCGCGGGGCCGGCCCCTGTCAATAGCGAATACGCCCGCGAGCGCTGTGGATAACTGCGGACGGCCGTATTAGACTCGCTGGTCCGCGGGCGACACCCGCCCTCCTTCTCGGCGTTCAGCAAGAAGCTCAATCGTGGCAGATCAATCGCCGGCGCTCTCGTCTCTGTGGAAACAGTGCGTCGGAGCGTTGGAATCCGCTCTATCGGAGCAGCAGCTCAACACCTGGATTCGCCCGTTGCAGCCCGTCGAAGACGGCGAAGGCGTCGTCAAGCTGCTCGCGCCTAACCGTTTCGTCGTGGACTGGGTTCAGACGCACTGTCTCGTCGAGATCCGCTCGTGGTGGGCCGAGCATGCAGGTGCGCGCAACGTGCTGCTCGAGGTCGGCACCCGGCGGCGGGCCGTCGCACAACCTGCAGCGGCACCGGATCCGGAGCCCCGCGCCGCGCCGCAGCAGCTCGGCAGCCGCCTTAACGCGACGTTCACGTTCGACAGCTTCGTCGAAGGCAAGAGCAATCAGCTCGCGCGCGCCGCGGCCATGCAGGTCGGGCAGAATCCCGGCACCGCGTACAATCCGCTGTTCATCTACGGCGGCGTCGGTCTTGGCAAAACGCACCTGATGCACGCGATCGGCAACGCGATCCTGGCCCGCGACGGCAACGCAAAGGTCGCGTACATCCACTCGGAGCGTTTCGTCGGCGACATGGTGCGCGGGCTGCAGCACAACACGATCGCCGACTTCAAGCGAACTTACCGGTCGCTCGATACCTTGCTGATCGACGATATCCAGTTCTTCGCCGGCAAGGAGCGCTCGCAGGAAGAGTTCTTCCACACGTTCAACGCGTTGCTCGAAGGCCAGCGGCAGATCGTGCTGACCTGCGACCGCTATCCGAAGGAAGTCTCGGGCCTCGAGGAGCGGCTCAAGTCGCGCTTCGGCTGGGGCCTGACAGTCGCGATCGAGCCGCCCGAGCTCGAGACCAGCGTCGCGATCCTGATGAGCAAGGCGGCCGCCGAGCAGGAACGCCTGCCGGAGGAGGTCGCGTTCTTCATCGCGCAGCGGATCCGGTCGAACGTGCGCGAGCTCGAGGGCGCGCTGCGCCGCGTGATCGCGAATGCGCGCTTCACGGGTCAGCCGATTACGCTCGAGTTCGCAAAGGAAGCGCTGCGCGACCTGTTGGCGCTTCAGGACAAGCTGGTCACGGTAGAGAATATCCAGAAGGCCGTGGCCGCTTACTTCAAGATCAGGGTTTCGGACTTGCTATCGAAGCGCCGCAGCCGATCGATCGCGCGGCCGCGCCAGATCGCGATGGCGCTCGCGAAGGAGCTGACGACGCACAGCCTGCCGGAGATCGGCGACGCATTCGGCGGCCGCGATCACACGACCGTGCTGCACGCGTGCCGGCGGATCAAGGCGTTACGGGAGACCGAGACGCGAGTCGCGGAGGACTACAACAACCTCTTGAGAACGTTGACGACTTGACGTGCATATCCGGTGGATAACTTTCCGGGCGAAATTCATCCACAGGTCCCGCACAGGACCACAGGCCATTGTGCACGCGAATCGACCCTTCTCAAGTATCTGAACTATAAGTATTTTTTACGGTTTTCCAGCTCTACTGCGTGCCTTAATTGCAATAGCCGAAGAAATATAAACAGGTAGATACGAAGATGAAGTTCAGCGCCCCGCGAGAGATCGTTCTGAAGCCGCTTCAATCGGTGATCGGCGTCGTGGAGAGGAAGCAGACGATGCCGATCCTGAGCAACGTGCTGCTCGTGGTGCGTGACGGCGTGCTGAGCGTCACGGCGACGGATCTCGAGGTCGAGCTCGTTGCCGAGGCCAGCGTCGACGATTCGGTCGATGGCGAAATCACGGTTCCGGGGCGGAAGCTGCACGACATCTTTCGGGCGTTGCCGGACGGAGCGCGGGTCGATGTGTCGCTGAGCGGCGATCGGATGACCGTCAAGGCGGGGCGGAGCCGTTTCACGTTATCGACGTTGCGAGCGGCCGATTTTCCGACAGTCGACGATATCGCCGGCGTGCAGACGCTTGATATCGACGCGTCGGCGCTGAAGCACCTCCTCGAGAAGACGCATTTCTCGATGGCGCAGCAGGATGTGCGTTACTACCTGAACGGGCTGCTCCTCGAGACCGATGGGCCGCGCTTGCGGGGCGTCGCGACGGACGGCCATCGGCTTGCGCTCGCCGAGGTCACGCTCGAATCTTCGGCGAAGCAGAACGAGCAGCAGATCGTGCCGCGAAAGGGCGTGCTCGAGCTGAATCGCCTGCTCGGCGACGAGGGTAAAGTCGAGTTGACGCTCGGCAAGAACCACGTGCGGATGTCGATCAATGGCCTGCGGATGACGTCGAAGCTGATCGACGGCCGTTTCCCGGACTACTCGCGAGTTATCCCATCGAATCCGCCGAACGTCGTCTCCGCGGATCGTCACCTGCTGCGCCAGGCGCTGCAACGGGCCGCGATCCTGTCGAACGAGAAGTACCGAGGCGTTCGTCTGAGCCTCGACGAGAACAGCGTCGTCGTCGAAGCGAACAATCCGGAGCAGGAAGAGGCTGTGGAAACGGTTGAAGTCGACTATTCCGGCACGCCGATGGAGATCGGCTTTAACGTGAACTACCTGCTCGACGCGCTCGGCGCTGTCGAGGGCGATCGGGTCCGAATCGGGGTAACGGACGGCAATTCCAGTTGTCTTATCACTGGCGACGAAGAAACGACGAAGTTCGTCGTGATGCCGATGCGACTTTAGGACGAGCGAGCCGTAGGAGAGCGCCGTCCACGGACGGAGCCTCGTCCGCCCATCAGGTTGAGAGCCGCGGGCCGCTGGAGGTGCGGCCGGGGAGTGGCGTGTGCCATTGCAGCGAATCCGAGTCGACGGATTACGGATCCTGAAGGACGTCGACTGTAGCCTCGATCCCCGGCGCAACTACTTCTTCGGACCGAACGGTGCGGGCAAAACGAGCCTGCTCGAGGCCTTCTTTCTGGTCGGCCGGGGTCGATCGTTTCGCACGCGGCAGACCCGACGGCTCGTTCAGCACGGGCGCGACGAGCTATCCGTCTATATCGAGCACTGCGACGGCGAGCCTGTCACGCGAATCGGGGCTCGCTTCGATAAGGACGGCATTGCGTTCCGGGTAGACCGACAGCCGGTCGCGTCTGTCACCGAGATCGCGCGACGCTTCGCCGTCGATGTGATCGATCCGGGCGTACATCGCCTAATCGAAGGCGGCCCCAGCGAGCGGCGGCGCTTTCTGGACTGGGGTGTGTTCCACGTGGAACACGACTACCTGACTGCGTGGAAACGCTATCGGCGTGTGTTGGGTCAGCGCAATGCGGCACTGAAGGCCGGGGCCGATCGTGCGACCCTCGAGCCGTGGGATCGGGCGCTGATCGAAGCCGGCGACGCGGTCAGCGCCGCGCGCCGTGCGTACGTCGACGGGTTCGCGCCGGTCGCAGAGGGGGTCGCCGAACGGCTGCTCGGCCGTAAGCTCGAGGTCCGGTATCGGCCTGGGTGGCGAGCCGGCATCAGCTTCGCCGACGCGCTCGCGGAAAGCCTGGAGCGGGACCGGACGCTCGGTCATACGACGCCAGGGCCGCATCGCGGCGACTTGTCGCTGCGGCTGGACGGTTCGGACGTCGCGGATGGCGCATCGCGGGGCCAGCAAAAGCTGTGTGCCGCGGCTCTCGTCGTGGCTCAGGTGCGCGAGGCGTCGGCACGGGGTCGGCGCGATTCGGTGCTGCTGGTCGACGATCCCGCCGCGGAGCTGGATCGGGGCTCGCTAACCCGGCTACTGACGGAGCTCGAAGGCCTCGACGCGCAGCTGATCCTGACCGGGCTGTCGGAAGAGTTGCTGCCGGTCGATAGGCGCTTCCCGATGTTCCACGTGGAACAGGGAAGGGTGCGGCAGTGCTATAATGAGTCGATTTAATACAAGTTTTGCAAAGCAATGAGTCAGAGCGACTATACCTCGAAGAATATCAAGGTCTTGAAGGGCCTAGAAGCGGTCCGGAAGCGACCCGGAATGTACATCGGAGACACCGATGACGGGACGGGTCTCCATCATATGGTCTTCGAGGTCGTCGACAACTCGATCGACGAGGCTCTGGCCGGATACTGCACCGAAGTCAACGTCACGATCCATCCGGACGAGTCCGTAACCGTCTCGGATAACGGACGCGGGATTCCCGTCGACATTCATCCGGACGAGGGGCGATCCGCCGCCGAGGTCATCATGACCGTGCTGCACGCGGGCGGAAAATTCGACGACAACTCGTACAAGGTCTCGGGCGGCCTCCACGGCGTCGGCGTGTCCGTCGTCAACGCGCTGTCGGAATCGCTCGTGCTAACGATTTACCGCGGCGGCAAGGTGTACCAGCAGAAATATGCGAACGGTGAGCCGCTCGCGCCGCTGGCAGAGATCGGCCCGACCGATCGGACCGGCACGACGATCAGCTTCCAGCCGAGCCCGAAGGTGTTCACGAACCTCGAGTTCGACTACGACACGCTGGCGAAGCGCCTGCGGGAACTGTCGTTCCTGAACTCCGGGGTCAAGATCACGCTGAAGGACGAGCGGGACGAGCGCTCGGATGTGTTCGAGTTCGCCGGCGGCATCAAGGCCTTCGTCGAGCACCTGAACCGAAACAAGACGCCGCTGCACCCGACCGTCATCTATTTCCAGGACAAGCGCGGGATGGTGCAGGTCGAGGCCGCGCTGCAGTGGAACGACGGCTATCAGGAGTCGATGTTCTGCTATACGAACAACATTCCGCAGCGGGACGGCGGTACGCATCTCGCCGGCTTCCGCGCGGCGATGACGCGGACTTTGAACCACTATATCGAGAGCGAAGGCATCGGAAAGCGCGAGAAGGTCAGCCCGACCGGCGATGACGCCCGCGAGGGGCTCACGGCCGTGCTGTCCGTGAAGCTGCCCGATCCGAAGTTCTCGTCGCAAACCAAGGACAAGCTGGTCTCGTCCGAGGTGAAGTCCGTTGCCGAGTCGATCGTCGCCGAGCAGCTCGAGGCCTTCCTGCTCGAGCATCCGGCCGAGGCGAAGATCATCGTCAGCAAGATCATCGACGCGGCTCGCGCACGTGAAGCGGCGCGCAAGGCGCGCGAGATGACGCGCCGCAAGAGCGCGCTCGACGTCGCCGGCTTGCCGGGCAAGCTCGCGGACTGCCAGGAGAAGGATCCGGCCCTTTCGGAGCTGTTCCTCGTCGAGGGCGACTCGGCAGGCGGCTCGGCGAAGCAGGGCAGAGATCGACGTACTCAAGCGGTCTTGCCGCTGAAGGGCAAGATCCTGAACGTCGAAAAAGCTAGATTTGACAAGATGTTACAGTCGCCGGAGGTCGGTACGCTGATCACGGCGCTCGGCTGCGGCGTTGGTCGCGAGGAGTTCGATCCGGACAATCTGCGATATCACCGCATCATCATCATGACGGACGCGGACGTCGACGGGTCGCATATCCGTACCCTTCTGCTCACGTTCTTCTACCGGCAGATGCCGGAGCTGATCGAGCGCGGGCATGTCTACATCGCGCAGCCGCCGCTCTACAAGGTCAAGCGCGGCAAGAGCGAGGTCTACGTGAAGGACGACGCGGAGCTCAATGCGCTGCTGCTGCGCAATGCCGTCGAGGACGCGGAGCTGCATACGAGCCCGGACGGTCCCGCGATTGCCGGCGAGACGCTCGAGCAGCTCGCGCGCGAGTACATGGAGGCGAGGGCGATCATCGACCGCTGGGGCAAGCGTTACGACGCGAACGTGCTCCGCGCAATGATGTGGCTGCCGGCGATCAATGCCGACCATCTCGAGAACGCGGAGCATATGCGCGACTGGGCGACCAGGCTCGAGGAACGGCTCAAGGCGCTGAACGGCGCTGGTCCTCGCTACCGTGTGCATTATCAAGCGGGCGGGACTGGCGTGGATCCGGTACTGTACGTGACCCGAGAATATCACGGAGTCACGACGACGAAGACGCTGCAGCCTGGATTCTTCCGTTCTCCGGAATATCAGCGCATCGCGACGATCGGCGCGAGCTTTAAGGATCTATTATCGCCCGGTGCGTATGTTCTGCGCGGCAAGGAACGTAAGGAAGTCGCGACGTTCCCGGAAGCGATCGATTGGATGATGGCCCAAGCGAAACAAGGGCAGACCATTCAGCGCTACAAGGGTCTCGGCGAAATGAATCCCGAGCAGCTTTGGGAGACGACCGTCAACCCGAAGACCCGCCGACTGATGCAAGTGCGCATCGAGGATGCGGTGGCAGCGGACGAGATCTTCAGCACGTTGATGGGCGATCAGGTCGAGCCGCGCCGCGACTTCATCGAGCGCAACGCACTCTCCGTCTCCAATCTCGACGTCTGACCCGACGACTGGCCCTCGGGCGAATCGACGGCAACGCCGTCGGCCCGAGGCGCCGGCGAGCCCCCTGTAATCTCATCGACGGCGCGTTCGATCCAGGCGCGCACCTCGGCCGTCACTTCTCGCGGATCGCGCCCGAGCGTCGGTATCGGTGCGCCGACTCGCACCCGGATCGTTCCGCGCTGCTTAAGCCAGCCGCGCCGCGGCCAGTAGCGTCCGGCATCGTGGGCGACCGGCACGATTGGCTTGCCGGCGGCGGCCGCGAGCAGCGCGCCGCTCATCCCGAAGCGGCCGGTTTGTCCGAACGGCACGCGCGTTCCTTCTGGGAAGATCACGACCCACAGGCCTTCGTCGAGACGTGCGCGGCCCTGTTGAATCACCTGCTCGACCGCGGCCCGGCCGCCGCTGCGGTCGATCGCGATCGGCTTGAGCAGCATCAGCGCCCAGCCGAAGAACGGCACCCACATCAGCTCGCGCTTCAGCACCCACGTCTGCCGCGGGAACAAGCGCAGCTGCGCCAGCGTTTCCCACGCCGACGAATGCTTCATCAGCACGATGCTCGGCTCGGACGGCAGGTGCTCGAGGCCTTCGATCTCGTAGCGCAGCCCGCACAGCTTCTCGAGCATGAACAGCTGCGCATCGACCCAATAAAGCACCGCGCGATACGCGATGCGCCGCGGAAACGGCCCCGTCAGCAGCACGATCGGTGCGTAGATCGGCACCGAGACGAACAGAAACATCGTGAAGAGGACCGAACCGATCCACTGACGCATCGAAGGGCTCCGGATTAATCGGCGAGCAAAACGTCCACGAACTCGGCGAGGTTCGCGTAGACCTCGGCGCCGAGCGCTCGGGCACCGGCCGCGTCCGCCGCGCGCTCGGGGGTCAACACGAAAACGGGCTTCGCGCCGGCGGCCACTGCGGCCTGCGCGTCGCTCAGCTTGTCGCCGACGAACGGCACGCCGGCGAGCGATACGCCGAAGTCGCGCGCGGCCTGCTCGAGCATGCCGGGCCGCGGCTTCCGGCACGCGCAGCCGTCCTCCGGCCGGTGCGGACAGACGTAGATCGCGTCGATCACGCCGCCGGCCGCCTCGACCTCGGCCTGCATCCGCGCATGAATCGCGTCGACCGCGTCGCGCGTATAAATCCCGCGGCCGACGCCGGCCTGATTCGTCGCAACGGCGATCGCATACCCCGCCTTCGACAGCCGCGCGATCGCATCGAGGCTGCCGGGCAGCGGGTGCCACTCGTCGGGCGACTTCACGTACTCGTCCGAATCGGCGTTGATCACGCCGTCGCGGTCGAGCACGATCAGCTTGCGGCGGGCCTTGCCCAAGCTAGACCTCGATCCGCTCCGCAAGGTATTCGCCGAGCCGATCCGCGGCGACGCGGGTCTGCGCGCACGTATCGCGGTCGCGCACCGTAACGGTGCCGTCCGACAACGTTTCGCCGTCGACGGTCACGCAGAACGGCGTTCCCGCCTCGTCCTGGCGCCGGTAACGGCGGCCGATCGCGGCCTTCTCGTCGTAAAACGCCGTGAAGCGCTTGCGCAGCCGCCGGTAGATCTCGAGCGCCGCCTGGTCCATGCCTTCCTTCCGGACCAGCGGCAGCACCGCGACCTTGATCGGCGCGAGCCGAGGATGAAAGCGCAGCACGGTCCGCGCCTCGCCGCCGATCTCGTCCTCGGTATAGGCATCGCACAAGAACGCGAGCGCGGCCCGGTCGGCGCCGGCCGAAGGCTCGATCACGTAAGGCAGGTACTTGCGCTTTTCCGGATCCTGCTCGAGGTCGTCGATGTAGCGCAGGTCCTTGCCGCTGACCTGCATGTGTTGCCGCAGATCGAAGTCGGAACGGTTCGCGATGCCCTCGAGCTCGCTCTGCCCGAACGGGAACCGGTACTCGACGTCCGCGCAGCTCGCCGCGTAATGCGCGAGCTCCGACGAGTCGTGCTCGCGAAGCTCGAGGTTCTCGGAGCGGAGACCGAGCGACACGTACCATGCGTAGCGGCGGTCGCGCCAATAGCGGTACCAGTCGGGCGCCTCCTCGGGTCGGCAGAAGAACTCGATCTCCATCTGCTCGAACTCACGGCTTCGGAACGTGAAGTTGCGCGGATTGATCTCGTTGCGAAACGCCTTGCCGATCTGCCCGATCCCGAACGGCACGCGGATCCGCGCGGTGTCGAGGACGTTCTTGAAGTTCACGAAGATGCCCTGCGCGGTCTCGGGCCGCAGATAGGTCACGCTCGACGCGTCTTTGAGCGCGCCGACGTGCGTCTCGAACATCAGGTTGAACGCGCGCGGCGCGGTCAGCGACCCCGGCTCCTTCGCGCCGGGCGCCAGCGTCTTGCCGCGCAGCTCGTCGCTCTCGAGCGCACCGGGGACGGCCTCGAGGCTCATCGTCTGCTCGCGATGCTGCTTCGCAAGCGCGGCGATCCGCTTCCTGTGCGGCTCGATCAGCTCGTCCTCGAGCGACTTGCCCCATTCGCCGGGCGACGCGAACAGCGGCGCGTCGGCCGGCTGACCGTCGAACAGCACGCGGAACACGACGAGCTGATCCGCGCGGTAGCGGGCGCGCGTCTCGCGGCAGTCGACCATCGGATCGGCGAAACCGCCGACGTGCCCGCTCGCCTCCCAGACGCGCGGATTCATCAGAATCGACGCGTCGAGGCCGACCATCGAGAACGCCGACGGCGCGCCGGCCGGCGCGGCCGTGTCGTCGTGATGGGCGATCATGTCGTCCCACCACGCGGCTTTCAGGTTGCGCTTGAGCTCGACGCCGAGCGGGCCGTAATCCCAGCAGCCGTTCAGTCCGCCGTAGATCTCGCTGGACGGGAAAATAAAGCCGCGGCGCTTGCTCAAGGACACGAGCTTTTCCATCGACACCATGACCATATGCTCCGAGGGTCGGGCAAGAGAAAGCGGGCCAGTATAAGCGACCCGGCATCCGCGCTCGTACGGCGCAAACGGGTGCGGACAGATAGCGCTGCGCACCGAAAAGGCGCATCATTCCGCAGCGCGCGCACTCTCCTGGTGCAATCCGGCGCTTCCCGAAACCTTCAGTTCGCGTCTTTGCGCTTCGCGATCAAGAGCTTACGGGGAACATAGGGGCTGGCACAGACCGTGCACCAGTATGGCCCCGTGTCGGAGCAGTGCTCCGCAAACAAGCAGAAGGCGGTCCGATCACGGTCGGGTCGCCAGCCACCGGCAGACAGACCAGGAAGTGGAGGAAACCATGTCCCCAGCCGAAGTGCTACAGATGATGAAGGAAAAGGGCGTCAAGTTCGTCGACTTGCGGCTGACGGACACCCGCGGCAAAGAGCAGCACGTGACCGTGCCGTCGAGCACGGTCGACGAGGGCTTTTTCGAGGACGGCAAGATGTTCGACGGCTCGTCGATCGCCGGTTGGAAGGGGATCAACGAGTCCGACATGATTCTGATGCCGGATTGCGAGACGGCCGTGCTCGACGTCTTCAGCGAGGAGCCGACGTTGATCGTCCGTTGCGACGTGATCGAGCCCGCGACGATGCAGGGCTACTCGCGCGATCCGCGCTCGCTCGCGAAGCGGGCCGAGGCGTATCTCAAGTCGACCGGCATCGCCGATACGGCTTACTTCGGTCCGGAGAACGAGTTCTTCATCTTCGACGACGTGCGCTGGCACGTGTCGATGCACGAGACGTTCTACGCCATCGATTCCATCGAGGGCCACTGGCAGTCCGGGCGTGAGCGGCCGGACGGCAACCTCGGCCACCGACCGGCCGTGAAGGGCGGCTACTTCCCGGTGCCGCCGGTCGATTCGCAGCACGACATCCGCTCGGCGATGTGTCTGGCGCTCGAGGAGATGGGCCTGCATCCCGAAGTGCATCACCACGAGGTCGCGACCGCGGGCCAGGGAGAGATCGGCGTCCGCTTCGATACGCTCGTCCGCAAGGCCGACCAGGTGCAGGTCTTGAAGTACGTCGTGCACAACGTTGCCGCGAGCTACGGCAAGACGGCGACGTTCATGCCGAAGCCGCTCGTCGGCGACAACGGCAACGGCATGCACGTGCACCAGTCGCTCGCGAAGGACGGCAAGAACCTGTTCCCCGGCGACGCGTACGGCGGCTTGTCGGAGCTCGCGCTGTATTACATCGGCGGCATCAAGAAGCACGCGCACGCGCTGAACGCGTTCACGAACGCCTCGACGAACAGCTACAAGCGGCTCGTGAAGCACTTCGAGGCGCCGACCTTGATCGCGTACTCCGCGCGTAACCGCTCGGCGTCGATCCGGATCCCGTACATCCCGAATCCGAAGGCGCGCCGGATCGAGGTTCGCTTCCCGGACAGCACGGCCAATCCGTACCTCGCGTTCGCCGCGATGATGATGGCCGGTCTCGACGGGATCCAGAACAAGATTCATCCGGGCGAGCCGATGGATAAGGATCTTTACGATCTTCCGCCCGAGGAAGAAAGGGAGATTCCGACCGTGTGCTTCTCGCTGCAGCAGGCGCTCGATGCGCTCGATCGGGATCGCGCGTTCCTGAAGAAGGGCGACGTGTTCAGCGACGAGCTGATCGACGGATACATCGCGCTGAAGCAGCAGGAGATACAGCGGGTGCAGATGTCGACGCACCCGGTCGAGTTCGACCTGTACTACAGCCTGTAACGCCTCGAGCAGCGCTAGTCAGGGAGCGTTTTGTTCAATGCCGAATGCGGCGGAGATCGCAGATTTCCGCCCATTCGGTAGCTCCCGAGCCCGGGCGGCAGTAAGCTTTGGAGCATGCGAACGTGGTGGCTTACTTCGATCACGCTGACGATTGTCGTGATGGCCGGGTCGATCGCGGGCACGGCGAGCGCCGTGACCGTCTGGCGCTGGGTCGACCAGAACGGGGTCACCCACTACTCGGATCGGCCCGTCGAGGGCGCCGAGCCGATCGAGCTGGCAGGCGCGCAGACCTTTCCGGGCACGCCGTCGCCGTCGACTGCGCCGAGCGTTTCGCCGCAGCCCGGCATGCAGTCGGGCCCGACGCGACAGGAGACGCAGGCGCAAGCTTACCGCCGCTTCGAGATCGTCTCGCCGGCGCAGCAGGAGACGCTGTGGAATATCGGCGGAACGTTGAACGTCAGCGTTTCGCTGGATCCGCCGCTGCAGGCCGGACATCGTATCGACGTCTATCTCGACGGAGAGCGCAGGAACCTCGGGGCGACGTCGACGCAATTCAGCATCCCGGAGGTCTTTCGGGGCGTCCATACGCTGCAGGGAGTGATCGTCGACGAGAGCGGTGCGGAGGTGCTGCGCTCGCTCGCGATCACGTTCATGGTGCAGCAAACCAGCATCCTGAATCCGAACAATCCGACGCCGCCCGCGCGCCGAAACTGAGCGCCGCCGCGGGAGGCGCAGGGTCCGCGCCGAAGGCGTCGGCCGGCGGTCGCGCGTCGCGCTCGCGCCGTGCGCATGACCCGGACGAAATCCTTCAGGCGTTGACGACGGCCGTCGTCGTCCTCGACGCGCAGCTTGCGATCGCGTACCTGAACCCGTCGGCCGAGAACCTGCTCGGGGTCAGCATCCGCCAGGCCGCCGGCCGCCCGCTCGGCGACTTCATTCATCCGGCGGACGAGCTCGAGACCTTGTGCCGGCGTGCGCTCGAAAGCGGGCTCACGTTCAGCTTGCGCGAGCTCGAAGCGAGGGCCGGCGACCGCGAGCTGATCGTCGACTGCCGCGCGGTGCCGCTCGACGCCGAGCCCGAGCTGCTGCTCGAGCTGTTCGATACCGAACGGGATCGGCGCATCCGGCGCGAGCTCGATCTGCTCGCGAAGCAGCGGCTGTCCCGGCGGATCGTCAGTCAGCTCGCGCACGAGGTGAAGAATCCGCTCGGCGGCCTGCGCGGCGCGGCGCAGCTCCTCGAGCGGCAGCTACCGGCGCCCGAGCTGCGCAAGTACACGCAGGTCATCATCGACGAGGCGGACCGGCTCGCGGCGCTCGTCGACGGCATTCTGAAGGGCGGGCGTCCGAAGCCCGAGCTGCTGAACGTGCATCAGATCACGGAGCACGTCGCGAATCTGATCACGGCCGAGAAGCCGCCGGACGTGAAGCTGGTTCGCGACTACGACCCGAGCCTGCCGCCGCTCGAGACGGATCGCGGCCAGATGATTCAGGCCTTTCTGAACCTGTCTCGGAACGCGCTGCAGGCCGTCGGCTCGTCGGGCCGGATCGTGTTTCGCACGCGCGCGCTGTCGAATTTCACGATCGGCGGAGAATTTCACCGGCTCGTGCTGTCGCTCGAGGTCGAGGACGACGGCCCGGGAATTCCCGACGAGCTGAAGGAGACGATTTTCTATCCGCTCGTGAGCGGTCGGGATACCGGCACGGGCCTCGGATTGACGATTGCGCAGGATCTGGTCGGTCGCAATGGCGGGCTGATCGAGTTTACGAGCCGGCCGGGACGCACGGCGTTTCAGATGCTGTTGCCGCTGACCGGGGCCGGCGCCGCCGGAGATGCGCCGGGACGCGGAGGAAAACGCACGTGACGACGCCGGGTTTGAACGTTTGGATCGTCGACGACGACGAATCGGTTCGTTGGGTTCTCGAGCAGGCGCTGAAGCAGGCGCAGATGGTGCCGCGCACGTTCGACTCGGCGCGCGCGTTGCTGCGCGCGTTCGAGCGGGATCGCCCGGACGTGCTGGTCACCGATATTCGGATGCCGGACATGAGCGGGCTCGAGCTGATGGAGCGCCTCGCGGCGAGCGATCCGGAAGTGCCCGTGATCGTGATCACGGCGCATTCGGATCTCGACAGCGCGGTATCGGCGTATCAGGGCGGCGCGTTCGAGTACTTGCCGAAGCCGTTCGATATCGACGAGGCGATCGAGCTCGTGTCGCGCGCCGCACGGCACAACGGGCGGCACCAGAGCACCGAGTCGCCGACCGCGAAGACGCCGCGGATCATCGGCCATGCGCCGGCGATGCAGGACGTCTTCAAGGCGATCGGCCGGCTGTCGCGCTCGAGCATGACGGTGCTGATCACCGGCGAATCCGGCACCGGCAAGGAGCTCGTGGCCCGCGCGCTGCACGAGAACTCGCCGCGCGCGCGTGAGCCGTTCGTCGCGCTGAACACGTCGGCGATCGCGGCCGAGCTGCTCGAGTCCGAGCTTTTCGGTCACGAGAAGGGCGCGTTCACCGGCGCGATGGAGCGGCGCATCGGCCGCTTCGAGCAGGCCGACGGCGGCACGTTGTTCCTCGACGAGATCGGCGACATGTCGCCCGCGCTGCAGACGCGTCTGTTGCGCGTGCTCGCGGAGAGCGAGTTCTTCCGCGTCGGCGGGCAGACGCCGATCCGCGTCGACGTGCGCGTGATCGCGGCGACGCATCAGGATCTCGGGTTGGCCGTGCAGCAGGGCCGGTTTCGCGAGGACCTCTATCACCGGCTGAACGTGATGCGGATCGAGGTGCCGCCGCTGCGGCATCGCCGCGAGGACATCCCCGAGCTCGCGCGCTTCTATCTGCAGCGCGCGGCATCGGAGCTCGGCGTTGCGCCTAAGACGTTGAGTCAGCCGGTTGCGGACCTGATGATGCGCTACGACTGGCCCGGCAACGTGCGCGAGCTCGTGAACGTTTGTCGCAGGCTGACCGTGACCGCGGCCGGCCGCGAGATCGTCGTGCAGGATCTGCCGAGCGAGCTCGGCGGCGCGGAGCGAGGCTCGGCCGCGGACTGGACGACCGAGCTCGCGCAGTGGGCCGAAGGCCAGCTCGCGGCGGGGCCGCCGGAGCCGCTGCTGTCCGAGGCGCTGCCCGCGTTCGAGCGCACGTTGATCGTGACCGCGCTGCGAAGCGCGCGCGGCAAGCGTCTCGAAGCCGCGAAGCTGCTCGGCTGGGGCCGCAATACGCTGACCCGCAAGATCAAGGAGCTCGGCCTAGAGGGCCGCGTCTGAAAATTCGTGCCAGGCACGATTTAGTCAGCGCTTGCGCCGCGCGGCCCGGCGCGTGATGTCGTCGATGATCGCCTCGGCGAGCTCGAGCGCGGCGAGACCGTCGCGGCCCGACACGACGCACGGGCGATCGTGCACGATCGCGTCGAGGAACGACTCGGTCTCGGCGAGCAGCGCGTCGCCCTTGTCGAGGCTCCAGCGCTCGGCCTTCAGCGGCTCCGCGTCGTTCCAGCCGCTTGCCGCGATCACGCGCCGCACCTCGCCTTCGCCGAAGTCGATCGACACGTACTGGCTCTGCTGAAACACGCGAAAGCGGCGTTGCGCGCTCGTCGACACGCGCGACGCAGTCACGTTCGCGATCGCGCCGCTCTCGAACTCGATCCGCGCGTTCGCGATATCGACCGTGTTCGTCAAAACGCCGGTGCCGACGGCCGAAACGCTCGCCGGCTTCGAGTCGACGAGCGACAGCATCACGTCGAGATCGTGGATCATCAAATCGAGCACGACGTCGACGTCGGCGCCGCGCGGCTTGAACGGCGCGAGGCGATGGCACTCGATGAAGTCGATTTCGGTCAGGCCCTCGCGCGCGGACAGGAACGCCGGATTGAACCGCTCGACGTGCCCGACCTGCAGCTTCACGCCGTTCGACTCGGCGAGCTCCGTGAGCACGCGCGCCTCCTCGGACGTTCGCGTCATCGGCTTCTCGACGAGCACGTGGACGCCGCGCTCGAGGAAGAAGCGCGCGAGCTCGAAATGCGCGCTCGTCGTCGCGGCGATCGTGACCGCGTCGACGCGGCCGATGAGCTGCCGGTGATCCGCGACGTACTCGGCGCCGACCGCGTCGGCGACCGTGCGCCCGGCCTGCTCGTCGATATCGGCGACCCCGACGAGCTCTGCCTGCGGAAGCGCGGCGTACTTCTGCGCATGAAAGCGCCCGAGATAACCCGTGCCGACGACGGCGACGCGGACCTTGCTCATCGCCGCGCGATCCCGCGCTCTGACGTCTCGAGGAACGAGACGAGCCGCTCGATTTGCGGGCTCGCCGCGCACTCCTCGCGGATCCGCGCGACGACGTCCTTTATCGTCAGCGTGCCGTCGAGCAGAAAGCGCATCGCGCGCTCGATGTTGCGCCGCTCGTCGAGATCGAAGCCTGCGCGCTTCAAGCCGACGCGGTTCGTCGCGCGCAACGTCGCCCAGTAGCCTTCGGCGATCGAGAACGGCGGGATGTCCTTGTTCGCGTACGAGCCCCCTGCCAGGAACGCGTACGTGCCGATGCGCACGAACTGCGAAGCGCCCGAATGCCCGGACAGAATCGCCTTGTCGCCGATCTCGACGTGGCCTGCGAGCTGGCACAGGTTCGTGAGGATGATGCCGTTCCCGAGCTGGCAGTCATGCCCGATGTGGCAGTAGCCCATTACGAAGTTGTCGTTGCCGAGGCGCGTCGTGCCGCCGCCTTTGCGCGTGCCGAGATTGATCGTGACGTACTCGCCGATCCGGTTGCCGTTGCCGATCACGAGCTCGGCATCGTCGTAATCCTCGTAGCTCAGGTCTTGCGGCGGGCCGCCGAGCATCGCGCCGCTCTGAATCAGGTTCCGCTCGCCGATCGTCACGCTGCCGAATCGGCTCCCGATCCGCGCGTGCGATTCGACGACCGTGCCTGCCCCGATCCGCACGCGTCCCGTGATCAGGCAGAACGGGCCGATTTCGGCCTCGGGCGAAATCTGCGCCTCCGCGGAGACGACCGACGACGGATGGATGCTCATCGAGGACGCTCCCGGCTCTGCGGCACAGCGGCCGTCCGGCATAATCGAATAGGTGCGATGCCCATGAATGACTCGCTCTCCATGCGACGAAACTGACGCGCGAACGATGCCGGCGAATTTGAGTCCCGAATACAAACGCGCGGAGCAAGCTTATCGCGCCGCGCAGGACGAGCGCGAGCGCCTTCAATGCCTGAAGGAGATGCTGCGGACGATTCCGAAGCACAAGGGCACCGAGCATCTGCAGGCCGACATCAAGAGCCGCATCAAGCAGCTCACCGACGAGCTGTCAGGTCCGAGGAAGGGTGCCGCGCGGACCGGGCCCGTGCACGTCGTGCGGCGCGAAGGCGCGGCGCAGATCGCGCTGATCGGCCCGCCGAACTCCGGGAAGTCGGCGCTGCATGCGCGACTCACCGGCTCGCGCGCAAGCGTCGGGCCGTTTCCGCACGCGACGACCGAGCCGCTGCCCGGCATGCTGCCTTACGAGGACATCCACTTTCAGCTCGTCGATCTGCCGCCGATCACCGCGGACTACATCGACAGCTGGTACGCGAACGCGCTGCAGCCCGCCGATGCGGCGCTGCTCGTCGTCGATCTGACGGATCCCGCATGCGCCGAGCTCGTGCAGGCGGTCGTAGACAAGCTCGACGAGCGGCGCGTCACGTTGATCGCGGAATGGCCGGCGAGCGAAGCGGCAGGCACCGAGGATCGCGACGACGAGGACGATGATGCGCGCGCGCTCGACCCGTTCCGCAAGCGCCTGCCGACCTTGCTCGTCGCGAACAAGCGCGATCTCGGCTTCGATGCCGCCGATCTCGAAGTGCTCGAGGAGCTGACCGGGCTCAGGCTTCCGGCCGTGTCGGTTTCCGCGGAAACGGGCGAAGGGCTCGATCAGATCGCGCCGTTCCTGTTCCGCAAGCTCGCGATCGTGCGCGTGTATACGAAGGCGCCGGGCAAGCCCCCGGAGATGGACCGGCCGTTCACTGTCCGCCGCGGCGCGACGGTGCTCGACGTCGCGCGGCTCGTGCACAAGGACATCGCCGCGTCGTTGAAGTACGCGCGTGCGTGGGGAAGCGGCGTCTTCGACGGCCAGCAGGTCGGCCCGGAGCACGTGCTGTCCGATCGCGACGTGATCGAGCTGCACATGCGCTGAGCCTGCGGCGGCTCGCGTGTCGTGGCGGTGCGCGTGGGGGCCGTCGGAGCCCGCTTCGCCGAACGCGCGGCGGGGGGGCGCGCAGCGGCGCGCGCGACGAAGCTAGCCGCTCGCCGGCATGTCGAGCGAATCGCCGACCCGCAACGTCCCGGTCAGCTCGCGGATCGATTCGAAGCCGTGCCGGTCGAGATACGCCTCGAGCCCGGCGTTGATCTTCTTCGGCGTCATCGGATCGTAGAAGAGCGCCGTGCCGACGCCGACCGCGGCCGCGCCGGTCACGAGAAACTCGAGCGCGTCCCGCGCCGTCTCGATCCCACCCTGGCCGATGATCGGCACGTTGTGCCGCCGCGCTTCCTGATACACCTGATGCACCTTCAGCAGCGCGATCGGCTTGATCGCCGGGCCCGACAGGCCGCCCTGCACGTTACCGATGATCGGCCGCCGCGTTTCGACGTCGACGGCCATGCCCATCAGGGTGTTGATCACGGCGAACGCGTCCGTGCCGGCCTCGATGCACGCCCGCGCGTTGGCGGCGATATCGGTCTGATTCGGCGACAGCTTCGTGATCAGCGGCTTGCGCGTGACCCTGCGGCACGCCTCGACGACCTTCGCGGACATGTCCGGGTAGTTGCCGAACGCGACGCCGCCTTCCTTCACGTTCGGGCACGAGATGTTGATCTCCATCGCGTCGATCGGCGAATCGTCGAAGCGCCGCGTGACCTCCGCGTACTCCTCGATCGTCGACCCGGACACGTTCGCGATGAAGCGGGTCTCCGAGAAGTCGAGCTTCGGCAGGATGTGCCGGACGACGTGATCGACGCCGGGGTTCTGCAGGCCGATCGCATTCAGCATCCCGGCCGACGTCTCCCAGACGCGATGCGGCGGATTGCCGAGACGCGGCTCGAGCGTCGTGCCCTTCAGCACGATCGCGCCGACGTCGCGGTTCGAGAACCCCTCGATCCGCGTGTATTCCTCGCCGAAGCCGACGCAGCCGGATAGCAGCACGATCGGCGAACGAAGCTCGAGTCCGCAAAAATCGATGCCGAGCCGGCTCATCGCTTACACCTCCATGGAACGCGGGCGGATTATCTCATCTCCCTTATCATCGGTGCGCATGCTGCACCTGATCTTCTACCAGCCGGAGATCCCGCCGAACACCGGCAACGCGATCCGGCTCTGCGCGAACGTCGGCGCCGCGCTGCACCTCGTGCACCCGCTCGGCTTCACGCTCGAGGAACGGCACCTGCGCCGCGCGGGGCTCGACTACCACGAGCTTGCGACGGTCGTCGAGCACGACAGCCTAGAGGCGTGCCTCGAATCGCTCGGCGGCGGCCGCGTGTTCGCGCTGACGACCCGCGCGAGCCGCTCACTGTACGACGCGCGCTTCGCGGACGGGGACGCGTTCCTGCTCGGACCCGAGACGCGCGGTTTGCCGGCCGAGCTGCTCGAGCGGCTGCCGGGCGAGGCGCGGCTCCGGATACCGCTGCGTCCGGGCAACCGCAGCTTGAACTTGTCGAACGCTGCTGCGGTCGCGCTTTATGAAGCGTGGCGTCAGCTTGGCTTTCCGGGCGGGCGTTAACGCTGCTCCCGTCGTTTGGCTGTCTGCGCGGGCGGCCTGCCGCTTTCGATCGGGCGTTGGCGTGGGCGGGGCGGCTGTGCCCTTCGTTTGGTGTCTTCGCGGGCGGGCGCTGCGCGATATGCGCGTCGTGGGGACCGCCGTGAATCCGTCCATGGAGGCTGCGTGTGCGCCGTCCATGGCGCACACGCTCCCCACGACGCGCATATCGCACAGCGCCCGCCTTTCACGTCGCCGCGGTCGGGGCGCACCGCAAGCGATCCGAACGCGCAGCGCGGCCGTGGCGTTCCGACTGCGGGTAGCGCACCTGTCCCGAGGCGCATCGCGTGCTGTGCCGTCCGGCGTTCCAGCCGGACCTCTCCGACGGCACTCGACCACGGTGATCGCCGCGGCGTCCGAAGGAGCGAGACCTGACCGTAAGGCACGCCGGATGGAAGTCGGGCGCTGTGTCAGATGGGCGTCTCGGGGAGCGTGTGCGCCATGGACGGCGCACACGCAGCCTCCATGGACGGATTCACGGCGGTCCCCGAGACGCCCATCTGACGCAGCGCCCGACCCACCACTGCCGTCGAACGTAGGGACCCAAGGCTTCGACGAGCCAGGAAAAGGATTCAGCGGCTCTCCGACCCGATAGGCCGCCGCATCAACGTCGCCGCCGCGTCCCGCGGCTCGACCGCTTCGTACAGCACGCGATAAATCTGCTCGACGATCGGCATCTCTACCCCGAGCCGTTCCGCGACCCGCCGCGTCGAGCGCGCGGCGTAGTACCCCTCGACGACCTGACCGATCTCCGCGAGCGCCTGCTCCGCGGGAACGCCGCGCGCGAGCGCGAGGCCGAAGCGGCGGTTTCGTGATTGATCGTCGGTGCATGTCAGCACGAGGTCGCCGATTCCGGCGAGGCCCATGAAGGTCTCGCGGCGCGCGCCGAGCGCGACGCCGAGGCGGGTCGTCTCCGCGAGCGCGCGAGTGACGAGCGCGATCCGCGTATTCGCGCCGAAGCCGAGCCCGTCGCAGAGGCCGGCGCCGATCGCGAACACGTTCTTCGTCGCCCCGCCGACCTCGACGCCGATGATGTCGGTCGACGTATACGGCCGCAGATTCTCGGTCGACAGCGCGCGCGACAGCTCGTCCGCGTAGTCCTCGCGCTCGGACGCGATCGTCAGCGCGGTCGGTAGACCCGCCGCGACCTCGCCCGCGAACGTCGGACCCGAAAGCACCGCGGTCGGCCGCTCGCCGCCGAGCACCTCGGCCGCGACCTTGTGCGGCAGCAGCCCGGTGTCGAGCTCGAACCCCTTCGTCGCCCACGCGATGCGGGGCTGCCCGCCCGCGTCGCGCACCGCCTCGAGGGTTTGCCGAAACGCATGGCTCGGCACGACGATCAGCACGACGTCCGCGCCGCGCACGGCGGTGTCGAGGTCGGACGTGACGACGAGCCCGTCCGGGAGCGGCGCGTCGGGCAAATAGCGGGAGTTGCGGCGTTCTGCGCGCATACGCTCGGCCGCGCCGGCGTCGCGGCCCCACAAGGTCGTCGCGAGGCCCGCGCGGCAGAGCTGAATCGCGAGGGCCGTCCCCCAGGAACCGGCGCCGAGGACGCCGATCGAGCGAATGGCGTTAGTGCTTCTCGTCAGGTCGGGCCTCCGTCTGCTGGTCGGCGAGGTTCCCGCCGGCCGCGGCGCCGTCCCCGTTCGACACGGTCGCGGCCGCCGGCTGCGCGCCCGAGTTCAGACCGACGCCCGGCTGGGCTTCGCCGCCGGCCTGCTGTTGACGCTGTTGCATCGCCTGCATGTACAAAGCGTCGAAATTGATCGGCTGCAGCAGCAGCTGCGGGAAGCCGCCCTTCACGACGATGTCCGAGATCGCCTCGCGCGCGTACGGATACAGCGTGCTCGGGCAGTAGCTGCCGATCAGCATGGCCCGCTCCTGCTCGTTGTAGCCCTGCAAGGTGAAGATGCCGGCCTGCGCGATCTCGACGAGGAACAACGTCGAATCCTGGTCCTTCGCCTCGACGGTCAGCGTCAGGGTGACTTCCTGCGTGTTCTGTCCGACCTCGCGTGCGCTCGAGCGCATGTTGAGCTGCGTTTGTGGAGTGACCTGCGCGTTGAAGATCGCCGGCGCCTTCGGCGATTCGAACGACAAGTCCTTGATGTAAATCTTTTGCAGGATGAGCTGCTTCGCCTGTTGTTCTGCCATGGGTCCGTTTCTCGTGATTCGTGGAAAGAATGGAGGAGTCGAGCGGCTTCAGAGGCCGGACAAAAGCTCGTCCAGCTCACCGTTGACGTCGAGCGCCTTCAAGTCGTCATAGCCTCCGACGTGCTTCGCACCGATGAAAATCTGCGGCACGGTTCTGCGGCCGCTTCGCTCCATCATCTCGATGCGCCGCTCGGGCTCTGCAACGACGTCGATCTCGGTGTACTCGACACCCTTCTCGGCGAGCAGCCGCTTCGCGGCCGAGCAATAGCCGCAGAACGGCGACGCGTACATGACGATGCGGTCCTTCTGCGTGCTCATTTGACGAGGGGAAGATTCTCGGCGCGCCAGCCGTTCAGGCCGCCCTTGAGGCTGAAAACCTTCTCGAACCCCGCCTTTCGCAGCAGGGCCGCGGCTCGGTTCGAGACTATCCCGTTATCGCAGACCGTGATCAAGACCTTGTTCTTCTGCTTCTTGAGCGTCGGGTTCTCCGCGTCGATCTGTCCGATCTCGACGTTTCGGGCGTTCACGATGTGGCCCTTGCGAAAATCTTCGGCCCCGCGCACGTCGATTACGACGGCGCCGCCGTTGATCAGGCGCACGGCGTCCGCCGGCCCGACCTGGAGCTGACCCTGCGTCCGCTGCCGAATCTCGAAGAAGACGACCGCGGCCAGCAATGCGACGAGGCCTGCGGCCAGCATCGGATGATTGACGAAGTGTTCGGCCAGTTGGCCCATTAAGCTGCTCCGCCTCGCGGCAAAAGGGGGAAGTATAGCGGTTCGACGGCCTGTTAGACTTCGCACGCCATGCGGGGGAAGCGGCGATCGACAGTCTCGGCATTTACAGCGCTCGTCGCGCTGCTCGCGGCGATTCCCGCGGCCGCGCAGGACGACGAGGAGCAGCAGCTCGAGTCGGTCCGGCGGGCGATCGCGGAGCTCGAGCAGCGGCTCGAGCGGCAGATGGTCGAGCGGAACGACACCGCAGAGGCGCTGAAGCGAATCGAGCTCGAGATCGCGGCAAGCCGCAAGGCGCTCGAGCGCAATGAAGCCGAAGCCGACGAAGCGCGGCGCGCGGCGGAGGCCGTTGCGGCGAGCCGGCGCGCCGTCGACGAGCGCGTCGCGGCCGAGCGGGCCGCGCTCGCGGAACAGGTCCGCGTGACCTACATGAACGGGCGCGCCGAGCGCTTGAAGCTGCTGCTGAGCCAGGAAAGCGCCGCCGACTTCGGCCGGATGAGCGTGTACTACGACTATTTCAATCGGTCGCGGGCGGAGCGCATTCGCACCGTCGCCGCCGAGCTCGCCGAGCTCGAGCGGCTCGAGGCCGAAGCGGTGCGTCTCGCCGCGGAGCTCGAGGCGCTCGGCCGCGAGCGGGCCGCGGAGCTCGAGGCGCTCGACCGGGCGCGTGCGGAGCGGAGCGCGCTCCTCGCCGGGCTCGACCGCTCGATCCAGGCGGGCGGCGGCGAGCTCGAGCGCCTGCGCGACGAGGAGAGCCGTCTCGTCGAGCTCGTGACCGAGCTCGGTAAGGTGATGGCCGCGTATCCGGTGAACTCCGAGGAGCCGTTTCCGCGCCTGAAGGGGCGCCTGACGTGGCCCGTCCAGGGCGAGATCGAAGGGGCTTTCGGCAGGCGCCGCGATGGCGGCCTGACGTGGAACGGCGTGCTGCTCGCCGCCGAGCGCGGCACGCCGGTCCGCGCCGTCTATCACGGACGCGTCGCGTTCGCGGACTGGCTGCACGGGCTAGGGCTGCTGCTCGTCGTCGATCACGGCGACGGCTACATGACCTTGTACGGCCACAACGACGCGCTGCTCAAGGAGCCCGGCGACGTCGTGCGCCCGGGCGAGCCGATCGCCGAGGTCGGCACGACCGGCGGCCGCACGAGCCCCGGGCTCTACTTCGAGCTCCGCCATCAGGGCGACCCGGTCGATCCGACCGCATGGATGGCGAACTGAACGGTTCCTGACGTCCGATTCGGTCGTTTCGCGGCTGCAAAACGCGCACGAAAACAAACGCTTCCCCGCGCGATTCCAGGATCTGCAAAAGACCTTTACAGATTTTGCTTCGGCTGTGCTAAGGTGCTTGCACGCCGGGGGAGCTTACAGCGCATGTCACTGAAACTCCGAAGTATTCTCGTCCTGCTAGTCGGCACCGTTCTGGGCCTGGCCGTGTCGCTCGGCGGCACCGTCCTCGCGCAGCGCGAAGCCGATCGCGTCGCGGTCGCCGAGGTCGCGGACGTCGGTCTGTCCCCGGAGTACATCAATCTCCTCGCGCGCGTCGTCGAGCGCGTCCGCAAGGAGTACGTCGATCCGATCGAGGAACAGCGGATCATCGAGAACGCGATCCGCGGCATTCTCAGCGACCTCGATCCGCATTCGAAATACCTGCCGCCGGACGACTACGAGGAAGTGCGAATCAGCACCACCGGCAACTACTCCGGGATCGGGCTCGACGTCAGCATCGAGAACGGCAGGGTCATGGTCGTGTCGCCGCTTCCCGGCGCGCCGGCCGCCGAGGCCGGGATCCAGCCAGGCGATCAGCTTCTCGCAGTCGACGGCGTCCCGGTCGATATCGACGACCTCGAGAAAACCGTGAGCCGCATGCGCGGCAAGGCCGGCACGACGGTCCGGCTCGAAGTAAGCCGCGACGGCGCCGAAAACCCGCTCGAGTTCGATATCGTGCGAGCCGACATTCACGTGCAGACCGTGCGCGCGGAGCTCGTCGACGAGCGCATCGCCTACGTGCGGCTCACGTCCTTCTCGAACACGACCGACGACGATCTCGCGGCCGCGGCGATAGACCTCCAGGCCAACGCTCCGAACGGGCTCGAAGGCATGGTGCTCGATCTGCGCAACAACCCGGGCGGCGTGCTCGAGGCTGCGGTCGACGTCGCGGACCTGTTCCTGTCCGAGGGGCTGATCGTGCGCGGCAGCGGCCGTGCCCGTCAGGCGCGTTTCGAGCGCTACGCGGGCGCGGGCGACCCACTCGAGGACATCCCGCTGGTCGTGCTCGTGAACGGCGGCTCGGCATCGGCGTCGGAAATCGTCGCCGGAGCGCTGAAGGATCACGGCCGGGCGCTGCTCGTCGGCAGCAAGACGTACGGCAAGGGCTCCGTTCAGACGGTGATGCCGATCGGCGAGGGCAGTGCGATCAAGCTCACGACGTCGCTGTACATCACGCCTTCCGGCGCGCAGATCAACGGCATCGGCATCGAGCCGGACGTGCCGGTGAAGAGCGCGGGCGCGAAGCGAATCTACGCGGGCACAGGCGGAGCCGACGCGATGCTCGAAGATCAGCAGCTTCGTGAAGCGTTGCGCACGGTCGGCTACGCGCAAGCGCTTCCGGAGCCGGCGACCGCGACCGCCGCGGCGTCGAACGACGCCGCCCGCTGAGCCGCCGTCCGGTGCGCGTCCGCCTATCGCCATTCTGGAGGCGATCGCGGAGCGGCGACGTGATGGCCGGATAGGCTATCCATGAAGTCCAACCGTGTAGACCGCTCCCTCGAGATCGAGCAGGCGCAGCTGCGCGGCTTTGCACGCAGCATCTCGGAGATCGAGTGGCTGCTGCTGATCCTCGTCGTTCTCTATCTGTTCGTCACGCGGCCGGATCTCGCGCAAGAGCCCGCCGTGCTTGCGATCCTGTTCGTCTTCGCGGGCTTCGTGCTCGCGTTTCGCTACATGCGCGTGCTCGCAGCACGGCCCGGGATCAAGATCGTCCTCGAGATCCTCGCGATGCTCGCGTTCGTGACCGGGGTGCTCGCCGTCGCGATCGGCGTCAACAGCCCGCTGATCAACCTCTATCTATTGCCGATCATCACCGCCGCGCTTGCGCTCGGTAAGCGCGCCGTCGTGCTCGTGATGCTGCTCGTCGTGTGCTGCTACGTGCTGCTCGCGATGCTCGAAGGCGGAACGGACGCGCTGAACGCGCGGCTCGCGGCCGAGGCGCTCGGCGTGCTGACGCCGCTGCTGCTCGTCGCTTTCTCGACGACGCTGCTCGCGGAGAACATCAACGCGTCGAAGCAGCGGATTCGCGCGCTGTCGGACCGCGACGAGCTGACGTCGCTGTACAAGCGCGGCGCTTTCCTGCGCCTCGCGGAGCGGGAGCACACGAGCGCAGCGCGGAACGGCCGGCCGTATTCGATCCTGATGGTCGACATCGAGGGCCTGAAGTCGATCAACGACACGTACGGACACGAGGCCGGCAACCGCGCGGTCAAGCTCGTCGCCGATGCGCTCGAGCGGCTCACCCGCTCGAGCGATATCGTCGCGCGCTATGGTGACGACGAATTCGTCGTGCTGCTGACGGAAGCCGACCGGACGATCGCCGAGGAGGTCGCGCAGCGCATCCGCAACGTCGTGTTCTCGACGACGCTCGAGGTCGACGTGAAGATGGTTCGCGTGAAGGTCGGCGTCGGCGTCGCCACGTTCCCTGAGGACGGCAACGCCATCGCGCCGATCCTGAGCGCCGCGGATCGGGCGATGTACAAGGACAAGCACGACCGGACGCCGCCGAAAGGCCGCCTCGTGATTCGCCGGCGCTGATCGAAAGGCGCAAACCAAAGGGCGCTGGCCGACAACCGTCTCGGAAAGCCTTCCCTCGCCGGATTTCGAAGGGGCGAACACGCGTCGCGCCTTTTGCCCGGCGTGCGAGTATGCTTCGCGCCGGCGCGCCGCCGGTGCCCCGCGGGCCCGTCGGCGAACGGCATCCCTTCCACCTTGAGATTTGCTCTATGCGGCCCATTGCGTTGACCGTAGTGCTGCTGTCGTTGAGTAACGTGTTCATGACGTTCGCCTGGTACGCACACTTGAAAGAGCTGAGCGCCCGGCCATGGTTCGTCGCGGCGATCGTGAGCTGGGGCATCGCGTTCTTCGAGTACATGCTGCAGGTGCCCGGTAATCGGATCGGCTATCAGGTGATGAGCGTCGGACAGCTGAAGATCCTGCAGGAGGTCATCACGTTGTCCGTGTTCGTCCCGTTCGCGATCCTCTATTTAAAGGAGCCGCTGAAGCTCGATTACCTGTGGGCCGCGTTGTGCGTGCTCGGTGCCGTATACTTCGTGTTCCGCGCGAATTGACGCCGCGGCGCCCGGTGAGCGCCGCAGGCCGCGCCCGACTCACCGATCAACGGGTTCCATCGTGACCGTGCAACTTTTCCTGACCGTTTTCGCGACCGTGTTTCTCGCGGAGCTCGGCGACAAGACTCAGCTCGCGACCCTGCTTTTCGCCGGCCGCTCGCCCGGAAATCTCGCGAGCGTGTTTCTCGGCGCTTCGGCCGCGCTCGTCGTATCGACGGCGATCGGCGTCGCCGCCGGCGCGGGACTCGCGCACTTGATCAATCCGAAGGCGCTGACGTACGTCGCCGGCATCGGCTTCATCGCCGTCGGCATATGGACGCTGTGGTCCGCGCAAGCGGGTTGACGCGAGTCCTACGGCGCACCACCGCGCTCAGCTGACGGGCGCCGTTCGCGGATCCGCCCGGTCGCGCGCGCTCGGCGCCCCGCGCTATGATGGGATCCTCTTGCGGCCGGGATCTGCGGCCGTAGATTCAGGCTCCCGGGGGCGCGCGATGATCGATTCCTTCACGCCCAGCCTGCTCCGAGCGCCGCGGCCGCGAGCGCCGGGGAGCGGCCGGTGACCGCTCCGGCCAGCCGCCCGCCCGGCACCTTCCCGCTGTGGGGTATCCTCGCTTTACCCGGCGGCGCGATCTTCGGAGCATTGGGCGGCATCTTCGTCGGCGCATTGTTCGGCATTCCGGGCATCGGCGTCGCGATCGGCGCGGGGCTCGGCGTCGGCATCGGGCTCGCGCTCCTCGCCGCCGCGATCGTGCTCGCATCGGCGCATCACTGAGGGGGGCCGTGCGCATCGTCGACTACGCCGGACGTATGCTCGGAGCCGTGTCCGGCGCGCTCGTGACCGTGCTGTGGATGCTCGGGTTGTGGCTTCCCGAGTCCGGCGTTGCGCTCACCGGGATCAACTTCGTCGTCGCGCTGCTGATGGCGCTGTTCGCGTTGTTCGCGGTCATTGCGTCCGTGCGCGGGCACGCAACCGTGCTGCTCGTGCTGTTCGTCGCGTCCTTCTTTCCCGTCGGCGTCACCTTGCTCGGGGCCGAGCATTGGCTCGCCTGGGCGGGACGCCTGAATGTCTGCTACCTTGTCGCCGGCGCGCTGATACGGCTCGGCGGGCGCCGCCGCGCGGAACCGGCGCCGGATCGGGCGGCGTAGCCGCGGGGCATACCTCGGCTCGTGCCGGATTACACCCGCCGACAAGGTCGGCAAGCCGTTCACTCGGGAGGAGCGCAAATGCAATCGGCCTTCGTCCAGGCAGGCAGGCTCGATGCGCGATCGCTTGCGCGGCGATACGCGTTCGCCGCAGTCGTGCTGACCTTGCTTGCATCGCTTTCGGCGTGCGCGCCTGAAGTCGGCAGTGCACGCTGGTGCGATGCGATGCGCGAGAAGCCGCGCGGCGATTGGACGGCCAACGAAGCGCTCGAATTCGCCCGCCACTGTCTGTTCGAGTCGGAGGAGTAGCTGATGGGTCGAATATCCCTTTGCATCGCCGCCCGGCGCGCGCGCCGCACCGCGGTCCTCGCCGGCGCTGCGATCACCGGGCTCGGGACGGTGTACGCGGCTCGCGCGGACGACGCCGCGACGTTGAGCGAGCGGCGCAGCGCATGGCAGCAGGCGTCGCTCGACAGCTATGTCTACGCGTACAACAAGTACTGCGAATGTCACCCGGAGACGCCGCCCGAAACCTATGTGACGGTACGCGCGGGCGAGGTCGTGGACGTCCGTCATCAGCCGTTCGGCTTCGATCACTACGTGCAGGCCGAGCCGCGCAACTTCGAGTGGTATTGGACGATCGATCAGCTGTTCGACCTCGCGGCCAACGCGCTCGAGCGCGGGTCGGAAGTGCGCCTCGAGTTCGACGCGCAGCTCGGATATCCGACGCATGTCTTCATCGATCACGATCGGGACCTGATCGGCGACGAGGTCGATGTGCGCGTTACGAAGCTGGAGCCGCTCGAAGAGTAACGGCGGGGCAATCCGCCGCGCCGATCCTCTGCAGATCTCACGATGGGCACGCGCGCGCCGCAGTGGCCGCCGATCGCTCGGGCTCTCGCGCCGGCAGTCGCGATCGTGCTTCTGTGGGTTGCGTCGCTCGCTTTGCCGGCGCTCGCGGCCGGCGGGCGCGTATTCACGGGCTGGGAGATGCTCGTCGACGGTTGGCAAGGCCTGTCGCGCGGCGTCTACGCTTGGCTCGCGAACCCGCTGTTCATCGCCGCTTCGATCGCCGCGCTCGCGGCACGGCACGTCGCGGCGGGCGCGCTGTCCGCCGCCGCGCTGCTCGTCGGCGCGACGAGCGCGTTCGTCGAGTCGGCACTGCGTGCGCGGATGTCGTCCGTGCCCGAGATCGAGCTACGTCTCGGCTTCTATCTATGGATGCTCGCGTTCGCGGCGCTTTGTCTTCACTCGTTGACTCGCGCGCTGTCTGCGCGTCGGCGCGCACGCTCCAAGCAGCCCGCTCGACATTCGACAGACTCGGGAAGGTCCCGGGATTGACGCTCCCGCTGAATTGGACTTAGAGTCTCGAAACGCCGGATTGGCGGAAGGTTTCGGTCGATCGAGGTACGTCTCCAGCGCTAGCACCTGTTCAGGATCTACCGATCTAGCGCTTGATCTTGCGCCGTTGGTTGAGTGGCTAGCTGTCTGAAACGGCGCGAGAGTTGGTCTTATGAATATTTACGTCGGCAATCTTTCCTATGGCATGAGCGAAAGCGAGCTTCGCGATGCGTTCGCCGCTTACGGCGAAGTGTCGTCCGTCAAGATCCTGATGGATCGTGAGACGGGGCGATCACGCGGATTCGGTTTCGTCGAGATGCCCAATCAGAAGGAAGCGGAAGCGGCAGTCGCTCAGCTCAATGGCAAGGACGTCGGCGGGCGCGCACTACGCGTCAACGAAGCACGGCCGCGCGAGAGGCATTAGCCTCTCGCGTCGTCGCGGCCACCCGGTTCGATTCAAACACTCGAGGTTCGAAACCGGCTCGGCGTCGGCCGCGATAGCTTGACCTGTAAATCGCGGCGGCCCTTGGGGCCGCCGCTCCGCCTGGTGCGACATGCTGCGGCTGCAAGGCGCGGTCGCGGCACGGGACGTCGCTCATCCTGCTCGAACGGCGCCGCCGGATGCCGTAAGCTTTCGCTCGGCCTCGAATGCTCGGCAAGTCATCCGCAAGGCGGTGGTCGATGGTCTACTTCAAATGGACGGCCGGTGAGCTCGCGACGCTCGAGCATCGCGCGCTCTACACCGAAATCGACGAGGACGGCTGGGTCCAGCGCGAGCTCGGCATCGACGACGACGGGCTGGTCGTGCATCGACTCGTTCCGAGCAGCACGCGCCCCGGGTGGTTCGGCAGCACGCGGCTCGCACCGTTCATGCTGCACAGCAACGTGACCAAGGCCGAATTCGAGCGGCTGTGGTGCGCCGGGCCGCCGGCGGACACGCGTTCGCGGTAGCCGCCGGCGTCGACGCTCGTCAGCGGCGTTTGAACCGGTCGCCGACCTTGATCCGTGCGGTGTCGTACGGGTTGTAGCCGTTCTCTTTCCCGCCGCGGCGGACGGGCTCGTCCGCGAGGCTCAGCGAGTCCGTGTCGAGCGCCCGGAGCAGATCCTCGGCCCGCGCTTCGTCAGCCACCCGGTCGAGGTCGTCGATCCAGCTCCAGCACGGACGGCCGAGATCGTCGTAGCCGAGAAAGCCATTGCTATGGTCGCCGGCGGCGACGAGATGGACGGATCGAGCTTCGGGGGATGCTGGGCGAGCAACGTCCGTTCGTGCCGCGGCCGGCAGATCGCCTTTCGTTCTTTTCATTGTTCTCGTGGCGCGTCGGGCCTTCCGGGGCCCGTTCGTGTTCGTCATTCATAAGATATAGGCGCGCCGGGATCGGAAGTGTGACGCAGATCACGCTTGGGTTCGGACCGGCAAGAGGCTCCGAGCGCATCGGGGGGCGTGCCTCGATCGCCTGGCCGCGGTCGCTCGCGGATGCGCCGCCGCGCCGTGCGGCGACTCGACGCGACGGCGCAGTTCGGGTAGCGTTGCGCCTGACTCGCGCTCGTAGCTCAGTGGATAGAGCACTGCCCTCCGGAGGCAGGGGTCGGGGGTTCGAATCCCTCCGAGCGCGCCATGGTCACGCGGGTCCGTTCCGGAGACTCCGGTAACAGTTAGCTCCGAGACATGAGCGGCAGTCGTTCCGGACCCCCGTCGACGGCGTCGCCGTAGCGCCGCTCAGCCCGCGTCCGCTTCCGCGATCAGCCGCCGCAGCACCGCGCTGTCCACCGGTTTCGTCAGATGCTCGTCGAAGCCGGCCGCGAGCGCCTTCTGCTTGTCCTCCTCCTGCGCCCAGCCGGTCAACGCGAACAGGCGAATGCGCCCTCCTTCGGGCCGCGCGCGGATTCGCCGCGCAACCTCGTAGCCGTCCATCTCGGGCAAGCCGATATCGAGCAGCACGACGTCGGGGCGGAACCTCTCGACCGCGTGCAGCGCTTCCAGCCCGCCGTGCACGGCCTCGACGTCGTGACCGTCGAGCTTCAACACGAGGCGCAGGCTCTCGGCCGCGTCCCGGTTGTCGTCGACGACGAGCACTCGGCGGGCGGTGTCGGTGCGGGCCGTCTCTTCGGTCTCGACCGTCTGCGGCGCGTCTGCCGCGAGCGGCAGGCTCACGATGAACTCGCTGCCGTGTCCGAGCCCGGCGCTCTCCGCTCGAATCGAGCCGCCGTGCAGCGTCACGAGCTGCCGCGACAGCGCGAGGCCGATGCCGATTCCGCCGCCGCCGGTCTTCGCGCGGTGCTCCGGCACCTGGCTGAACATCTCGAAGACGCCGTTCAGTCGCTCGACCGGGATGCCGTAGCCGTTGTCACGCACCCGAACGACCGCCTGGTCGTTCTCGATGCCCGCCGTCACTCTGATCGAGCCGCCGGTCTCCGTGTACTTGGCCGCGTTGCTGAGCAGGTTGCCGATGACCTGCGTGAGCCGCTGGAAGTCGCCTTCGACCGGCAGCACCTTGTCGCCGGCGTCGACCTCGAGCCGGTGGCGGCGCGCATCGATCAGCGGCATTCCGAGCTCGACGGCCGCACGGATCACGACGCGCAGATCGAGCGGCGCGTGCTGCAGATCGATATCGCCGCGGGTCACGCGGGCGAGATCGAGCAGATCGTCGACGAGGTGGATCAGATGCGCGAGCTGCCGCTCCATCATTTCGCGTAAGTTGCGGAGCAGCTCCGGCCGCTGCTCCGCCTCTTTCAACAGCTCGATCCCGGCCCTGAGCGGCGCAAGCGGGTTGCGCAGCTCGTGGCCGAGCACTGCGAGGAACTCGTCCTTGCGCCGGTCCGCCTCGCGCAGCGCCTCTTCCGCGCGCTTGCGGTCGGTGATGTCGATGATCGCGGCGATCCAGCCGACGGGCACACCATGCTCGTCGAGCTCGGGCGCGTACGCGCAGCGTATCCACTGCGGGCCGAAGTTGCGGTAGGCGACCTCGAGCTCGAACTCGTTGCGCTCGCCTGAAATCGCCCGATCCGCATGCGGACGGATTTGCTCGAACGCCTCCTCGCCGATCACATCCGCGACGTGCAAGCCGATCATCTCGCGCGGCGACATCCCGTAACGCGCCGCATAAGCCTTGTTTACGAACTTGTAGCGGTAGTCCCGGCCGCAGTTCGCGATCAGCACCGGCGCGTTGTCCGTGACGAGCTGGAGCCGCCGCCGGTTCGCGATCAGCGCTTCCTCGGCCTCCTTGCGGTCGCTGATATCTGCGGCGTTCGCGACGAGCCGATAGGGTCGCCCGCGCTCGTCGCGCATCACTTTGCCCGAGACGTGTACCCAGACGGGCGACCCGTCGCGCCGGACGTAGCGTTTCTCGATATCCCAGCGCTCCGCGTCGCCGCGCAGCGCGGCGTCGATCACCTCGCGGTTCGCCGCGCGATCGTCGGGATGGGTCAGGTCGTTGAACGACAGCTCGCGGACTTCCTCCTCCGAGTAGCCGGTTATCTCGGAGAAGCGGCGATTCGAGCGCACGAATCGGCCGGTGACGGGATCGGATTGCGCGACGCCGACGGCGGACAGCTCGAAGAGGCTGCGAAAGTCGCGCTCGCTGTCGTGCAGCGCACTCGACAGGCGCGCGAGCTCCATCGTCTCCCAGAGCCGCTCGGCGACGATGTCGACGAGCCGGACCTCGTCGTCGGTCCAGTCTCGCGGCGCGAGCATGTGCACGCCGGCGGCCGCGCATAGCCGCCCCGCCTTCATGATCGGCGTGACGATCATCGCTCGCGCGCCGATCGAATCGAACAGCTCGTGCAGTCTGGCATCCGTGCGGCGTGTGTCGCCGACGACGAGCGGATGGCCTTTCCGGAGCAAGGTGCGCGCTTCCGGCGGAATCGGGAAGCGGCCTTCGATGCTCGGGACGCCGGGTGCAACGGCGACAGCCGAGAACGTGAAGTGCAGAGCGTCGTCGTCGATGTCGCCGTAGACGCACCGGTCGGCCGACAGGGCCTCGCGCAGGATGCGCATCGATGCTTCCGCGATGTCCTCGGGCCGCTCGAGCTCGCGCGCCGCGTCCCACAGCTTCACGAGCAAACGTGCGCGCTCCTCGCTGCGGCGAATCGCCGACTCCGCGCGCCGGCGCTCGGCGAGCTCGGCAGCGATCGCGCGGCGGGCGCGTGCGAGGCACGACGCGATTGCGGCGGCGAGGCCGGGCGTGTCGCCGGGCGTCGAGAAGTCGTCGAGGCCGTGCGCGAGCGCAACGCGTGCGGCGGCCTCGTCCCGGGTCAGCAGGATGACGGGGCGATGTCGGTCGGAGCCCTTCAGGTGTTTCAGCAGACGTTCGAGCGTGCCGCTGCGGACGGCCGCGCCGAGCACGACGAGATCCGGATCGTCGATCGGAACGGCTTCCGGCGCGCGGCCGCCCAGCCTGAGCGCCGTGACGGTCGCACAGTGCCCGGTCGCCGCATCGACGAGCGCGTCGTCGCCCGGTCCTCCTTCGATCAGGAGCACCTGGAGCCTGTCGCGCCCCGTCAGCTCTTTCGCTGCAGAATGCCGCACGATCGGCCTCCGCGTCGCCGGTGGCGTGCCGGCAGCATCCCGGCCGCCTGAGCGGACGAACGCTCGCCCGCGTAGCACTTGTCGAGTTTTTCGCCGCGAGCCGCTCGCCGCTCGCGGGCACGTCCTCTCAGCCGATTCTAGTACGGCGGGCTTCGCCGGTCGCTGACCCCCGACAGATGCCTGCCGCGGCGCTTTCAGCCAGAATGGGCGCGCATCCGCGGTTGGGGGCCGTCGGACGATCTCCCTGTTTCCACTCGGGCGCACGGCATGACGAAACGAACTTCCGCGCGGCTCGCGGCCGCGGCCTTGCTTTTGATCGGCGCCTGGTCGCCCGAGTACCCGGTGCTCGCGCAAGGCGACGCGGTCGCTCCTGTCCCGGCGGCCGCGACGCTCGAGGATCGCCTCGACACGCTCGCGACCGAGCTCGATGCGGCCCGCGAGCGCCTCGCGCCGCTCGTCGATGCCGTCGACGTCTCGGAGGCAGAGGCCTGGATGGCCGCGAGCCCGCTCGAGCGGCTGACCGAGAGGGCGGGCGCCGAGGGCCTGTCCGAGTCCGAACGGACGCTGTGGCAGCAAGCGGTGGCCAACGAGGAAGCGGGCGCCGAGCGCGTTCGGGGCGCGTTGAATCGGGCCGCGCTCGCGACCGCGGCGAACGACCGGCTGACCGAGGCGCTGCGGCGTGTGGAAGCGATGCGCGAGCCCGCGGCGGACGAGGTTGAGCCCGCCGACGACACCGCCGAGCGGCCGCTGAGCCGGATCGATCAGGACATCGCGGAGCTGAATACGCGCCGCACCCAGGTCGCGCTCGAGCTCGATCAGCGTACGCAGACGTTGAGCCGTCTCGAGGAGCAGCTGCGCGGGCAGGCCGAAGCGGTCGAGGCACTGCGTCGCGAGCGCGAAGCCGCCGCCGCAGCACAGCCGGCCGGTCCCGGCGACGATCCTACGTTGGCCGAGGCGCGCGAAGCGGCGCGCACCGCGCTCGAGCGCCGCAGAGATGCACCGCTCGTCGCGGCACGTCTCGATGCGCTGTCCCTGCCCGTCCGCATCGATGTGCTGGAGCTCGAGCGGCAGACCGACGAGCTCGAGCTCGAGGTGCTGGCCGAGCGGCTCGCCGCGCTGCAGGCGGAATTCGGTCAGCGCTCGACGGCGGCGCTGCGCGAGCTGACGAACGACCTGCAGCGCCTCGTCGAGCGCGAGCCCGACGCCGAGCGGCGCTTCGGCCCGGAGCTCGCCCGGCTGCGGGAGCTGATCGATCAGGGGGCCGAGACGCAAAGCCGGATCCGCGCGCTGCAGATCGACCGCGAACGTTACGACGCGCTCGTCGAGGATCTTTCCGCGACGCTTCGCGACATCAACGATCGTCTCGAGGTCAGCGGCTTGACGGAGGCGCTCGGCACGCTGTTCCTCGAGGAGCAGCGGCGCGTGCGGACGCTCGGCGACCTGAACCTCGAGCTCCAGGCGCTCGAGCGCGAGCTCGCGCAATCCCAGCTGCGCAGAATTGGGTTCAGGGCGCTGCTGCCGGCGGGCACGAGGGGCGGCACGGTCCTCGTCGACGATCCGGGCCGCGCCGCGCTCGACGACCTGCAGCGGCGAGTCGCGGACACGCTCGTGCAGGGCGAGGACCAGCTGATCGCGCAGCTCGAGCGATCGGACGAGCGGCTGCGCGCCGCGATAGGCGTTCGCGACGAGCTCGAGCGCATCCTCGGCGAAACGCTCCTTTGGTGGCCGAGCCATGTGGCGGTGAGCATGGAGTGGCTGAAGCGTACGCCGGCCGCGCTCTTCGCGCTCCTCGATCCGACGGCGTGGCAGACGACCGGGGCCGCGCTGCGCGAGGTCGTGGTCGACCGACCCTATCCGTCGCTGTTGACGCTCGTGATCGTCGGCTTCCTGTACCGCGGGGGCCGCGGCACCGGCAAGCGGCTTCGCGAGCTCGCCGAAATGACGCAGCATCGCTTCACGGACAGCATGACGCACACGTGGAAGGCGATGGGCTGGAGCCTTCTGCGCGTGCTGCCCGCGCCCGTGCTGCTCGCCAGCACCGGCTACCGGCTCGAGCGGCTGCCGAACGACGACCTCGGCGTCGACATCATCGCCGCCGTGCTATGGAGCGCGGCCGTATGGTGGCTCGCGGGTCACCTGCTCGCGATCTTCACGAGCCGCAACGGCGTCGGCACCGTGCACTTCGAATGGAATCCGACGCTCGTCACGCGGCTGCGGCGGCACGTGAAGTGGTACCTGCCGATCCAGTTCGTGCTGATCATGTTTCTCGCGCTGTCCTTCGTGCATCCGAACGAGCTCGTATTCGACGTGTTCGGCCGCGCCGGCCTGATCGCGTCCAGCGCGATCGGCGGCGTTCTCGCGTGGAATCTGCTCGCGCCGAGCGAGGAGCTCGGCAGCACGTTCAGCGAGCGCCGTCGGCGCTTCTTCCGCGTGGCCTCGGTGCTCTACGCGACGGCGCTGATCGGCCTCGCGCTCGCGGGCTATCTGCTGACCGTCGGCGAGCTGTTCTCGCAAACGATCAACACGGTCGTCGTGCTGTGCATCGTCGGCCTCGGCTACGGCCTCGCGGCGCGCGCGCTGATTCTGAGCGAGACGCGCCTGCTGTTGCGACGGATGCGCGAGCAGCGGGAGAAGGCTGCCGCGTTCGAGAGCAACAGCCTGACCTCGGACGGCGGGCCCGATCTGCCGGAGCCGCATCTCAGCATCGAGGACGTGAATCAGCAGACGCGCACGCTCGTGCGGATCGCGGCCGGCGCGTCGGTCGTGCTCGCGCTGTTCTGGGTATGGAAGGACATGCTGCCGGCGCTGACGTGGCTCGACAACTACACGCTTTGGTCGCGGACGATCGGCGATACCGGCGTGACGAGCGCGATCAGCTTGCAGGACGTTCTGCTCGCGCTCGGCCTCGGCTGGCTGTTCCTGCTCGCGTCGCGCAATCTTCCGGGCCTCGTCGAGATCCTGCTCGCGCGCAGCACCGAAATGGACGGCGCGGGCCGCTACACGGTCGCGACGTTGATACGCTATACGATCACGGTCGTCGCGGTCATTGCCGTGTTCTCACGCCTCGGGCTGCGGTGGTCGGAGCTGCAATGGCTCGTCGCGGCGCTGACCCTGGGCCTCGGTTTCGGCCTGCAGGAGGTCGTCGCGAACTTCGTGTCCGGGCTGATCATGCTGTTCGAGCGGCCCGTTCGCGTCGGCGACACGATCACGATCGGCGAGTACAGCGGCACGGTGGCGCGCATCCGTACGCGCGCGACGACGATCATCGACTGGGACAACCGCGAGATCGTCGTGCCGAACAAGAACTTCATCACGGAACGGCTGATCAACTGGACCTTGTCGGACACGATGACTCGCATCGTGCTGCCGATCGGCGTCAGCTTCCGCTCGGACGTGGATCTCGTGATCGACACGTTGAAGAGCGTTGCGGCGGCGCACCCGGCGGTGCTCGAGGATCCGCCGCCGCAGGCGCTCTTTCTGCGGCTCGCCGACAGCGCGATGACCTTCGAGCTGCGAGTCTACGTCGCGACCGTACGGGAGCGCCTGGAAACGACGAGCGACCTGCATCGCGAGATCGTCAAACGATTCCGCGAGCTCGGGATCGAGATCGCGTTCCCGCAGGTGGGGCTGCACCTTCGCGACGGGCCGTCGTCGCGGCGCGAGTCGATCCTCGCCCGCCTCGCGGGGGAGCCGAACGAGGCTCCGCGCGAGGCGAGCGCGAACTGATCGAGGCCGTTCGGCGACGGTGCCGAACGGTACGGCGGGCGGTTACTGCGCGGCCGGCTCGGCGCCGTTCTGCTGCACCTGGTCGACCATGTACTGCACGGCGTCGACGACTTCCTGATCGGACAGGGCCGGGAAGCCGCCCTTCGCCGGCATGAAGCCGGTCGAGCCCTGGTAGCCGTTCAGCGCGTGGTCGTTCAGGACGTCGATGCCCTGCGCGATGCGGTCGGCCCACTGGGCCGCGTCGCCGATCACGGGTGCGCCGCCGACGCCGGGCGCCGCATGGCAGATGTAGCAGTTCTGATTGAAAACCTGCGCGCCGGTCAGCGGCATGTCGACGGGCGCCGGAGCCGCTGCCGCCGCGGCCTGGGCCTCGGCGAGCGCTTCGTCGCCGAGCAGCACGACCTGCCCGACGGGCTTGATCCGCGCGTCGATCTCGGCCTTCACCCGCGGGTCCGCTCTGACGAACTCGCCCTGCGTGTCGATCGCGATCGCCCGCGCGAGGAAGAACAGCCCCACGGTGACGCCTATCAGAATGCCGATGACGAGCATGAAGCTGTCGAAGAATTGCTGGTCCTGGTCCCGCAAAGCTGAAGATCCTCTTGGGTCGGGGGGTGGCGAAAGCGGGCGCGATTATAGCGTATCGCTCAGAAGAGACACGCGGCTGCCGGCACTCCCCGCGCGATTCGGCCGTCGACGGCGCCCGCGGACGACGGCGGGCTCGTCCCGCGGCCGGCGTCAGATCGGCCGGTCCAGGTGGCGCAGCTGCAGCGCTTCGGCGACGTCCGCCGCCGCCACGCGCTCGCGGCCGTCGAGGTCCGCGATCGTGCGGGCGACCTTCATGATCCGCACGCCGCTGCGCATGCTGAGCTGCCATTGATTCACCGCCCGCTTCAGCACGCCGATCGCGTCCGGCTCCGCGCGCGCCGTCCGCCATAGCAACCCGTCCGGGAGCCGCGCGTTCAGCTGGCCGGCGCGGGCGAGCTGCCGCTGCCGGGCCGCGCGGATCAGCGGCAGGACCTCTGCCGTCTCTCCGCTCGCGGGGCGGGCGGACGACTCGTCGAACGGTACACGCGGGACCTCGACGTGCAGGTCGAAGCGGTCGAGCAGCGGCCCCGAGATTTTCGCTCGGTACTGCTCGACGCGCGCCGGCGTGCACCGGCAGCGGTCCGTGCCGTCGCCGCGGAATCCGCACGGACACGGGTTCATCGCGGCAATCAGCTGAAACTGCGCCGGAAACTCGACGTGATCGCGCACCCGCGAGATCCGCGCGACGCCGGCCTCGAGCGGCTCGCGGAGCGCCTCGAGCGCGATGCGCGAGAACTCCGGCAGCTCGTCGAGGAACAGCACGCCGCGGTGCGCGAGAGAGATCTCCCCGGGCTGCACGCGCGCGCCGCCGCCGACGATCGCGGCGGCGGACGCCGTGTGATGCGGCGCGCGGAACGGCGGCCGCAGCCCGTTCTCGAGCATCGTGCGGTCCCCGGCGATCGACGCGATGCTCGCGACGAGCAGCATGTCCTTCAAGTCGAGCGGCGGCAGCAGGCCGCGGAACCGCTCCGCGAGCATGCTCTTCCCGCTGCCGGGAGGGCCGATCAGCAGCACATGGTGGGCACCGGCCGCGGCGATCACGAGCGCGCGCTTTGCATGCGCCTGACCGCGGACCTCGGCAAGATCGGGCGCGTCGTCGGCTGCGGCCCCGACGGGCCGCGGCTCGATCCGCGGGAGTTTCTTCCGGCCTTCGACATGCGCGAGAACGTCGCCGAGGTGCGCCGCGGCATACGCCTCGGCGCCGGCCACGAGCTCGGCCTCGGCCGCGTTCGCGGCCGGCACGATGATCGCGCGGCCGGCCTCGCGCGCGGCGAGGACGGCGGGCAACGCGCCGGTCACGGGCCGGACGTCGCCCGACAGCGCGAGCTCGCCGATCAGCTCGGTGCGCTCGTCGGACCAGCGCTTCCGGCGCTGCGCCATCACGAGGCCGACCGCGATCGCAAGGTCGAAGCGGCCCCCGTCCTTCGGCACGTCGGCAGGGCCGAGGTGCGCGGTGATGCGCGTCGACGGATAGCGCCGGCCGACCGTCTCGAGCGCCGCACGGACGCGATCGCGGCTCTCGCGCACCGCGGTCGCCGGAAGGCCGGTGACGGTAAAGCCCGGCAGCCCGTTCGCGAGGTGGACCTCGACGGTGACCTCGTACGCGTGCAGGCCCCGCTGCCCGCGGCTCAGCAGCCGCGCGAGGGCCATCGGCGACACGGCCCGGCGCCCCCCGCTTCGCGGGGGAAGCGGCTACTGCGTGGAGCCGTTCCGTGCGGCGAGGTCCCGCTCGAGCTCCGCGAGACGCGCCTCGAGCGCCTCGAGCTTCTCGCGCGTGCGCTCGAGCACCGCGCTCTGCACGTCGAATTCCTCGCGCGTGACGAGATCCATCCGCTCGATGCCCGAATGCAGCAAGGCCCGGAAGTTGCGCTCGAGATCGTCACCGAGCGCGCGGAGGTTCTGCGGCAGCGATTGCGCGAGTTGCCTGGCAAGATCGTCCAGATTGAAGCGATTCGGCTTGTCGTTCATTTGATGCCCCTCAGGCTTCGGCGGCGAGCCCTGTTTTCGGGCCGCTTCGCCGGAAATACGTTCGATGATACTCGCTGCCCGGGCGTCCGGTCGGAGCGGGACGAAAAGGCGACGGAGTTCACACGGAGGGCCGGAATTACCATGCTAGACTCCGGCGCAATTCCAAGGAGGTGATCCGTGCGTCTGATCGCCGTGCTTTCGCTCGCGTTCGTCACCGCAAGTCTTTCCGCCGGAGAGGTCTATCGCTCCGTTGCGCCGGACGGCACCGTGATCTACAGCGACCGGCCGAACGGACCGGGCGCGGAGCCCGTCTTCGTCGCGACGAGGCGGCCGGCGCCGGCGCCGATTCCGCCGGCCGCGGCTCAGCCGACCGCGGCGGCCGAGTCCGCGACCGACGCGCTCGACGAAGCCGAGCCGGTCGTCGACGCGCAGCGCATCCAGCAGGAGCTCGCCGAGCAGCGTGCGCGCAACTGCGAGATCGCCCGCTCGCGCGCGCAGAACTACAGCGCCGCGCACCGGCTCTACCGCCAGCTTCCGAACGGCGAGCGCGAGTACTTGAACGACGCCGAGATCGACGAGGCTCGGGCTCGAGCCGCGGCCGATGTCGAGGCTTGGTGCAATTGAGGGCCTGACGGCCGCCCCCGCGTCCGCGACGATCCGGCAGGAGACGGAAAGCTTCCTGCCGGACTTCTGCCAGCCGCGAATGGTGTTCGCGGTCGTGCTGATCTCCGAGCTCCTCGCCGTCGTCTTCGCGCTCGTACGCGCGGCCGACGGCCCGTTCTGGAACGATCTCGGCCGAATCTCGCTATTCGTGCAGTGGCTCGGTCTGACCAGCGCCGCGCTCCTGTGCGTCGCGCGCCCGAGGCTCGCGCGCCTGCCGGTTGCAGGCGTCGCCGCCGGCGTGCTCGTGCTGCTGATGCTGAACACGGCGATCTTTTCCGTGCTCGCCGTCGAGCTCGGCCGCGCGCAGCAGGCGCTCGGCGTCGAGCCGGGACTGCCGACGTCGACCGCGGGCTTTCTGCTGCGCAACGAGGCGATCTGCGTGATCGTGACCGCGACCCTGCTGCGCTACTTCTTCATCTCGCACGAATGGCGGCGGCACGTGCGCGCCGAAACGCGCGCACGCATCGAGGCGCTGCAGGCGCGTATGCGCCCGCATTTCCTGTTCAACACGATGAACACGATCGCGGAGCTGACGCGCAGCGATCCGGCGACCGCCGAGCGCGCCGTCGAGGATCTCGCGGATCTCCTGCGGGCGACGCTGAAGGACTCGGAGCGGCCGGTCCGCTTCGACGACGAGCTCGACCTGACGCGTGTCTACGCGCGGATCGAGGCGCTGCGTCTCGGCGATCGGCTGCGGATCGACTGGGACGTCGACGGTGTGCCGGGCGGTGCGCGGGTCCCGCGGTTGACGATTCAGCCGCTGCTCGAGAATGCGATCTATCATGGCATCGAGCCGTTGCCCGATGGGGGCGACGTGACCGTGCGCGGCCGCGTCGAACGCGGGCAGCTCGTCTTCACTCTGGCGAATCCCGTCGGCGCCGAGGCCGCTTCGCGTCCCGGTAATCGACAGGCGCTCGACAACCTGCGCGAGCGCCTGCGGCTCGCGTACGGGGAGCGCGGCGGCGTGGAGACCGAGCGCACGGACGGCCGGTTCATCGTCACGGTGAGGTTGCCGCTCGAGACATGACCGCTGCATCGGATGTGCTGATCGTCGATGACGAGCCGCCGGCGCGCGAGCGGCTCGAGCGGCTGATCGGGGAGATCGACGGCTGGCGCGTCGCCGGGACGTGCGCGTCCGGCCACGAAGCGATCGAGCAGACCGCGCGGCTGAAGCCCGGCGTCGTACTGCTCGACATTCGGATGCCGGGCATGAGCGGCCTCGAGACCGCGCGGCACCTCGCCCGTCTCGACGCGCCGCCCGCAGTGATCTTCACGACGGCCTACGATCAGTACGCGATCGAGGCGTTCGAGGCGCGGGCCGTCGGGTACGTGCTGAAGCCGGTCCGGCGCGAGCGGCTCGAGTCCGCGCTCGCCTATGCGTCGCGGGTCAGCGTGGCGCTCCTCGACGGCTGCACGCCGCTCGTCGAGCCCGCGCCGCGCCGGCATGTCGCGGCTCGGGTCCGCGACGAGCTGCGGCTGATCCCGGTCAAGGAGATCCTGTACTTCCGCGCGGAGCAGAAGTACGTGACGGTGCGCCATGTGCGCGGCGAGGACGTGATCGACGAGCCGTTGAAGCGGCTCGAGGACGAGTTCGCCGACGAGTTCGTCCGCATCCACCGCAGCCTCCTAGTGAGCCTGCAGCACGTCGACGCGCTCGAGCGGCACGACGACGGCTATGCGTTGCGCTTGCGGGCCGGGGAGACCCTGCCCGTCAGCCGGCGGCAGCTTGCCGAGCTGAAGCGTCGACTCGGCATCGGCTGACGCCGCGACGCTTTCCGCCGTCGGCTGGCATGTCGGGTCGGCCGCATAGACAATACGCGGCAGCCAGCCCCGTCACGGATCATGACCGAAGAAGCGCTGCCCGACGGGCAAGATCACACCCCAGCCCCGCTCCCCCCGCCCGCGCCGCGAGAGGCGTCCGCCGTTTGGCCGAAGCTCGCCGCGGGGGTCGCGTTCGCGCTCGCGTTGTTCGCCGCGAGCGGCGTCGCGTTCCTGTGGTGGCAGTACCGCGAGTTCTACGTGGCGCTTCACGAGGCCGACGTCGAGATCGAGGCATCGCTCGAGCGGGTCCGCGCGACGCAGCGCGGGCTGTCGGATCGGCTCGACGCGCTCGGCGGCGCGGCCGAAGCGACGCGGGAGCGCACCGAGCGCCTCGCCGACCGCCTCGAGGACCTGCCGCCGCGGATGGCCGAGCTCGAGCGGCAGCTCGAGGACGTGCCGGCGCGCATCGCCGCCGCGGAGCGGCAGCTCGCCGCCGTGCAGGGCGGCTCGCTCGATGCGCAGGCGACGTGGCTCAAGGCCGAGGCGGAGTATTACCTTGCGGTCGCGAACGCCGAGCTCGAGCTCGCGGGGCGTTGGGACAATGCGGCGACGGCGCTCGAGCTCGCGGATGGGCGGCTCCGCGCGCTCGCGGATCCGGCGGTCGCGCCGGTGCGCCGGCAGATCGCCGCGGATCTCCTGTCGCTCGACAGTGTGACGCGCCCGGATCTCGAGCGGGTCGTCTTCGAGCTCGCGAGCCTCGCGGACCGCGTCGAGTCGCTGCCGCTTCGCGCGGTCGGCAACGCGTCGGCGTCGGATGCGCCGCTCGACGAGGTCGAGCCGGGCATCGGCCGCCTCGTCACGAGCGTGCGGCGCGCTCTCGGCAGCCTCGTCAGCATCGAGCGGCGCGACGACGCGGCGACCCGCGTCGCGTCCGCGGAGCGCCGCGCCCTCGCCCACCGCGAGCTGCGCACCGAGCTGTCGCTCGCTCGGGCCGGCGCGCTGCAGGCCGATCGCGCGGCGTATGCCGCGAGCCTGCAGGCCGCTGCGGGGCTGCTCGAGCGCGATTTCGACGCCGGCGATCCCGGCGTGCGCGCCGCGGCCGCGCTCGTCGCCGAGCTCGCGGAAATCGACATCGCGCCGCCGCGGCCGGACATCAGCCGCTCGCTGTCGTTGCTGCGCACCCTCGACGCCGGATCGAACTGATGCGTCTCGGCATCGCGCTTCTCGTCGCGTTGTTCCTCGGCGCCTTGGCCGCGCACTTCCTGTTCGAGGACCGCGGCTACGTGCTGATCGATTACCGCGGCTATCTGATCGAGATGTCCGTGCCGGCGCTGCTGTTTCTGATCGTGCTGCTGTACGTCGCGGTGCGTGGCGTCGCATTGCTATGGCGGACGCCGCACCGGCTCGGCGTGACGCTCGCGGAGCGCCGCCATCGGAACGCCGGCCGAGAGCTCACGCGCGGCCTGATGCATATCGCGGACGGCAACTGGGCGAAGGGCGAGCGGCTGCTGATGCGCGGCGCGCGCGCAAGCGACGCACCGCTGATCCACTACCTGATGGCGGCGCGAGCGGCGCAGCAACAGGGCTCGCCCGAGCGCCGGGACGAGTGGCTGCGGATCGCGTACGAGGCGACGCCGGATGCAGAGAAGGCCGTGCTGCTAACGCAGGCCGAGCTCCAGCTCGAGACCGGCGAGCACGCCGGGGCGCTTGCGGCCGCGCGCCGCGTGCTCGACCGGGAACCGGAGCATCCGGTGGCGCTCGCACTCGCGGCCCGCGCGAGCTCCGCGGCCGGCGACCGGGCGGCGCTCGCTGCGCTGCTGCCGAAGCTCCATCGCGCGCAGCTCGCCGCTGCCGAGCTCGAGCAGCTCGCAGCCGAGGGGCTCGAGGTTCCGCTGGCCGATGCCGAGCTGACGTCGGAGTCGCTCGCGCTGCGCTGGGGCGAGCTGCCGCGGGAGATTCGCCGCCTGCCGAAGGTGCTCGCGATGCGCGCGCTCGCGCTCGACCGGCTCGGCCGCGGCACCGACGCCGAGCGGGAGCTGCGCGTCGCGTTGAAGCGGAGCTGGGATCCGACGCTCGTCGACGCGTACGGCAAGGTGCGCGCGACGGACGGCGCGAAGCAGCTCAAGCAGGCCGAGAGCTGGCTGCGCGAGAGGCCGGACGACGCGGCGTTGCTGATCGCGGCCGCGCGGCTCTGCATGGCGCACGAGCTGTGGGGGAAGGCGCGCAGCTACCTCGAATCGAGCATCGCGATCGATCCGGCGCCGGAGGCGTATGCGCTTTACGGCAACCTGCTCGACCGACTCGGCGAGAACGAGCGCGCGGCGCTCGCGTTTCGCTCCGGGCTTGCGCTCGTCGACGGCCGCGCGCTGCCCGTGCCCGCGTTGGAGCCGCCTGCGGACTGAGCGAACGGCCCGCGGTCAACTTGTCAGGTGCGCGGCTGCGAGCGCTTCGAGCCGAGCCACTCGAGCAGCGGATCCCACTGCTCCCAGTCGGGCCACGCGAGATACGGCGGCAGCTCGTGGACGCCGAGGCCGCGCTGATACGCCCTGATGTAGTTCTGCGCCTCGCGCAGGGTCGCGACGTACGGCACCTTGAGCTTCGTCAGGTACTCGTCGAGCTCCTCGAAGATCAGCGTATTGTCGCGCACGCGATTCGCGACGAGCGCAACCTTCGCCTTCTTGTCCGCAACCTTCGAATGGCCCAGCAGCTCCTCGACGAAGCGCGCCGCCGCCTTCATGTCGATCGGCGACGGCAGCACCGGCACGATGATCGTCTCCGCGCGCTTCACGAGGTCGGTGAGCTCGCGGCCGTGCGAGCGTGCCGGCGCGTCCATGATCAGATACTCGGTATTTCTCGGTACGCCGCGAAGACCGCCGTCGAACCCTTCGATGCCGGTGATCGGGCCGAAGGTTTCCGGGCGCTCCTCGAGCCACGCGAGCGCCGAGCGCTGGGGGTCGAAGTCCGCGAGCGCGGTCTCGAAGCCTTCGGATGCATAGTATGCGGCGAGGTTCGTCGCGATCGTGCTCTTGCCGCATCCCCCCTTGGCGTTCATGACCAGGATACTTCTCATAGGCTTCTCCCGAGCGGTTCCTTCGTCGTTCTTATCGCGATCTCCGTTCGCCGCCAAGCCGGATAACTTAGCGATGCTTATCACAAATGTCCAATGGACGAGATGTTTCTAAAGCATCCGGCGACGCTGGACGCGGCGGGGATTCGCCGCTTGTTTGCCGCCGGGAATCCGCGGCGTCCAGGGAGCCTGGTGCGCGGCGCGCTCGAGGCTGGTCAGTCGATGCCGAGCTCGTCCCACCTGCGGTCGACCCGCTCGACGACGTCGCGGGTCATCTTGATCGGCCGGCCCCACTCGCGGCTGACCTCGCCCGGCCACTTCGCGGTAGCGTCGATTCCGAGCTTCGACCCGAGCCCCGCGACCGGAGACGCGAAGTCGAGATAGTCGATCGGCGTCGACTCGACGAGCACGCTGTCGCGGGCCGGATCGACCCGCGTCGAGATCGCCCACACGACGTCCTGCCAATTGCGGGCATCGATGTCGTCGTCGATGACGATCACGAACTTCGTGTACATGAACTGGCGCAGGTACGACCAGATCCCGAACATGATTCGCCGCGCGTGCCCGGGATACTGCTTCTTGATGCTGACCACGGCGACCCGATACGAGCACGCCTCGGCCGGTAGATAGAAGTCGACGATCTCCGGGAACTGCGTCTTCAGGATCGGCACGAACACGTCGTTCAGCGCGAGGCCGAGCACCGACGGCTCGTCCGGCGGCCGGCCCGTGTACGTCGTGTGGTAGATCGGGTCCTGCCGATGCGTGATCCGCTCGACGGTCATCACGGGAAAGGTCTCGGCCTCGTTGTAGTACCCCGTGTGATCGCCGAACGGGCCCTCGACGGCCGTCTCGCCGGGTGCGATGTAGCCCTCGAGCGTGATCTCCGCGTGCGCCGGCACCCGCAGGCCGGAGCCGATGCATTCGACGAGCTCGGTGCGCTCGCCGCGCAGCAGCCCCGCGAACGCATACTCCGACAATGTGTCCGGGATCGGGGTCACGGCCGCGAGGATCGTCGCGGGGTCCGCGCCGATGCTGACCGCGACCGGGAACGGCTCGTTCGGGTGCGCCGCCTGCCACGCCGCATAGTCGGTTGCGCCGCCGCGGTGCGCGAGCCAGCGCATGATGACCTTGTTGCGATCGATGACCTGCTGCCGGTAGACGCCGAGGTTCTGCCGGCCGTCGCCCGGCGCGCGGGTCGTCGTGAGCCCCCACGTGATCAGCGGCCCCGCGTCGTCGGGCCAGCAGGTCTGCACGGGCCACGCGCCGAGATCGACGTCGGCGCCCTCGATCCGCACTTCCTGTGTGCGTCCCGAACGCAGCACGCGCGGCGCCATGTTCACGATCTCTTTGAGCAGCGGCAGCTTGCGAAACGCCTCGCCGACGCTGCGCGGCGGCTCCGGCGCTTTCAGTGCGGCAAGCAGCCGGCCGAGCTCGGGCAGCGCATCGGGACCGTCGGCTCCGAGCGCGGCGACGATTCGGGATTCGGTCCCGAACAGATTCGTCAGCGCGCGGACGCCCGGGACGCCGACGTCGTCGAACAGAAGCGCCGGGCCGCCCTTGACGAGCGTGCGGCGCGACACCTCCGTCAGCTCGAGCTTCGGATCGACGAACGCGGAGACGCGCTTCAGCTCGCCGCGGCTTTCGAGCAGCGCAAGAAAATCGCGCAGGTCGCGACACGTTTTCTGCGGTTTAGGCCACGGCGATTCCACGTATACTTGCGCCCCGGCGTCCGGGCCGAGCCTCGCTATCGATTGCCCGGGCGGACATTAAACCTTCCGCGGGGCCCTGGCCAGCCGCGCACGGCAAACCGCAAGAGGCGCACGACGCATGCCCATCCGCTTCGCGAAGATGCATGGTCTCGGCAACGACTTCATGGTCGTCGACTGGCCGGCCGATCGGCCCGCGCCGGACCGTGAGACCGTGCGCCGGCTCGCGGATCGGCGCCTCGGCGTCGGCTTCGATCAGCTGCTTCTCGTCACGCTTGCAGCGGACGGCGAGCGCGACGCGAACTACCGGATCTTCAACGCCGACGGCGGCGAGGTCGAGCAATGCGGTAACGGCGCGCGCTGCATCGCGCGTTTCGTTGCCGCGCGCGCCGGTGTGCGCGGCGGCGACGTGCGCCTCGGCAGCACCGCGGGGCCGATCGATGCGCGCGTCAGCCGCGACGGCGACGTCGTCAGCGTGAATCTCGGCGTGCCCGATTTCGCGCCCGCGTCGCTGCCGTTTCGCGCGCCGGTCGAGCGCGACAAGTATGTCGTGAAGGCCGCGGGACGCGACGTCGAGCTCGGCGCGGTCTCGATGGGCAATCCGCACGCCGTGCTGCTCGTCGATTCGGTCGATGACGCGGACGTCGGTATACTGGGTGCAGCGCTCGAGACTCATCCGGATTTTCCGCGAGGCGTCAACGTCGGGTTCCTTGAGATCGTCAGGCCGGACCGGGTGCGTCTGCGCGTTTTCGAGCGCGGCGTCGGTGAGACGCCGGCGTGCGGCACCGGAGCCGCGGCGGCGGTCGCGGTCGGACGCCGCTGGGGCGCGCTCGACGAGGAGGTGGACGTGGAGCTGCGGGGCGGCGTGCTCACGGTGCGCTGGCCGGGGCCGGGACAACCGTTGTGGCAGACGGGGCCGACCACGCTCGTCTACGAAGGTGTGATCGAACTATGAGCCAACAGAAGAACGAGGCCGCGCTCGGCGAAGCTTTCTCCGAGGAGGCTGTTGCCGATTACCTGCAGCGGCGCCCCGATTTCTTCGAGCGGCACGGCTCGCTGCTGCTGCGGCTGAAGCTTCCGCACGAGACGAACGGTTTCACCGTTTCGCTGATCGAGCGCCAGGTGTCGATGCTTCGTCAGCGCAATGCGGAGCTCGAGCGTCAGCTGAAGGACCTGATCTCCGTCGCGAAGGCGAACGACGCGCTCGTCGAGAAGATTCATCAGCTTTCGCTGCGGCTCCTGCGGACGAGCGGGCAGGCGCAGCGGCTCGAGCAGATCGAGACGAGCTTGCGCGAGGATTTCGGCGCGGAGCGCGCCGCGCTCGTGCTGTTCGCCGGCGCCGGCGTCGACGCCGCCGGCCCGGGATTCGTGAAGACGTTCTCGCGCGAGGATCAGGAGCTGAAGCCGTTCTCGGCGTTCATTCAAGGCGCCCGAGCGCGCTGCGGCCCGCTTCGCGACCGTCAGAAGGCCGTGCTGTTCGACCGTGACGCTGACGGGATCGCGTCCGCCGCGATGCTGCCGCTCGGCAAGAATTCCAGCATCGGCTTTCTCGTGATCGGCAGCAGCGATCCGGCACATTTCCATCCGGGCAAGCGGATGGATTTTTTGAACCGCATCGGCGAGCTGATCACCGTTGCATTGACGAGCGAGCCGCCGCGGAGTGTTGCCGTTTGAGGCGCTAGACGCGTTCCTGGCCGAGCTCGGCACGGAACGGCGCCTGTCGGCGCACACGCTCGCGGCGTACCGGCGCGACCTGGTCGCATTGCTCGAGTTCTTCGAGCGCGAAGGGGTCGCGGATCTCGCTTCGGCCGATGCGTACCATATAAGGCGCTTCGCCGCGGAGTGTCATCGCCGCGGCCTCGGGCCGCGCAGCATCGCGAGGCGGCTGTCCGCAGTGCGCAGCTTCTACAATTTCCTGCTGCGGCGCGGCGTCGTCGCGACGAACCCCGGTATCCACGTGCAGGCGCCGAAGCCGTCCCGGCGGCTTCCGGCGACGCTCGACACGGATCAGATGGCGAGCCTGCTGAAAGCCGACGCGGTCGAGCCGCTCGACGTGCGCGACGCGGCGATCCTCGAGCTCTTCTACTCGTCCGGACTGCGCTTGTCCGAGCTCACCGGTCTCGACGTTCCGGACGTCGATCTCGACGACCTCACCGTGCGCGTCGTCGGCAAGGGGTCGAAGGCGAGGATCGTGCCGGTCGGACGGATCGCCGCGGACGCGATTCGCGCGTGGCTGCCGCTTCGCGCACAGCTCGCGGCCGCGGACGAGCGCGCGCTCTTCGTCGGCCGGCGGGGCACGCGGCTCGGGCAAAGGGCCGTGCAGCTGCGTATCGAGACTTGGGCTCGGCGGCGCGGCATGCCGGTTCACGTCCATCCGCACATGCTGCGGCACTCGTTCGCGTCCCATCTGCTCGAATCGAGCGGCGATCTGCGGGCGGTCCAGGAGCTGCTCGGCCACGCGAGCCTGTCGACCACGCAGATTTACACACACCTTGATTTCCAGCATCTGGCCCATATCTACGATCGAACGCATCCTCGCGCCCGGCGTCGTTGACCTGCCGCGTGCGCTTCAGGCGAGGCGTGATCAGCCGGGCCCTGGACTTGCATGCGCACGCAGGTCCCTCCGCATGCACTCCCCGCAGACGAGAGACGAAGAAAGACGGAAATGAGCGAACTTCACGGCACGACGATCCTTTGCGTCCGCCGCAACGGCAAGGTGGCGGTCGGGGGCGACGGCCAGGTGACGATGGGCAATCAGGTCATGAAGGGGAACGCGCGCAAGGTGCGGCGGCTGCGCGACGGCAGCGTCGTCGCGGGCTTCGCCGGCGGCACCGCCGATGCGTTCACCCTGTTCGAGCTGTTCGAGAAAAAGCTCGAGCAGTACGGGAACCTGCCGCGCGCGGCGATCGAGCTCGCGAAGGACTGGCGGACGGATCGGATGCTCAGGCGGCTCGAGGCCTTGCTTTGCGTCGCCGATCGCAACCAGTCGCTGCTGATCTCCGGAACCGGGGACGTCATCGAGCCCGAGCACGACCTGATCGCGATCGGCTCCGGCGGCGCATTCGCACAGGCTGCAGCGCGCGCCCTCGTCGAGAATACGGACCTCGACGCACGCGCAATCGTCGAGAAGGCGCTCGCGATCGCCGCCGACATCTGCATCTACACGAATCGACACATCACGATCGAAGAGCTTTGAGCCATGTCGATGACGCCTAGAGAAATCGTTCAGGAGCTCGATAAGCACATCATCGGGCAGCAACAGGCGAAGCGCGCGGTCGCGATCGCGCTGCGCAACCGCTGGCGCCGCGCGCAGATTCCCGAGCCGCTGCGCAGCGAGATCACGCCGAAGAACATCCTGATGATCGGGCCGACCGGCGTCGGCAAGACCGAGATCGCGAGGCGCCTCGCGAAGCTCGCGAACGCGCCGTTCATCAAGGTCGAGGCGACGAAATTCACCGAGGTCGGCTATGTCGGCCGGGACGTCGATTCGATCGTGCGCGATCTCGTCGACATGGCCGTGAAGATGATTCGCGAGGACGCGATGAAGAAGGTCGCGCATCGCGCCGAGGATGCCGCGGAGGATCGCTTGCTCGACGCGCTCCTGCCCGGCACGCGCGATGACGCCGAAGGGCGCGAGACGCGTCAGCGGCTGCGCAAGATGCTTCGCGAGGGCGCGCTCGACGACCGCGAGGTCGAGATCGACGTGCAGACCCCGTCGGTCGGCGTCGAGATCATGGCGCCGCCCGGCATGGAGGAGATGACGAGCCAGCTGCAGAACATGTTCAAGAGCCTGTCGAGCAACCGGCGCCGCAGCCGCAAGCTCAAGGTTCGGGACGCGATGAAGCTGCTGAAGGACGAGGAAGCGGCGCGGCTCGTGAACGAGGACGAGATCAAGCTCGAGGCGCTCACGGCGGTAGAGCAGAACGGCATCGTGTTCATCGACGAGATCGACAAGGTCGCGCGCCGCTCGGAAGGCGTCGGCGCGGACGTGTCGCGCGAAGGCGTGCAGCGCGACTTGCTGCCGCTCGTCGAAGGCTCGACCGTCAGCACGCGCTACGGGATGGTGCGCACCGATCACATCCTGTTCATCGCATCCGGCGCATTCAGCGTCGCAAAGCCGTCGGATCTGATCCCGGAGCTGCAGGGCCGGTTCCCGATTCGGGTCGAGCTCGCGGCGCTCGGGATCGAGGACTTCGTCGCGATCCTGACCGAGCCGAGCGCGTCGCTGACGCAGCAGTACGCGAGCCTGCTCGCGACGGAGCGCGTCGACCTGTCGTTCGATCCGAGCGGCATCCGCCGGATCGCCGAGGTCGCGTACGACGTGAACTCGCGGAGCGAGAACATCGGTGCGCGGCGCCTGCACACGGTGCTCGAGCGGCTCCTCGAGACGGTCTCGTTCGAAGCCGCGGACCGCGCCGGCGAGACCGTGACGATCGACGCGGCCTATGTCGATGCGCACCTCGGCGAGCTCGTCAAGGACGAGGACCTGACGCGCTACATCCTGTAACGAAGAATCGTGCCAGGCACGAATTTCGACGGAAAATCGTGCCTGGCACACTTTTTAGAGGCAGCGCGATGCCGACCGCTCCGGAACCTGTCGAGATCACGCTGAAGAAGCGCTCACGGCGGCTCGTCGTGCGCTTCGCGGACGGCTTCGAGGCGGACCTCGACGCCGAGTATCTGCGCGTCCATTCACCGTCCGCCGAGGTCAAGGGGCATTCCGCCGGCGAGGGTATCCTCGTGACCGGCAAGGAGAACGTCGGCATCGAGCGGATCGAGCCGGTCGGCCAGTACGCGATCCGGATCGTTTTCGACGACGGCCATAAGACCGGCCTCTACACGTGGCCTATACTGTACGAGCTCGGCCGCGACCGGGATCGGAACTGGCAGCGGTATCTCGAGCGACTCGAGAAAGCAGGCAAGGGCCGCGCGACGACATGATCAAGCCCATCTACGACGACGCCGAGGAGCGCCCGCAGCGGCGCGAGCGGCTCACCGATTTCGGCTACGAGCGCGTCCCGCTGAGCGCGAAGAAACAGAAGGTGCGCGGCGTCTTCGACTCCGTCGCGCCGCGCTACGACCTGATGAACGACGTGATGTCGCTCGGCCTGCACCGGTACTGGAAGCGCTTCACGGTCGCCCAGACCGGGCTCCGCGCCGGTCACAGCGCCCTCGACGTCGCGGCGGGCAGCGGGGACCTTGCGCTCGGTCTGGCACGTCGCGTCGGCCGCAGCGGCCGCGTGCTCGTGACGGACATCAACCGGCGGATGCTCGAGCGCGGCCGCGACCGGCTGCTCGACGCCGGCGTCGCCGGCAACGTCGCATACGTGCAGGCGGACGCGGAGGCGCTGCCGTTCGGCGACCGGGCGTTTCATTGCGTGACGATCGGCTTCGGCCTGCGCAACGTCACCGACAAGGACAAGGCGCTCGCCGAGATGTATCGCGTGCTGAAGCCGGGCGGCCGCCTGCTGGTGCTCGAGTTCTCGAAGCCGCTCCTGGGGCCGCTCGAGCCGCTCTACGACGCGTATTCGTTCCAGGTGCTGCCGCGGCTCGGGCGTCTGCTCGCGCAGGACGCGGCGAGCTACCGGTACCTCGCCGAGTCGATACGCCGCCATCCCGACCAGCGCACGCTGCAGCGGATGATGGAGCGCCGCGGATTCGAGCGGTGCCGCTATCACAACCTGTCGACCGGCATCGTCGCGCTCCATGTCGGTTTCCGCCTGTAACGCCCTGCGGCCATGAGCCCGTGGCTCGTCGAGCGGTTCGAGCGGCTGCTCGAGCGCGGTGTGCGTGAGTCCGCGACCGCGGTGAAGCTCGCCGCGGAGCTTGACGGCGCGTCGCTGCGGATCGTGGTCGAAGGCCTCGGCCTCGACGTCGTGCTCCGCGTTGACGGAGGCCGCATCCGCATCGTCCGTGACGGTGAGCTCGAGGCCGACGCGACCGTGCGCGGCACGCCGCTCGATCTGCTGCGCGTCTTCCAGTCCGCGAGCGCGAGCCGCTTGCCGGGCTCGGGCGTCACGTTGACCGGCCGCGCGCACGTCGCCGAAAGATTCTCGGAGCTGTTGCGCGTCGCGGTGCCCGAGCCCGAGGAGGAGCTGTCGCGGTGGGTCGGGGACATCCTCGCGTACCGCGCGGGCAGCGCCGCGCGGGCGGCCGGCGCATGGGCGGCGAAGGCGTTCGATGCGCTCCGAGCGGATACGGCCGAGTATCTGACCGAGGAAGGCCGGCTGTTGCCGACCCGCTACGAGGCGGACGCGTTCTACGACGGCGTCGAGCGGCTGCGGGACGACGTCGAGCGGCTCGAAGCGCGCCTCGAGCTCCTGACCGAGCGGGCGATGCGCCGCGCCGCGGTCACGGACGTCGAGCCGTCTTGATGTTGCTCCGCCGACTGCGGCTGCCGCTGAGGCTCCTCAGCATCCAGCGGACGCTGCTCCGCTACGGGCTCGACGAGATCGTCTGGAACACGCATCTGTTCCGGCCGCTCGCTTGGATCCAGAAGCTTCTGCCCGGCGCGACGATCAAGACGCGGCCGCTCGGCGAGCGGCTGCGCCTCGCGCTCGAGGAGCTCGGCCCGATCTACGTGAAGTTCGGTCAGGCGATCTCGACCCGCCGCGATCTGCTGTCGCCGCCGCTCGCGAACGAGCTCGCGAAGCTTCAAGACCAGGTGCCGCCGTTCCCGTCCGAGGTCGCGGTCACGGTGCTCGAGCGCGCGTTCCACCGCCCGGTCGAATCGGTCTTCGCCGAGTTCGAGCGCGAGCCGCTCGCGGCGGCGTCGATCGCGCAGGTGCACGCGGCGCGCCTCGTCGACGGCACGGAGGTCGTCGTCAAGATTCTGCGTCCGGACGTGCGCATGCTGATCGAGCGCGACATCGAGGTGCTGTACCAGCTCGCGCGGCTCGCCGAGCGCTACTGGCCGGACGCGCGGCGGCTGCGGCCGGTCGAGGTCGTCGAGGAGTTCCAGAAAACCTTGCTGCACGAGGTCGATCTGCTGCGCGAGGCGGCGAACGCGGCGCAGCTGAAGCGCAATTTCGCGGATGCCGCGAAGCTCTACGTGCCGCAGGTGTACTGGGACTACTGCCGCACGAACGTGCTGACGATGGAGCGCATCCACGGCATACCGATCAGCAACGTCGCGATGCTGAAGGCGCGGGGCGCGAACATCCGGCTGCTCGCGGAGAACGGCGTCGAGATCTTCTTCACGCAGGTGTTTCGGCACAACTTCTTCCATGCCGACATGCACCCCGGCAACATCTTCGTCGACCTCGCCGATCCCGCGCGGCCGCGCTATATCGCCGTCGATTTCGGTATCGTCGGCTCGCTGAGCGATCAGGATCAGCACTATCTCGCCGAGAATTTCCTCGCGTTCTTCAGGCGCGACTACCGGCGGGTCGCCGCGCTGCACGTCGACTCGGGGTGGGTGCCGCCGGAGACGCGCGTCGACGAGCTCGAGTCCGCGGTGCGCGCGGTGTGCGAGCCGATCTTCGACCGTCCATTGAAGGACATCTCGTTCGGCCTCGTGCTGCTCAGGCTGTTCGAGACCGCTCGCGAGTTCGACATGGAGGTGCAGCCGCAGCTCGTGCTGCTGCAAAAGACCTTGCTGCAGATAGAAGGTCTCGGCCGGCAGCTCTATCCGGAGCTCGACCTGTGGCAGACGGCGAAGCCGATCCTCGAGGAGTGGATGGCGGAGCGGCGCGATCCTCGAGTGCAGATTCGCCGCCTGTTCGAGGCGTGGCCCGAGATCGCCGACGACCTGCTGATGCTGCCGGAGATGCTGCATCGCCGGCTGCGGCAGGCGGCGGCGACGCCGCAGGAAGAGCCGGTGCGCACGGCGCGCTGGCGGCGCGAGCGGGAGGAGAGCGCGGGCGAGCGGCGCGGGGAGATCGGCGACCGGCATTTCGTCGGCGCCGCGCTGCTGATCGCCGGCGTGCTGTGGGCCGGGCTCGCGACGACTCCGATATGGGTCGGCTGGGCCGGGGCGGCCGTCGGCGTCGTGATGCTCGTGCGCCGATAACCGCCGATAATCAAGCGGCCTTCTCGAGCGCTTCCCGCAACGATTCTTCCTCGTCCTTGTCGAGCGACGTGCGGAACACCCTCCCCTTACCGGCGAATTCCTTGAGCCCGTCGAGAACCTTGTCGACGGTCGCGCGGCGCACGAGAACGAAAAGCGCCGACGAGCCGGGCTTCAGCGACTGCCCGAGCTCTTTCATCATCGTGTCGTCGATGCCGATATCGGTGAGCCGGCCCGATAACGCGCCTGCCGCGGCGCCGACCGCCGCGCCGAGGAGCGGATTCAGAAAGATCAAACCGATCAGCATGCCCCAGAAGCCGCCGCCGACGGCGCCGGCGCTCGTCAGGTTCACGATCTGATCGAGCTTCGTTTTGCCCTTCTGGTCCCGGGTGACGACGACGGAGTCCTCCATCTCGATCAGGTACTCCTTCTGCATCTTCAGAAGCGCGCTGCGCATGTCGAACGCGGTCGTCTCGTCGTCGAACACGACTGCCACGAGAGTGCTCATCTGCATCTCCTTTGCGTCGAGGCGCAGCATCGATCGTTCGGGTACGGTCCGCACGGCATGTGCTCGAACGCAACTGCCCGCGGCGAACTGCGGCGATACGCTCGACGAGCACGCTCGCACGCAGGTCCCGAGGCGGCAAGTTGGTCTTTGGTCCAATGGAATCGGCAGTGCCCGAGCGCATTTGATTCGGAATGCACGAGATCGACGCCGAAGCGATCAATGCCGCAGCGACGGCGCCGTTTCGCGGCAGCGCAGCCCGGGCCGAGCACCACGCTGCGCGGATGCCGATGCTCGCGGCCGCGCTGCGGCACAGGCTGCTCCGTCCGGTCGTGCCGATCGTCGCGATCGTGTCGAACGTCGTGCTCGGCCCGTCGCCGCTCCTTGCGGCGGACGCATGGGATATCGACGACGACTACGCCGGCATCGCGATCGCCGAGGCGCATTGGACGATCGCCGAGAACTTTCCGGGCACGAAGCTGATTCTCGACGGGCGCTACTCGCTCGGACGCCGTACGGGCCAGCCCCGCGCGCGGGCGTGCGACTGCGGGGAGCCGCTGCCTGCGGCCGAGCGGCTGCGCAGCACGTTCAACGCGCACTTGCAGTGGGGCAAGGGCGAGACGCAGCTCGAGTACGGCATCCTGTCCTACACGTGGAAAGCGTCGCAGCGCAACTACGCGGCGTCCGAAGAACCGGGTTTCCGCACGCTTCGCGATACGCTCGAGTGGGGCATCGTCACCGTGTCGAGAGACGATCCGCTCGGTATCGACTCGTACGTCGAGCTCAACATCGCGCGCGCGTCGCGCACCTGGCAGCTCGCGATGCCGAGCTCGCCGTGGCGGTTCACGTTCGGAATCAATGCGTCGGCAGGCTACGCGTGGGCGGACTCGTACGACGAGACCTACGACGACGTATCGAACATGACGATCGGCTCGTGGGGTAAGGGAACCGTGAGCCGCGGGCGGTGGGGCATGCTCTATATCGAGCAGCGCATCGTGAACGGCTGGACATTCAGCAGCCCGGCCCGAGGCGGCACGGTGCAGCGCGAGGCGCGCGCCCGCGGCGGCTACACGAACCGTCTGCGCGGCTGCCTGGAGATCGAGGTGTTCGCGGAGAAGCGCTCTTTCAACTTCACCGACCCGACGCTGGTCGACCTCTACACGAAGAGCAAGCGCGTCGGCGTCGCGCTCAGCTGCACCTTGTCTCGCTAGCGGACGGGGAATGCGCGCTCGTCATGGACGCGGCGGCCCGGCCTCCCGGCTCGCGATGAGCTTCGCCATCGTCTGCTTGATCTCGGCGAGGACGGACTCGACCGCCGCGAGATCGGTGCCGCGAACGACGAGGCTCGCGCCGTAGCGTCCGTCGCGGGCAAACGGATAGCTGCCTATTTCGACTTCCGGGTGCGCGCGGGCGATCTTCTCGAGCTCGAGCGCGAAGTCGCCCTCCCGCAGCGGAACCTCTGTGCTGCGCGAGTGGATGGTCGCGCCGCGGCGCAGGACCGGCTCGAGCGACGCGAACATCGCGTGCGCGATCGGCGGCACGCCGGCGAGCACGAAGACGTTCTCGATCCGAAAACCCGGTGCAGCGCTGATCGGGTTGTCGATCAAGGTCGCCCCTTCGGGCACGCGCGCCATCTTAAGGCGCGCCTCGTTCAGCTCTTTGCCGTAGTGCTTCAGCCGCACGACGGCTTCCGGATCGACGACGAGCTCGACGTCGAATGCCTTCGCGACCGCTTCCGCCGTGATGTCGTCGTGCGTCGGCCCGATCCCGCCGGTCGTGAACACGTATGTGTAGCGCGCGCGGCATTCGTTCACGTTCGCGACGATCGCGTCGATATCGTCGCGGATCACGCGCGCCTCCTCGAGCCGAATGCCGAGCTTCGACATCTCGTTTGCGAGGAACTTGAGGTTCGCGTCCTGCGTCTTGCCTGACAACAGCTCGTTGCCGATCAACAGAACGCACGCGGTCGGATGGTCCTGGCCCGTCATAGCTCGTCTTCCATGCTGAGTTCGACCTGGCGGCCGCTGGCCGGCGACATCGACTCGACACCGCCGGCCGCGAGGCTCGCGCGATAATGATCGGTGCGAACAAGGCGGAGCCGCAAGCAGCGCGAGCGCGAGCATCGGAGCGCCGACCCGGGATCGCGCATGCGGACGCGGCCGGGGCGTTATCCCGGCGACCCGGGGACGTCTACGAAGCGGCGACGCTTGTCCGCGACAGGCCGAGCTCGACGACGATCGGATAGTGATCCGAGCCGAACGCCGGCAGGCGCCTGAACACCGTGACGCCGACGTCCGGACTGACGAGGCAGTGATCGATCGGCAGGCCGAGCAGCGGGAAGAACGATGGCCACGTGAAGCCGGGTCCGAATCCCGCACGCGAGTCCCTGAGCCCGGTCGCGCGGAGAAGCTCCGAGAAGTACGGCGAGTACGGCGTCAGGTTGAAGTCGCCGGCGACCGCGACCTGTGACTCGATCTCGTTCACGAGCCGTGCGAGCGCTTCGAGCTGACGGCCGCGCTCGGCCGCCCAATGCGCGGTCGTCGGCGGGCGCAGGTGCACGCCGATCAGCCGCAGCTCGCCGGCGGCCGCGACCAACGTCGCGTCGATCGCGGCCGTCGATTCGAGCCGGAACGGGCGCACGTCGCGCAGCGGCACGCGCGACAGCAGCGCGATGCCGAACGCGCGCTCGTCCGGCAAGAGCACGCGATGCGGGTAGTCGGCGAAGATCGGCTCGAGACGCGCGCGCCACTCGTCCGTGTACTCGACGACGAGCACCGCGTCCGGCGACTCGGCCCGGATCATCTCGAGCAGCCCGGCCGATGAACGGTTTCGCCATTCGACGTTCACGGCCATCAGCCGGATCGGCTCGTTCGCCGCAACGGCGGATGCCGCAGGCGCGGCGGCGGACAGATACGGCAGCAGCGGCCAGACGTTCGGCACGATCGCGAGCGCGAGCACGGCAGCGGCGCGCCGGCGCCGCAGCGCGACGAGCGCCACGCAGAGCGGCAGCTGAAGCGCGACGTAATGCGGCCTGAAGTGCGCGAACAGGTCGAACCCCCACCACGCCTTCGCGGCGAGCGCGGCGACGGTGGCCGCGATCAGCCCGAGCGCCGCAAGCAGCGCGAGCAAACGAAGCAGGCTGACCGCCTTCGACGTCATCGATGAGGGCGCTTCGAGTCCTTACGACGTAGACGCTTCAGCTTACCTTCATCCCGCCGCTTTCAGCGACCGCAAGAACGCGGCCGGATCCTCGCCGCGCTCGAGCACCTCGACGAGCGCCGAGCCGACGATCACGCCGTCCGCGTGCCGGCCGATCAGCTCGACCTGGGCCCGCTCCCGGACGCCGAAGCCCGCGCAGACCGGCAGATCGGCGGCCGCCTTCACCGCGGCGAGGTAGTCGGCGAGCTCGGCGGGCAGACTGCCCGATCCGGTGATGCCGGTACGCGTGACCGCATACACGAAGCCCGAGCTCGCGGCCGTGAGGTCGCGCATCCGGCTCCGCGGCGTCGCGGGCGTGACGAGCTGCACGAGCGCGAGCCCTTCGGCGTCGAGCGCGGCCTTGAGCGGCGCGCTCTCCTCGTACGGCAGATCCGGGACGATGAAACCGGCGACGCCCGTCTCGGCCGCTCGCTGTGCGAGCGCTTCGTAGCCGAACGCGAGCAGCGGATTCAGGTAGCTCATCAGCAGCACCGGCGCGCCGAGCTCGAAATCGCGGCGCGCGAGCTCCGCGAAGATCCAGCGCAGGTTCACCCCGTGCTCGATCGCCGCGCGGCTCGAGCGCTGGATCGTGACGCCGTCCGCCATCGGATCCGAGAACGGCACGCCGATCTCGACCGCGTCGGCGACCTCGGCGATCGTGCGCAGGTCCGCGAGGAAGCGTTTCGGATCCGGATAGCCCGCGGTCAGGAACGCGACGAGCGCGGCTCCTTCGGCCGAGGCGATCGCCTGACGTATCTGCTCGCGCGGCTCAAGCGGCGGCATCGTTACTCTCCTTTCGAACGGGATATTGCGCGAGGATCGGCATGTCCTTGTCGCCGCGGCCCGAGAGTCCGATCAGGACGCGCGCGCCGCGGTTTTCGTTCGCCCAGCGCTTCGCGCCGGCGAGCGCGTGCGAGCTTTCGAGCGCCGGCAGGATGCCTTCGGCCTCGCACAATTCGTCGAGCGCGGCGAGCGCCTCGTCGTCGCTCGCGGTCACGTAGCTGACGCGGCCGATGCTCTTCAGCAGCGCATGCTCCGGGCCGACGCCGGGATAGTCGAGCCCGGCCGAGACCGAGTGCGTCTCCTGGATCAGCCCGTCGTCGTCGTACAGCAGCATCGAGTAGTTGCCGTGCAGCACGCCTGGGCGCCCGGCCGACAAGGTCGCCGAATGATCGCCTAGCGCGGAGCCGCGGCCGCCCGCCTCGACGCCGAACAGCTTCACGTTGCGGTCCGCGAGGAAGCCGTGGAACAGCCCGATCGCATTCGAGCCGCCGCCGACACATGCGAACACGGCGTCCGGCAGGCCGGCGCGCTCCGTGATCTGCGCGCGGGCCTCGCGGCCGATCACGGCCTGCAGCTCGCGGACGAGATACGGGTACGGATGCGGGCCGATCGCCGAGCCGATCAGGTAATACGTGCCTTCGGGATCGGACACCCAGTCGCGGATCGCCTCGTCGATCGCGGCCCGCAGGGTCTGATCGCCCGACTCGACCGGCACGACGGTCGCGCCGAGCCGGCGCATCCGGTCGACGTTCGGCGCCTGCCGCGCGACGTCGACGGCGCCCATATAGACCGTGCACGGCAGCCCGACCCGCGCGCACGCGGCCGCGGACGCGACGCCGTGCTGCCCGGCGCCGGTCTCGGCGACGATGCGCTTCGCGCCGAGCGCCTGCGCGAGCAACGCCTGGCCGATCGCGTTGTTGATCTTATGCGCGCCCGTGTGCGCGAGATCCTCGCGCTTCAGGAACACCTCGGCGCCCCAGCGGCGGCCGAGCGCCGGCGCAGGCGTCAGCGCGGTCGGCCGGCCGACCCAATCGCGCAGCTCGCCCGCGAGCCGCTCCTCGAACTCGGCCGAGCGCAGCACGGTGCGCACGCCGTCCTCGAGCCGCGTGACGGCCGCCATCAGGGTTTCCGGGACGTAGCGTCCGCCGAACGGCCCGAAGCGCCCGGCAGGATCCGGGAAACGGCCGTACAGGAGCGCCTGAAGAAGCGCTTCGCTTTCGTCACGATCGAATTGCATTCGTCTCTCCTCGCGCGGCCGATGCCGCGCCGAAGCGTCGCCTCAGCGGCGACCGTTGCTGTGGCTTGCTGCGGCGGCCGCGCGGGCGCGCGCGACGAAGTCCGCGATCTTGCTCGGGTCTTTCACGCCTCTCGTGCGCTCGACTCCGCTCGACACGTCCACGCCCCATGGCCGAACTGCGCGAATCGCATCGGTCACGTTCTCGGGATCGAGCCCGCCGGCGAGGATCAGCTCGGCGCGGGACGCGAGCTCGGAGGCCGCTCGCCAGTCCGCGGTCTCGCCGCTGCCGCTGACGGGCCCCTCGAACAGGAGCCGCTGTGGCGCCGCGTTTGCGTCCGGCGCGGCGCCGCTTCGATAGACCGGCAACGCGCGGCAGCCGGCCGGCAGCTCGAACGAAGCGAAATCCGCCGCGTCCGTCTGCACCCAGTCGGGCTCGAGCGCGTCGAGCACCTCCGCGACGCGCGCGGGCTCCGGATGCCGGAACACGGCGACCTTGAGCACGTGATCCGGCAGATGCGCGGCGAGCTCGCGCGCCTGACGCGGCGACACCTCGCGCGGCGACGGCGCGAACACGAAGCCGACGGCGTCGGCGCCGGCGGCCGCCGCGGCTTCGATCGCATCGACGCTGGTGATGCCGCAGATCTTCACGAACATCGCGTCCTCTCCTTCTTCACGGCGCAGTCGACGGCGCCGCGGCGGCGCGGCCGGCCGCGACGAGCTCGGCGACCGCGCGGCGCGGGTCCGGCGCGCGCATCAGCGCCGAGCCGACGAGCGCGAGCCGGTAGCCCGCCGACGCGACTGCGCGGACATCGTCCGCGCCGTCGACGCCGCTCTCCGCCACCGCCGGCAGGTGCGCGGGCAGATACGGGGCCAACGCGTCGAAGCGGCCGAAATCGACCTCGAGCGTGCGCAGGTTCCGGCAGTTCAGCCCGGCCAGCACCGGCGGCGATCCGGCTGGGATCTCGAGCGCGGCGATGCGCTCGAGGTCCGCCGCGTCGAACGCCTCGAGCAGCGCGAACAGCCCGAGCTCGCGCGCGGCCGCGAGCAGCGCGCGAACGTCGTCGTCGGACAGCATCGTCACGATGATCAGCACGCCCCCGGCGCCGGCGGCGCGCGCCTCGACGACCTGATACGGGTCCGTCAGAAAATCCTTGCGCATCGCCGGGCGGCCGAGCGGCGCGAGCAGCGCCGCCGCGTCGCGCAGGTGCTCGAGCGAGCCGCCGAACTCGGCAGGCTCGGTCAGCACGGAGATCGCGGCCGCGCCGCCGGCGCAGTACGCGGCGATCTGCGCATCCCGGTCGAGGCCGGTCGGCGCGAGACCGCCGGCCGACGGGCTCCGCAGCTTCAGCTCGGCGATGATGTCGAACGCGCCGAGCTCGAGCGGCGGCGGAGGCGGCATCGCCGCGGTCCGCGCGAGCAGCCGGCCCTCGGGCTCGGCCGCGCGCGCCGCGCGCACGCGCTCGCGGCTCGCGTCGGCCATCCGCTCGAGCAGCCCGCTCATGCCGCGGCCTCCGGAGACACCGTCCGACGGCGCTGCGAACGCGATGCGCTGTCCGCGCCGAGATCGAGGATTTCGCGGATCACGAGCTTTGCGTCCCGACTTTCGACAGGCACTCGACGAGGCGCGCGGCGCTGCCGTCCGCGATCGCCGCACGCGCCCGCTCGACGCCTTCGCGCGCGTCGCGGACCTCGCCCGTGACCTCGAGCGCGAGCGCCGCGCCTAAGGTCAGCGCATCGCGATGCGCCGCGTCGTCCTCGCCGGCAAGCGCCGCCCTGAGCCGCGCGGCGTTCTCCGCCGCATCGCCGCCGACGAGCGCTTCGGGGGCGCATTCGTCGAGCCCGTAGTCCCGCGGGTCGCGCACGCTGCGCTCGACGCGGCCCGGACGCACGTCGAAGCAGACGAACGGGCCGATCGGCGTCGCCTCGTCCCAGCCCTTCGCGCCGTGGATTACGAAGGCGCGCTCGACGCCCATGCCGGACAAGGTCTCGGCCATCAGCTCGGCCATCGGCTCGCTGAACGCGCCGATCACGTGATACGGCGGCGCCGCCGGATTCGACAGCGGCCCGAGGATGTTGAAGACGGTCCGTACGCCGAGCGCCGCGCGGACCGGGCCGATCTGCTTCATCGCCGGGTGGTAGTGCGGCGCGAACAGGAACGTGAAGCCGTGCGCCGCAAAGCACTCGCCGGCCTGGCGCTCGTCGAGCGGCACCGGCAGGCCGAGCGCGGCGAGCACGTCGGCCGCGCCCGAGCGGCTCGACACGGAGCGATTGCCGTGCTTGACGACGGCGGCTCCGCTGGCCGCGGCGAGCAGCGCGCTGCCGGTCGACAGGTTCAGGCTGCCGGAGCCGTCCCCGCCCGTGCCGACGATGTCGACGTAGCGGCGGCCTTCCGGTAGCTCGGGCCGGCGGGCGAGCCGGCGCATCGCGGTCGCGAAGCCGCGGATCTCGGCCGCGCACTCGCCCTTCATTCTGAGCGCAACGAGGAACGCACCGGCGAGCGGGGCGGGCAAGCTGCCGTCGGCCATCGCGCAGAGCAGCCGATCCGCATCGCGCTCGTCGAGGTGATCCCCGGCCGCGATCCGCTCGAGCAGCGCCGACGGCTTGAAATCGAGCGGCGCGCTCACGACGCGGCTCCTCGGCGCGCGGCGGCGCGCTCGCCGTACAGGAAGTTCTCGAGCAAGGTCGGGCCGTCCGGCGTGAGCACGCTCTCCGGATGGAATTGCACGCCCTCGACGGCCATGCTGCGGTGCCTCACGCCCATGATCTCGCCGTCCTCGGTGCGTGCGCTGACCTCGAGCACGGCCGGCACGTTGCCGCGCTCGGCTGCGAGCGAGTGATAGCGGCCGGCCTCGAACGGGTCGGGCAGCCCGCGGAAGATCGACTTGCCGTCGTGCGTGACCTGCGACGTTTTGCCGTGCATCAGCGCCGCGGCGGATACGACGCGTCCGCCGTAGTGCTGCACGATGCACTGATGACCGAGGCAAACGCCGAGCACCGGAACGCGGCCCGCGAACGCGTCGATCATCGCGAGCGACACGCCGGCATCCTCGGGCCGGCCCGGTCCCGGCGAGATCACGAGGTGCGTCGGTGCGAGCGCCTCGGCCTCGGCGACCGTCAGCGCATCGTTGCGATACACGTGCACGTCCGCGTCGAGCACGAGGAACGCCTGCACGAGGTTGTAGGTAAAGGAGTCGTAGTTGTCGATCAGAAGCAGCTTGACGCTCACAATCCTTCCTCCGCGAGCTCGAGCGCCTTGCGCAAAATCGCGCTCTTCGCGAGCACCTCCCGGTACTCGCTGTCGGGGACGCTGTCGGCGACGATGCCTGCGCCCGCTTGGAAGCTGTACTCGTCGCCGTTGAACACGATCGTGCGGATCGTGATCGCCTGGTCCATGTTGCCGTTCGAGCCGAAATAGCCGACCGTGCCGCCGTACAGCCCGCGGGCGACGGGCTCGAGCTCCGCGATCAGCTCCATCGCGCGCACCTTCGGCGCGCCGACGAGCGTTCCGGCCGGAAACGTCGCTGCGAACAGATCGAATGCGTCGCGCTCGGGCGCGAGGACGCCCTTTACGCCGCTGACCATGTGCATCACGTGGCTGTAACGCTCGATGCTCTTGTAAGGGTCGACGTGCACCGAGCCCGCGCGCGCGACGCGGCCGAGATCGTTGCGCGCGAGATCGACGAGCATCACGTGCTCGGCGTTCTCCTTCGGGTCCGCGACGAGCTCCTTCTCGAGCGCGAGATCGTCGTCGCGAGTCGCGCCGCGGGGGCGTGTGCCGGCGATCGGCCGGAGGCTCGCGTGGCCGTGCTCGAGCCGGACGAGCGCCTCGGGAGAGGATCCGGCGATCGAAAGGCTGCCGAGCCTGAAGAAGTACATGTACGGCGAAGGATTCAGCAGCCGGAGGCCGCGGTACGTCTGGAACGGATCGAGATCGGCGCGGCCGCTGAAGCGCTCGGACAGCACGATCTGATAGATGTCGCCGGCCGCGATATAGCCTTTCGCACGCTCGACGGCGTTAAGGAACGCGTCGCGCGAGAAGCTCGGCTGCGCGGCCGAGAAGCCGCCGGCGCGCGCCGGCGCGTCGATGCCGCCGCGCAGCGCGCGCACGACCTCGGCGCGCAGCGCCCGCCGGTCGTCGTCGTTGCCCGCGTGGAGCAGCGCGACCCGCCGCGTCAGATGATCGAACACGAGCAGCGACTCGGGCGCGACGAACACGGCCTCCGGCAGGTCGTCGAGCGCGCGGCGGCTCGGCGGCAGCCGCTCGAACTGCCGCACGACGTCGTAGCCGGCCGCGCCGACGAGGCCGCCGGCGAACGGCAGCCCGTCGATCGCCGGCGACAGCTTCGGGCTGGCAGCGAGCGCGTCGCGCATCAGCGCGAGCCATTCGGCCTGACCGTTCGGCCGCGGCAACGTGACCCCGTTGCGCAGCACCTTGTCGGCGCGAATCTCGAGCGTCAGGCCTTCACCGAAGCCGAGAAAGGAATACCGGGCGAGCCGCTCGGCGCTCTCGACGCTTTCGAGCAGGAAGCGCGGCTTGAACGGCTCGAGCTTGATGAACGCCGATACCGGCGTGTCGAGGTCGGCCGCGATGTCGAATGGGGACTCCATGCAGGTGCTCTCGATTCTCAGACTGCCAAAACGAAAAAACCCGTCTCCGATTTCGGCGGAGACGGGTTCTGCTCGAATTCAGTGGCGACGGATCTCGACTCGATCGCGTCTGCCTTGGGCTGCTTACGGGAACGTTCGGTTGGAGCTTCGATCGTCCCGGGCTTACCCGGCGCGCACTACCCTCTCCGGTGGCGGGCGTCGCCACCAGCGGCCGTGGGTCGGAAGGTGCGAGCTCTGGGCGTTCATGGAGGCGAAGTATGTCCGCGGGCGTAGCCGGGGGTCAAGGACTCGGGACTGCGGGACTCGGAGATTCGGTAGCGCCGTCGCACCCTTCGGTTGCTGCCGGCGCGGGCGGCACGCGGCGCACAGGTCGTCTTCCGGGGGGACGCCGGAAAAGCGTCCATGCGGCTCGGGGGCGGCCATCCATGGCCGCCCACGCCCCCCGGAAGACGACCTGTGCACCACGTGCCGCGGAGACGCTTGCGCGGTCGGTGCCGCGGAGACGCTTGCGCGGTCGGTGCCGCGGAGACGTTTGCGCGGTCGGTGAGGTGCGTCGCTCGTGCCGCGCCCGGCCCTCGCCGACGCGAATCGAACGGTCCATTAGAGGTCGTAGAGGATCGGGAGGAGGATCGAGAAGCCGAGCCACATGATCGCGGTCAGCGGCACGCCGACGCGAAGGAAATCGCTGACCTTGTAGCCGCCGGCGGACAGCACGAGCAGGTTCGTCTGATAGCCGTACGGCGTCGCGTAGCTCATGTTCGCGCCGAAGATCACCGCGAGCACGAACGGCTCGGCCGGCGCACCGAGCGTATGCGCCATATGGATCGCGATCGGCGCGCCGATCACGCCGGCCGCATTGTTCGACACGATGTTCGTCAGCACGGCGATGATCAGCATCACGAGGCTCAGGATCATCGCCGTCGGCAGCACGTCGACCGCGGCGACGAAATGCCGCGCGACGAGCTCGGCCGCGCCCGTCTGCGTGAGCGCGTGCCCGAGCGCGAGGCTCGTGACGATGATCATCACGACCGGGACGGACAGCGCCTTGCCGATATCACGCCATGCGAGGCAGCGCGTCGCGAGCATCAGACCGACGCCGAGCACCGCGCTTGCCGAGATCGGCAGGACGCCGAACGCGGCCGCGGCAATCGCGAGCACGACGATCGACAGCGCGCGATCGGCGCGGTGAGTGCGCGGCAGCTCCATCGTGCCGTCGACGACGAGGGCGCTGCCGGAGCGCTTCAGCCGCTCGAGCTTGCTCGGCGTGCCCTGCACGAGCACGACGTCGCCGGCGCGCAGCGGCACGAGCCCGATATGGCTCGCGAGCGGCTCGCCGTCCGCGGCACGCGCGCGGTGCAGCGCGAGCGGCAAAAGGCCGGTGCGCTGCGCGAAGCGCGTGCCGGCGAGACTCGCGCGATGCAGCATCGAGCCGCGCGTGACGACGATCTCGGCAAGCTGCTCCTGCTCGGCCGGCGCTTGCGCATCGACGCCGTCCGTGGCCGCTGCGTCGTGCAACGTGGCGCCGAGACGCTTCTCGAACGACTTGAGCCGCTCGGGCGTGTCGCGCACGACGAATCGATCGCCCGCCTGGATTCGCACGATCGGCAGCTTCGTGACGACGAGCCCTTCTCCGCGCTCGATCCGGTCGACGCGCATCTGGTTGTCCGTCATCGCGAGGCATTCCGCGAAGGTCTTGCCGCACGCTTCGCTGTCCTCGGTGATGTGCAGGGTCGCGTTGAAGACGCGGGGGGACGTGTCGGCGAGCGGCGGAGTGCGCGCGGGCAGAAGCCGCGGCGCGACGAGCCACAGGTAGAGCAGGCCGAACGTCGCGGCGATGATCGCCGGCAACGCGAAGTGAAACATGCCGAACTCGGGAAGGGCGAAATCCTCGGCGATGCTGACGACGAGCAGATTCGTCGACGTGCCGATCGTCGTCGCTGCGCCGCCGAGCAAGGTCGCAAAGCCGATCGGCATCAGGATCGATGACGGCGGCGTTTTCGTGCGCGCGGCGATGCCGATCAGCATCGGCAGCAGGATCACGGCGACCGGCGCGTTCGTGATGAACGCGCTGAGCGCGCCGGCGACGACCATAGTGATCAGCAGCGCGGCCTTCGGCCGCTCGGTCCACTCGCGCGCGAGCCACAGTGCGAGCGGTTGCAGCGCACCGGTCGTCTCGAGGCCCTTCGCCATGATCAGCAACGCGCCGATCGCGATCAGCGCCTCGTGACCGAAGCCGGCGAGGAACTGAGTCGGCTCGAGGCGGCTGCCGTCCGGCCCCTCGTACGGGAAAATCTGAAAGACGAGCAGCAACGTGACGAGAATCGCGAGCGACGACGCCTCGAGCGGAACCCGGTCGCGAGAGAACAGGATCAGCGCCGCGACGGTCAGCAGCAGCGCAACGAGGGCGTGGGGATCGGGCACGGGGTATGATTCGCGGCCAAAGTCGTTATCGTGCCCGCCCTAATAGCACGCACGCGCCGACCGCGCCAGGTCGATGAAACGCGCGGAGCGGTGGAATTTTTCGAGCGCCGTCCCGAGCTCACGCCTTTCGGTGCGCGAAATCGACCGCCCAGTGGGAACGATGGCTGCGCTAAGAGCTCGAACTGATGCGCATGTGGAATCGATCGAAAAGCGAATTCTCCGCGGCTGAAGGTGCGGCGCCGCAATCGGGACGACTCGTCTCCGACGCGTCGGCGGACGCCGGAGCGGGCCCGCTCGGCGTCTGGCGCTACAGCCGGCGCGCGCTCGAGCTCGTCTGGACCACGAGCCGAGGCCTGACGGTCGTATTCGCGCTGCTGACGCTCGCGGCCGGGCTTTTGCCGGCCGGCGCCGCATACGTCGGTAAGCTGATCGTCGACGCCGTCGTCGCGGCGATCGACGTCTACGCGGCCGGGGCGGCGCCCGATTACGCGGCGGTGCTGCGCCTCGTCGCGCTCGAAGGCGCGCTCGTCGCAGGCGTCGCGGCTGCGCAGCGCGGAATCGACTTCTGCCAGTCGCTGCTGCGGCTGAAGCTCTCCGAGCGCGTCAACGTGATGATCCTCGACAAGGCGCTGACGCTCGACCTCGCGCACTTCGAGGATTCGGAGTTCTACGACAAGCTGAATCGCGCGCGGCAGGAGGCGTCCGTGCGGCCGCTCAGCCTCGTCACGCGCACGTTCACGCTCGCGCGCAATGCGATCTCGCTGACGAGCTATGCGGTGCTGCTCCTGCAGTTCTCGGCGTGGGCGGTCGTGATCCTCGTGGTTGCCGGTCTGCCCGCGTTCTTCGCGGAGACGCGTTTCTCCGGCGAGCAATTCCGCGTCTTTCGCTGGCGCTCGCCGGATCGGCGCATGCTGATGTATCTCGAGATCGTGCTCGCTCGCGAGGACCACGCGAAGGAGGTGCAGCTGTTCGGTCTCGGGCCGAAGCTCCTGAACCGCTACAAGGAAATCTTTCGCAGGCTCTACGAGGAGGAGAAGCGCCTCGCGGTGCGCCGCGACTCGTGGGGACTCGGACTCGGCCTGCTCAGCAACGCCGCGTTCTATGGCGCATACGCGTGGATCGCGCTGTCGGCGATTCAGGGCGTGATCACCCTCGGGCAGATGACGATGTATCTGCTCGTATTCAAGCAGGGGCAGTCCGCGGTGTCGTCGATGCTGTCGGCAATCGGCGGCATGTACGAGGACAACCTGTATCTGTCGAACCTCTACGAGTATCTCGAGCAGCCGCCGCGGCCGCGGCTCGGGAAGGCCTCGTCGGGGCCCGATCCCGCCGCGGGTCTCGTATTCGAGAATGTGAGCTTCACGTATCCCGGATTGGAGACGCCCGCGGTCAGCGACGTGAGCCTGACGATCCGGCCCGGCGAAAGCCTCGCGCTGGTAGGGCTGAACGGCTCCGGCAAGACGACGCTCGTCAAGCTGCTCGCCGGTCTCTACGAGCCCGACTCGGGGCGAATCCTGTATCAAGGCCTGCCGCTGCCCGATTGGGAGCCGAGCGCCTTGCGTGAGCGGATCGGCATCATCTTCCAGGATTTCGTGCGCTATCAGCTCAAGGTCGGCGAGAACATCGGCGTCGGCGATGTGCGGCTGTTCGCGGATGCGGAGCGGTGGCGCACTGCGGCGACGAAGGGGCGGGCGCACGAGTTCATCGAGACCTTGCCCGAGACGTACGATACGCCGCTCGGCCGCTGGTTCAACAAAGGCCAGGAGCTGTCCGGGGGCCAGTGGCAGAGGATCGCGCTCGCGCGCGCGTTCATGCGCAGCGGCGCCGAAATCCTCGTGCTCGACGAGCCGACCGCGGCGATGGACGCCGAGACCGAGGCCGAAGTGTTCGATCACTTCAGGTCGATGACGGAGAACAAGATTACGGTCCTCATCTCGCACCGCTTCTCGACGGTCCGGCGCGCGGACAAGATCGTCGTCATGGATCAGGGCCGGATCGTCGAGTACGGCACGCACGACGAGCTCGTCGCGCAGGGCGGGCGCTACGCGCGGCTCTTCGAGCTGCAGGCGCGCGGATATCGCTGAGGCGGTCGTTTCGGCTCGCCTGCCCGAGAACAACCGAGAGCGCGTGAGACCCCCTATACATCCGGCGGCGGCGCACGAGGCTAGAATCGCTCAACGGCGTCCGCGGTGCCCGCTTGCCGCGATGCCGGCGCCGAGCACGGAGGCGTAGCGTGACCGCTCCTCCATCGAAAGACATCGCACGCACCGACATCGTCTTCGCGGAAAAGGATCAGGCCCTGCGCGAGGACGTGCACCGGCTCGGCGAGCTCGTCGGCGAGCTCGTGCGCGAGCAAGGGGGCGAAGCGCTGTTCGATCTCGTCGAGGCGGCGCGGCGCGCCGCGATCGAGCGGCGCGAGGGCAACGATGGGGCGCTCGCGGAGCTGCGTACCTTGCTCGGCGCGCTCGCACTGAGCACTGCCCGCGACTTCATCCGCGCGTTCTCGACGTACTTCCAGATGGTCAACATGGCGGAGAAGGTGCACCGGATCCGCCGCCGCCGCGCGTACGCGCGGGATGCGCAAACGCCGCAGCCCTTCGGGTTCGTCGATTTGCTGCAGCGGCTCAAAGCGGCCGGCGTCGATTCGATCGAGATCGAGCGTGTGATCGCGCGCACTTGCGTCGAGCCGGTGTTCACCGCGCATCCGACCGAGGTCACGCGCCGCACGTTGCTTCGCAAGCAGCAAAACATCGCGCGGCACCTGCTCGAGCTGCTCGACCCGTACATGACGCCGGAGGAGGTCGCCGCGACGATGGAGCGGATTCGGCTCGAGATGACGACCGGCTGGCAGACGGAGGAGTATGCGCCCGAGCAGATGACGCTCGGCGACGAGGCCGAGCACGTGCTGTTCTTCGTGACCGACGTGCTCTACAAGATCCTGCCGGAGTTCTACGAGAACCTAGAGTCCGCGCTGTCCGACACGTTCGCCGAGCGCGGCGCACGGCTGCGCGTGCCGATCGTCGTGAAGTTCTCGTCATGGGTCGGCGGCGACATGGACGGCAACCCGAACGTGACCGCGAAGACCTTGCGCGAGACGCTCGCGCGCCAGCGCGCGCTCGTGCTCGATCTGTACTACCGGGAGTGCCTCGAGCTCGGCGCGCACTTGAGCCAGAGCTCGAGCCGTGTCGGCGTCTCGGACGAGCTGAAGTCGAAGACGAGCCTTTATGCCGCGCACTTCCCGCAGGCGTTCCACTCGGTGCCTCTCCGCCACCGCGAGATGCCGTATCGCGTCTTTCTGCGGCTCGTCACTGCGCGCCTTCAGGCGACCTACGACGACGCCGAGTACCCGTACGAGTCGCCCGAGGAGTTCATCGAGGATCTCGAGATCGTCGCGGACAGTCTGCGCGCGAACAAGGGACGCAACGCCGGATTACAGCTCGTGCAGCGGCTGCTGCGCCGCGCGCAGACATTCGGCTTCCATCTCGCGACGCTCGACGTGCGTCAGAACGCGCTCGTGCATCGACGGGTCGTCGGCGAAGGGCTCGGCGAGCCCGATTGGCTCGAGCGCGACAGCGATTCGCGCACGGCGCGTCTGAAGGAGGCGCTCGAGCGCCGCGAATCTCCGGTCGGCACGTTGTCGTCCGAGGCTCGGCGCACGCTTGCGGTGTTCCAGGCGATCGCGCATGCACGGCGTAAGTACGGCAAGGAAGCGATCGGTCAGTACATCGTCAGCATGGCGCACGGGGCGGACGATGTGCTCTCCGTGCTGCTGCTCGCGAAGTGGGGAGGCCTCGGGCCGAAGGGCGGCGCGGTGCCGCTCGACATCGCGCCGTTGTTCGAGACGGTCGAGGACCTCGACAACGCGGACGCGATCATGGCTCGGCTCGTCGCGGACGAGCATTACCGCGCGCATCTGCGCTCGCGCGGCGACGAGCAGATGATCATGATCGGCTACTCGGACAGCAACAAGGAAGGCGGGCTCGTCTCCGCGCGCTGGGGCCTACAGAAGGCGCAGAAGCGGCTCGTGCGGACGATGTCCGATCTCGGAATCAGGCTCACGCTCTTTCACGGCCGCGGCGGCACGATCAGCCGCGGCGGAGGACGGCTCACGGAAGGGTTGCTGGCTGCGCCCGAGGGCGCGGTGAACGGCCGCCTGCGGATGACCGAGCAGGGCGAGACGATCAACGCCAAGTACGGCCTGCATGGCATCGCGATGCGCAGCCTCGAGCAGACGCTCGGCGCCGTGCTGTGGCTGACCGCGCGCCCGCAGCCCGCGCATCCGCGGCAGGCGGATTGGCAAGCGCTGATGCAGGAGATTGCCGACGAGAGCCGGCTGGCCTACAAGCGGCTCGTTTACGATCGGCCCGATTTCGTGAGCTACTTCCGCGATGCGACCCCGATCGACGTGATCGAGCGGCTCAACATCGGCTCGCGTCCGGTGTCACGCGACGGGACCGGCGGGATCGAGGATCTGCGGGCCATCCCGTGGGTTTTCGCGTGGACGCAGAACCGCTGCCTGCTGCCCGGCTGGTTCGGATTCGCGACCGGTCTCGAGGCGGCGCTCGGCCGGCACGGTGCGGCGGCGCTCGAGGAGATGCTTGCGCACTGGCCATTCTTCGCCGTCCTCGTCAACGACGTGGAAGCGGTGCTCGCGAAGGCCGATATCGAGATCGCGGAGCATTACTCGCGGCTGTCGCCGCTGCACGACGAGTTCTTTCCGCTGATCCGCGCCGAATACGAGCGCTGCGTACGGCTCGTCCTCGAGTTGACCGGCCGCGACGAGCTGCTCGCGGAGCAGGAAACGCTGAGACGCGCGATACGTCTGCGCAACCCGTACATCGATCCGATGAGCTTCCTGCAGGTCGACCTGCTGCGTCGCTGGCGTCACGGCGGCCGCCAGGACGATGCGATGCTCCAGGCCCTCGTCGTCAGCGTGAACGGCATCGCGCACGGGATGCAGAACACCGGCTGACGAAAATTCGTGCCAGGCACGCATTTCAGAAAAAAGTGTGCCTGGCACGAATTTCCGCGAAATGTGTGCCTGGCACGATTTTTCGGGCCCGGCGAGTTTCCGAGGCGCCCTACTTCGGCCAGTCGACGATCCGACCCTCGGCGTCGGCCGGATGGACGTCGGACTCGCGCACTACCCTGCCCCGCACCGAGATCCCCGCCGCGTGAACCGTTTCCGGATCGCCCGAGACGAGCGGATGCCACCACTCGAGCGGCTTCCCCTCCGCGAGCCGCCGGTAGGCGCACGTGCTCGGCATCCAGCGAAACGCGTCGGGCGGCGCGCCGCGCAGCGAGATGCAGTCCGGCACGAGCTCGGTGCGCTGCGAGTAGTTGCGGCAGCGGCAACGGCGGCGATCGAGCAGCCGGCACGCGATGTCGGTGTAGTGCACCTCGCCGGTATCCGCATCCTCGAGCTTGTGCAGGCAGCAGCGCCCACAGCCGTCGCAGAGGGATTCCCACTCGTCGTCCGTCAGCGCGGACAGCGGTTTTGTCTCCCAAAAGGGCGCGCTCGGTTTCATCTCGCCCATTCCTAGTGCACGCCGCGCGGAGTGCAACACACGTCGATGAGGATGCCCCAACCGTTGGTGTAAGCTCTTGCCATGAAGCAAAAGCCGAAGGCGGCGTTCCTCGACTTCGCGACGCTCGGGCCCGGAGTCGATACTAGCGAGCTCGATCGTCTGCTCGACGTCGCGTACTTTCCGTACTCGAGCGAAGACGAGATCCCGGCCCGGCTCGAGGGCTGCGAGGTCGCGATCGTCAACAAGGCGCGCCTGTCGGCCGACACGATAGCGCGCGCGGAACACCTCCGACTGATCGTATTGTCCGCGACCGGCACCGACAACGTCGATACGGCCGCCGCGCAAGCCCGCGGCATCGCGGTCGCGAACAGCCGCGAGTACTGCACGAGCTCGGTCGTCCAGCATGTGTTCGCGCTGATCCTCGGTCTGACGCAGAACCTCGTCGGCTACGACCGGCTAAGCCGCTCGGGCGAGTGGACGCGGAGCCGCAGCTTTGCGCTGTTCGACTATCCGATCCGCGAGCTCGCCGGCCGCGCGCTCGGCATCGTCGGCTACGGCGCGCTCGGGCGCTCGGTGGCCGACGTCGCCAGGTGCTTCGGCATGCGCGTGCTCGTCTCCGGCCGGCCGCGGGCGCCCGCGAGCGAAGCCCCGAGCGGGCGACCGCCGTTCGCGCAGGTGCTCGAGGAGGCCGACGTGCTGAGCCTGCATTGTCCGCTGAACGACGAGACGCGCCATATGATCGGCGCGAGCGAGCTCGCGCGCATGAAGCCGGATGCGATCCTGATCAACACGGCGCGCGGCGCGCTGGTCGACAACGCGGCGCTTGCCAACGCGTTGCGGGCCGGACGGCTCGGCGGCGCCGGCATCGACGTGCTGCCGGTCGAGCCGCCGGACGACGATCAGCCGCTGCTCGCGCCGGATATCCCGAACCTGATCGTCACGCCGCACGTCGCGTGGGCCGCGCGCGAGGCGCGGCAGCGCGCGTTGAATCAGATCGTCGAGAACGTCGTGTCGTTCCTCGACGGCGGAACGCTCCGCCGCGTCGTCTGACGCCGGGCGGCAGGCGTCAGTCGGCGCGGCCCGCGGTGCGGGCGGGCTGCTCGGCGCGCTCGTCGATGCGCGCGATCCGTCCGCCGACGATCTCGACCCTTCGATCGCAGCGCGCCGCCGCATCGAGATCGTGCGTGACGACCACGAGCGTCGTCCCGGCCGCGGCATTCAGATCGAACAGCAGCTTCAACACGCGCTCGCCCGTGCGGTTGTCGAGATTGCCGGTCGGCTCGTCTGCGAACAGCAGCGACGGCGACGTGACGAACGCGCGTGCGATCGCGACGCGCTGCTTCTCGCCGCCCGACAGCTGCCGCGGATAGTGTCGCAGCCGATGCTCGAGCCCGACCTCCGCGAGCGCCTGACGCGCTCGTGCCGCTGCATTCGGCGTCGCGGCGAGCTCGAGCGGCAGCATCACGTTCTCGAGCGCGGTCAAGGACGGCAGCAGATGAAACGACTGGAAGATGAACCCGACCTCGCGATTGCGCAGCTCGGCACGACCATCCTCGTCGAGCGCCGTGAGCTCGACGCCGTTCAGGAAGACGCGGCCCGACGACGGCTCGTCGAGCCCGGCGAGCAGCGCGAGCAAGGTCGATTTGCCGGCGCCCGACGGGCCGACGATCGCTGCGGTCTCGCCGCCGCGAATCGCGAGGTCGACGTTGTCGAGGATGGTCAGCTCCCCTTCGGGGCTGCTAACCTTCTTCGTCAGCGCCTCGGCTCGCAAAAGGATCGTTGCATCGTCGCTCATGCTCAGCAGGCTCATCCTTGCGCTCGTGCTCCTGATCCACCACGCGCCGGCAGCGTGGTCGGCGGGCGGGATCATTCTCGTGGTGGGCGATTCGCTGAGCAGCGGTTATGGTCTGCCGGACGAGCAGCACACCTGGGTCGCGCTGCTCGAGCGGCGCCTTGCCGAGCTAGGGTACGAGGGCGAGGTGATCAATGCCAGCATATCCGGGGACACGACGGCGGGAGGGCTGTCGCGCCTGCCCGGGCTGCTCGAGACGCATGATCCCGAGATCGTGATTCTCGAGCTCGGCGGCAACGACGGCCTGCGGGGCCTGCCGGTGGCCACGATGCGCAGCAACCTCGAGCAGATGATTCGCCTAGCGCAGGACAGCGGGGCCGACGTGCTCCTCACCGGCATCAGAATGCCGCCGAATTACGGCCCCGCGTACACGGAAGCGTTCGAGCGCGTCTATCCGGAGCTCGCGGCCGCGCACGATGTCCCGCTCGTTTCGTTCCTGCTCGAGGGCGTCGCGCTCGATCGCTCGCTGATGCAGGCCGATGGGGTGCATCCGAACGCCGAGGGCCATGCCGCGATGTTCGCGAACGTGTGGCAAGTCCTCGAGGGCATGCTCGCGCCAGAAGTGACGGATTGAGACCGCGGCCGACTTTCGGCATGCTCTCCCCGCCCTATCGGTGCTCGACGCGATGACGCGGCGGCCGAGCATCCCCTGATCCCGAGGACGTTTGGATGCGGAAAAAGCCCTGGCTCGACGCCTACCCGAAAGGTGTGCCCGCCGAGATCGACGCGGACAAGTATCCGTCGCTCGCGGCGCTCGTCGAGCGCGCGTTCGAGCGTTACCGGGATCGGCCGGCGTTCACGAATCGCGGCACGACGTTGACGTTCGGTGAGGTCGACAAGTTGAGCCGCGCGTTCGCGGCGTATCTCCAGGCCATTCCGGGCCTGAAGCGCGGCGACCGCGTCGCCGTGATGATGCCGAATCTGCTGCAAACGCCGGTGACCGTATTCGGCGTGCTGCGGGCCGGCATGGTCGTCGTCAATGTGAATCCGCTCTACACCGTGCGCGAGCTCGAGCATCAGCTCGCGGACAGCGGGGCGCGCGTGATCGTCGTCCTCGAGAACTTCGCGCACACCGTGATGAAGGCGCTGCCTCATTCGGCGATCGAGCGCGTGATCGTCACGCAGATCGGCGATCTCTTCCCGTTCGTCGAGCGCACGCTCACGAATCTGGTCGTGAAGCACGTGAAGAAGCTCGTGCCGCGCTGGAGCATTCCCGACGCGATCGAGTTCCGGGACGCGTTGGCCGAGGGCGAGTGGCACGACTTCGAGCGGCCGGAGCTCGGCGCCGACGATCTCGCGTTCCTGCAGTACACGGGCGGTACGACCGGCGTCGCGAAGGGTGCGATGCTCACGCACCGCAACATGGTGGCGAATACGCTGCAGGCGGCCGCATGGGCGTCGCCGTTCTTCTCGAACACGAACGGCGTCGTGATCACGCCGCTGCCGCTCTATCACATCTATTCGCTGACGGCGAATCTCTTCTGCTTCGTCGAGCTCGGCGGCCACGACGTGCTGATCACCGACCCGCGCGATATGAAGGGCTTCGTCGCGGAGCTGAAGAAGCGGCCGTTCGCTTACATGACCGGCGTGAATACGCTGTTCAACGCGCTCGTACACGCGCCCGGCTTCGACAGCATCGATTTCAGCAGCCTGCAGGCCTGCCTCGGCGGCGGGATGGCAGTGCAGCGGGACGTCGCGGAGCGCTGGCTCGCGGCGACCGGCGTGCCGATCGCGCAGGGCTACGGGCTGACGGAGGCCTCCCCGATCGTATCCGCGAATCCGCTCGACGCGAGGACGTTCGACGGCTCGGTCGGCGTGCCGCTGCCGTCGACGGACGTCGCGATTCTAGGCGACGACGGCGAGTGGCTCGGCACGAACGAGGTCGGGGAAATCTGCGTCAAGGGGCCGCAGGTGATGGCCGGCTATTGGAATCGTCCGGACGAGACGGCGGCCGTGCTGACCGAGGACGGCTGGCTCAAGACCGGCGACCTCGGCCGGCTCGACGAGCGCGGCTTTCTGTTCATCGAGGACCGCAAGAAGGACGTGATCGTCGTCTCCGGCTTCAAGGTCTATCCGAACGAGGTCGAAGACGTTGCGGTCGCGCATCCAGGCGTGCTGGAAGCCGCGGCCGTCGGCGTGCCGCACGGGCAGTCCGGCGAGGCCGTCAAGCTCTACGTCGTGAAGAAGGATCCCGCCCTGACCGAGGCCGACGTGATCGCCCACTGCCGCAAGGGCCTTACGGGCTACAAGGTGCCCCACGAGGTCGAGTTCATCGATTCCCTGCCGAAGTCGAACGTCGGCAAGGTCCTGCGCCGGGAGCTGAAGAAGGCGGGCTAGTGGTGCTGGCGCTGTCGACGCGGCACGTCGCGAGACGCGCCGCCCGGCTCGCCGCTGAACGCGCGCCCGTCTAGCACGCCCCGTCTAGACGGGCTCGTCCGCGAGCTCCGCGACCTCGTGCCTCGCAGCGCGGCGCATCGGCCGCTGATCGACCGGCGACAGCGGCGCTTCGCGTAGCCCGTTCTCCGGGAACGTGACGACCACGACGTCCGCGCCCTCGTGCGCGAACCGGTAGCCCGGAACGAGCGACACGCGATTCGCCGCGTAGCGGTAGCGGCGCTGGCAGTCGCGCACGAACACGCCGTGGTCGACGAGCCGAGCCGCTACGCTTTCCGGCGAATCGGCGAACGCGTGCAGCTCGATCGGCGACGTTTCCGTCGCGGTCCCCGCGAGGACCGGGCCGACGAGCCGCGGGTGGAACGGCTCGAGCAGATCCATGACCTGCAGCGCGATACGGCGCAGGCCCTCGACGCGGCGCTGCTGCACGTGCGGCTCGAAGATTCGCTGCCGCTCCGCGACGCTCGCCGCAATCTGCGCGTTGCTCGGCAGCGCGCCGAGATCCTTGACGCCGAGCTTCTCGGCCGCCTTGCGCTTCGCGAGCCCGTAGTCCTCGATACCGCCCTCGATCATCAAGCGCGCTGCCGTCTGCGCAAGGCGCTCCCGCAGCGCGGCATAGGCCGGTCCTGATTGCCTCCTACCCATCGAAAAGCTCAGAAGATTTTGTCCGTCGGGGGGCTCACCGGCTCGTCGGTTGCGCCTTGCGGGCGAGGCGACGCCGACGACGACCGGCACTCGGGCTCGAGCTCCGGGACGTGTCCGACGCGGAACATCTCGAAGACCGTGTTCCGGCTGCAGCCATTCGCGCGCAGGCCGTTCTCCGGATTGATACGCACGTTCACGATGCCCGGAGGCGGGTCCGGCCATTGCGGCGGGACGCCGTCGAGCGCTTCCTTCATGAAATCCGCCCAGATCGGGATCGCGGTGTAGGCGCCCTGCTCGCTCGCTCCGAGCGGCCGGCTCGAGTTGAAGCCGACCCAGGCGACGGCGACGATCTTCGGATGGAAGCCGGCGAACCAGGTGTCGATGTTGTCGTCGGTCGTACCGGTTTTGCCGGCGATGTCGTCGCGGCCGAGCGCGCGGCGAGCCCGGTTTCCAGTGCCGCCGGGCGCCGAGATGACGTCCCGCATCATGTCCGACATCAGGTAGGCGTTCTGCGGCGTGATCGCGCGCGGCGCCTTCCGAACGCGCGGGTAGAGATCCGTGACGTCCTGAATCGACGCGAGAATCTCCTCGTCCGTCAGGGGCTCGGCCGGCTCCTCGCAAGCGCTGCACGCGATCGCCGGGCGGGCTCTGTACAGGGTGTCGCCGGTCGCATCCTCGATGCGGTCGATGAAGTACGGCTCGACCTTGAAGCCCCCGTTCGCGAATACCGCATAGCCCGCCGCGAGGTCGAGCGGCGAGATGCTGCCCGTGCCGAGGGCGAGCGTCGCGTTCCGCGGCAGCGCGAGATCGTCGAAGCCGAAGCGCTGGATGTGACGAACGGTGTTCAGCACGCCCGTCTGCTGGATCACGCGCAGCGCAGTCAGATTGATCGAATGGACGAGCGCATAGCGCAGGCTGATCCAGCCGTACGTCCGGCCCGAGAAGTTGCCGGGCCTCCAGATGGTCTCGAGCTCGGTGTCCTCGATCGCGATCGGCGCGTCGTTGACCATCGTCGCGACCGTGAAGCCGTGCTCGAGCGCCGCGGAGTAGACGAAAGGCTTCATCGCCGAGCCCGGCTGCCGCTTGGCCTGGACCGCGCGATTATACTTGTCGAGGTAGTAGTCGAAGCCGCCCGTCAGCGCGACGATCGCGCCGTCGCTCGGATCGAGGGCGACGAGCGCGCCCTGCACTTCCGGAAGCTGCGCGAGGCGCAAGGTCCCGTCCTCGAGACGTTTGAAACGCACGATGTCGCCGGCCGTCAGCACGTCCGACACGGCTCTCGGCCGCGCGCCGACGCGGTTGTCATCGATGTACGGCGCCGCCCATTGGACGGCCGCGAGCTCGATCGTCTCGAAGCCGCTCGACGGCAGGAACACCTCGGCCTCCGTCTCGCCGACTCGCCGGACGATGCCGGTCTCGAAGCCGACGAGCGGCGAATAGTCCGCAAGCGCGTCGCGCAGCGACTCCTCGTCGAGCGCCGCGACGGCCTCGTTCGGATCGACGTCGTCCGGCAGCTCGAGCCGCGCGACAGGCCCGCGATAACCGTGCCGCTCGTCATAGGCGAAAATCCCGCTGCGCAGGGCTTCCTGCGCGGCCGTCTGCAGACGGCTGTCGAGGGTCGTCGTCACCTTGAGCCCGGCCGTCAGCGCGGCGGCTTCGCCGAAGCGCCGCCGCATCTCGAGCCGTACCATCTCCGCGACGTACGGCGCGTTCAGCTGCATCTCGAGACCATGCCGCTCGCGCGTAATCGGCGTCTCGAGCGCCGCGCGCTGGGCTTGATCGTCGATCATGCCGAGCTCCCGCATACGGCGCAGCACGTAGGCGCGCCGGCTCGCCGCGTTCTCGGGGCTGTAGACCGGGTTGTGGATCGACGGGCCCTGCGGGATGCCGGCGAGGATCGCCGCATCGGACAGCGTCAGCTCGTGGAGCTCCTTGCCGAAATACGTTTGCGCGGCGGCGGCGACGCCATAGGAGTTCTGCCCGAAAAAGGTCGTATTGAAGAAGAGCTCGAGGATCTCCTCCTTCGAGAACTCGCGCTCGATCTGCAGTGCGAGTATCTGCTCTCTAAATTTCCGGATCGGCGAGTAGTCGCGGCTCAGGAAATACTCGCGCGCGACCTGCTGCGTGATCGTGCTGCCGCCCGGCACCCTCTCCCGGCCGGCCACCATGATGTAGTTGAACGCCGCCCTGAGGACCGCAGCGATGTCGACGCCCGAGTGCGTGAAGAACCGATCGTCCTCCGCGGCGATCAGCGCATTGATCATCACGTCGGGAATCTGCTCGTACGAAACGGGCATGCGGGGCGAGCCGAACTGCTGCATCAGGCGGCCGTCGCGTGAGTAGACGCGCAGCGGCACCTGAAACTTCACGTCGCGCAACTCTTCAGGGCGCGGCAGGCTCGGCTCGATGTAGTAGTACGCGCCGATCAGCATGGCCGCCAAGGTCGTCGTGAAGCCGACCCCGGCCACGAAAAAAGCTAGCAGCCACCGTAAGATAGATTTCATCGCGGAATGTGCATTGTACGCCCTTGCCATGCCCAGGGCCTTTGTGCATAGTCGCGGCCGATGGGCAAACCTACCGAAAGGTGGGGACGCAAAGCCACCGGTCTGAGGGCGAATTCGAGGCCGCGGAGCCTAGGATAACGGGGCTGCCGAAGCAGGTGAACAACCGCGTTTTCGATCTCGCTTCCGCTTCGCCGGTCGTGCATAACGAACTCGCCTTACAGAGTCGTCGCGATGCGCCTTCCGGTTGTCGCGGCGCTTCGCCGAGCTTCGAGCATAAGCGCCCTTAGGGAGAGGAGCATACGCCAATCCCAGCATTCGTGATGCGCATCACGCGCTATTTGCACGGTGCGGGATACAGTTGAATGGGCAAGCTCCGCGCGCTTAGTAGAATTCTAACCCAACCCGTTGCGTTGGAAAGGAAATTTCGTGTTCTCGAGGCGCAAGAAGAAGACTTTGTTGGGTCTTGACATCACGACGTCCTCGGTGAAGCTCATCGAGCTCGTCGAGAACGGCCGCGGCTTCCGCGTGGAGTCGTATGCGGCCGAGCCGACCCCCCCGAATGCGATCAACGAAAAGGCGATCGTCGACGCTGAAGCGGTCGGCGAGGCGGTGCGGCGCGCCGTGAAGCGATCCGGCACGAAGTCGCGTGAGGCGGCGGTCGCGATCAGCGGCGACGCGGCCATCACCAAGATCATCCAGATGCCGAAGAATTTGAGCGAGGCGGAGCTCGAGGGGCAGGTCGAGCTGCAGGCCGACCAATACATCCCGTTTCCGATGGAAGAAGTCAGTTTCGACTTCGAGATCGTCGGCGAGAGCGAGCGGGATCCGGATATGCTCGACGTGCTGCTGGTCGCGACGCGCACCGAGAACGTCGAGCAGCGCCAGGCCGCGGTCGAGGCCGCGGGCCTCGTCGCGCGGGTCGTCGACGTCGAGGCTTTCGCGGTCGAGAATGCGTGTCAGCTGCTGACGCATCAGATGCCGGACGGCGGCGCGGACAAGTTCATCGCGATCGTCGACTTCGGCGCGAGCACGACGACGTTCAGCGTGCTCAAGGATTTGAAGGTCATCTACACGCGCGACTTCGCGTTCGGCGGCCAGCTCCTCACCGAGGAGATCATGCGCACGTATGGCCTCAGCATGGAGGACGCGGGCAGGGCGAAGAAGGAGGGCGGTCTGCCGAGCAATTACCAGCCCGAGGTGCTCGACGCTTTCATCGACGACATGTCGCAGCAGGTCAGCCGCTCGTTGCAGTTCTTCCTCGCGTCCGGCAGCGGGCGCGAGCAGCCCGACCAGATCCTCGTCTGCGGCGGCTGCGCGAATATTCCCGGCGTGGCCGACGTCATCGGCAGCCGCGTCGGCATCCCGACCGAGGTCGGCGATCCGCTCGGCCAGATGAAGATGTCGTCGCGCGCGCGCTCCCAGGGCGTCGAGAAGGATTCGACGGCGCTGTTGACCGCCTGCGGCCTAGCCTTACGGAGCTTCGACTGATATGCCGAGAATCAACCTACTGCCCTGGCGCGAGGAGCTGCGTCAGAAGCGCAAGAAAGAGTTCATGACGTGGATGCTCGGCGCGCTGCTCGTCGGCGGCCTCGCCGTCTACGGCTCGAAGCTCACCGTGCAGGGTTGGATCGACAACCAGCAGGCGCGGAACGAGCTGCTGCGCAGCGAGATCGCGGTGCTCGATCGGCAGATCGCGGAGATCTCCGGCCTCGAGACGCAGAAGAACCGCCTGCTCGCGCGCATGGAGATCATCGATCAGCTGCAGCGCTCGCGTCCCGAGGTCGTGCACCTCTTCGACGAGCTCGTCAACACGCTGCCTGAAGGCGTGCACCTGACGGAAGTGCGGCAGAGCGGCACCCGTATCGAGATCAAGGGTGAAGCGCAGTCGAGCACGCGCGTCTCGGCCTTCATGCGCAACATCGACGGCTCAGATTGGCTGCGAAGCCCCGCGCTCGACGTCGTCGAGACGCGGACGGCGGGCCCCGGCCGCAACTCCCGCTTCACGCTCTCGGCGCAGCAGGTGCCGATGGCCGAGAACCTCTGAGGTGACGCGATGAACTTCATCGAGCAACTCCAGTCGCTGGACATGAACGATCCCGGCCGCTGGCCGCTGCCGTTTCGAATCGGCGCGGTCGCGATCGCGTTCGTTCTGATCGTCGTCGGCGGCACATGGTACTTCGTCGTGAAGCCCGACATGCCTCGGCTCGAGCAGGCAAGGCTGCAGGAGCAGGAGCTGCGCGCGACGTTCGATCAGAAGCAGCGTCGGGCGGCGAACTTCGATGCGTATAAGGAGCAGCTCGCCGAGATCGAGCGCTCGTTCGGGACGATGCTGCGGCAGCTCCCGAGCAGAACCGAGGTGCCGAATCTCCTCGTCGACATTTCTCAGACCGGCCTCGGCGCGGGCCTCGAGGAGAAGCTGTTCCAGCCCCTCGGCGAGATTCAGAGAGACTTCTACGCGGAGCAGCCGATCAGGCTTCGCTATACCGGCAGCTACCACGAGCTCGGCGCTTTCGTCTCGGGTATCGCGGCATTGCCCAGAATCGTGACGTTGCACGACATCGTAATCACGCCGGCGGCGCAAAATGCGTATGACGAGCTCACGCTCGATGTGACGGCGAAAACGTATCGGTACCTGGAAGAGGATTCGGCGGGATGATGTCGATGCAACGCGTCGCCCTCAAGAAAATCGTCGTTTGCGCGGCCGCGCTCCTCGGCGTCGCCGGGTGCTCGGGCAGTAACGACGACCTGAGCAGCTGGCTCGATCAGATGAAGGCGCGTCCCGGTGGAAGGATCGAGCCGCTGCCGCAGATCCGGCCCGCGCCGACTTTCGCATACGAGCCGGACGGACGGCGCAGCCCGTTCATGCCGGACTTGCCGACCCAACGCCTCGGCTTGGGCCCGGACGCCGTGGCGGGGCCCGATCTCAACCGACCGCGCGAGTTTCTCGAGCGCTACTCGCTCGACACGCTGCGCATGGTCGGCACGCTCGAGCAGGGCGGGGCGCGCTTCGGGCTCGTGCAGGACAGCGACGGGTTGATCCACCGTGTGCAGGTGGGCAACCACATGGGGCAGAACTACGGGCGCATCCTGTCGATCACCGAAAACCAGATCGCCCTCGTAGAGATCATTCCGGATGGGCTCGGGGGATATCTGGAACGTCCGGCGGCCGTCTCGCTTCGCGATTGACGGCCGCAACGGTTTTTTGGGAGTGAACCTTATGTCAATGCCAGCACGTGTTCGACAGGGATGGGTCTTCGGCGCGATCCGGCAAGGCCTCGTCCGGCTCGGATGGATTGCCGCAGCGATGGTCGTCGTCGGAACGGCGGCCGCGCAGAGCGAACCCACGCGGTCGCTGCGCGCGATCGACGTCCAGCCGCTTACGGGCCAGCGGCTCGAGCTGCGGCTCGAGACGGACGGACCGGCGCCGCAGCCCGTCAGCTTCACGATCGACGATCCCGCCCGCATCGCCGTGGACCTGCCGGACACGTCGCTCGCGACGTCGCGGCGCCAGGACGTCAACCTCGGCCCGCTGCGCAATATTCAGACGGCTGAGTCGAGCGGCCGCACGCGCGTCGTGCTGAACCTGAACTCCATGGTGCCGTACGACACGCGCGTCGAAGGCAATACGGTTTACGTCGTGCTGGGGCAGGGCGCGTCCGTCGCTCAGGCCTCGACGTTCGCCGGCCAGCCGGCGAGCGAAGCGATGGGCGTGCTGCCGCGCCGCGCTGCGCCGGGCACGCGCTCGATCGACAACATCGACTTTCGTCGCGGCCCCGACGGCTCGGGTCAGGTCGTCGTGCAGCTCAGTGATCCGCGCACGACGGTCGACGTCCGCGAGGAAGGCGGGCGGATCGTCGTCGAGTTCCGCGACACCGTGCTGCCGACGGAGCTGATGCGCCGCCTCGACGTGACCGACTTCGCGACGCCGGTCGCGGCGGTCGATGCGGTGCGCAACGATCGTCATGCACGGCTCGTCGTGTCGGCGTCGTCGCCGTACGAGCAGGTCGCGTATCAGTCCGACAATCTGTTCACGCTCGAGCTGCAGCCGCCGGTCGAGGAGGAGTCGACGCCGGGGCTCTTCGACAGCGATAAGGAGTACGTCGGCGAGCGCCTGCATCTGAACTTCCAGGACATCGAGACTCGCGCGGTGCTCCAGCTCCTCGCCGAGACGAGCGGGCTCAACATCGTCGTCAGCGATACGGTCCAGGGCAACGTCACGCTGCGCCTGCAGAACGTGCCGTGGGATCAGGCCCTCGACATCCTGATGACGACGAAGGGTCTCGACATGCGCCGCAACGGCAACGTGATGATCGTCGCCCCGGCGCAGGAGATCGCCGCGCGCGAGCAGGCTGCGCTCCAGGCGCGCCGCGCGATCCAGGAGCTCGAGCCGCTGCGCTCCGAGTTCATTCAGGTCAACTACGCGAAGGCGGCCGAGCTTGCGGACCTGATCCGCGGCGGCGGCTCGACGAATGCGCTGATCTCGCCGCGCGGCAGCGTCGCCGTCGACGAGCGCACGAACACGCTGCTCGTGCAGGACACGCCGGATCGGCTCGGCGACATCCGCCGGCTCGTGACGACGCTCGATATTCCCGTCCGCCAGGTGCTGATCGAGTCGCGCATCGTGATCGTCAACGACGACTACACGCGCAACCTCGGCGTGCGCTTCGGCACGACGATCGTCGGCGATCGCGGCAACGATGGTCTCGTATCGCTGACCGGCACCTCGGCCGGCTCGAACACGATCGTCAACTCGGCGCTGAACAACATCCAGTCGAACGGCACCCCGTTCCCGGTCACGCTCGGGTCGGCGGACCAGCGCTACAACGTGAACCTGCCGGTCACGAACCCGGCTGGCTCGTTCGCACTCGCGATCCTGAACGCGGACTATCTCGTCGATCTCGAGCTGTCGGCGCTGCAGGCCGAAGGCAAGGGCGAGATCATCTCCACGCCGCGCGTGATCACGGCGAACCAGAAGGAAGCGCGGATCGAGCAGGGTGTCGAGATTCCGTACCAGGAGTCGGCATCGAGCGGCGCGACGACGACGCAGTTCAAGGAGGCCGTGCTCAGCCTGACGGTTACGCCGCAGATCACGCCGGACGATCGGATCATCATGGATCTGCTCGTGACGAAGGATTCGGTCGGCGCGGTCGTTCCGAGCGCGACCGGCGGTCTCGTGCCGAGCATCGACACGCGGTCGATCGTGACGACGACGATCGTGAACGACGGCGAGACGGTCGTCCTCGGCGGTATCTACGAGACGGAGAACCGCGACACGGTGTCGAAGGTGCCGGTTCTCGGCGACATCCCGGGCCTCGGGTACCTGTTCCGAAGCCGCGAGCGGATCAACGACAACGCCGAGCTCCTGATCTTCGTCACGCCGCGCATTCTGCGTGAAGGCACGCGGGTCAACTGATGCCGGGGAGCTGAACCCGCCCTTCCAGGGCGGGGCACCGACGAGGGCCGGCCATTGCGCCGGCCCTCGGCTTTTGACAGTCTGTGCGCCGTCGTCGAAGCTGCCGCGCACGTCTTGAACACCAGCGACAACATCTATCTGATCGGGCCGATGGGCTCTGGCAAGACCGCCGTCGGCCGCGAGCTCGCGAAGGTGTTGGGCCGCCGCTTCTACGACAGCGACGCCGAGATCGAGCGGCGCACGGGCGTCGACATCCCGTTCATCTTCGAGAAGGAAGGCGAGGCGCGATTCCGGGAGCGGGAGCGCGAATGCATCGCCGAGCTCACGAAACTCGAGGGCGTCGTCGTCGCGACCGGCGGCGGCGCCGTGCTGAGCCCGATGACGCGCGAGCGGCTGGCACGCACCGGCATAGTGATCTATCTGCAGACCTCCATCGAAGATCAGCTGAGGCGCACTCGCGTCAACCGCAATCGACCGCTGCTCGAAACTGCCGACCCTCGAGCCGTGCTCGAGCGCCTTGCGGTCGAGCGCGGGCCGCTCTACGAGGAGATCGCGACGATCTCGATCGATACGAGCGGGCGGCAGGTGAAAAGCATCGTGACCGCGATCAAGCAGCGTCTGATCCGCGAGGGGCGCGTTGCAAAAGCCGCCTCGCCCTGCGAATCTGCGCGCATGGATACGCTCGAAGTCTCTCTAGGCGAGCGCAGCTACCCGATTCATATTGGCGCAGGTTTGCTCGACGACGCGGATCTGCTCAAGCGAACGGTTACGGCCCGCCAAGTCGCTATCGTGACGAACGACGTCGTGGCGCCGCTCTACCTCGAGCGCGTGCAGCGCGCGTTATCGGACCGGGAGACGCGCACGATCGTGCTGCCCGACGGCGAGCAGCACAAGAACCTCGAGACTTTCGCGCGCATTTTGGACGAGCTCGTCGAGGCCAAGTTTCATCGCGATGCGTGTCTCGTCGCGCTCGGCGGCGGGGTCGTAGGGGACGTCGCGGGCTTCGCGGCGGCCTGCTATCAGCGCGGCATCGATTTCGTGCAGATGCCGACGACGTTGCTCGCACAAGTCGATTCGTCGGTCGGCGGCAAGACGGCCGTGAACCACCCGCGCGCGAAGAACATGATCGGCGCGTTCTACCAGCCGATCGCCGTGCTCGCCGACACGAGCACGCTGAAGACGCTGCCGCCTCGCGAGCTTTCCGCAGGGCTCGCCGAGGTCGTGAAGTACGGGCTGATCCTCGACGAAGCGCTGTTCGCGTGGCTCGAGGCGAACATGGAAGCGCTGCGTGCGCTCGATCCGGAGGCGCTGAGTTTTGCGATTCGGCGCAGCTGCGAGATCAAGGCGCAAATCGTCGGCGAGGACGAACGCGAGCATGGGCGGCGGGCACTGCTGAATCTCGGGCATACGTTCGGGCATGCGCTCGAGTCGATCGGGCGTTACGAGCGGTGGCTGCATGGGGAAGCCGTCGCGATCGGAACGGTGATAGCCGCCCATGTGTCGCAAGCGCTGGGCTGGCTCGAGGACGACGACATTGCCCGCATTCGAAACGCTCTGCGGCTCGCAGGCCTGCCGGTATCCGCACCCGGCGTCGACGCGTCGGAGCTTCTCGCGCATATGACGCGCGACAAGAAAGCAGATCGACACGGCCTGAAGCTCGTCCTGCTCGAAACGATCGGCCGGGGCGTGATACGCCAGGCGCCCGATCGCGAGGTGCTGCTCGACATTCTCGAAAGCGCCCTTTCGAGAAGCTGATCACACTATCTGAAATCTCTCTGCCGACAACGTTCGGCTCGTCGAACGAAAACCGTTTGACTTAAGCGCGCTGCGCCGACCGTTGGTCGGTGGCGATAGACCGCGCATCGGCATTCCTGCCTGCGCCTGCTTTTTCGCGTCGATGATCCGCGCACGGATAAAGCTTCGGGCACCGTGGATAGCGGAGCCGAACGCGCAATGGTGGGTGTGATCGGTATCAACGCAATACGCAGAAGGCCGCGCCTAGAATCGCGCACGCGGCCTTGCTTCGAGACTCGTACGGCTTCGCGTGCGAGACCGATGGATCATTCGATCACGTCTTCTCGCGGCGCAATCACTTCGAAGCGGCCGGCTCCCGCCCGATCAAGGAGCACTGCAGGGATGACGCGCTACGACATACGCTCAGGACGGCACGAGATGCGGAGAGCATCTTTGCGCGGCTTCACGCTGCTCGAGCTGCTGACGACGATGACCGTCGTCGCCGTGCTGCTGACCGTCGGCGTGCCAGGCTTCTTCGACATCGTGCGCAGCAATCGGTCTGCGGCGAACGCGAACGAGCTGGTCTCGGCCCTCAGCATTGCACGCAGCGAGGCAATCAGACGCGGCGCCCGTATCGGCATCTGCCCGAGCAGCAATGGAGCGGCGTGCACGGGCACGTGGTCCGACGGCTGGATCGTCTTCACCGACACGGCGGCGAACGACACGGTCAACCCGGTCGTCGGCACCGTCTTGCGGGTGTCCGGGCCGCTGAGCGGCGCTCCTGCCGTAACGGCGACCGGAGAAGGGGGCGGTGCGGTGTCGTGGATCCGCTTCCTTCCGCGCGGCGACGTGCGCAGCAACGCCGTGCTGCCGGTCGGCATCAGCATTCAGCCTGCGAATTGCCGAGGCGATCAGGCGAGGAACATCGAGCTCAACGCGGCCGGACGGACGATAGTCGAGAGGGTGGCATGCTGAGTAGCGAGATCACACGAAGCGTTCGGCGAGGCGCGTCTCGCTCGCGCAAGCGATTCCCACACGCTCCCGCTCGTTGCGAAGGATTCACCCTGCTCGAGGTTTTGATCGCTGTGCTCGTGATGGCGATCGGTCTGCTCGGCCTCGCGGCGCTGCAGGCGTCGACGGTCCAGTTCAACAGGAGCGCTCATTTCCGCTCACAAGCGACGAGCCTCGGATACGAGATTGCCGATCGCATGCGGGCGAATCGCGATGCTGCGCTTGGCGGGGCCTACGACGTCGACTATGCGGATCCGCCGCCGGCTTGTGCGCCGGCGGGGGGCGATACGGTCGCCGAAAGAGACGTCGCCGCGTGGCACATGGCGATTGCCTGCGCGCTGCCGCAAGGCAACGGGAGCATCGAGCTCCTCGGTGACGGTGTCGTCAGGATAAGCGTGAGCTGGAGCGAGAACGAGACGCTCAGCGAGGACGGTAGCGAACTATTCGAGATGACGACGGCACTATGATCGAGCAGCAAGAAAAGCCGAGACGGTCGTCTCGCACTTCGGCGGCGCGCCAACGCGGCGTCACCCTCGTCGAGCTCATGGTCGCGCTCGCGCTGGCGCTCGTCCTCACGGCTGGGTTCATCCAGGTGTTCCTGTCCAACCGGATCAGCTATGCCTTCAACGAAGGCATGTCGCGGATACAGGAGAACGGGCGCTTCGCGCTCGACACGCTGAACTTTCGCATTCGAATGGCAGGGTATGTCGGCTGCCTGTCGGAGGTTCCGCTCTTCAACAATCTGAACGCCGCGGGAGACCTCGCATTCGATTTCGAGGAGGCGATCGCCGGATTCGAAGCGAACGGGACCGGGGCGGGCGCGACGTTCGCTGCAGCGAGCAGCAATCCGGCGAACTCATCGGCCGCCGGGAACTGGACGCCGAGTCTGCCGGCGGAGCTCGTCAACCGAGTCGTGCCGGGGAGCGACGTCATCGTCGTGCGCAACTTCAGCGCGGGCGCTCACGCTCTTCGCAGCCCGTTCTCCGACGGCGACGTCGTCTACGTCGAAGCGGACCCGGGCGCTTACGTTGTCGGCGACGTCGCTGTCGCATCCGACTGTCAAAAGGCTTCGATCTTTCAAGTTACGGACGTTGCGCCGGGCGGCACCGGCATCAATCTGTCGCACGCGGCGGCCGGCGCATCGCCGGGCAACGCAACGGTGACCTGGAATACGGATCAGTCTTATACGGCCGGCGCCGAGCTCGCCCGCGGCGAAACGTGGGTCTACTTCGTCGGCGCGCCTGCCGGCGGCGGCCCGCCGGCTCTGTTCCAGGGCCGCTTGCGCGTCGACACGTCGTCGGGCTCCGCGGGTCTGGTGTACGAGGAGATCGCGGACTCCGTCGAGACGATGCAGGTGCTTTACGGGCTCGATGTCAACGACGACGACCGTGTCGACGAGTACCGCACCGCGGCCGCGATCGGCGCTGCAGAGTGGGCGGACGTCGTGACGGTTCGCATTGGCTTGCTGATGCGATCCCCCGACGAGTACGGCGCGGAGACCGATACGTCGACCTACGCGGTGAACGAGACGATCTTCAATCCGGTTGATGACCGGCGCGTTCGCCAGGTATTCACGACGACCGTCGCTTTACGGAATCGCTTGCCATGAGAAGACATCGTCCCACCGGGCGCGGAGCCGCCTTGCGCCGGCAGCGCGGCGCCGTGCTCGTCGTCGCGCTCGTTTTCCTGTTGCTGATGACCGTGCTCGGCGTGACGTCGATGAGCTCGACGACGTTGCAGGAGCGTATGGCCGGCAACCTGCGCGACAACAACCTCGCGTTTCAGGCCGCCGAAGCGGCGCTGCGAAGCGGCGAAGAGCTGCTTCGACAAGCGACGCTGCCCGTATTCAACGGTTCCGATGGCCTCCTCCAGCCGCAGGAGGAGGGCGGTCAGGCGCATTTCTGGACCACTTACGGCTGGGCGGCGAACAGCCGCGCGGCCGACGCGCTGGACGGCGTGCCGAGTGCCCCGCGTTTCGTCGTCGAGGAGATGCCGCCGCTGCCCGCAGAGGGCGGCAGCTTGCGCTTCGGCGCTCTGCCGGAAGTCGGATTCTACCGGGTGACGGCCTACGGGACGGGCGGCACGGACGATGCCGTGGTGATCCTGCAAACGACTTATAGGCGCTGACGATCGAGCTCGATCGCCTGAAGGGAAGAGCCATGACACATGGACGAAGACAAAGACGCCGCCTGATCCACGCCGCAGCCGGGTTAGCGGTCGCGTGGATCGTCTCGACGACGTCGTCGACCGCGAACGGCGACATCGCCGACCGGCCGCTGTTCCTTCCGGGCGCGGTTCCGCCGCTCAACATGCTCGTGATGAGCCGCGACCATACGTTGTATTACGAGGCGTACAACGACGCGTCGGATCTCGACGGCGACGGCGTCGTCGATGTCGGCTACAAGCCGGACGAGATCAACTATTACGGCTACTTCGATTCGTTCAAGTGCTACACCTACTCGTCGAACCGCTTCGAGCCGGTCGCGACAACTGCGGACAAGCGCTGTTCCGGCCAATGGAGCGGCGACTTTCTGAACTACCTCACGACTTCGCGAATGGATGCGATGCGAAAGGTGCTGTACGGCGGCACGCGCGTCGTGGACACGGCGAGCGACACCGTGCTCGAGCGCTCGTTCATTCCGCAGGACGCGCACTCGTGGGGCAAGGAGTATCACAGCCCGGCGCACGACGGCTATGACATCGCCGACTACACGCCGTTCAGCATCCCGACCTCCGGACGCCATCTGTTCGTGAGCACGACGCTGCGCGGCGAGACGCGACCGCTGCTGCGTGTCCTTACGAACGAGAGCGTGCGCATCTGGAACTGGGTCAGCATCGAGCGCGCCGTCGCCGGAAATCAGGTCGTAACAGGGATCGATGCGGGCGGCAGCGAAATCCGGCAGTCGCGCACCCCGACGGATTACACGGTCAGAGTGCGCGTTTGTGTCGCCGGTCTCGATGAGCCGAACTGCAAGGTCTATCCGAACGGTAACGCGAAGCCGATCGGTCTCCTGCAGGAGTTCGGCGAAGACGACAAGATGCTGTTCGGCCTGCTCACCGGCTCGTATACGAACAATCTCCAGGGCGGCGTTCTGCGCAAGAACATCGGCTCGCTGACGGACGAGATCGACGCCGACACCGGGCAGTTCATCGCTACGACGCCCGTAGGCATCATCGGAACGATCGATCGCCTGCGGATCGCACAGTTTACCGGCGCGGACCACTCCTACTATCCCGGCTGGAGCGGCGCGTGGATCACGACCGGGCCGATCAGCAACGGCCAGGTTCAGGACTGGGGCAACCCGCTCGCAGAGATGATGTACGAGACGTTGCGCTACTACGCGGGTCTCGGCTCCCCGACCGGCAGCTTCTCGATCTCGGCGAGCGGCAACACCGATGCGGAGCTCGGCTTACCGGTGGTTTCGTGGAACAGGCCGTTCGAGGAATTTCCTGTCTGCTCCGCAGCGGTCAAAACGGTCGTGAGCGGCATCTACCCGTCTTACGACACGGAGTCCGTGCCGGGCAGCGCGTTCTCGAGCTTCTCCGGAGACAGCCTCGGCGGACTCGATGCGTCCGCACTCGGCGACCTGATCTGGGCGAACGAGTTCGGCGGCCCGGGGCAGCACTTCATCGGCGAATCGGGGAACGACCGGGACGGTGCGCCGACGGTGAAGACCGTGACGAGCTTCGGCAACATCCGCGGACTCGCTCCCGAGGAGCCGACGAAGCTCGGCGGCTACTACTCCGCGAGCGTGGCCTACCACGGCTTGAGAACCGATCTGCTGCCGGCTGAAAGCGGCAATCAGAACGTCAACAGTTACGTCGTCGCGCTTGCGTCGCCGCTGCCCCGAATCGAGATTCCGGTCCGCGGCAGCACGGTCACGCTCGTGCCGTTCGGCAAGTCGGTCCGCGATCTCGGCATCGATGCAAGCCGCGGCAGCTTCCAGCCGACGAACACGATCGTCGACTTCTACGTCGAGCAGATCGTCAACACGGGGCCGGGTAACCAGGACCCGAGCGTGAACGGCGGTCGTCCGTTCGGACGTTTCCGCATCAACTTCGAGGACGTCGAGCAGGGCGCCGACCACGATATGGACGCGATCGTGCTGTACGAGGTCAGCGTCAACGCGCAGGACGAGGTCGTCGTCAAGCTGACGTCCGAGTACGCGGCCGGCGGCATCGAGCAGCATATCGGCTACGTGATCTCGGGCACGACGGCCGACGGCACGTATCTCGAGGTACGGGACCGCGACACGTCGCAGAGCAACGCGATCAACTACTTCCTCGACACGCCGCCGGGCGTTCTGCCCGGCCAGTGCGGAAGCGCATCACCCCCTGCTGCGTGCAGCACGAAGCTCGGATTTACCGCCGAGCGCACGTTCACGCCTAGCGGCGCATCCGCCGGCACGTTGCTCGAGAGCCCGCTGTGGTATGCCGCGAAGTGGGGCGGTTTCCGGGACGCGAACGGCAACGGTATTCCGGACTTGCAGGAAGAATGGGATGCCGACGGCGACGGCGTTCCGGACAACTACTTCCTCGTGACGAACGCGCTTACATTGGGTGATCAGCTCCGAAGCGCATTCGACCTGATTCTGTCGCTGACGTCGTCCGCTTCGGCCGTCGCGACGAACTCGACGCGTCTCGACACGGAAACGTTGATCTACCAGGCGCGCTTTCGCAGCGACGACTGGACCGGACAGCTGCTTGCGTATCGGTTGCAGGCGGACGGAACGTTGGGCGCCGTGCAGTGGGACGCGGCGACGCTGATCCCGAACCATGCCCTGCGCACGATCTACACGCGCTCGGGCAGCGTCCCCGGAGCGGGCGACGGCATCCCGTTCGAATGGGACGAGCTCGATTCGAGCCAGCAGACCGCATTGAACCGGCGCCCGGACGGTACCGCCGACACGCTCGGCGAGGATCGCCTGAACTGGATAAGGGGCGATCGGTCGCTCGAGCTGCAGTCCGGAGGGCCGTTCCGTGATCGCACCTCGGTTCTCGGCGATATCGTCAACTCGGACCCGGTGTTCGTCGGCGCGCAAAACTTCGGCTACGACGCGCTTCCGGCGGGCACGCCCGGCCGGGATACCTATCAGACGTTCAGGCAATCGAAGCTCGGCACGAATGGCGCCGCGCTGACGCCTATGGTCTACGTCGGCGCTAACGACGGAATGTTGCACGGCTTCGACGCCGTGACAGGAGTCGAGCGCTTCGCTTACGTGCCGAGCACGCTGATCCCCGAGCTGAATCAGCTGCCTGCGCTGAACTACGTGCAGCGGCACCGCTATTTCGTCGACGGTCAGCTCTTCGTCGGTGACGCGTATATCACGCGCGGCGGCACGCCGCAGTGGACGAGCGTGCTGGTCGGGACGACGGGTGCAGGCGGCCGGACCGTGTACGCGCTGGATGTCACCGACCCCCATAACTTCGACGCAGACGATGTGCTGTGGGAGTTCACCGACGAGGATCTGGGCTACACGATCGGCCAACCTACGGTGGCCCGGATGGCGGACGGCACGTGGGTCGCGGTATTCGGCAACGGCTACGGCAGCGACAACCACAGGGCCGTGCTCTATATCGTGGATCTCGAGGACGGCACGTTGCTCCGCAAGATCGACACCGGCTACGGCAGCGACGCCGCTCCGAACGGGCTTGCGACGCCGGCGCTGCTGCCGGACGGCACCCGCACGATCAATGCGATCTACGCGGGCGACCTGCAAGGCAATCTGTGGAAGTTCGACGTCTCCGGCGAGTCGTACCTGGATTGGCACGTCGCGTATTCGGGCGCTCCTCTGTTCGTCGCGACGGACAGCACCGGACAGCGTCAGCCGATCACCGCCCCGCTCGAGATCGGCCGCAATCCGGAAGGCGGCTACATGATCTACTTCGGCACCGGCAAGTTCTTCTCGTCGGACGACAACCAGATTCCGGCGAATCCGATGGTGCAGACGTTCTACGGGATCTGGGACCGGACGACGAGCCCGGTCGGACCGATCACCGGCGGCCGCTCTGCGCTCCAGGAGCAGGAGATCATCTTCGAAGGCAGGCCTGAGAACAGCGCGTTCAACGTTCGCGTGACGACCGCTCACCAGATCGATTGGAACAGCCAACGGGGCTGGTATCTCGATCTCGTGAGCCCGGTCCACGGCGCCGAGGGCGAACGTGTGATCGCGTCGCCGATCCTGCGCGCGGGACGGGTGATCTTCCCGACCCTGATTCCGTCGCCGAATCCGTGTGAATTCGGCGGCACGAGCTGGCTGATGGAGATGGACGCGGTCAGCGGCGCGCGGCTCGTCCGCTCGCCTCTCGATATCACGGAGGACGGCGAGATCGACGACGGCGACCTCGTCACGATACAGCTCGAGGACGGCTCGACGATCGAGGTCGCAGTCAGCGGCGTGCAATCGCGTGAGGGCATCATTCGCACGCCGGCCGTCGTGACCGCGGGCGACGTCGAGTTCAAGCTCGCGAGCGGCACCTCCGGTAACGTCGAGATGCTCCGCGAGCGGGGGCTATTCCAGCGGGCTCGCGGCTCCTGGCGGCAGTTGAGATAGAGGAGGGCGGCCGTTGAACGCAAGGAACCGTAGCGTCGTAAGCGTCCGCCGCATGCGCGGCATGACGTTGATCGAGCTGATGATCGTCGTCGTTATCGTCGGCATCCTCGCGGCGATCGCGTACCCGAGCTACGAGCGGCAGGTGCAGCAGACGAGGCGGGCGGACGGCAAGGCGGCGCTGCTCGAAGCCGCGCAGCAGCTCGAGCGGTGCTTCACCCGTTTCAACAGCTACACGCATGGCGATTGCGCGATCGATACCGACATCGCCGATGGCGGCCGCCCGTCTCCGGACGAGTGGTACGTGATCACGAACACGAACCGCGGAGCATCGACCTTCACGCTCGTTGCGACCCCGCAGAACGCGCAAACGGCGGATACCCGCTGCACGACGCTGGTCTTGACCCACACGGGGGCTCGCTCGGCGACGGGCAGCACTCCGGATCAGTGCTGGTAGCGCCGGCTCGCTCGGCCGGCGCGCGCCGAACGGCGCAGTCTCTGCCGCCCTGCTGCTAGTATCCCGCCTGGAGCCGATCGGCGCGCAGGCAACGGTGCCTGCGCGCCGTCGTTGCTCGGCTTCGGGAGGTCAGGATGGCGTCTTCGCGCACCTCGGATACCGTGCTCGCGCCGTACGCTGCGCACGACGCGCAGTCGCGCGGGCGTCGCTACTCCGAGCCGCCCGCGGCCTACCGCACGGAGTTTCAGCGCGACCGCGACCGCATCATCCACTCCACCGCGTTCCGCCGCCTCGTCTACAAGACCCAGGTCTTCGTCAATCACGAAGGCGACCACTACCGCACGCGCCTCACGCATTCGCTCGAGGTCGCGCAGATTGCGCGCACGGTTGCGCGGGCGATGCGCCTCAACGAGGATCTCGTCGAGGCCGTGAGCCTCGCGCACGATCTCGGCCATACGCCGTTCGGCCACGCCGGCCAGGACGCGCTGAACGAGTGCATGAGAGAGTTCGGCGGCTTCGAGCACAACTTGCAGTCGCTGCGCGTCGTCGACGAGCTCGAGGAGCGCTACGCGTCGTTTCCGGGCCTGAACCTCACGTTCGAGACGCGCGAAGGGATCCTGAAGCATTGCGCGCTGCGCAACGCCCGCGCGCTCGGCGACGTCGGCCGTCGGTTCCTCGAGCGGCGGCAGCCGGGGCTCGAGGCGCAGATCGCGAACATCGCGGACGAGATCGCATACAACAATCACGACGTCGACGACGGCTTGCGCTCCGGGCTGCTGACGCTCGCGCAGCTGTCGGACGTGCCGTTCTTCGCCGAGCAGCGCCGCGCGGTCGAGCGCGACTATCCCGGGCTCGATCCGGAGGCGCTCGCTCGCGAGGTGGTCCGGCGCATGATCGGCGAGCTCGTCGGCGACCTGATCCGCTCGAGCGAGGCGGCGATCGCCGACGCGCGGCCCGAGCACATCGACGACGTTCGCGCGCTGAGCAGGCCGTTGATCGGCTTCAGTCCGCCATTCGTATCTGCGCAGTCCGGCCTGAAGCAGTTCCTGCGGGAGGAGCTCTACTCGCATCCGCACGTGCGCCGGATGACGGACAACGCGCGGGAGACGATCCGCGTGCTGTTCGAGGCCTTCAGCGCCGACTACGCGCGGCTGCCTGCGAAGCACGCGGCGCGGGCCGAAGCGGCCGAAGCGGCCGCGGGCCGGGCGGGCGCGGCGCGGGTGATCGCGGATTACATCGCCGGCATGACGGACCGCTTCGCGCTCAACATGCGCGAGCGGTTCGAGGGCCGCATCGGGGATTAGGCGATCGCGCGGCGCCGCTCGGCTGCTAGAATGAGCGGACCCCGACAAGCGCCTATCCCGTGAGCATTCCGACCGCAGAACGCCTGATCGTCGCCCTCGACGTGCCCGATGCCGACGCGGCGAAAGCCCTCGTCCGCACGCTCGGCGATACCGTCGTGTTCTACAAGATCGGCCTCGAGCTCGCGATGTCCGGCCGCTATTTCGAGCTGCTCGACTGGCTGCTCGAGCACGACAAGCGCGTGTTCGCCGATCTCAAGTTCTACGACATCCCGGCAACCGTCGCCGCGGCCGTCCGGCAGATCCGCCATCGCGGCGCAACGTTCCTGACCGTGCACGGCGAGCGCACCGTCATGGAGGCTGCGGCCGCGGAGAAAGGCGACCGCTTGAAGATCCTCGCTGTCACCGTGCTGACGAGCATCGAGCAGGCCGACCTTGCGCGCGTCGGTATCGACGTCGATATCGCGACCCTCGCGCGTCGCCGCGCGGCGGATGCGCTCGCGGCGGGCTGCGACGGGGTCATCGCGTCCGGGCAGGAGGCAGAGCAGCTACGGCAAGATCTCGGCCCGAGCGCGCTGATCGTCACTCCGGGCATCCGCCCGGCGGACGCGACCCCGGGCAGCGACGATCAGCGGCGGATCGTCACGCCCCGCGCGGCCTTCGAGCGCGGCGCCGATTACATCGTCGTCGGACGGCCGATCCGCGCAGCGCGGGATCCGCTCGCGGCCGCCGCCGCGATCCAACAGGAGATTGCCGGCTGCTTCGAGTGAGCGAGGCCCCGGCGGAGCGCGTCCTTCGCCTGAAGCGGATGAAGCGGCTCGCGACCGGCCTGCTGGTCGCGATGGTCGTGCTGTTCGTCGTCTCGAGCCTGCTGCGGCCGACGTATCCCGCGCTCGGCATCGTCGAGGCGTTCGCCGAGGCCGCGATGATCGGCGCGCTGGCCGACTGGTTCGCCGTGACGGCGCTCTTCCGGCACCCGCTCGGTTTGCCGATTCCGCACACGGCGATCGTGCCTAACCGGAAGAACGAGATCGGCCGCGCACTCGCGCGCTTCATTCGGGATCACTTCCTGACGCGCGAAGCGATCGAGGGCAGGCTCGCGCGCGCGGATCTCGTGTCGCGCATCGGCGGCTGGCTCGAGAAGGAGCGCAATGCTCGGCTGCTGAGCCGCGACGCCTCCGTTGCGCTCGACTGGCTGATGCGCGCGGTCGACAGCGACGACCTGCGGCATGCGATCCGTACCGGCATTCGGGAGGCGCTCGAGCACGTGCCGGTGAACCTCGCGCTCGCGACCTTGATCGACGTCGCGCTCGCCGGCAATCACGGCCAGCGCCTGATCGATCAACTCGTCGAGCTCGGGCGCGATCAGCTCGCGAAGAACAAGTTCGAGATTCGGCTGCGCATTCGCGCGCAGAGCCCGTGGTGGATGCCGAAGTTCGTCGACGAAAAGATTTACGATCAGCTCGTCGGCGAGTTCGAGCGGATCCTGAACGAGGTCGGCACGAACCCCGATCACCCGGCACGCGCCCAGTTCAACGACCAGCTGCATTCGCTGAAGAGCTCGCTCGAGCGCGACGAGGAGCTGATCCGTCGAGGCAAGACGCTGTGGGACGATCTCATCGATCACCCCGACGTGCAGCGTTACCTCGGGGACGTGTGGACACGGGTTCGCGAATACCTGCACACGTCGCTGACGATGCCGGAGTCCGCGCTGCGCCTCGGCATCGAGCGCGAAATACGGGCGATCGGGGCGAGGATCGCCGGGGACCAGGCGGCCGCGGCGCAGCTGAACCGCCGGCTCGAGGAGCTGCTGATCTATGTGATCGAGAACTACCGCGACTCGCTGAGCGCGGTGATCTCCGAGACGATCGAGCAGTGGGATCCGATCGCGACGTCCGAGCGCATCGAGCTGCACATCGGCCGCGACCTGCAGTTCATCAGAATCAACGGCACGCTCGTCGGCGGTCTCGTCGGCGTGCTGATCTATCTCGTCTGGGGTGCCGTGGTCTGAGCGGCGGTCCGGCGCCTTCCCCGTGGTCGGGGAAGGCGCCTGAAGCGATTGCCCGGGTCAGCGCTCCGTGATCGGCCGGTATTCCCTCGGGCCCGGCCCGACGTAGAGCTGGCGCGGACGTCCGATGCGCGTGCCCGGATCCGTGACCATCTCCCGCCAGTGGGTCACCCAGCCGACGCACCGCGCGATCGCGAACATGACCGTGAACATCGACTTCGGGATGCCGAGCGCTCGATAGATGATGCCCGAGTAGAAGTCGACGTTCGGATACAGGTTCTTCTCGATGAAGTACTCGTCGCGCAGCGCGATTTCCTCGAGGCGCAGCGCGAGCTCGAACAGCGGCGTGTCTCCCTGGCCGAGCCTTTCGAGCACGCGATGACACGTCTCGCGGATGATCGCCGCGCGCGGATCGTAGCTTTTGTAGACGCGGTGGCCGAAGCCCATCAGCCGGAACGGGTCGTTCTTGTCCTTCGCGCGCGCGACGAACTCGCCGATTCGGTCAACCGTGCCGATCTGCTCGAGCATGTTGATGACGGCCTCGTTCGCTCCGCCGTGCGCCGGCCCCCAGAGCGCCGACATGCCGGCCGCGATCGCCGCATACGGGTTCGTGCCCGAGCTGCCGGCGAGGCGCACCGTGGAGGTGCTGCAGTTCTGCTCGTGGTCCGCGTGCAGGATGAACAGCAGATCGAGCGCTTCCGACGCGATCGGGTCGACCTCGTAGTCGTCCGACGGCACGGCGAAGAACATGTGCAGCAGATTGCTGCAGTAGTCGAGCCGGTTCTGCGGATAGACGAACGGCTGGCCCCGCGAATGCTTGTACGCGGCGGCGGCGATCGTCGGGATCTTCGCAATGATGCGGTACGCGAAGATGTCGCGGTCGCGCGGGTTATGGATATCGGTGCTGTCGTGATAGAAGGCCGCCATCGACGCGACGACGCCGGCGACCATTGCCATCGGATGCGCGTTGTGGTGGAAGCCGTTGAAGAACCGCAGCAACGATTCGTTGATCATCGTGTGCGTGCGGATCGAGTGATCGAACTCCTCGAGCTGCGCTTCGGTCGGCAGCTCGCCGTGGAGCAGCAGATACGCGACCTCGATGAAACGCGATTGCTGGGCGAGCTGCTCGATCGGGTACCCCCGGTAGAGCAGGACGCCCGCCTCGCCGTCGATGTACGTGATGCTGCTTTCGCAGCTCGCCGTCGCGGTAAAGCCGGGATCGAACGTGAACATCCCGCGCTGCGCGTACAGCTGCGTGACGTCGACTACGTCAGCGCCGAGCGTAGGCTTGCGCACCGGAAGCTCGAGCGTTTTGCCCGAATCCGGGTCGGTCAGACTCAAACTCTTACCTGTCATCCATCGCACCTGGCAGTGGCAAATTCGAATTATTCCAGCCCCGGGCCAGGGCGGACTTTTCGGATGGCGCGCCGGAGGCGTCCGGCAGTGCGCAGCCGGCACATTATATCAGTGCCGACTCGCCCTCCAAGGTCGCGGATGTGCGGCGTTATTTACCGGCGGAAAGCCCGTAGCGACGACGGAACTTGTCGACGCGGCCGCCCGTATCGACGATCTTCTGCTTACCGGTATAGAACGGATGACAGGCGGAGCACACCTCGACGTGCATGTCTTCCGTGTGCGTCGACCGCGTCTTGATGACGTTGCCGCAGCCGCAAGTGATCGTAATTTCGCGGTACTCGGGATGAATGTCTGGCTTCATGGGACTAGGTCCTAAGCGGGGCGCGTGAGGATACTGTTCCGTCGGCACGGACACAAGCCGTGCCGGGCCGGCGCGGCTCGAGCCGATCCCGTTATCCACAAATTCTGTGGATAACTGTGTGGAAAGCGGGCGGACGAACCGGCCTCGAAGGCTTGGACGTGCTCAATTTCTTTCAGTTTGGTTAAAAAACGAGCACGCGCTACTTTTCTCGGTAGTTCAATCGCTTGCGTTCCAATATGAAGCGCTCGTAACAACTTTGAGGTGCAATGCGATTGATTTGGCGACTGAGCAAAGCGCCTGTGTATAAGACTTGATTCGGCCCCGCGACGGGGCCAATACCGTCGGGCGGCCGGCGTGCGCGTCATTGCGCGCCGAGCCGGGCGCCGAGCTCGGCGACGAGCCGGCGAAACGCGTGCGCGCGATGACTGATCGAGTTCTTGACCTCCGGTGCGAGCTGCGCCGCCGTGCAGCCGCGATCGGGCACGAAGAACACCGGGTCGTACCCGAAACCGCCGGTGCCGCTCGGCTCGAGCGCGATGCGGCCCGTCCATCGGCCGATCGCGATCGTCGGCGTCGGGTCGTCCGGGGCGTCCATCGCAACGACGACGCAGTAAAAGTGGGCCGTTCGGCGCTCGAGCGGCACGCCGTCGAGCGCATCGAGCAGGCGCGCGACGTTTGCGCGGTCGTCTGCGGCGGGGCCTGCGAAGCGGGCGGAGCGCACGCCGGGCAGGCCGCCGAGCGCATCGACGGCGAGACCGGAATCGTCGGCAAGCGCGGGGAGCCCCGTGCTGCGGGCCGCATGCCGCGCTTTCAGCAGCGCGTTCTCGACGAACGTCGGCGCCGGCTCGTCGGCAGGCGCGACGCCGAGCTCCGATTGCGCGACGAGGTCGAGTGGAAGGTCGGACAGAAGCGCGCGGATCTCCGCCAGCTTGCCGGGGTTGCCGGTCGCGACGACCCAGCGGCGCGGGCGGCTCATCGCTTCAATACGGCCGTCTGCGCGTCGAGGAGCTGGCGCACACCGAGCTCGGCGAGCCCGAGCAGCCGGTCGAGTTCGTCGCGCTGGAACGCGTGGCCTTCCGCGGTGCCCTGGATCTCGACGAACGCGCCCGCCTCGTTCATCACGACGTTCATGTCCGTCTCGGCCTCCGCGTCCTCGGCGTAGTCGAGGTCGAGCACCGGCACGCCGCGAAAGATCCCGACCGACACCGCGGCGATCTGCCCGTGGATCGGATTGCGCTCGAGCTCGCGCCGGGCCGTCATGCGCTCCGCTGCGAGCGCGAGCGCGACGTAGCCGCCGGAGATCGCCGCCGTGCGCGTCCCGCCGTCGGCCTGCAGCACGTCGCAATCGATCGTCACCGTCCGCTCCCCGAGCGCGCGCCGATCGACGACGGCCCGCAGGCTGCGGCCAATCAGGCGCTGGATCTCGAGCGTCCGTCCGCTCTGCTTGCCGCGAGAGGCCTCGCGCGGCGTGCGCGTATGGGTCGCACCGGGCAGCATGCCGTACTCGGCCGTGACCCAGCCCTCCTGACGGCCTTTCAGGAACGGCGGCACTTTCGGCTCGACGGACGCGGTGCACAGGACGCGCGTATCGCCGAATTCGACGAGCACCGAGCCTTCGGCATGCCGCGTATAATCGGCGACGAAACGCACGGGGCGCATCTCGTCGGGCCTGCGGTTGCTCGGACGCATCGGCAGCGAACCTCCGTTGTCGCTAGAGCGGACCGTCCGCCCCGGGGAAAGTCGACGATCCTGCCTGCGGCGCCGGGCGCCGGCAAGCCCGCTTCAGTCCCCGAGCCAGCGCAGCGCGGCGACGCTCGTGTTATCGCTGTGCGGGTGATTGCGGGCGACGGCGCGCTCGGCGAGCGCGGGCACCGTCCTGTCGAGCGGCTCCGACGACTCGGCCAGCGCGCCGATCTCGGCGTCGTCGAGCCCGGTCCACAGACCGTCCGAGCACGCGAGCAAAACGTCGCCCGGCGCGAGCCGCTTGCGGGCGGTGACGCTCATGCTCGGCAGAGGCGCGTCTCCGCCGAGACAGCATTCGACGAAGTTTCGCATCGGGTGGGAGCGCATCTCCTGCTCGCCGATCAGGCCTTCGCGGCGCAGCAGCTCGACGTGGCTGTGGTCGCGCGTGCGCTCGCGGACGTAGCCGCCGCGCAGCTGATACACGCGGCTGTCGCCGACGTGCGCCCAGTAGGCGCCGCCGGCCTGCACGAGGCAGACCGCGCACGTCGCGCGCGGCTTGTGGTCTACGGCGACCCCGCCGCCGAGCTCGACGACTCGTGCGTGCGCAAGCGCGAGGGAGATCGTTAGAAACCCTTGCGGGTCGAAGACGAAATTACGCTCCTCGGCGAAGCACTGCCGGAGCGTCGCGACCGTCACTTCCGCCGCCTTTTCGCCTTCGGCATGCCCGCCCATTCCGTCGACGACGACGAGCAGCGCGCACTCGTCCCGCGTGAATACGTCGACGCGGTCCTGATTGTCTTGTCTGTTCCCCGGAAGACTGAGCTTCGCAAACTCCATGCGCACGGCGATGTTCGCTCTTTGGTTGTGGTGTCGTGTTCCGGCGGAGCACCGGGGCGCGATTGTGACCGAACTCACGTGCCGATTCCGCGGAATACTACGCGAAATCGACACACCGCCGACGCGCGGGATGTGTTAAAAGCGGCGCCGGTCGGATCGGCTCCGCGCACTGCATTGCGGCGTGCTGCCGAACCGTGCTGCTAGACTAAGCCCGCGGTTACTTAAGGGATCCGACCTTGCCTCACAGCATGACAGGCTTCGCGGGCGCAGAAGCTGTCTCCCCGCCTTTTCGGCTGGTGTGGGAGCTGCGCAGCGTGAACCACCGTTTCCTCGACATCTCGCTGCGGCTGCCGGAAGAGCTGCGCGCGCTCGAGGGAGCGTGCCGCGATTTGCTGGCCGAGCACGTGCGCCGCGGCAAGGTCGACTGCACGCTGAAGATCACGGCGGCCGACGACGCGAGCGGCGCCGCGGAGCTCGACGACGACGCGCTCGCCGCCCTCGCCGCGCTCGAGGGCCGGGTGCGGCAGCGCTTCCCGCAGGCGCGGCCGCTCGGCGTGCTCGACGTGCTGCGCTGGCCCGGCGTCATGAAGGAGCAGCGCGTCGATTTCGCGGTTCTCGCCGAGCCCGCGAAGACCGCGCTGAAGGAAGCTGCGACGGCCCTCGAGGCGGCCCGTGCGCGCGAAGGCGAGCGGCTCGCCGCGTTGCTCGAGGAGCGGCTCGACGCGATCATCGCGCGTCTCGGCGCGGTGCGCCCGGCGGTCGCGGGCGCCGAGGCGCGTTACCGTCAGAAGCTCGAGGAGCGGCTCGCGCGCCTCGACGTGCAAGCGCAGCCGGAGCGCCTCGAGCAGGAGCTCGTGCTCGTCGCACAACGCTTCGACGTCACCGAGGAGATCGACAGGCTCGGCGGCCACGTCACCGAGGCGCGTGCGGTGCTGAAGCGGCGCGAGCCGATCGGCCGGCGGCTCGACTTCCTGATCCAGGAGATGAATCGCGAGGCGAACACGCTCGGCTCGAAGGCGCAGGACGAGGAGCTCACGCGCACGGCCGTCGAGCTCAAGGTGCTGATCGAGCAGATGCGCGAGCAAGTTCAGAATCTGGAGTAGGCGTGGCCCAGAATCAACACGAGCCGGGCAGGCTGATCGTGCTGGCCGCGCCGTCGGGCGCGGGCAAGACGACGCTCGTCCGGGCGCTGCTCGAGCGCGTGCCGAACTTGCGCTTCTCGATCTCATATACGACGCGGCGGCCGCGGCCGAACGAGCGGGACGGCGTCGACTATTTCTTCGTCGACCCGGAGCGGTTCGAAGAGATGGTGCGCCGGAACGAGTTTCTCGAGCACGCGCAGGTCTTCGACCACTGGTACGGCACGTCGCGGGCGCACGTCGAAGAGCTGCTCGCGACCGGCGCGTCCGTGCTGCTCGAGATCGATTGGCAGGGCGCGCGTCAGGTCCGAGCGAGCGCGCCGGATGCGGTCACGGTCTTCATCCTGCCGCCGTGCGTCGCCGCGCTCGAGGCAAGGCTCACGCGCCGGGCCAGCGACCCGCCCGACGTCATTGCAAGGCGGCTGCGCGACGCGGTCGACGATATGACGCACTGGAACGAATTCGGCTACGTCGTGGTCAATGATGATCTGGAGTGTGCGGCCGACGAGCTCGCGGAGATCGTCGTCGGCCGCGGGGACCGGCACCGCACCGATCTGCCCGAGGTCGCGCAGCGCGTCGAGAAAGTCTTCGCGGGCCGCGACTGCACGCCGGGCGAAACGCTGCGCGACGCACGCGAAGCCCCTTAGCCGCTGCCCGGCGGTTGGAGTACACTGCTTTTATCCTCAAGGAGGTTGGAAATGGCCCGAATTACGGTCGAGGACTGCACTCGGCACGTCCCGAACATGTTTCAACTCGTGCTCGTCGCCGCGAAGCGAGCGCGCCAGCTCGCGAACGGCGCTCATCCGATGGTCGAGTGGGAGAACGACAAGCCGACCGTCGTCGCGCTCCGCGAGATTGCCGAGGGCTACATCGATGAGCGGATTCTGGACGAGCGGGATCAGCCGGTCGACGATCTGCTCGAGCTCGACAAGGGGCCGGCAGCGATGATTCCGGATGACATTTTGTCGCCGCGTCCGCCGCTTGCGGGCGGGGAGTAATCCGCACCGCGAGGCAGGCGGGCAAATGAGGGCGTTGGATGATAGGAGGCGCGATTCGCGAGAGAAGGCTCCCGGTCGCCAGGCGCGCTGACGACCATGGCTTCGGCGAGCTGCTCGCCCGCCTCGCCGCCTATTTGCCCGAGAACGATCTGCACGGCGTCGTCGAAGCCCACGACTTCGCGGCGCAGGCCCACGAGGGTCAGAACCGCCGCAGCGGCGAGCCGTATATCTCCCATCCGATCGCCGTCGCGCAGATCCTCGCGTCGCTGAACCTCGACGCGGGCTCGATCAAGGCCGCGCTGCTGCACGACGTGCTCGAGGATACGCCGGCGACGCTCCCTGAGATCAAGGCGTGTTTCGGCGACGACGTGGCGCTTCTCGTCGACGGCGTCAGCAAGCTGGATCAGCTGCGCTTCGACAGCGCCGCGGAGGCGCAGGCCGAAAGCTTCCGCAAGATGCTGCTCGCGATGGTGCAGGATCTGCGCGTGATCCTCGTCAAGCTCGCCGATCGCACGCACAACATGCGCACGATCGGTGCGCTGCCCGCCGTGAAGCAGCGGCGCATCGCGCGCGAGACGCTCGAGATTTACGCGCCGATCGCGAACCGCCTCGGTATCTACAGCGTCAAGGTCGAGCTCGAGGATCTCGGCTTCAGGACGCTTTACCCGTTCCGCTATCGGGTGCTCGAGAGGTCGCTGCGCCGGGCGAAAGGCAATCAGCGGCAACCGCTTCGCCGCATCGAGGCCCGCTTCGTCGACGAGCTCGAAGCGAGCGGGATCAAGGCGCGGGTCACCGGCCGCGAGAAGCACCTGTACAGCATCTATAAGAAGATGCTGCGCAAGCACGCCCATCTCGCCGAGATCGTCGACGTGTTCGGCATCAGGATCATCGTGCCCGACGTCGACAGCTGCTATCGGGCGCTCGGGCTTGCGCATCAGCTCTACAAGCCGATGCCGGGGCGCTTCAAGGACTACATCGCGATCCCGCGCGTGAACGGCTACCAGTCCTTGCATACGACGTTGTTCGGGCCGAACGGCGTGCCGCTCGAGGTGCAGATCCGCACCGACGAGATGGACAAGGTCGCCGAGCGGGGCGTCGCCGCGCACTGGCAGTACAAGGCCGTCGACAAGCGCACGTACAGCACCGAGGAACGGGCCCGCGACTGGCTCGCCGGGCTGATGGAGATGCAGCACTCGGCGAACTCGGAGGAGTTCCTCGAGGCCGTCAAGGTCGACCTGTTCCCGGACAAGGTCTACGTATTCACGCCGAAGGGCGACATCATGCGGCTGCCGCGCGGCGCGACGGCCGTGGATTTCGCCTATGCCGTCCATACCGACGTCGGCAATCGCTGCGTCGCGGCGAAGATCGACCGGCGACTCGTGCCGCTGAAGACGCCGCTCGGCAACGGCCAGACCGTCGAGATCATCACCGCGCGCGCCGCGCGGCCGAACCCGAACTGGGTGAATTTCGTCGCGACGGCGAAGGCTCGGAATGCGATCCGCGCGTACCTGAAGAACCTGCGCCGCGACGAGGCCAGAGAGCTCGGCCGACGGCTGCTGAGCCAGGCGCTGCGGCCGTACTCGATCAGCCTGAGGCGGCTGCCGAAATCGCGGATCAACGCGCTGCTCGGGGAGCTCGGTCTCGAAGACATGGGCGCGCTGTACGAGCAGCTCGGGCTCGGAGAGCGGCTCGCGCCCGTCGTCGCCGGCATGCTCGCGCAGCACGACGGCGACGATACCGAGCTCGCCCGCAAGCGCAAGCCGCTCGAAATCGCCGGGACCGAAGGCCTGGTCGTGAACTACGCCCGCTGCTGCTATCCGATCCCCGGCGACGAGATCATCGGCTTCATGTCGAGTGGCCGCGGTATCGTGATCCACCGGACGACGTGCGGAAACCTCGCCGAGTACCGCAAGCAGCCGTCGAAGTGGATTCCGGTGAACTGGAAGAACGACGTCGAAGGCGAGTTCCTGTCGGAGATCCAAGTGCGCACGCTCGACCGCGTCGGGCTGCTCGCCGAGCTGGCCGGCAAGATCTCGGCGACGCATACGAATATCGATCACGTCAGGGTCGACACGGAAGGCGACGCGTCGGCGCTGCTGTTCAGGTTGAAGGTGAAAGACCGCAAGCAGCTCGCGCACGTGTTGCGCAGCATCCGCGCGACTCCGGGCGTCGTCCGGGTCATGCGCGGCACGGGTTGAAGGACGGAGCATGGCAGAAGAAAGAGAAATCATCCGCACGGAGCGGGCGCCTGCGGCGATCGGCACGTACAGCCAGGCCGTGAAGACCGGCCGCATGGTATTCCTGTCCGGTCAGATCCCGCTCGACCCGAAGACGATGCAGCTCGTCGGCGACGACGTGGGCGCACAGATTCGCCAGGCTTTCGAGAATCTTTCCGCCGTTGCGGAGGCGAGCGGCGGCTCGCTCGCGGACGCGGTCCGCGTGACGATCTATCTGACGGACCTCGCGCACTTCCCGCTCGTCAACGAGATCATGGCGCAGTACTTCGACGAGCCGTATCCGGCGCGCGCGGCGATCGGCGTCGCCCAGCTGCCGAAAGATGCGGCCGTCGAGATCGACGCGATCCTGATGCTGCCCGGATGACGGCAGTGCAGCGCCGGCGGTGAGCCCGGTCTACGCGATAGGGGCCGGTGATACGGGCCGGTGATGGACAGCAGGGTCACGCGAGGCGAGTCGCGGCGATCGACGGAGGACGTGCTCGCGCAGCCGGTCGCGACGCTGCGCGGCGTCGGCGCGACGCTCGCTGGGCAACTCGCGCGCCTCGGCGTCGAGCGCATCGGCGACGCGCTGCTGCTGCTGCCGCAGCGCTACGAGGACCGCACCGAGATTCGCCCGCTCGGCAGCCTGCGGCCCGGTGAGAAAGCGCTCGTCGAGGGCACGATCGAGCTGGCCGAGGTCGCCTTCCGCCGCAGGCGCTCGCTCCTTTGCAGGATCGCCGATCGCACCGGCTCGCTGACGCTGCGCTTCTTCCACTTCAATGCCGGGCAGCAGCAGCGGCTCGCGCGCGGCGCGATGCTGCGCTGTTTCGGCGAGGTGCGCAGCGGGCCGACCGGCCTCGAGATGGTCCACCCGGAGTGGCGCACGATCGGTCCGCAGGACGAGCCGGCCGAGCGGACGATGACGCCGATCTATCCGTCGACCGAGGGGCTGCGTCAGCAACGCCTCCGGCAAATCGTCGGCCAGGCGCTCGCGCTGCTCGAGCGTTACCCGCTGCCCGATCCGCTCGCCGAGTACTTGCCCGCGGACTGGCCCGCGCTCGGCGAAGCGCTCGTGTCGCTGCACCGGCCGCCGCCCGGCGCCGACTTCGATGCCCTCGTTGCCGGGCGTCATCCGTGGCAGCGGCGGATCGCGATCGAGGAGCTCGTCGCGCAGCGCCTCAGTTTGAAACGGTTGTCGCTCGGCACCGAGTCGGAGCGGGCGCCTCGGATCGAGGACGTCGACGGACGCCTGCCGCGGCTCGAGGCCGTGCTGCCGTTCGCGTTGACCCGGGCCCAGCGCGCGGCGCTCGCCGAGATCCTCGCCGACCTCGGCGGCACGCGTCCGATGCACCGGCTGCTGCAGGGCGACGTTGGCTCGGGGAAGACGGTCGTCGCCGCCGCCGCGGCGCTCGCGGCGACGTCGGCCGGGTTCCAGGCCGCGGTGATGGCGCCGACCGAGCTGCTCGCCGAGCAGCACTACGCGAGCTTCTCGGGCTGGCTCACGCCGCTCGGCGTCGAGTGCGCGCTGCTGACCGGGTCGCTGCCCGCGGGTGTCCGAGCCGAGACGCTCGCGCGAATCGAGTCGGGCGCCGTCCCCGTGGTCGTCGGCACGCATGCGCTGTTTCAGCAGTCGGTGAGCTTCGCGCGGCTCGCGCTCGTGATCGTCGACGAGCAGCATCGTTTCGGCGTGCGCCAGCGGCTCGAGCTGAAGAAGAAAGGCGCGTCCGGCGGCACCGTGCCGCATCAGCTGATCATGACCGCGACGCCGATTCCGCGAACCCTCGCGATGACCGCCTACGCGGACCTCGATTGCTCGATCATCGACGAGCTGCCGGCGGGCAGGCGTCCGGTGCGCACGGTCGTGCTGCCCGAAAGCCGCCGCGCGGAGCTCGTCGAGCGGATCGGCACGCATTGCCGTCAGGGGCGCCAGGCGTATTGGGTCTGCCCGCTGATCGACAAGTCCGAGGTCGTCGAGTCGAGCGCGGCGGTCAGGCTCGCGGACGAGCTTGCGGCCGCGTTGCCCGAGGTTCCGATCGGTCTCGTGCACGGCCGGATGAAGGCCGCGGAGAAGGAAGCCGTGATGCGGGCGTTCAAGGAGGGCGACGTCCGCCTGCTCGTCGCGACGACCGTGATCGAGGTCGGCGTCGACGTGCCCCGCGCAACGTTGATGGTCATCGAGAACTCCGAGCGGATGGGGCTCGCGCAGCTGCATCAGCTGCGCGGCCGGGTCGGGCGCGGCGAGCTCGAGTCGAGCTGCGTGCTGCTGTACAAGCCGCCTCTGTCCGACGTCGCTCGGCAGCGGCTCGACCTGATGCGGCGGACGAACGACGGCTTCGAGGTCGCGCAGAAGGATCTCGAGCTGCGGGGGCCGGGCGAGGTGCTCGGCACGCGGCAGACGGGCATCGTGCAGCTCAAGGTCGCCGATCTGCTGCGCGACGCGGATTTGCTGCCCGACGTGATCAGGATCTCGGATACGCTCCTCGAACGGCACCCCGAGCGCGTGGACGCGCTGATCCGGCGCTGGGTCCACGGCGCCCGCGAGTACGCGAAGGTCTGACGGCGCTGACGCCGCGCACGGAAATTCTCCGTCGATTTCGGCAAGATTGCCGACCTCGGCCTCCGACGCGAGCGGGCGAACCCATTGAATGACGGCACGATGAAGACGCGAACGAGCGCAGGATCGGCAGTGGCGACGGCCTGGCACCGGGCAGGCGTGGCCGTGCGCCGCGTCATGCGCACCGTCGAGCTGCTCGTCGAGCACTACGGCAAGTACGGACGGCTGATGCGCCTGCACCGGCCGATCGGCATCTGGCTGCTGCTGTGGCCGACCCTGTGGGCGCTGTGGCTCGCGAGCGAAGGCATGCCGGACCCGAAGGTGTTCGTCGTGTTCGTGATCGGCACGGTCGTGATGCGCTCGGCCGGATGCATCATCAACGATTTCGCGGACCGCAAGATCGACCCGCACGTTCGCCGCACCGCCGATCGTCCGCTCGCGACCGGCGACGTCGCGCCGGCCGAGGCGCTGATCCTGTTCTTCGGCCTGATGCTCGTCGCGCTCGGGCTCGTGCTGACGTTGAATCGCCTGACCTTGTGGCTCGCCGTCGCCGGGGCCGTCGTCGCGGTGATCTATCCGTTCACGAAGCGCTGGCTGTCCACGCCGCAGTTCGTTCTCGGCATCGCGTTCTCGTGGGGCGTGCCGATGGCGTACGCGGCGCAGCTCGGCACGGTCCCCAGGGTCGGCTGGCTGCTGTTCGTGACGACGATCATCTGGGTCGTGATCTACGACACCGAGTACGCGATGGCGGATCGCGACGACGACATCGCGATCGGCGTGAACTCGACGGCCGTGCTGTTCGGCGACCTGGATCGCACGGTGATCGCCGGCATGCAGCTGCTCTTTCTGATCGCGCTCGTGCTCGTCGGCCGCGGCGCCGAGCTCGGCATCTGGTATTTCGGAAGTCTCGCTCTGGCGTTGCTGCTCTTTCTCTATCAGCAGTTCCTGATGCGTGACCGCGAGCCGGAGGCCTGCGTCCGCGCGTTCTTGAACAATGCGTGGCTCGGCGGCTGCGTGTTCGCGGGCATCCTGCTCGACTACGTGTTCGACGGCGTGATGCCGGGCGGCGCCTGACGCGCCACGCGCTGCGCTGCCGCGGGCCGCGGGATTCGCAGCGTTCGGATCGAGGCTTGCGCGTTACGTAAACCCATCCCCGCCGGCGCGCGACGAGCGCACCGTTCGCGCGACGGCCCACGCGTCGACGCGCACGGCGCCGGCCCGCCGCAACGCCGCAGCGAGCGCATTCACGGTCGCGCCGGTCGTGATCACGTCGTCGACGATTGCGACGCGCCGGCCGCGAAGATCGGCCCGGACCTCGAATGCGTGCTCGACGTTCGCGCGCCGGTCGCGAGCGCGTAACCGCGACTGCGGCGCCCCCGGCTCCGTCCGCCGGGCGGCAGCCGGCGCGAGCTCGATCGCGAGGGCCGCGGACAACGTGCGGCCGAGCTCCGTCGCCTGGTTGTAGCCTCGCGCGACGAGGCGCGCACGATGCAGCGGCACCGGCACGAGCAGGTCGATTTCGGCGTGCGCTGCCGAATCCGACGTCGAATCGAGGATCGACGCCGCGACGAGCAGACCGAGCGCACGGCCGAGCGCACGCTCATGACCGAACTTCAGCGCCTGCAGGAAATCATCGATAGGCGGCGCATACTCGAACGGCGCGACGATCCGCTCGACGTGCCAGCCGGCACGTGCGCGCGGGCAACGACCGACCGGCTGCGGCAACCCGCAGATCCGGCACGCAATCTCGATGCGCGGCAGATCGGCGCGGCAGCCGTGACAGAATCCCGCGTCCGTCTCGCCTGCACACGACGGACAGCGCTCCGCGAGGCAAGCGCGCGCGAGCGCCGCTGCGAAACGTGACACCGTGCTCAAGTTGACACCCCCCTGACGCGTCCAGATACTGCCAGCCTCTCGCGACAGGGCGCACCGGAGCCATCTACGAATGTCCCCGATCGGGCCGGAAATTCACGTTCAAGACATTACGATCGGATCGGTGCCGCGATCCGATTGGCGGCTCGACGAGGTCGGTGCGCTGTTCGAGCTGCCGCTGCTCGATCTCGTGTTCGCCGCACAGTCCGTGCACCGCCGCCATTTCGATCCGAACGCGGTGCAGGTCTCGACCTTGCTGTCGATCAAGACCGGCGCATGTCCCGAGGACTGCGCGTACTGCCCGCAAAGCATTCGATTTCATACCGGCGTCGACGTGCACGATCTGATGCCGCTCGACGAGGTGCGCCGCGCGGCTGAGCGTGCGAAGGCCGCCGGAGCGACCCGCTTCTGCATGGGCGCTTCGTATCGCGGCCCGAAGGACCGGCAGCTCGAGCCGATTCTGACGATGATCCGCGAGGTGAAATCGATCGGCCTCGAGACGTGCGCGACGCTCGGCCTCCTGCGCGAGGGTCAGGCGGAGCGTCTCGCCGAGGCCGGGCTCGACTACTACAACCACAACCTCGACACGTCGGAGTCGTTCTATCCGCAGATCATCACGACGCGGACGTTCGAGGATCGGCTCGAGACGCTGCGCCGCGTCCGTGCGGCGGGGCTCAAGGTTTGCTGCGGCGGCATCCTCGGGCTCGGCGAGGACCGCTCGGATCGCATCGCGCTGCTGCATGCGCTCGCGACGCTCGACCCGCATCCCGAGAGTGTGCCGATCAACCGGCTCGTCAAGGTCCCGGGCACGCCGCTCGAGGACGCATCCGAGCTCGACAACTTCGAGTTCGTGCGCACGGTCGCCGTCGCCCGGATCCTGATGCCCGCGTCGCACCTGCGCTTGTCGGCCGGGCGCACGGACTTCAGCGACGAGATGCAGGCGCTGTGCTTCCTGGCCGGCGCGAACTCTGTGTTCTACGGCGACAAGCTGCTGACGACCGACAATCCGAGCGCCACCGACGACGAGGCGCTGTTCGAGCGGCTCGGCCTGCAGCGGGAGGCCGCGGCAGCGACATAGGCGAGGGCCCGAGCGCACGAACTTTTCGCGGCCGGTTCGGGCCGAAATCAGAAAGCCGGCCGCGGCCGGCTCGTATCCTCCGCGAGGAGCGATGAGCAGCGATCCTTTTCAGTTCCTGCCGGAGCCGCATGCGGCGAGGCGGGCATTCGACCGGGCCGCCGGCACGTTCGCGGCCGCGAGCGTCGTGCACGACGAGGCGCGCGAGCGCCTGCTCGAGCGCATCGACTTCATGAAGCTCGAGCCGCGGGTCGCCGTCGACGTCGGGGCCGGGCACGGCGCCGGCGCCGCCGGGCTGCGCGCCCGCTTCCCCGGCGTGCGAGTGCTCTCGATCGATACGAGCCGCGCGATGCTTTGCAGCGCCGAGCGGCGGCCCGGGCTCGATGCGATTGCGGCCGACGCGGAGCGTTTGCCGCTCAAAGATGGGACAGCGGACCTGATTTTCGCTAATATGCTGCTGCCGTGGAGCAGGCCCGATGGGGTATTCCGCGAAGCGGCGAGGACGATGACGAGCCGCGGACTCTTTCTGTTCGCGACGCTCGGCCCCGATACACTCGAGCAATTGCGCCGCGCGTGGGCGGCCGTCGACGATCGCGTGCACGTGCACGCGTTCTATGACATGCACGATCTCGGCGATCTCGCCGTCGCTTCGGGCTTGGCCGAGCCGGTCGTCGACGTGGACCGGATAGAATTGACGTACAGGGATGTCGACTCAGTGATCCGTGACCTGCGCTCCTGCGGTGCCGTGAACCTCGCCGCCGGCCGAAGACGATCGCTGACGGGCCGGACGCGTTGGGCGGGCTTCGTCGCAGCCCTCGAACGCGAGCGGCGCAACGGGCGCATCCCGCTGACGATAGAGCTGATTCTGGGCCATGCCTGGGCGCATGCTGAGCGCCGCTCGGCCTCGAGCCGCCGCCCGGGAGAAGCCGCGATCGCCGTGGCGGATATCGGCGTCCGGCGCAGGTCCTCGTGATGCGGTGCCTCGGCACCGAACACAGCGCCTTGCGGCGCGCGGCCGCCATAAGGGAAACCCGCAGGCCGGCCGGGATTGGGCGTCTGCTAGAATCGCTGCGCCCGCCTGCTACTCAACTTTGCTTTTGAAATCATGCAAATGAACCGGAAAGTTGGCGCCTTTGCGGCCGCGCTCTCGATGCTGGCGGCCTTCTACAGCTCCGCGGCGTGGAGCGACTGGCAGATGAACATGCCGCGGGGAGTCACGACGATCAGCAGCGAGGTCTACGGCCTGCACATGCTGATCCTGTGGGTCTGCGTGGTCATCGGCATCGGCGTCTTCGGCGCGATGGTCTACGCGATCGTCAAATACCGGAAGGACAACGGCGCGCAGGCGGCCAAGTTCTCGCACAACACGCTCGCAGAGGTCACGTGGACGACGATCCCCGCGATCATTCTCATCGTATTGGCCATTCCCGCGGCCGAGACGCTCGTGAAGATCGAGGACACCACCGGCTCCGAGCTGACGATCAAGGTCACCGGGTACCAGTGGCAATGGCATTACGACTATATCGACGACGGCGTGCAGTTCTTCAGCCGGCTCGACCGCGACAGCAACGCCGCCCGTCGGCGCGGGTCGGGCATCGATCCCTCCACCGTCGAGAACTACCTGCTCGAGGTCGATAACCCGGTCGTCGTGCCGGTCGATACGAAGGTGCGGCTCCTGCTGACGTCCGCGGACGTGCTGCACGCGTGGTGGATGCCGGAATTCGCGGTCAAGAAGGACGCAGTGCCGGGCTATATCAACGAGGCCTGGTTCCACGCCCTCGAGGAAGGCACGTACCGCGGTCAATGCGCGGAGCTGTGCGGGATGGACCATGCCTACATGCCGATCGTCGTCAGGGTCGTCAGTCGCGAAGAGTACGACGATTGGTTGGCCGAAAAATCCCGGCCCGCATTGACGCAGGCGGACTGAGCGCCGCCCGAACGCGCCCGAAGTTAAGGAGAGCTTTGCGATGAGCACGACTGCGATCGACGTCCACGCCGGCCATCATCATCCGAAAGGCGTGCTGCCGTGGATCATGCGCTGGGTCACGACGACCAACCACAAGGACATCGGCACGATGTATCTCGTCTTCGCGCTGTCGATGTTCTTCGTCGGCGGCTTGATGGCGATGGTGATTCGGGCGGAGTTGTTCCAGCCCGGCCTGCAATTCGTCGATCCGCACTTCTTCAACCAGATGACGACGGTGCACGCGCTGATCATGATCTTCGGCGCGGTCATGCCGGCGTTTGCGGGCTTCGCGAACTGGATGGTGCCGCTGATGATCGGCGCTCCGGACATGGCGCTGCCGCGGCTGAACAACTGGTCGTTCTGGCTGCTGCCGTTCGCGACCCTGCTGCTCCTGATGACGTTCCTCTTTCCGGGCGGCGCGCCGGCTTCCGGCTGGACGATGTATCCGCCGCTCGTGCTGCAGACCGGCAACGCGTTCCCGTTCATGATCTTCGCCGTGCACCTGCTCGGTCTGTCGTCGATCATGGCGGCGATCAACATCATCGTCACGATCATGAACATGCGGGCGCCGGGCATGTCGCTGATGAAGATGCCGATGTTCGCGTGGACGTGGCTGATCACGGCATACCTGATGATCCTCGCGATGCCGGTGCTCGCCGGCGCCGTGACGATGCTGCTGACCGACCAGTTCTTCGGCACGAGCTTCTTCACCGCGGGCGGCGGCGGCGACCCGGTGATGTATCAGCACATCTTCTGGTTCTTCGGGCATCCGGAGGTCTACATCATCATCCTGCCTGCGTTCGGCATCGTCTCGCAGGTCATTCCGACCTTCTCTCGCAAGCCGCTGTTCGGCTATGCGGCGATGGTCTACGCGACGGCCGCGATCGCGTTCCTGTCGCTGATCGTGTGGGCGCACCACATGTTCACGGTCGGCATGCCGCTCGGCGGCCAGCTGTTCTTCATGCTGACGACGATGATCATCGCGATCCCGACGGGCGTGAAGGTGTTCAACTGGACGGCGACGATGTGGCGCGGATCGATGACGTTCGAGACGCCGATGCTGTTCGCGGTCGCATTCCTGTTCCTGTTCACGATCGGCGGGTTCTCGGGGCTCATGGTCGCGATCGTCCCGGCCGACTTCCAGTATCACGACAGCTACTTCGTCGTCGCGCACTTCCACTACGTGCTCGTGCCCGGCGCGGTGTTCGGCGCGTTCGCCGGCGCGTACTACTGGCTGCCGAAGTGGACCGGTCACATGTACGACGAGCGGCTCGGCAAGTGGCACTTCTGGCTGACCGCGGTGTTCGTGAACGTTACGTTCTTCCCGCAGCACTTCCTCGGGCTCGCCGGCATGCCGCGGCGCATCCCGGACTACGCGGTGCAGTTCGCTGATTTCAACATGATCTCGAGCATAGGCGCGTTCGGCTTCGGTCTCGCCCAGCTGATCTTCGTGTGGGTGGTCATCAAGTGCATCCGCGGCGGCGAGAAGGCGACGGACCAGGTCTGGGAAGGCGCGGAAGGTCTCGAATGGACCGTGCCGTCGCCGGCTCCGCACCATACGTTCGATACGCCGCCGGTAATCAAATGAGCTATGCGATGGCGCCCGCGAACGGAAGCGACGAGCGCAGGGACGAGGGCAACGACCAGCGCCGTGCGCGGGCGCGGCGCAACGCGTTGCTGCTCGGGCTGCTGGCTGCGGGGTTCTACGTGGGCTTCATCCTCCTCGGGGCACTGAAGGGAATCTTCCCGGGCTGAATGCGATGAGTGGGAACAAGATACTGACCGTCAAGCTGATCGCGCTGTGCGCGGCGATGTTCGGTTTCGGCTTCGCGCTGGTGCCGCTCTACGACGTGTTCTGCCAGATCACCGGCATCGGCGGCCGGACTGCCGACGGGCCGCAGCAGGTGACCGAGAACGTCGACGTCAACCGCACCGTTCGCGTCGAGTTCGTCGGCGCGCTCGCGAGCGGCGCCCCGTGGGAGTTTCGCCCGAATGTGAGCCACATGGAGGTGCACCCCGGGCAGCTCTACGAGACGCAGTACTTCGCGAGAAATCTGACGGGCAGCACCTTGATCGGCCACGCCACGCCGAGCGTCTCGCCCGGAAGCGCGGCGAAGTATTTCAAGAAGGTGCAGTGCTTCTGCTTCACGAGTCAGGAGTTCGCACCGCACGAAGGCCGCGATATGCCCGTGCTGTTCATGGTCGATCCCGACCTGCCGGCACACATCGATACGGTTACGCTCGGTTACACGTTCTTTGCGCTGGATCAGCGCTCGTAGGACCAACTTCGGAGTTCAAAGGCAATCATGAGCGCCGCGACGCATCCTTCCGACCGCTACTACGTTCCGCACGGCACGCACTGGCCGATCATGGGCTCGATCGGGCTCTTCCTCGCTGTCGCCGGCTTCAGCATGTGGCTGAACCAGATGGCCTTCGGCAAATGGGTTTCGTGGCTCGGCGCCCTGATCGTCGCCGTCATGCTGTTCGGCTGGTTCGGCAACGTGATCGCGGAGAGCGTGAAGGGCTTCTACAACGATCAGGTCGATAAGTCGTTCCGCTGGGGCATGGCCTGGTTCATCTTCTCCGAGGTCGCGTTCTTCGCGGCGTTTTTCGGCGCGTTGTTCTATGCGCGCCAGCTCGCGGTGCCCTGGCTCGCGGGCCAAGGCAACAACTTCTTCACGAACGTGCTGCTGTGGGAAGGCTTCGAGAACGCGTGGCCAACCTCCGGCCCGACGGGCGATGAGTTCGAGATCATTCCGGCCTGGGGCGTACCCGCGCTGAACACGGCCATCCTGCTGACGAGCGGCGTCACGCTCACGATTGCGCATCACGCGCTGCGCGCGGGTCACCGCGGCACCGTGAAGATCTGGCTGGCTGCGACGTTCCTCCTCGGCTTCCTCTTCCTTGGCTTCCAGGCCGAGGAATACGTCCATGCATATCAGGATCTCGGGCTGCGTCTCGATTCCGCCGGCATCTACGGATCGACGTTCTTCATGCTGACGGGCTTCCACGGCCTGCACGTCCTGATCGGGTCGATCATGCTGTTCGTCGTGTGGCTGCGGGTGATGCGCGGCCATTTCACGCCGGAGCGGCACTTCGCATTCGAGGCCGTCGCGTGGTACTGGCACTTCGTCGACGTCGTCTGGCTCGGCCTGTTCATCTTCGTCTACTGGCTCTGACCCGGGCGCTGCCGGCGCTTCTCTGATCGGCTCGGCGGGGCGCTCCGCTTACGGAAGGGCGCCGCCGAGCGACGAACCCGCGGCCTGCGCTGCGGCTCGGGACCGCTCGACGCGGCCGCGACGGCTCGAGGATTTTCGCTGCGCGCACCCGTCGTGTACGGGACACGGAACGGCGGCGCCAATTCGTTTCACGCGGCGATCGGGCGCCGCCGGCGCGCCGCGTTCCCTCAGCCTCGGCGCCTATTGCGGCGCGACAGGGACCGGGATGCCGTGCGGCTCGATGAGCCCGGCGTACCATGCGACCATCAGCAGCAGGAACAGCAACACGGACAGCCCGATTCGCACCGTCAGCGCGTTGACCACGCCCCGCGAGCTTCCGCGTGATCGCAGCAGGAAGACGAGCGCGACGGCGAGGCTCGCGAGAACCGCGACGAACATTACGATCACGATCAACTCCAATGCACAGCTCCTCGTCGGCGACAGGGGTTCCGGCGTGCGCGGTCAAAGCGGGCCTCGCGGCCGCGAGGCAGCGGAAATCCCGGCGACGACGATCCTCCGGATGAGCGGCGCCGGCAACGGCGCCGAGTGATCGATGCGAGAACCCGAACGCAACCATTCTACTCTTCCGACCCAGCACGGCGGGCTGCCGCGCCCGTGGCTCGCGATCGCGTTGCTCGTCGCGCTGGCCGCCGTGTGCGCGAGCCTCGGGTTCTGGCAGCTCGGGCGGGCCGCGGAAAGTCGCGCGCTGCAGGAGCGCTTCGAGGCGGCGCTCGAGCGACCGCCGATCGCGCTGCGCACGGCAGACGATGCCGACGACGGCCTGCGCTTCCGTAAGGTCGAAGCGCGCGGCCGCTTCGTCCCGGACCGGCAGTTCCTGATCGACAATATCGTCCAAGGCGGTGCGGTGGGTTATTACGTGCTGACGCCGTTCGCGCCGGACGACGGCGGGCCGTGGCTGATCGTGAATCGCGGCTGGATCGGCGCGGGCCTCGACCGCAGCGTCCTGCCGGACGTACGGATAGACGACCGGGCCCGCCGGATCACCGGCGTGCTCGATCGGCTGCCCGCGCCTGGGCTCCGTCTCGGCGAGGAGCCGGCCGTGGACGACGACAGGGCCGTCCGTGTGATGAGCTTCCCGACGATGGCCGCTCTCGAGCAGGCGCTCGGACGCCGGCTCTACGCGTACCAGCTGCGGCTCGATCCGGACCAGGCGGACGGCTTCGTAACGGACTTCGCGGCGCCCGGGCTCGCGCCCGAGCGCCATTTGGGCTATGCGGCGCAGTGGTGGCTGTTTGGGGCGATCGCGGGCGGGGCCGCGATCGTGATCGGCGCCCAAATGCTCCGCCGGAGACGTTGAATGAACGGACGGATCAGGATCGAGGTGCTGCTGATCGCGCTCGCATGCTTTGCGCCGGTGGTCGCGGCCTATCTCCTCTACTACTACGGGGACCTCAACGAGTTGCCGCACACGCAGAACGACGAGCGGCAGCTCGTGAGCCCTGCGGTTCCGCTTCCCGCGCCGCCCGGCGCGGCCGCGGCGGAAGCCGGCTGGGGGCCGAAGTGGTCTCTGCTCTACGTGCGCAGATCCCCGTGCGGCGACCCGTGCCGCGCGCATCTCGTCCGCCTCGCGCAGGTGCACGCCGCGCTCGGCCGCGATCAGAATCGAGTGCGGCGCGTCTATCTCGGGCCCGATCCGGACGCGGTCAGGTCTCTGGACCCGACGCTCGCCGCCGACAGCGTGTCGGACTCGTCGACCGACGCGCTGCTCGAAGCGCTCGAGGCGGGCGGCAGCGCGGCCGACGGCGACGGACGCGTCTACGTCGTCGATCCGCACGGCAATCTCGTATTGGGGTATCCTCCGGACGCGGAGCAGCGGGGCCTGCTCGAAGACCTCGAACGCCTGCTCGACGTGTCGCGGATAGGCTGATGTCCACCCTATTTACCTGGCTCGCACGCTTCGGCGTCGCGCTTGCTCTACTTGTCGTCACGGTCGGCGCTTGGGTGCGGTTGACGGACGCCGGGCTCGGGTGTCCGGACTGGCCCGGCTGCTATGGTCAGATTTTCGTCACGCAGCAGCTCGCGGTCGATGCCGGCGTCGAGGAGCTGTACGGGCGCCCGCTCGAAGCCGAAAAGGCGTGGCGCGAGATGTTTCATCGCTATCTCGCGAGCACGTTGGGCCTCGTCTGCGTCGCGCTCGCAGTCCTCGCGTGGCGCAATCGCAGGGATCCGCAGCAGCCCCGGGTCGTGCCGTTCGTGCTCGTCGGGCTCGTGATCTTCCAGGGGCTTCTCGGCATGTGGACCGTCACGTTGCTGCTGAAGCCGATCATCGTCGTCGCGCATCTTTTCGGCGGGCTCGCGACTTTGTCGCTGCTGTTCGTGCTCGCGCGGCGGCCCGCGCCGCTGCCCGCGCCCGCGGGCCTCAAGGCGCTCGCGGTCGCGGCCGGCGCCGCGCTCGTGCTGCAGATCGGCCTCGGCGGCTGGACGAGCGCGAACTACGCGGCGCTCGCGTGCCCGGACTTCCCGACATGCCAGACGGAATGGTGGCCGCAGATTGCGGACTTCGACGAGGCATTCGTGCTGTGGCGCGGCATCGGTATCGATTACGAGGGCGGGGTCCTCGATCATCCCGCGCGGGTCGCCGTGCATTTCGTGCATCGGCTCGGCGCGGTCGTCGCGTCGATCCTGCTGATCGCGCTCGGCGCAACGCTGCTGCGCCGGCCCGACGCGCGCGTCGCCGGCGGCGCGATGCTCGCGATGCTGGCCGTGCAACTCACGCTCGGGGCGAGTATCGTACTTTTTGGTGTGCCCCTTGCCGTGGCCGTCGCCCACAACGGCGGGGCCGCATTGCTATTACTCACGCTGGTCAATGCTCACCAAAGAATATTCCAACACTGACGCGCCGCCGGCGGCCAGCTGGCGCGACTATTACGCGCTGACGAAGCCGGGCGTCGTCCAGCTGCTGGTCTTCACGGCGATCGTCGGCATGTTCCTCGCGACGCCGGGAATGGTGCCGTGGGACGTGCTCGTCTTCGGCAGCCTCGGAATCGCGCTCGCGGCCGCATCCGCCGCGGCGATCAATCACGTGCTCGATCAGCGGATCGATGCGGCGATGGCTCGCACGAGACTGCGCCCGCTGCCGTCCGGCCGAATCGGCGAGCGCGACGCGCTCGCATTCGCGCTCGCGCTCGGACTTGCGGGGCTCGCGGTGCTCGTGCTGTTCGTGAACGCGCTCACCGCGGCGCTGACGTTCCTGTCGCTGATCGGCTATGCCGTCGTCTATACCGCGTACCTGAAGCGGGCGACGCCCCAGAACATCGTGATCGGCGGCGCAGCAGGCGCCGCACCGCCGGTGCTCGGCTGGGCAGCGGTCACGAACGAGGTCAGTGGCTATGCGCTGCTGCTGTTCCTGATCATCTTCACGTGGACGCCCCCGCACTTCTGGGCGCTCGCGATCGCGCGGCGCAGGGACTACGAGCGCGCCGACATTCCGATGTTCCCCGTCGCCTACGGCGAGGCGATGACGAAATCGTTCGTGATCTACTACACGATCCTGCTGATCGTCGTCACCCTGCTGCCGTATCTCACGGGGATGAGCGGCGTGCTCTATCTGCTCGGCGCAATCGCGCTCGGCGCCGGTTTCCTCGGCTATACGCTCCGTTTGAAGCTTGCGCCGCGTCAGGATACGGCGATGAAGACGTTCGCGTACTCGATCACGTATCTGATGGCGCTCTTCAGCTTCTTGCTCGTCGATCACTACATTCCGCTGTTCTGGCCGGAATGATTCGAACGTCCCGTCATTGCCGCGGGCCGTCTCGGTCGCGATGGACATTACCGACATCCTCGATCCGCTGAACGAGGCGCAGCGGGAGGCGGTCACGGCCGGAGCGGAGCCGATGCTCGTCCTCGCCGGCGCCGGCAGCGGCAAGACCCGCGTGCTCGTGCACCGGATCGCGTGGCTCGTGCGCGTCGAAGGCTACGCGCCTCAGCACGTCCTCGCGGTCACGTTCACGAACAAGGCGGCGAACGAGATGCGCCAGCGGATCGAGGCGCTGCTCGGATATCCGACCCGCAACTTGTGGATCGGCACGTTCCATGGGCTCGCGCATCGCTTGCTGCGTATCCATTCGCGCGAGGCGGACCTGCCGGAAGCGTTCCAGATCATGGACTCGGACGATCAGCTTCGGCTGATTCGCCGCATGATCCGTACGCTCGGGCTCGACGAGCACGAATGGGCGCCGCGCGACGTGCAGTGGTTCATCAACGCCCAGAAGGACGAAGGGCTGCGTCCGGGCGACGTGCGCGACGAGGGCAACGCGGGCCGGCGCCGGATGATCGAGCTCTACTCGCGCTACGAGAGCCTGTGCCGCGACTCGGGGCTCGTCGATTTCGGCGAGCTGCTGCTACGCAGCCTCGAGCTCCTGCGCGACCATCGCGAGCTGCTCGAGCACTACCGCAGCCGCTTCAGGCAGCTCCTCGTCGACGAGTTTCAGGACACGAACGCGATTCAGTACCGCTGGCTGCGCCTGATTGCCGGCGACGTCGTGGTGCCGTTCGTCGTCGGCGACGACGACCAGTCCATCTATCGGTGGCGCGGCGCGCGGGTCGAGAACCTCCAGCACTTCCAGCGGGACTTCCCCGGCACGCGGATCGTCCGGCTCGAGCAGAACTACCGTTCGACGGCGACGATCCTGAACGCTGCGAACGCGGTGATCGCGCACAACTCGGGCCGCCTCGGCAAGAATCTGTGGACCGACGGCAGCACCGGCGAGCGCATCAAGCTGTACGCCGCGTTCAACGAGCGCGACGAGGCCGAGTTCGTCGTGAACCGGATCCAGGATGCGATCGCGTCCGGCGAGCGCCGGCGCGACATCGCCGTGCTGTATCGCTCGAACGTCCAGTCCCGCGTGTTCGAGGAGGCGCTGCTCGCGGCGGGCATCCCGTATCGCGTCTACGGCGGCATGCGGTTCTTCGAGCGCGCCGAAATCAAGGATGCGCTCGCGTACCTGCGCCTGCTCGCGAACCGCGACGACGATCCGTCGTTCGAGCGGGTCGTCAACACGCCGCCCCGCGGTATCGGCTCGCGGACTCTAGACACGGTGCGCGACGAGGCGCGCGCGTCGGGCACGAGCCTGTGGCGAGCGGCCGCCGCCGTGATCGCCGAGGACACGCTGCCGAAGCGCTCGAGCCGGGCGCTGTGGGACTTCCTGAAGCTGATCGAGCGGCTCGATACCGAGACGCGGGGGCGTCCGCTGCACGAGCAGGTTGCCGCCGTCGTCGAGCAAAGCGGCCTGATCGCCCATCACGGCAAGGAGCCGAGCGGCGGCGGCGAGGCGCGCGTCGAGAACCTCGAGGAGCTCGTGAATGCGGCGCGGGATGCGCTCGTCGGCGAGGACGAGCAGATGTCTCCGCTCGTCGAGTTCTTGTCGTACGCCGCGCTCGAGTCGGGCGACATGCAGGCCGGCCCGTACGAGGACAGTGTGCAGCTGATGACGATGCACTCGGCGAAAGGGCTCGAGTTCGAGTGGCTGTTTCTGTGCGGGATGGAGGACGGGCTGTTCCCTCATCAGCGCTCGCTGAACGATCCCGAAGGCCTCGAGGAGGAGCGGCGGCTCTGCTACGTCGGAATCACGCGGGCGAAGCGGCGGCTGTTCCTGACCTATGCCGAGCAGCGGCGGCTGCACGGCATGGAAAACTACTCGACGCCGTCGCGTTTCCTGCGCGAGATTCCTGCAGAGCTGCTCGAGGAGGTGCGGCCGACGATGGCCGTCTCCCTGCCGGTGTTCCAGCGCGGCGGCCGGGCTTATTCGGGCGAAGCCGCACCCGGCGGTATCCGGCTCGGGCAGCGGGTGCGCCACGGCAAGTTCGGCGAGGGCGTCGTGCTGAACTCCGAAGGCAGCGGGGCGCATGCACGCGTGCAGGTGAACTTCGAGCGCAGCGGCACTAAATGGCTCGTCGTCGCGTATGCGAACCTCGAGCTGATGTGATGGACGCGGAGTGAGCGCCGAGTCCGCAATCCGCGGCTGCCGGAGGCCGACATGCGGATTCTGATCCTCGGCGCAGGGCAGGTCGGCACGACCGTCGCATACAGCCTCGCGCGCGAGGAGGCGAACGACGTCACGATCGTCGACCGCAATCCCGAGGTGCTGCGCGAGCTGCAGGACCGGCTGGACGTGCGCACGGTCGTCGGCAACGCCGCGTATCCGGACGTCCTCGAGCGGGCCGGTGCGAAGGACGTCGACATGGTGATCGCGCTGACGGACAGCGACGAGATCAACATGATCGCGTGTCAGATCATGTACACCCTGTTTCGTACGCCGACGAAGATCGCGCGTATCCGAGCCGGCGAGTACATGCGCCACGCGGAGCTGTTCGGTCCCGACAGTCTCGCCGTCGATGTCCGGGTCAGCCCCGAGGCGCTCGTGACCGAGCATATCGAGCAGCTGATCCACTTTCCCGGCGCGCTGCAAGTGCTCGAGTTCGCCGAAGGCCGCGTACGGCTCGTCGCAACCCGGGCGCACCGCGGCGGCGCGCTCGTCGGCCGGCCGCTGAGGGATTTGCCTAAGCACGTCCCGAACGCCGAGAGTCGGGTCGTTGCAATCTACAGGAGCGGGCGCGGCATCATCCCGGAAGGCGATACGATCGTCGAGGAGAACGACGAAATCTTCTTCATTGCCGCCCGGAAGGATATTCGTAGCGTGCTCAGCGAGATGCGCAAGCTGGACGAGCCGGTGCGCCGCGTCGTGATCGCAGGCGGCGGCAACATCGGCCTGCGCCTCGCCCGCGCGCTCGAGCCGACGAACAACGTCAAAATCATCGAGAAGGGCTGGGAGCGTGCGCGACAGATCTCGGAGCTCCTGAACAAGGCGATCGTTCTGCACGGCGATGCCGCCGACGAGGAGCTGCTGCTCGAGGAGAACATCGACAGCGCAGACGTGTTCGTCGCGGTCACGAACGCGGAGGAGGCGAACATTCTTTCCGCGATGCTCGCGAAGCGGCTCGGCGCGCACAAGGTCATGGCGCTGATCAACAAGCCGGCGTATGCCGAGCTCGTCGAGTCGGGCACGATCGACATCGCGATCTCCCCGCAGCAGATCACGCTCGGCACCGTGCTCGCGCACGTGCGGCGCGGCGATGTCGTGAAGGTGCACTCGCTGCGGCGCGGGGCCGCCGAGGCGATCGAGGCGGTCGCGCACGGAACGTCCCGCGAGTCGAAGGTCGTCGGCCGCGCGATCGGCGATATCCGCTTGCCGCGCGGCGCGACGATAAGCGCGATCGTCCGCGGCGAAAAAGTACTGATGGCGCATCGCGACACCGTGATCGAGGCGGACGACCACGTCATCCTGTTCATGGCGGACCGGCGGCAGATCGACGAGGTCGAGCGCCTGTTCGAGGTCGGGGCGGCATGACCGCGGAAACGCTCGGAGGCCGCCGATGGGCATGACTGAAAATCTCGAGGCGCTGATCGCAAGCGGCAGGGACGGTGCAACGGTGCGCTTCGCGCTCGCATCCCGATACGCGGCCGAGGGTCGGCTCGACCGTGCGCTCGAGCATGTTCAGGTTGCCGTGACTCAGGACCCCGATTATTCTGCCGCCTGGAAGTTGCTCGGCCAGGTGCTCGGCGACTCGGGGCGCGAGCGGGAGGCCGCCGAAGCCTACCGCCGCGGGATCGAGGTCGCGGAGCGTCGCGGGGATCAGCAGGCGGCGAAGGAGATGCGCGTGTTCCTGAAGAGGCTCGAGCGTGCGTCGGCCGCCGGCCCAGATCGGGATAACAAGAACTAGGGGATTCGTGTCTCGCTTCGTCCTTCTCACGCGCCGCTCTCCGAGCGGATACCGCGCGTCCGCGCGCTGCTCGGCGCGTTTCGATCCCGTCCGGCTTCGGTTCTCCTGGTTCCGTTGAACGACGATGCCGCCGACAAGCTCCGCTGGCTGAGCGGCGTGCTCCAGCGGATCAGCGAGGTGACCGGCAGGGCGATCGCCTGGCTGACCTTGCCGATGGTCATCGGCACGTTCGTCGTCGTCGTGCTGCGATATGCGTTCGATGTCGGCTACATCTGGATGCAGGAAGGCGTCGTCTGGCTGCATGCCGCCGCGTTCATGTTGGCCGCGGCCTACACGTTGAAGCACGACGAGCACGTTCGAGTCGACATCTTCTACCGACGCATGCAGCCGAAGAGCCGCGCGCTCGTTGACGTCGCAGGCATCTTGCTGTTTCTGCTGCCGATGTCGATCTTCATCGTGTCTGCGAGCTGGGACTACGTCGCCGTGTCCTGGCAGATCCGCGAAGGCTCGCGGGAGGCGGGCGGCTTGCCGTATCCGTTCGTGCCCCTGCTGAAAAGCACGATACCGCTTTCGGCGATCCTCCTCGTGATCGAAGGCGTCGCGGAGCTGATGCGGCGGATCCTCGTGCTGCTCGGCAAGGCCGAAGCGCCCCCGCCGGGCGGCGAGCCTGCGGAGATCTGAACGTGGAGTGGGTCGCGATCGTCATGTTCTTCGCCGTGGTCGCCGTGCTGATGGCCGGCTACCCGGTCGCGTTCTCGCTCGGCGGAGTCGCGCTCGTCTTCGCGTGGCTCGGCATTGCCGGAGGAAGCTTCGATTCGGCCTTTCTCGCGACGGCGCCGAACCGGCTGTTCGGCATCATGAGCAACGAGACGTTGCTCGCAGTGCCGCTCTTCGTATTCATGGGCGTGATGCTCGAGCGCGCGCGCCTCGCCGAGAATCTGCTCGACAATCTCGGCGCGCTGTTCGGCAAGGTGCGCGGCGGCCTCGGCATCTCCGTGATGCTCGTCGGCATGCTGCTCGCGGCGAGCACCGGGATCGTCGGCGCGACCGTCGTCACGATGGGCCTTCTGTCGCTGCCGACGATGCTGCGCCGCGGGTACGACCCGAAAATCGCGACCGGAACGATCTGCGCGGCCGGCACGTTGGGACAGGTCATTCCGCCGTCGATCGTCCTCGTGCTGCTCGGCGACGTGATGTCGTCGGCGTACAGCCAGGCACAGCTGAGCCAGGGCGTGTTCGCGCCGGACACCGTGTCGGTCGGCGATCTGTTCGTCGGCGCGCTGTTGCCGGGCCTGCTGCTCGTCCTGCTCTATATCATCTATATCGTGATCGTCGCGATCGTCCGTCCCGCGGCGATGCCGGCGCATTTCGACGAAGGTCCGCGGCCGAGCGTTGTCTCGCTCGTGCTTGCGCTGCTGCCGCCGCTGTTCCTGATCATCGCCGTGCTCGGCTCGATCATCGGCGGCTTCGCGACGCCGACCGAGGCCGCCGGAGTCGGCGCGGTCGGCGCGGCGCTGCTCGCGATGCTGAACCGAGCGCTGACGTACGACCGGCTAAAGGAGGTCATGCGCGCCACCGTGCGAATCAGCAGCATGGTGTTCTTGATTCTGGTCGGCGCGTCGCTGTTCTCGCTCGTATTCCGCGGCTATGGCGGAGACGATCTCGTCCGCGAGTTCCTGATGAACCTGCCGGGCGGGGCGTTCGGTGCGCTGCTGATCGTGATGCTGCTGATGTTCCTGCTCGGCTTCGTGCTCGACTTCATCGAGATCACGTTCGTCGTCGTGCCGATCGTCGGTCCGATTCTGCTCGCGATGGGCATCGACCCGATCTGGCTCGGCGTGCTGATGGCCGTGAACCTGCAGACGTCGTTCCTGACGCCGCCGTTCGGTTTCGCGCTGTTCTATCTGCGCGGCGTCGCACCCGAGTCGCTGGCGACCGGAGACATTTATCGCGGGGCCATCCCGTTCGTTGCGCTGCAGCTCATCGGTCTTGCGATCCTCGCGGCGTTCCCCGCGCTCGCGACGTGGCTTCCGGAGGTCGTCTACGGCAACTGAGCCGCGCCGCCGGAGGCTCGACGGCAGCGGCCCGGCTCATGCGCGTCCTCTTCTATCTGTGGGCCTGATCGTCGTGCCCGCGCTCGAGCGGACGGGCGCCGCGAATCCAGACGAGCGCGCCGAACACGAATAGCGTGATTGCGACGATCGCGAAAGGCAACGGCGGAAGCCATACCGGCACTTGTGCTTCTCCTTGGAGGTAAGGCGCGATCAGCCGCGAGAACAGCCATGCGAGCAGCAGCCCGACCAGCACGCCGAAGGCCATCTTCGGATTTTTCTGCCAGACGCGTGCCCAGACGATCAGCATCACGACGACACCGAGCAACCAGAGGATCATCGTCGATCTCCCGCGTATCAGGCTTCGTCAATGCTCCGGCGCCGAGATCGGCGGCGGCTCCGAGAAGAAATCGAGACGGGTCAGCAGCGTGTAGTCGCCTTCGACCGCCATCAGGCCGATCAGCACGAGCAGCACGAGCGGCGGCCCGAGGATCGCATACATCAGCGCGAGCCGCTCCCAGGCCATGTGCATGAAGATCGCGACGATGAAGCCGGCCTTCAGGAACATGAAGAGCAGGATCAGGCCCCAGCGGAACAGCCCGTCGTCGATGAAATCCGTCGCGTAGGACAGCGCGCTGAACACGAACAGCAAACCCCAGATCCAGAAGTAGATCTTGATCGGATGTTGTTGGCCGTGGGATTCGTGAGCCTCATGCCGGACCTGTTGCGGTCCGGCGGCTTCATGGATCTCTTCTACGGTCGCCATCGAGAGCTCCGTCTACCAAAGATAGAAGAACGCGAAGATGAACACCCAGACGAGATCGACGAAGTGCCAGTAGAGGCCAGCGATCTCGACGATCTCGTAATTGCCGCCGGCGCGCTCGTAATCGCCGCGCCATACCTTGATCGCGACGATCACGAGATACGCCACGCCGAACGAGACGTGCATCCCGTGAAACCCGGTGATCATGAAGAACGATGCGCCGAACTGCTCCGCGCCGAACGGGTTCTCCCACGGCCGGACGCCCTCGAGGATCAGCTTCGTCCACTCGAATGCCTGCATGCCGACGAATACCGCGCCGAACGCGGCGGTGATCAGCATCAGCGACGTCGTTCTCGCCCGATCGCCGCGGTAGCCGAAGTTGACCGCCATCGCCATCGTGCCGCTGCTCGTGATCAGCACGAACGTCATGATGGCGATCAGCAGCAGCGGAACGTCCGTGCCGAATGCCTGCAGTGCGAAGACCTCGCTCGGGTTCGGCCATGGCACGGCCGTCGAGATCCGCACGTTCATGTACGACACGAGGAAGCACGAGAAGATGAACGTGTCGCTGACGAGGAAGATCCACATCATCGCCTTGCCCCACGGGACGTGGAAGGTCTGCTTATCTGCAGACCAGTCCGTGACGATGCTGCGCCAGCCTTCCGGCGACTGTTCGTGAGCGATCGCGCTCATCCCGTCTTGCGGCATAGGTCTTTTCCTCGCTACGCAGCCGGCCGCCCGCGGGCCGGCGCCGCGCTCATGTCGACAACAGCAACCAGAAGAGTCCGATCCAGACCAACAGCAGGAAATGCCAGTACGTCGTGCAGAGGGAAACGCTCATCCTCAGCCTCTCCAGCGCGACGACGTTCGCCGTATCGACACGCCACAGACGCGTGGTCGCGCGCGCCAGCACGACGAGCCCGCCGACGAGGTGCAGGCCGTGCACCGCCGGCAGCAGGATGAAGAACGAATAGGCCGGTGTCGCCACGGTGTACAGCCCGGTCGCGGACAGCGAGACCCACGCGGAGACCTGGCCCACGAGGAACAGGATCGACAGCACCCCGGCGATCGCGAACGCGATCCGCGCCGGCGCGACGCGGTCGTGCGCCATCCGCCCGCGTGCGTATTGCATCGCGACGCTCGCGAGAACCAGCACGGCGGTGTTCAGCCACAGGACGCTCGGATCGTCGACGGGCACCCACTCGTGCATGCCGCCGCCGTGCCCGTGATCCTTGCGCATGATGTAGGCGCCGACGAAGACCAGGAACAGGCTCGACACCATCGCGAGGAACACGAAGAGTCCGGTCCGCGGCGCCGTCATCGTGTCCTGACTGCCGGGGATTACGCCCTGCTCGGTCCACGGCTTCGTCTTCAGCCGCTGCACGAGGAGCCACCAGATCGTGATCCCCGTCAGCATCGCGATCACCAGGGCGATCATCATGGCTCGGCCCTCCTCGAGCGCGGTGCTTTCACGCTGCACCCGCTCCGTCGCGCGGCGGCTCGTTCTGCGGAATGAAGTCGCGGCTCGCGCCGGGCACGCTGTAGTCGTACGCCCAGCGATAGACGACCGGCAGCTTCGGTCCCCAATTTCCGTGCTTCGGCGGCGTTTCCGGTGTCTGCCACTCGAGCGTCGTCGCGCGCCACGGGTTTGGATCGGCAGTCTTGCCGTTGCGCAGGCTGTAGAAGACGTTGATGAGGAAAATCACCTGCGCGAGCGCGACGATGATCGCGGCGATCGTGATGCTCTGGTTCGCGAGGACGCCCGACTCGGGCAGGATCTCGGTGTCGCCGTACGCGTAGTAGCGCCGCGGCATGCCGAGAATGCCGAGATAGTGCATCGGAAGATAAATCGCGTACGTGCCGAGGAAGGTCATCCAGAAATGGATCCTGCCGAGCACCTCGTTCGGCATCTTGCCGGTCATCTTCGGGAACCAGTGGTAGATCGCGCCGAAGAGCACCATCACCGGCGATACGCCCATCACCATGTGAAAGTGACCGATCACGAAGTAGGTGTCCGACAGCGGCAGATCGACGGTCACGTTGCCGAGGAAGAGCCCGGTCAGGCCGCCGTGCACGAACGTGAAGATGAAGCCCGTGGCCCACATCATCGGCAGCGTGAAATGGATGTTGCCGCGCCATAGGGTCAGGATCCAGTTGTAGACCTTGATTGCCGTAGGCACGGCGATGATCAGGGTCGTCGTCGCGAAGAAGAAGCCGAAATACGGGTTCATGCCGCTTACGTACATGTGGTGCGCCCACACGACGAACGACAGCGCCCCGATCGCGACGATCGCCCAGACCATCATCCGGTAGCCGAAGATGTTCTTCCGCGCGTGCGTCGACAATAGATCCGACACGATGCCGAATGCCGGCAACGCGACGATGTACACCTCAGGGTGCCCGAAGAACCAGAAGAGGTGCTGGAACAGGATCGGGCTGCCGCCGTCGGTGCCGGCCTCGCTGCCCATCGATAGCACCGCCGGCATGAAGAAGCTCGTGCCGATCAGCCGGTCGAGCAGCAGCATGATCGCCGCGACGAGGAGAGCCGGGAACGCGAACAGGCCGAGAATCGTCGCGACGAAAATGCCCCAGACGGAGAGCGGCATGCGCATCAACGTCATGCCGCGGCAGCGGGCTTGCAGCACCGTCGTCACGTAGTTCAGGCCGCCCATCGTGAACGCGACGATGAAGATCGCAAGCGAGACGAGCATCAGGACGATGCCCCAGTCGACGCCGGGTGTGCCTTCCGCGATCGCCTGCGGCGGGTAGAGGGTCCAGCCCGCGCCGGTCGGCCCGCCAGGCGCGAAGAAACTCGCGATCAGCACGATGACGGACAGCAGGTATACCCAGAAGCTCAGCATGTTCATGTACGGGAAGACCATGTCCCGCGCCCCGCACATGAGAGGGATCAGATAGTTGCCGAAGCCGCCGAGGAACAACGCCGTCAGCAGATAGATGACCATGATCATCCCGTGCATGGTCACGAACTGGTAGTAGTTGTACGGCGTGATGAACGAGAAGGTGTCCGGGAACCCGATCTGCAGACGCATCAGCAAGGACAGCCCGAGCGCGATGAGGCCGACGAAGATCGCGACGCTGCCGTACTGGATCGCGATTACCTTGTGATCCTGGCTCCAGATGTACTTCGTTACGAAGGTGTCCGGATCATGCAGGTGGTGATCCCGGTCGGCGATTGCGACGTATGCCATGAAATGCCCCCTCCGGGCCGCGCGCTCGTCCTCGGCGGTCGGCCGCTCGTTATCTCAAGTCGATGCGAATACCCTCACCATTCCGTCGGCGTCAAAGCGAATTGATGTAGGCGACGAGATCCTGAATGGCCGCTTCGTCGCGAAGGCTCGCCGCCATCATCGCCATCTGCATTCCGTAGAGATCGTCGGCGTGCGCGCCGCGCACGCCTTGCCTGAAGTTCTCGAGCTGCCGCACGAGGTACCAGTCGCTCATGCCGGCGAGCCGCGGCGCGTTCGTGCCCCAGTTGCCCTGACCGTCGCGGCCGTGGCAGCCCGCGCACGTCGTGTAGAGCGCGCGGCCGCGCACCGGGTCCCCGAACACGGTCTGCTCCGCATCGGTGTCCGGGAGCGTCTCGATGTATGCGGCGACGTCGGCGAGGAGCTCGTCGCTCGCGAGCGTGTTCGCCATCGGCGCCATCTGCATGCCGAAGACGTCGCGCGGATCGCTGCCGCGGATGCTCTGCTGGTAGAGCCTGATCTGCCGCTTCAGGTACCACGCCTCCTGTCCCGCGATCTTCGGCGCGTTCAACGTCGGATTGCCTTCGCCCTCGGCGCCGTGGCACGCGCTGCAAACCGCGTACGTGGCCGCGCCCGCCTCGGGATTGCCGCGCGGCGCCGCGGCGGTCTCGGCGTAGGTCGGAAGGGCCGCGTACCAGGTGTCGAAGTCCGCCTGCTCGTCGACGATCACCTTGCCGCGCATCGCGAAGTGCGCAAAGCCGCACAGCTCCTCGCAGAGCAGCTCGTAGCTGCCGACCATCGTCGGCGTGAACCACTGATACGTGACCATGCCGGGCACGAGGTCCATCTTCGTGCGGAACTGCGGCACCGTGAAGTTGTGCAGCACGTCCGTCGAGCGAAGAAGCAGATGAACCGGCTGGCCGGCGGGCAGGTGCAGGATCGGCGTCGACACGAGCCGATCGTCCTGGCCGGCGGGGTCGTCGGGATCCATCCCGAATGGATTGTCGACGCTCATGTGGCGGACTTCGGTCCGGCCGAGCACGCCGTCATCGCCGGGGAAGCGGAAGCTCCAGTGCCACTGCTTGCCGACGGCCTCGACGACCATCGCGTCGTCCGGGACCGTGACGAACTCGCCCCAGACGAACAGCCCAGGCGTCAGCATTGCGGCGACGCCGAGCGCCGTGAACGCCGTGAGCCCGCCCTCTAGCTTCTTGCTCTCCGGCTCGTAGTGCGCGCGGTGGTTCTTGCGATGCCTGAATTTGACGAGGCAGTACGCGGTGAACAGATTCACCGCGATGAAGACGATGCCGCAGATGAGGAAGGTCACGTCGACCGTGAAGTCGACGGACCTCCAATTGGATGCGAGAGGGGTGAAGTACCAGGGGCTCGCAAAGTGAAAGATGACGGACCCGACGACCAGGAGGACGATTACGACGGCTAAAGCCATACCCCATGCACCCCTGCGTTCTTGTAGCGGCCGGCGAAAGGCCGCTCAGATTGCACGAAAGGCGTGTCGGTCCGCTGTCCCTACTCTGCTACTCCACCTCGGAACTTCCTGTCCAGCTTGATCCTGTGAACTTCCTGTCGTTGCGGACGACTATCGGTTCGATCCGCCCTACTCGATGATGAACTTGCCGTTCATCAGCACGAAATGGCCCGGGAACGAGCAGAAATACGTGTAATCCCCGCCCGGCTCGAGCCCGGAAAGATCGAACGTCACCGACACTTCCTCACCACCGCCGATCACTTCGGTCGCGGCGATCACGCGCTCGTCGTTGGCCGGAACGTAGTTCGGCGGCCCTGCCGCCTGACCTGCCTGTGCGACGGGCATGTAGTCTTCGGTCTTCGTCAGGACCCAGTTGTGGCCCATGACGTTGGCGGCCAGCTGACCCGTGTGGACGAGCGTGATCGTGACTTCCTCACAGCTCGAGCTGACGCGCATCTCTTTCGTGCTGAACTGAATCTGATCGTTGCCCTCGATGGTCAACGAGCACTCCTGTGCAAAGCCCGGCGCAGCGGCGACGAGGCCGATCAAACCAACCACGACCGTAAGACGTTTCATCGAGTTCCCTCTGCTTTCGGTTGACCGATACTGCTCGAAGTAGAGCACGCTCAATGTTAACAGACCCTTAACGGCAGGTCTCGGAGCGCAGCCAAGCCTCCCCGAGGGCGCGATGATCGGAAGGCTGGGTAAACGATGATTGCGGCTACCGGCGGCGCCTGTCAACGCCGGGGAGTCTCGTACGGAAGCGGGCGGCGCGGTGACCGCGGAAGCCGTCAACCCTCGCGCGTGTTCAGGTAGGCTAGCTCGGACGCCCGTTGCCAGCTCTCCGATTGCTCGAGAAACGCGCGGTACGATTCCCAGACCTTTGCCGAGACGGGGTCTCGCGCGGCGAGACCGTCGACGACTTGGAACGTCAGCCTCTTGAGCTCGGCGAGCACCGGCGCCGGGAACTCGAGAATCTCGACGGACTCGTCGGCCTCGAGCTGCTTCAACGACTGGGCGTTGCGCGCCATGAACTCGGCGGTCATGTCGAGATTCACGGCCTGGCATGCGACCTGGACGATCGCCTTGAGATCGTCCGGCAGGCTCTCGAACGCGCGCCGGTTCACGATGCACTCGAGGGTCGGGCCCGGCTCCTGCCAGCCCGGATAGTAGTAGTATCGAGCCGCCCGATGGAGTCCAGCGGCTACGTCGTTATACGGCCCGACCCATTCGGCCGCGTCGATCGTTCCGGTCTGCAGCGCCGTGAAAATGTCCGCGCCCGGGAGATTGACCGGCGTGCCGCCCGCGAGCTTCAGCACCTCACCGCCGATGCCCGGAATCCGCATCTTGAGGCCGCGCAGGTCCGCGACGCTGTCCACACGCTTGTTGAACCAGCCGCCGGTCTGCACGCCGGTGTTGCCGGCCGGGAATGGCACGAGATTGAACGGCGCATACACCTCTCGCCACAGGTCGAGGCCGCCGCCGTAGTAGAGCCAGCCGTTCATCTCGTGAGCGTTCAGGCCGAACGGGATCGACGCGAAGAATTGCGCCGCCTCGACTTGCCCGCGCCAATAATACGAGGCGCCATGGCCCATCTCCGCGGTGCCGCGCGAGACTGCGTCGAAGACCTCGAATGCCGGGATCAGCTCCCCGGCAGCGTAGATGCGAATCCGGAGCCGTCCGCCGCTCATCTCCTCGATGTTGCGGACCAGAGTGTTGACGGCGGTGCCGAGGCCTGGGAAGTTCGGCGCCCACGTCGTCACGATCCGCCAGTTGAAGCGCTCGTCGCTGCGGGCTGCACCGTCGCTCGACGTATTGGAGCTCGGGGAGCATGCGGTCACGGCGGCGGCGCCGCCGATCCCGGCGAGGAAATCGCGACGTTTCATTATTGTGGTCTCTCCGCGGGAGTCAGAAGTCGCGTACTAATAGCAGAACTCTGCCTGCCCGCACAGAGGCGCTAAAAATTTCCACTATGATGTTCTCAACGAGCGATTTGCGGGATTTCAGTACCACATTGGCGCGATTTCCGGCGGAGTGGGAATTGTATTTAAGATTTCGGCCCATTCTTACCTTCGGTGGGCCATCAATCGCATGAGAGGAGCTAATGATCGGCCTACTTCAGCGGGTCAGCCATGCAAGTGTCGCTATTGAAGGCGTGACCGTCGCGCGGATCGGCCCCGGACTGCTCGTGCTCGTCGGCGTCGAGCGGGGAGACAGCACGGTCGAGGCGAAACGACTTGCCGAAAGGCTGGTCGAATACCGTGTCTTCCCCGACGACTCGGGGCGGATGAACCGCAGCGTCAGGGATGTCGCGGGGGAAGTGCTGCTCGTGCCTCAGTTCACGCTCGCCGCCGATACGCGCAAAGGAACGCGCGCAGGGTTCTCGAAGGCGGCGGATCCGACCGAAGGCGTAGTGCTGTTCGAGCGCCTCGTTGAAGAGGTGAAAGCGTTCGGCGTGCCGACCGCAACGGGACGCTTCGGAGCGGCGATGGACGTGGCGTTGACGAACGTCGGCCCGGTGACGTTCTGGTTGCAAGTGGCGCCGCGAGCGTAACGGATTCGACACGACGCTTTGGCGTATCATTAGACACTTTGCTGGCCCTCCAGGAGGGTATGACATGGGACTCGGCGGTATCAGTATCTGGCAGCTTCTGATCATTCTGTTAATCGTCGTGCTCGTCTTTGGAACGAAGCGGCTGAAGACGCTCGGCGGCGATCTGGGCGGCGCTCTGAAGAGCTTCCGCAAGGCGATGGAGCAGGACGAAGACAAAGACCGCATCGGCGACGATCCGAAGCGTCTCGAGGCCAGCGAGCCGAAGCAGGCCACGGAGCCCGACGCGGACTTCGTCGAACGGAAGGACAAGGCCTCGCACGGCTGAGCGCGACTCGAGGCGGGTAAGGACCCTGGGGGCTTAGATGTTCGGCTCGAGCGCCGGTGAGCTCATCCTGATTTTCGTGATCGGGCTGCTGATTCTCGGCCCCGAGCGGCTGCCGCGCGTCGCGGCGCAGATCGGGCGATGGGTCGGGAAGGCTAGGCGCACGGCCAACCAGCTCCGCTATCAGCTCGAACGCGAGATTGCGCTCGAGGAGATCTACAAGAACCAGCAGAAAAAGAAGCCGCACGCTTCGTCCGGCACGCCCACGCAGCGCGCGCCCGATGCCCGGAACGAGACTCCGTCGGAGACCGCAACCGGCGAGACGAGTGCCCCGTCCGGCGCGTCGTCGCCGGGTAGCTTGGAAAACGCGCCGGAGACCGCCGACGCGTCACCGGCCAGTAACCCGACTTCCTCCATGTCGGCGGTGCGGCCCGATGCGGCGCCATCGCTGGCCGCCGCGACAGAGAATCCCCCGCCGTCGGCGCGCCCGGAATCGGCCCCCGGCGGCGACCCCGCAATCGAGAGCCCCCCTGCCGCGGCAGACGACGGCGCAGCGGCAGAGGCCGAAGCCGGCCGAATTCGCGAATCGAGCGGCGCAAGATGAGCAGCGTGGCGAACGACCAGGAACAAGAGCAGCTCGCCGAAGGCACCCTGATCTCGCACCTGATCGAGCTGCGCTCCCGAATTCTGAAGGCGATGGTCGCCGTGCTCGTCGTGTTCCTGTGTCTCGTGCCTTTCACGCAGGAAATCTTCACGATCGTGTCCGGGCCGCTGCGCGATGCGCTGCCGGAAGGGCAAACGATGATCGCGACGCGTGTCGCGAGCCCGTTCCTGACGCCTTTCATGACGACATTGTTCGTCGCGCTATTCCTCGCGATGCCGGTCGTGCTGTACCAGATCTGGGAGTTCGTCGCTCCGGGGCTCTATCGGCGCGAGAAGCGGTTTGCGCTCCCGTTGCTCGTCTCGAGCGTCGTCCTCTTCTACGCAGGCATCGCGTTCGCGTACTTCGTCGTATTTCCGCTGATGTTCGGCTTCTTCGCGATGTCGACCCCGGAGGGGGTCGCGATGAATACCGACATCGGGGAGTACCTGAGCTTCGTGCTTACGCTCTTTCTCGCATTCGGCATTTCGTTCGAGGTGCCGATCGCGACGGTGATGCTGATATGGAGCGGCCTCGTCAGCGTGGAAAAGCTGAAGGTGGCCCGGCCGTACGTCTTCCTCGGCGCGTTCGTCATCGGCATGGTGCTCACGCCGCCCGATGTGATCTCGCAGACGCTGCTCGCCCTGCCGATGTACCTGCTCTACGAAGGCGGGTTGATCATGGCGAAGTTTCTGCTCCCCGAGAAGATGGCTCCGATCGCCGCGGAGGAGGAAGAGGCCTGAACGGCGTAGTGGGGGCGGAGCCTCCGGCTTCCGGCAGCACGGGTCTTAACTCGCGCACGTCGCCGAACGCAGCGCACCTCTGCGGCTCGCGCATGAGCGCAGCGCTCGAACGATAGCAGGCGGAGTCGGTACCAATGAGCGCCATCCCGCGCCCGCTGCCTCAGCTTACGCCGAAGGCGATCGTGCTCGGCGTCTTGCTGTCGGTGATCCTCGCAGGCGCGAACGCGTACCTCGGCCTGTTCGCAGGCCTTACGGTTTCAGCGTCGATACCGGCGGCCGTGATCTCGATGGCGATCCTCAGGTTTTTCCGGGACTCGAACATCCTGGAGAACAACATCGTGCAGACGTCCGCCTCGGCAGGCGAATCGCTCGCCGCGGGCGTGATTTTCACCCTGCCGGCGCTCGTGCTGCTCGACTACTGGAACGCGTTCGACTACGTCTGGGTCAGCGTCATCGCCGGGATCGGCGGTCTGCTCGGCGTGCTGTTCACGATTCCGCTGCGCCGCTCGCTGATCGTCGATATGAAGCTCGCGTATCCGGAGGGCACCGCGACGGCGGAGGTGCTGAAGGTCGGCGACGACCCGAGCCGGGGCGCGGTCTACCTCGCCGTCGCGGCGGCCGTGGGTGCGCTCGCGAAGCTGGCCGAGACCGGGCTGCGGCTCTGGCCCGGAACGGCGCAGTCCGCCGGGTACGTCGGCACGAGCACGATCGCATACGTCGGCACGAACCTGTCGCCGGCCCTGATCAGCGTCGGCTACATCGTCGGGCTCAACATCGCCGTGCTCGTCTTCATCGGCGGCGCGATCTCGTGGTACGTCGCGATTCCGCTCTATTCCGCGTTCGGGCTCGAGCCCGGCACCCCGCTCGCGGCAACGTTCGCGGACGGCGCGTCCGCTGCGGACCTCGCGTTCGCGATCTGGTCCGCGGAGATTCGTTATCTCGGCGTCGGCGCGATGCTCGTCGGCGGCGTATGGGCCCTGATCTCGATGCGCGGGTCGCTTTTCGCCGGAATCGTGAGCGGGCTGAAGCGTGCGCCGGGCAGCGTCGGCGCCGCCGCCGTCTACGACCATCGCGAGCACGATACGCCGATGCGATTCGTGCTGACGGCCGTCGCCGTGCTGTTGCTGCCATTGTTCGCCCTCTACTACGCGGTCGTCGGCACGTTCGGCGTTGCGCTCGCAATGGCGGCCGTCATGCTCGTCGCGGGGTTCCTGTTCTCGTCGGTCGCAGCGTACATGGCCGGCCTCGTCGGATCGTCGAACAACCCGATCTCGGGCGTCACGATCGCGACGATCCTGTTCGCATCTTTGCTGCTCCTCGGCCTGCTCGGCCCCGGAGCGATGAACGGAGCGGCCGCGGCGATCATGGTCGGCGGCGTCGTGTGCTGCGCGGCCGCGATCGGCGGCGACAACCTGCAGGACCTCAAGACCGGCCATATCGTCGGCGCGACGCCGTGGCGGCAACAGGTTGCGCAAGGAGTGGGCGTGCTCGCCGCGGTGCTCGTCATGGCACCGATCTTGAATTTGCTGCTCATGGCGTACGGCATCGGCGCGCCGACGCCAGAGCAGCCGAACGCATTGCTCGCGCCGCAGGCGACGCTGATGGCGTCGGTCGCTCGAGGCGTGTTCGGCGGCGGGCTGCCATGGAACATGGTCGCGTACGGCGCCGGGATCGGCGTGGCGATCATCGCCGTCGACGAGTGGCTGAAGCGCAGCGGATCGACGTGGCGCGCGCCCGTCCTCGCGGTCGCGGTCGGTATCTATCTGCCGCTCGAGCTGTCCGTGCCGATCCTGATCGGCGGGCTGATCGCGCATGCAGCGAGCCGCGCGCGGGCCCTGCGCGGCGTTGCCGACGCGGGTGCACAGCACGGCATGCTGTTCGCCGCAGGTCTGATCACGGGCGAAGCGCTGATCGGCATCTTCATGGCGATCCCGATCGTGCTCGCGAACGACCCGGACGTGATCGCGCTCGGCTGGTCGTGGCCGACCGCGGTCGGCATCATCGTGATCGGCGTGATCGCGGCGGCGCTCTACCGCGTCGCCGCGCAGGCCCGCTGAGCCCCGGCGGTGTCGCACGCATGAGCGCCGGTCAGCGGCGGAAGAACAGGTTCACGAGCACGGTGAGCACGACGCTGATGATGATCATCGACGTGAGCGGGAAAAAGAACCGCGTATTGCCGCGCTCTATGTTGATGTCGCCGGGGAGCCTGCCGAACCAGCTGAGCGCGCCCGGCGCGAAGTACAGCAGGAGGCCAAGGCCGACCAGGGCGAGGCCGATGCCGATCAGGGTTTTCGCAAGCATCGTCGGATCTCCGCGCGCATGAATCTGCTCGAATCGAAACTGCCGAAAGTCGGCACGACGATCTTCACGGTGATGTCGCAGCTCGCCGAGCAGCACAAAGCCATCAACCTCTCACAAGGGTTTCCGGACTTTCAACCGCCGGCCCGGCTGGTCGAGCTGATCACGCACCACCTGGAGGCCGGCCGCAATCAGTATGCACCGATGGCCGGTGCGCGCGAGCTGCGCGAGGCGATCGCCGAGAAGCTCCGCAGCCTCTACGGCGTGCACGCGGATTCCGAGACGGAGATCACGGTCACCTCCGGCGCCACCGAGGCGTTGTTCGCGGCGATCCATGCGGTCGTGCGGCCGGGCGACGAGGTCATCGTGTTCGACCCGGCATACGATTCGTACGAGCCTGCCGTCACGCTCGCCGGCGGCACGACCCTGCACGTTCCGCTCACCGCGACATCGTTCGCGATCGATTGGGAGCGGCTGAAGTCCGTGCTGTCCGATCGGACGCGGCTCGTGATCGTGAACTCGCCGCACAATCCGAGCGGCGCGCTGCTGACCGACGACGACCTTCGCGAGCTCGCCGCATTACTCCGCCCGTACGGCTGCTACCTGCTGAGCGACGAGGTCTACGAGCACATCGTGCTCGACGGCCGTCACGCGAGCGTGCTCGCGCATCCGGAGCTTCGGGAGCGCTCGTTCGCCGTCTTCTCGTTCGGCAAGACCTACCACGCGACCGGCTGGAAGGTCGGCTACACGGTCGCGCCGCGGGCGCTGACGGAAGAGCTCCGCAAGATCCATCAGTACCTCACGTTCTCGACGGTCACGCCGCTGCAGTACGCGCTCGCCGACTACTTGCGCGAGCGGCCCGATCACTATCTGTCGCTGCCGGATTTCTACCGCGAGAAGCGCGACCTCTTCGCACGGCTCCTCGAGCCGACGCGCTTCGAGCTGACGCCGACGCGAGGCACGTACTTCCAGCTCGCGGACTACGGGCAGATCTCGTCGGAGCCGGATACGGAGTTCGCGCGCCGTCTGACGATCGAGCACGGCGTCGCCGTGATCCCGATCTCGGTGTTTTACGCGGAGCCGCCGAAATCGACGTTGGTGCGCTTCTGCTTCGCGAAGGAGGAGCAGACCCTGCGCGCGGCCGCCGAGCGGCTCCGCGACGTGTAGTACCGAAGCGTGGCGATGCGGGCTGCGGATTCCGATGACCGCGGGCACCTGATGCGCCTCGCGGGCGCCGCGTCGGTTTGCGTCGCGCTCGTGTTGATCTTGACGAAGGCCTGGGCCTACGCGGCGAGCGGCTCAGTCGCGCTGCTCGGCTCGTTGGCCGACTCGCTGCTCGACCTCGCGGCATCGCTGATCACGTTGTTCGCCGTCCGCTTCGCGCTGACGCCTCCGGATCGGGAGCATCGCTTCGGTCACGGCAAATCCGAAGGAGTCGCGGGTCTCGCCCAGGCGCTGATCGTTGCGGGCTCCGCACTCTATGTCGGTCTCGAGGCCGTCCGCCGGCTGATCGCGCCCCAGCCTCTCGACGCTCCGGCAGCGGCGCTCGGCGTGCTCGGCATATCGCTCGTTCTGACACTCGGGCTGTTCGCGTTCCAACGCTACGTGATCGCGCGGACGGATTCCCTCGCGATATCGGCCGATTCCGTGCACTACCAGGCCGATATCCTGACGAACGTCGCGCTGCTGATCGGCCTGTTCGTCAGCTATCGGTTCGGGTGGTACGTGCTCGATCCGCTGCTCGGGCTCTTCGTCGTCGCGGCGATCCTGTGGAGCGTGCGCAAGATCGTCGTCGACGCGCTCGACGTGCTGCTCGATCGGGAGCTGCCGACGAAATCGCGGCGCCGAATCGAGAGCATCATCGCGGCGCATCCGGCCGTGCGCGGCTTCCACGACGTGCGCACCCGATCGTCGGGATACACGGAGTTCATCCAGCTGCATCTCGAGCTGGATCCGCAGCTCACGCTACTCGACGCGCACGCAATCTCGGAAGAGGTCGCACGGGAGGTGCGCGAAGCGTTTCCGCGCGCCGAGGTGCTGATTCACGTCGACCCGCACGGCCTCCCGGAGCCGCGGGATCCGTTCTGACGCCGACCAGCGGGCGGACCGTCATCGGAGCCGGCAGCGTGCCGGCTCCATGCCCGGGACCCGGAGCGTCAGTCGCCCGGGCGCTCCGCTTCGACGAGCTCGTCGATCAGCTCGATCAGCAGCTCGTAGCTGCCGGCGAGCGTCGCGTTGGTCGTGTACTTGCCGTTCACGACGATCGTCGGGACGCTCGTGATCTGGTAGCGGCGGTTCAGATCCTCGGCTCGCTGCAAGCTCTGATGGACGCCGTCGTACGAGTCGAACGTCTCCTCGAACTCGGCGGCATCGACGCCGAAGCGGCCGAAGAACTCTGCGAGCGCCTCGCGGGTGTCGAGCGGATTGCGATTCTCATGGATCTCGCGGAACAGCGCCGAATGCATCTCGTCAAGCTTGCCGAGCGCCTCGGCCGTGTAGAACGCGCGCGCATGCGTGCGCAGCAGCGGGTTCCACAGCGCCGGGATCCGGACGAAGCTGACGTCTTCGGGCTTACGCTCGTTCCAGCGCTCGAGGTACGACTCGAACTCGTAGCAGTGCGGGCAGCCGTACCAGAAGATTTCAGCGACCTCGATTCGATCGGGGCTCGAGCTCGTCGGCTGCGTCGGCATCAGCCGCTCGTAGTGGACCCCGAGCTGGAAGCGCCCGGACGTCGGCGGCGCATCGCCGTCGTCGAGGCGGGCGGCCTCCGCGCCGGGCTCGGGAGCGAGGGCCGCCTGGTCGTCGCCGGGCTCGAGGCCTCGGCCCGCATCGTCCGTCGGATCGCCGGCGCCGCACGCGGCGAGGAGGGCGAGCCCGAGCGGCAGCAGGAAGCGGTGTAGCGTCTTCACAGCGTGTCTCCGTGCAACGTGATCAGCCGGGATATCGGCCTGCCGAAACGTTCCGTGCGCCACGACTTCGAGCCGCCCGAGCGGCCGTGCGATCAGCTCACTGAGTCAGGCCCTGCACGTAGCTGACGACGGCCTGCACCTCGTTCTCGAGCAGCAGCTCGGCGACGTTGCGCATCATCTGGTTGTAGTTCGTGTCCGAGCGGCGTGTGCCGGCCGCGTACTCCTGCATCGTTTTCAGCATGTACGGCGCGTGCTGACCGCTGATGCGCGGGTAGCCGGCCAGATAGTTGCCGTGGCCGCCGGGGCCGTGGCACGCGATGCACGCGGGGACGCCGCGCTCCGGAATGCCGGCGCGATAGATGTCCTCGCCGAGGCCGACGAGCTCCGGATCCGCGCCCTTAGGCATCAGCGTCTGGGACGCATAGAACGCCGCGATGTCGCGCATGTCCTGGTCGGACAGCATGTCCGCGAAATTCTGCATGCCGAGATCCGCGCGCTCGCGGTTCTTGTATGCCTGCAGCTGGTTATAGATGTAGCGGGGATGCTGACCCGCAAGGCTCGGCCACTCGGGGGAGACGGCATTGCCGTCCGTGCCGTGGCACGCGGCGCACGTCGTCGATTTCTGCTGCCCCGCCTCGATCGAGCCGCCGAAAATGACATCCTGGTCCTGTTGCTGCGCGAAGGCCGTTCCGGTCAGTACGGCTGCCGCGACGAAGGCGACGGCGGCGAGCACCGTCGAGGGCCGCAATCGGCGGCCGCGCGGTTCGTCGATCATCTCGTCCACGCTCTCGAAAAACTTCCTTGGGTGCTTTCGTCGGAATGAGGCGCGGATTGTACACTACTCCCCGCATCGACGTTGTCGCCCACCGCCTTCTATCCCTCGTCATGGCCGCCGCGAAATTCCTGAAGAGCGCCTCCGACCCAAGCGGATTCCCGGAGCCCGACGAGCCCGAGATCGCGTTCGTCGGCCGGTCGAATTCCGGCAAGTCGAGCGCTATCAACGTCCTGACCGGCGCCCGCAAGCTCGCAAGGGTCAGCAAGACGCCCGGCCGCACGCAGCTCGTGAACTTCTTCGAGGTCGCGCCGGGCCGGCGGATCGTCGATCTCCCCGGTTACGGCTTCGCGAAGGTCGCGCCCGAAGTTCGCCAGCGCTGGCGGGGCCTGCTCGAAGGCTACCTCGGCGGACGCCCGAACCTGCGCGGCCTCGTCGTGACGATGGATATTCGCCGCGGCGTGACCGAGCTCGATCGGACGATGCTCGACTGGGCGGAATCGCTCGGGCTGCCGACCTTGCTGCTGCTGACGAAGGCGGACAAGGTCAGCCGGAACGAGGCGGCCAAGCAGCGGCGCCGGGTCGGCGGCGAGGTGCCTTCGGCCGAAGCCGCGATCGTGTTCTCGGCCCATACGAGTCAAGGGGTCGACGAGGCTCGGGCGCACCTCGAGCGCTGGTTTGCGGCGCCGGGCGCGGACGGGGCAGAGACGGGCGGGGTCGCCTAACTGCCCGGCGCGAGGCAAAAAAAAGGCCCCGAAGGGGGAACCACGGGGCCAATTTGAAGTGGCCCCGGGCATGGGATTCAGGGGACACGCCCGGGGCCGAGTGTTCCGGTTGGGGTAACCGGAACCAAGCCCGCTTAGGGAGGATAGCGGGGACGCCCTCATCGGACGTCTGCAGCATTAGTCAGAGGGCGTTTCGAAAAGTTCCGGAGGGACGTTTCTCGGTTTAGTGCGCCTCGTCCCAGTTGCCCCCGATGCCGGCATCGACCTTCAGCGGGACGTCGAGTTCCGCGGCGCTCTCCATTAGCCGGACCACGGTCGCAGCCGTGTCCTCGGCCTGGTCCGCGCGGACCTCGAGCACGAGCTCGTCGTGGACCTGCATGATCAGGCGCGCGTCCCGCCCGGATTCGGCGAGCCACGCGTCGATTTTCAGCATCGCCCGCTTGATGATGTCCGCGGCCGTGCCCTGCATTGGTGCATTGATCGCGCTGCGCTCCGCATACTGCCGGCGCTGGGCGTTGCGCTCGTTGATCTCGGGCAGGTACAGGCGGCGGCCGAAGACCGTCGACACGAAGCCTTCGCGGCGCGCCCGCTCGCGCGTCTCGTCCATATAGCGCTTCACGCCCGGATAGCGCTGGAAGTAGAGATCGATGTAGCGCTGGGCTTCGCCGCGCTCGACGCCGAGCTGGCGGGCGAGGCCGAACGCGGACATGCCGTAGATCAGCCCGAAATTGATCGCTTTCGCGGAGCGGCGCTGGTCGGCCGTGACTTCCGCGAGCGGCACGTTGAAGACCTCGGCAGCCGTCGCGCGGTGGATGTCCTCGCGCTCGGCGAACGCGGAGACGAGCCCCTCGTCGCCCGACAGATGCGCCATGATCCGGAGCTCGATCTGCGAGTAGTCCGCGGCGATCAGCTTGTTCCCGGGCTCTGCGACGAAGGCCTGGCGGATCTTCCGGCCTTCCGGGGTCCGAATCGGAATGTTCTGCAGGTTCGGGTCCGACGACGACAGCCGGCCGGTCGCGGCGACCGCCTGGTGATAGCTCGTGTGGATCCGGCCGGTGCGCGGATTGATCTCGCGCGGCAGCTTGTCCGTGTACGTCGACTTCAGCTTCGCGAGCCCGCGGTGCTCGAGGATCAGCCGCGGCAGCTCGTAATCGGCGGCAAGCTCGGCGAGCACGCTCTCGGCCGTCGACGGCTGCCCGCCGGGCGTCTTGCCGAGCACCGGCAGGCCGAGCCGCTCGTACAGGACCTCCTGCAGCTGCTTCGGCGAGCCCAAATTGAACGGCCCGCCGGCCGCCGCGTACGCGGCCTGCTCGATCCGCGCCATGGCCTCGGCGAGCTCGCGGCCCTGCCGGTCGAGCATCCCGGCATCGACCTTGACGCCGGCTTCCTCCATCTTGAACAGGACCTGCGACAGCGGCTGCTCGATCTCGACGTAGAGCGACTCGAGCCCCGGCGTCTCGACGAGCCGCGGCCAAAGCGTTTCATGCGCGCGCAGCGCGACGTCGGCGTTCTCGGCCGCGTAGCGGCACGCGTCGTCGAGCCCGAGCTGGTCGAACGTGATCTGCTTCGCACCGCGCCCGCAAACGTCCTCGAACGTCACGGTCTTGAGGCCGATGTACTTCGACGCGATCGCGTCGAGGTCGTGCCGCGTCCCGACCGAGTTCAGCACGTACGACTCGAGCATCGTGTCGAAGCGCATGCCGGCGAGCGCGATCTCGTGGCGAGCGAGCACGTGCGCCATGCGCTTCGAGTCGTGCCCGGCCTTCGCGGCCGACTCGTCCTCGAGCCACGGCCGAAGACGCGCGAGGACCGCGTCGCGGTCGAGCTGCTGCGGCGCCTCGGTGCTTCGGTGCCCGAGCGGAATGTACGCGGCCTCGCCGGTCTTGACCGACAGCGCGAGCCCGACGAGCTCGGCCTGCATGTAATCGAAGCCGTTCGTCTCGACGTCGAGCGCGACGAGCGGCGCAGCGGTGATCCGCTCGATCCACCCATCGAGCTGCGCTTCGGTCAGCACGAGCTCGTAGTTGCGGTCGGGCTCCGGCTCCGCGTTTGGCTCGAGCGCACCAGGCTCCGGCTCCGGCAGGCGGCGCTTGATCAGCGAGAAGAGCTCGAGACGCGCGTAGAGCGTGCGCAGCCCGTCGATGTCCGGCGCCTGCATCGTCAGATCGTCGATGCCGAACGGCAGGTCGCAGTCGCAGCGGATCGTCGCGAGATCCCGGTAGAGCGGCAGGTGAGGCAGCGCTTCGCGGAGCCGCTCGCCGGCCTTGCCTTTGATCTCGTCGGCATGCGCGATCAGGCCGTCGAGCGAGCCGTACTGCTCGAGCCACTTGGCGGCCGTTTTCGCCCCGACGCCCTTCACGCCGGGGATGTTGTCCGTCGTGTCGCCGACGAGCGCGAGGTAATCGATGATCAGCTCGGGGCCGACGCCGAACTTCGCTTTGACCGCCGCCGCGTCGATCGGCTGAGACGCATCGCGTCCGGGCCGGGGCATCGTGTCGACGAGCGTGATCCTGCCGTCGACGAGCTGCGCCATGTCCTTGTCCGATGTCGAGATCACGGTCGAGACGCCCATTTCCGCGGCCCGCTTCGCGAGCGTGCCGATCACGTCGTCCGCTTCGATGCCCGGGACGCTGACGACGGGCACGCCGATCATTCGGATCGCGTCGAGCAGCGGCTCGATCTGCGCGCCGAGCGCGTCCGGCATCGGCGGCCGGTTCGCCTTGTAGTCTTCGTACAGATCGTCGCGGAACGTCTTGCCCGGTGCGTCGAACACGACGGCCATCCGCTCGGGCGCGTACTCGTCGATCAGCTTGTACAGCATGTTCAGCACGCCGAGCAGCGCGCCGGTCGGGTGACCGTCCTTCGTGGACAGGTCCGGAAGCGCGTGATACGCGCGATAGAGATAAGAGGAGCCGTCGACGAGGACGAGGGGCTTGTCGGTCTTGTCCGTCTTATCGGCCATCGGATCGGTCTTCCGTCCGTTCGCCGTCCGCGGCCTGCTCGTCACCGTCCTCGCTCGCAGCGCCGCCCGCAGCCGGAGCCGTCTGTCCGCTATTGCCCGACATGCTGTCGGGGAGCACGAGCGGTCCCTTCTGGCCGCACGCGGTAAGCATCGCGGCCGCGGCGCCGACGATCAGCGCGGAACGGACGCGCAGCGCGAGCCCCTCGCCGAGGCGCAGTCGTCGACGTGCGGTCATGGCTTTTTCGCCGCGAGCTCGGCCGCGACGCGCCGATACGCCTCGCGGAACGGTACTCCCTCGTCGAGCACGAGCTGATTCGCGCGCGCGGCCGCATAGAGCTCGTCGCCGAGATGAATGTTCTCCGGACGGAACTTCACGCCGCGCAGCGCATGCGCGGTGATCGCGAGCACCGCGTCCGCGAGATCGATGCTGCGGAAGAGCGGCGCCTTCAGCCGCTGCAGGTCGCGGTGGTAGCCCGACGTCAGCTTCGCCGTGATGCCGAGGGTCTCGACGAGCGCGCCCTGCAGGGTCGCGGACGCGCCGCGGAGCAGCTCGAAGACGTCGGGATTGCGCTTCTGCGGCATGATCGACGACCCGGTCGTCATCTCGACCGGCAACGTGACGTACGCGAACTCTGCCGTGTAGAACAGCAGCAGATCCGCTGCGAGCCGCGCGACGTCGCCGCAGAGGAGCGCCAGCTCGAAAATCACGCTCGCCTCGGCCTTACCGCGCGACAGCTGCACGGCGGTGACCGGCTCGTGGTTGCGGGCGAAGCCGAGCTCGGCGCGGGTCGCATCGCGGTCGAGCGGCAGGTTCGGAACGCCGTAGCCGGCCGCCGAGCCGAGCGGGTTCTGATCGATCCGCGCGAGGGTGCGCAGCAGCCCGTCGCGATCGTCGCGCAGCTCGGCGGCGAAGCCCTCGGCCCAGAGGCGCACGGAGCTCGGCATCGCGGGCTGCATGTGCGTGTAGCCGGGAAGCGGGATCTCGCCTTGCGTATCGGCGAGCTCCGCGAGCGCGGCCACGACGTCGCTCGCCTGCTCTGCGAGCGCGGCGACCGCGTCCTTGAGGTACAGGCGCAGCGCGACGAGCACCTGATCGTTGCGCGAGCGTCCGAGATGCACGCGCCCGCCCGCGTCGCCGATCCGCTCGATCAGCCGCGCCTCGAGCGCGCCGTGCACGTCCTCGTCCGCGAGCGTGATCCGCCATTCGCCGGCCGCATGCGCGGCCGCGAGCGCCTCGAGCCCGTCGCGGATCGCGGCGCCGTCCTCGGCGGAGATCAGACCCTGCTGCTCGAGCATCCGCGCGTGCGCGATCGACGCGCGCACGTCGTACTCGACGAGCCGCTCGTCGAGCAGGTGATCCTCGCCCGCAGTGAAGCGCAGGATGCGCTCGTCGAGCGGCAGCCCTTTATCCCAAAGCCTGGCCATACGCGAAGCGGACCGCGCCGCTCAGGCCTGTTGCTCGGCCGGGCTCAAGTGCTCGACGTCGTCGACGACCATCGTGCCCGTGCCTTCGTTCGTGAAGACCTCGAGCAGCAGGCTGTCCGGCAGCGAGTACGAGATCACGTGCACGCGGCGCACGCCGCCGGCGAGCGCTTTCTCGATCGCCGCGGCTTTCGGCAGCATGCCGTCCTTCAGCTTGCCGTCGTCCTTCATGCGCTTCAGGCCCGCGATGTCGATGTACGAGATCAGCGAGCCCGGATCGCCGAGCGACTCGAGGATGCCGGCAACGCCGGTAGCGAGGATCAGCTTCTCGGCCTTGAGCTCGCACGCGATCGCGGCTGCGACCGTGTCCGCATTGATGTTCAGAAGCGTGCCGGAATCGTCGGCCGAGATCGGGCTTACGATCGGCACGAGATCATCCTCGAGCAGCTTCGCGATCACCGTCGCGTCGACGCGCTCGATGTCGCCGACGAAGCCGTAGTCGATCGGTCCGCCGTCGCGCTCGACCGGCGGCCGCTTCTTCGCGCGGATCAGTCCGCCGTCGACGCCGCTGATGCCGACGGCCGGCACGCCCAGCTCGCGGCACGCCGCGAGGATCCGCGTGTTGATGTCGCCGTTCATGACCATCGTCGCGACCTCGAGCGTCTCCTTGTCGGTCACGCGGCGGCCGTCGACGAAGCGGCTCTCGAGACCGAGCCGCTCCGCGAGCCGGGTCGCCTGCGGACCGCCGCCGTGCACGACGACGACGCGGATGCCGACCTGATGCAGGATGCCGATCTGCTCCATCAGCGCACGGGTCGACTCGGGCGACGTGAACGCGTCGCCGCCCGCCTTCAGCACGAAGACCTTGCGCTTGTACATCCGCACGTACGGCACCGCGTGGCGCAGCGCCGTGACCACGATCGTCCTTTCCGTCCCGGAGAGTCTCGGCATCGCTTTCATCCCTTCAGCATGCGGTAGAGCACGGCCATCTGCACGAGCATCCTGTTGTGCGCCTCGCGGATCACGACGCTGCGCGGGCCGTCGAGGATCCGGTCCGCGACGACGACGCCGCGGCGGACCGGCAGGCAGTGCATGAAGCGGCAGTCGGGCCGCGCATTCTCGAACCACGGCTCGTCGACGCACCAGTCGACGAGCCCCTCGCGGAGCGCCTGGTCCGCGAGACGATCGGTATAGTGCCGCGTCGACGACCACGACTTCGCGTAGATCACGTGCGCGCCCTCCATGGCCTCGCGCCGATCGGTCGTCTCGATCACGCGGCCGCCGGACGCTTCGGCCGCCGCGTGCGCCTTCGCCATGATCGGGGCCGGCAGCTCGAAGCCTTCCGGGCGCAGCACGACGACGTCCATCCCACGCATCGCGGCCATGTGCACGGTCGCGGACGGCACCGCGAGCGGCAGCGCCTTCGGATGATACGCCCACGACAGCACGAAGCGGCCGCCCTGCGTCGGGATGCCGAGCTCGTCCATCGTCTTCCAGTCGGCGAGGCTCTGACACGGATGATTGATCGCCGACTCCATGTTGATCATCGGCTTGTCGCCCGCGAGCGACGCGAGCTCGCCGAACTCGCGGTCCGCGAGATCGTCGTCGAGCGAAAGGCGCTTCGCGAACGCGCGGATGCCGATCGCGTCGCCGTACGACGCGATCACCGGCACGGCCTCGCGCACGTGCTCGGCCGCGACGCCGTCCATCACGATGCCGCTGCGCGACTCGAGGCCGTGGATCGACATGTCCGGCGAGATCACGAACGAGCCGCCGCCGAGCCGCACCATCGCGGCCTGGAACGACGCGAGCGTGCGCAGCGACGGGCTCAGGAAGAGCAGCGACAGGACCTTGCCCTCGAGCGCGCGCGGCTCCGGATGCTTCTCGAGTCGCGCGGCGAGGTCGAGCAGCCCGACGACCTCGTCGCGAGACAGGTCGGCGAGATCGTTAAGCCGCTTCATTGCCGATCTCCTTCAACGCGGCGGCGAGAAGCTCCACGTGCGCGCGCTCGAGCACGAACGGCGGCAAGAGGCGCAGGACGTGCGGATCGGTGCTCGTGCCGGTCAGGATGTTCCGTTCGAGCAGCGCGTCCCGGACCTGCGCGGCGGGCAGGGTCGTCTTCAGGCCGAGCAGGAAACCCTGCCCCTGAACGCCGTGCACCGGACCGACGATGCAGGTCTCGCGGATCAGCGCCGACAGGGTCTTCACGTTCTCGATGAGCCCGTCCTGCTCGATCGCGTCGATCGTCGCGACGACGGCCGCGCACGCGAGCGGTCCGCCGCCGAACGTCGAGCCGAGCTGGCCCGGCTTGAACTCCTTCGCGATCGTCGGCGTCATCAGCAGCGCGCCGCACGGGAAGCCGCCCGCGACGCCCTTCGCGGTCGTCAGAAGATCCGGCATCACACGATAGAGATCGGCGCCGAACGGCGCGCCGAGCCGACCCATGCCGGTCTGCACCTCGTCGAGGATCAGCAGCGCATCATGCCGGTCGCACGCCTGACGCGCGGCGCGCAGGAAGTCCGTCGCGAGATCGAACGCGCCGGCGAGCCCCTGCACGGGCTCGACGATCACGGCGGCGGTCTTGTCGTCGACGGCCGCGTGCATCGCGCTCACGTCGTTACGCGGCACGAACACGACGTCGAACGGCGCGCGCGGGAAGCCGTACCACTTCTTCGCGCCCCACGTCGCGGCGCCGGCCGCGGCCGTGCGGCCGTGGAAGCCGTGCTCGACCGCGACGATCTTCGTGCGGCCGGTCAGCGTCAACGCGACGCGCAGCGCGTTCTCGTTCGCCTCCGCGCCGCTGTTCACGAAGAACACGCGGTCGATGCCCGCGGGCGCGAAGCTCGCGAGCTTGTCGGCAGCCTGGTGTCGGACCGCGAGCGGCAGGATGTTGCTTTGGAAATGCAGCGTCGAGGCCTGGCGGCAGATCGCCTCCGTCAGGCGCGGATGGTTGTAGCCGAGCGCGGCGACCGCATGGCCGCCGTAGAAGTCGAGCACTCTGCGCCCGTCCGCATCCTCGAGCCATGCGCCTTCGCCCTTGACGGGCGCGTACGGCAACGTCGGGAACACCTCGTCGAGGTGCGCCCCCCGTCCGGCGGACATTACAGCCACCCCGGCGTCGGCGCCGTGAGACCCAAAGTCTCCGGCAGCCCGAGCAGTCGATTCACCCATTGTATGCTGCCTCCCGCAGCGCCCTTGATCAGATTGTCGATGGCGGCATGGACGACGAGCGCATCGCCGTCCGCAGTGACCGATAGCGCCGCGTAGTTGCTCGCGACGATGTCCTTGAGCCGCGGCGGCTCGGGCGTCACGAGCACGAACGGCGCGTTCTCGTAGTACGTCTCGAGCGCCTCGCGGGCTTCGGCGGCCGTGGCGCCGCCCTTGAGGCGCGTGAACATCGTCGTGTAGATGCCGCGCGCGAAAGGCCCCGAATGCGGCACGAAGTTCAGCCGGATCGGACGCCCCGCGGCCGCCTCGACGAGCGCGCAGACCTCGGGCGAGTGCCGATGACGCAGCGCCTGATAGCCGAACAGGTTGTTGTGCCGCATCGGATGATGCGTCGTGTCCTTCGGCGTGCGCCCCGCGCCGGTGCTGCCCGTGATCGCGCTGACGAAGAACTCGCCGTCGACGAGGTCAGCGGCGACGAGCGGCACGATGCCGAGCAGCATCGACGTCGCGAAGCAGCCCGGATGCGCGGCGTGCGGCGTCTCGATCGACGAGACATGCTCGGGCAGCGCGCACGTGAACTCCGCGAGCCGTGCGGACGACGCGTGCGGGTGGCCGTACACCTTCGCGTACAGCGCCGCGTCCGCAAAACGGAAATCGGCAGATGCGTCGACCGCGGTCGTGCGCACGCCCGCCGCGTCGGCCGCGTCGAGCACGCGCGCGACGACCTCGGCTGACGCGCCATGCGGCGCGGCGGACAAGAGCACCGAATGCCCGACGTCGCCGAGCCGCTCGATCGCCGCATCGAGCGACACGAAACGCTGCTCGGGGAATGCGGCCGCGAGATGCGGGAACGCGGCCGCGATCGGCTCGCCCGCCTGGCTCGTCGAGATCGCGCCACCGAGCTCGAGCTGCGGGTGCTGCGCGATCAGGCGCAAGAACTCGCCGGCGACGTACCCCGAGCCGCCGAGCAGCAATACCGGCCAGCCGCTCATGGCGCGGCCTTCGCGGCGCGCTGGCCGAGGCCGGTGCGCGCGAGCAGGAGCTCGCCGAGCGCGGCGCCGTTCGCCATCGCGTTGATCGCGGGCACGTTCGAGCGCTGCTCGATGATGTCGATGCCTACCTGGTTGTCCGTAGCGGGGCCCGTGACCACGGTCGGCTCGATCTCGAACTCCTCGCGCAGCAGCTTGACGCCGCCCCACGCGGCGACCGGGTCGTTCGCGCACAGCACGACCGCCGTCAGCACCTTGCGCAGCTCCGGGTCGTGCAGAATCGCCTCGACGCCGTAGGCGCCGAGGAGGCCGTCGCCGAGCTCGAACACGATCACGTCCGGGCGGCGCCGCACGAGCGTCGACAGCAGCGTGCGGGTGATCGCCGGCGCGTTCTTCGACGTCGTGCAGACGATGCCGAGGTCCGTGAAGATGCCGGTATGGCGCGCGCCCGCGTCCTCCATCGCAAGGATGTCGCGGCGCAGCGCGACGCCGGTCGCCTTGAACGCGTCGACGACGAGCCCGTCGTGCCGGAACCGGCTGACGATCGCGCAGGCCGCTGCGGTTTTGCCGGAGTTCATGCACGTGCCGGCGAGCGCGACGACCGGCACGCCGTTCAGCGCGACCGGCCCGTTGTCGCCGTTCGGCTTCTGCTTGCCGACTCGGGCCGGCACCCCGACCCGCTGGCCGAGGTACGGGAAGTCGAGCACGACGCCGAGCACGCGGCAGTCGAACGGCTGACCGTGCGTCGGGTTGATCGAATCGCAGATGCCGAGCACGCCGCCGAGGTTCAACAGCTGCACGGTGTCGCCCGGCACGAGCTTCTCGGGCAGATGCCCGGAATAGCCGAACAGCGCCTTGCGGTGTCCGAGCGCGCCGACGATCACGTCGCCGCGCTTGACCTGCGCCATGCGGCCGCTCGTCAGCTCGAGCGTGTTGTAGCTCGACTTCGAGTTCAGCACCTCGACGGCGATCAGCACGCCTTCCTCGCATGGGATGTTCGAATCGATGCGGATCTCGTGCGAGAGATCGTTCGCGATCGCGACGGAAGAGATTTTGTCGACGACTACGGAGCGCATGGCGTTATCCTCCGGCTCGCGTGTGGAGCATCCCCGGCAGCGCGAGGATGCGCGAGAAACCGAGCGCGTCGGCGGGCGTCCATTCGCCCGCGGACTCGCCGTACTTGCCGCGGCTCGCGGCCATCAGTGAATGCGGCGACGTGACGCCGACCACGAACAGGCTGCCGGGCCGCAGCAGGCAGCGGACCGTGCCGGTCACGCGCGCCTGCGACGACACGAGCAAAGCCTCGATGTCGCGTGCCGCGGGATCGAGCTGCTTGCCCTCATGCACGAGGTCGCCGTACGTCTGCGCGAGCGGCTCCTTGATCCGCATCTGCAGACCCGTCAACGTCAGCTTCTCGAGCTCGCGGTGCGCGGTCAGCAAAATCTCGGCCGCCGGCGCCTCGAACGCGACCCGGCCCTTCGTGCCGAGGATCGTGTCGCCGAGGTGGATCCCGCGGCCGATCGCGAACGACGCGCCGATCGCCTCGAGCCGCTCGATCAGCTCGACCGGCGGCAGCCGCTCGCCGTCGAGCGTCGTCGGCACGCCTTGCTCGAAGCCGACCTCGATCTCGACCGGCTCGTCGGCCTCGTCGAACGCGTCCGCCGACAGCACCCACGCCGATTCCGGGATCGAATCCCGCGAGTCGAGTGTTTCGGTGCCGCCGATCGTCACGCCCCAAAGCCCCCGATTGATCGAGTAGGCCGAGCCCTTCGACGGGACAGGGAGCCTGCGCTCCTCGAGGTAGGCCACCTGATCCGCACGCTTCCACGAATGATCGCGCACGGGCGCGAGCACTTCGAGCCCCGGCGCGAGCGTCTTCAGGATGATCTCGAACCTGACCTGGTCGTTGCCGGCCGCGGTGCAGCCGTGCGCGACCGTGCTCGCGCCGATTTCCTTCGCGATCTCGGCGAGATGACGCGCTTGAACGCCGCGCTCGGCGCCGACGCAGAGCGGATACAGGTTCCCGCGGCGCACGTTGCCCATGATCAGGTACTTCAGCACACGGTCGAAGAATTCCTCGCGCGCTTCGATCAGCACGTGCTGCGACGCGCCGAGCGCTAGCGCGCGGCGCTCGAGCGCCGCCGCGGCCTCGGCGTCGATGCCGCCGGTGTTCACGGTCGCGGTCACGACCGGCCGCCCGTAGGTTTCCTTCAGCCACGGGATGCAGAACGACGTATCGAGGCCGCCCGAGAAGGCAAGCACTATCGGGTTGTCGAGGGCCGCCGCGGGCGCGTTTCGCGAATCCGTCATCTCAATTCCTTTTCCAGTGCTGCCGCAATCGGACCCGGAGCCTGCGCTGCTGCGTCGAGTTCGCGGTTGCGACGAAAATCGTGTCGTCCCCGGAGAGCGTGCCAACGACCTCCGGCCAATCGATCCGATCCAGCGTGACGGCGACTCGCTGCGCGGCGCCGACTGCAGTGCGGATCACGAGCAGGTTCGGCCCCGCCGTGCGGATATCGCGGACGAGATCGGCGACGCTCTCGAGGAGCTCGCCGTTGCCGTCCGAAGCCCTTTCCGGCAGGCTGTAACCGTTCTTCAGCTTCGCCGCGCCGAGATCCCTGAGGTCACGGCTGACGCTCGATTGCGTCGCCACGAACCCTTCCGCACGCAACAACGCCACCAGCTCCGATTGGCGGCTGATCTGATGCGCTTCGAGCAAACGGGCAATAGCCCGCCGGCGCTCGGATTGCTGTGCGGTCGCGCTCGGCATTATTCGGCGGGGGGAGAGAGTGGTGAATAAAATTGCGCATATCCTACACGATATGTGCAAGCTTGCAATGGGTAATTTGCACGGCGTCGCCGGGCGGCGCCGGCCGGGCGGCGCCGCCGCTCGACCGGGCGCTGATTCAGGCACTGAAACGGAGATTGCGATGAACGAGCCGCTTCTCGAATGCGTCGAGCGCGGACCGCGCACGGCGCGCGGCACGGTGATCTGGCTGCATGGCCTCGGCGCGGACGGACACGACTTCGAGCCGATCGTCGACGAGCTCGGCCTTCCGGACCTGCGCTTCGTGTTCCCGCACGCGCCGGTGATGCCGGTCACGATCAACGGCGGGCTGCCGATGCGCGCGTGGTTCGACATCGTCGGGCTCGCGCTCGACGCTCCGCAGGACGACGCCGGCATCCGCGCGAGCGCGGCCGCGGTCACGCGGCTGATCGATGCGGAGACGTCCCGCGGCGTGCCGAGCGAGCGCATCGTGCTCGCCGGCTTCTCGCAGGGCGGGGCGGTCGCGCTGCACACCGCGCTCCGCGAGCCGCGCCGCTTAGCGGGCGTGATCGGGCTGTCGACGTTTCTGCCGCTGGCCGATTTGCTGTCGGCCGAGAAAAGCGAAGCGAATGCCGGCCTGCCGATCCTGCTCGCGCACGGCGACGCGGACAACGTGATTCCGATCAGGATGGCGGAGGTCAGCCGCGAGCGTCTCGAGCGGGAGGGATACGCGGTCGAGTGGCACCGCTATCCGATCGCGCACACGGTGTCGTTCGACGAGGTGCGCGACATCGCGCGCTGGCTCGCGGCACGCTTCGCGGACTAACTCGTGGACCAGCTCGCGAACTATCGCGACGCGCGCGTCGCGCCGAGCTCGGCCGCGATCGAGAACTCGAACTGCGCGTCGCCCTGCGCGACGCCGTACGGGTCGAAGCTGCGCTCGACGAAGCGCGCGCGGCCGTCGGCCTCGACGACGAGAATCGTCGAGCTGCGCGTGCCCCAGATCGGATCGAGCTGAAACGGCGAGACCTGCCGCGCGTCGTACCCGTTCTCGGCCGGCCGGCGCTCCGCGAGCAGCGCGAACAGCGCGGCGTCGGGCTCGGGCACGCTGACGACTTCCGCGAGCCGCTCGCGCGCGGCCGTGACCTTTGGCCAATCAACGTCCGGCTCGACGTTGCTGACCGCATGCACGCCGGGTGCGAGCGGATACGCGGGGCTGCGGGTGCCGACGAACCACAGCTCGTCGCGGTCCGCGACGAGCAGGTTGAACGGCCCGTACGCGTCGACCTCGGCGCCGATTCGCGCCGCGTAGTGCGCGGCCGATTCACGGCCTTCGAGAAACCCTGCGACGAGCGCGCCGCGCGAGCGTATGCCGGCGCGCGGCGGGCCGTGCGCGATCAGATTCGTGACCGCGGCGAAGCGCCCGGCGCGGTCCACGCCGAGCCACGTGCCGCCGGCGCTGAGGTCGCGGCCGGCCAGGATGCTCGGCGCGTCCGGCCACCACGCGGCCGGCGCGGTCGGCCGCGCATGCGCCTCGTCGCGATTCGCCGCGACGATCAGCGGACGGCACGGCGTCGCGCGCCATGCAACGGCGATCAGGCACATCGCGTGTCACCGCGTCGACGGCACGTGACGGCCGTCGCGGTTCGTCCGGGCAGTGATTGGCGGGGCGTGCGGCGTTTCGTTCTCACGACGCCATTCTGCCGGGTGCCGGACATGCGGGACAGCGGTCTCGCACGCCCGGCAACCTCGGCGCGGCGGGCCAAATCAGGAGACGACGGACTCTGGCCGCGCGTCGCCCGCGACCGCTTCGCTGCGGCGGCCGATCGCATCCGAGAACGTCGCGCAGGCGGGGCACTTCGGCCGAGGCACCGCGAGCAGATCGACGACATAACCGACCGAGCACGTATCGCAGCGCGTGATGCCGAGCTCGTCCCCGCGGCGCAGGCTCGCGAGCAGATTCCAGCCCCATTCGAACGAAAGGTTCGCACGCGGCACGAGTGCGCAGTACGTCTCGTAGCATTCGCAGAAACGGTGGCCGAGATCGATGTTGCCCTTCAGCCTCGGCTCGAGTGAAGGCTCGAGTGACAACAGGCCGTTCGCGATCAGCAGATTCACGAAGACGCCGGACTCGAGCGCGCGCAGCGGCGTCTTGATCAGCGGCGCGACTTGCGTCGGCGAACGGCCGCGCCGCCGACGTACCGGAGCATCGCCGTACTTGAAGTACGACGTGTAGAGCTTGCGTATTCGGTCATCGCTCAAGCCCGTCCAGAAACGGATCGTGCCGGTCCGCGCCTCATGGCCGATCATTCGGATCGCGAGATCGAACTTCGCCTTCTCGCCCCGATAGCGGTGGTCGGTGGCCCGCATTTCTGCTTATCCCCCCTAATGAGCTAGATACGGGAGCTTAGGTTAACTTTGCCACTAATGGTATTTTAGGACCATATATGGTAATAATCGTGGAAAAAAGGGCCCACCATGCCGGATAGCCCGCTCCCCGCCGAGCCGCTCGAACAGATCCACGAGCTGAATCGCTTGTTCTTGAGATCGTTGCGATCCCGCAAGGGAGATGCGCTGACTGCGGTCCGTTTCCCTTCGGGGGCGATCGCTGCGCTGCGTGCCGCGAGCCCCGCGCAGCTCGACGCGATCGCGGAGTTTCCGCGAGCGCTGTTCGAGCTCCAGATCGATGCGCCGCCGCCGGGTGCGTCGCCGTCTCACGCTCCGTCGCTCGAGGGCGCCAGCTTCTCGTCGCGCATCCTCGAGCTCACGATCGCGTATTGCTCATGGACGACGAGCCGCGACAGCGCCTATCACGCGCGCCTCTTCTTCGGCCTTGGCACCGACGTGATCCAGACGTTGCGGATGACGCCGCTGTCGAAGCTGCCGTGGCTCGCCGCGACGCGGGCACGGGTCGTATGCGCATTCGCCGATGCCGAGGGGCTCTGGAGAGAGCTGCTGATCGAGACGCGGCCGGAGGCGAGGCGCCAACTCGTGCTCGTCGCGCTGCAGCCCGCGCTCCGCGCGGCTGCGCTGCCGAGCGTTTGAATCGCACGGCGGCGGCGCTCGTCGTCCGCCGCCCTTTCCCAACGCGGCACATTAGAATAGCCGGTCGGCACGAGCGGACCGGAAGCACATGGACGCGTTGGTCATCGAAAAGCTTCGCAAGGTTTACCCGAACGGCGTCGAGGCGCTGAAGGGCATCGATCTCACTGTCGCGGAAGGCGATTTCTTCGCCCTTCTCGGTCCGAACGGCGCCGGCAAGACCACGGCGATCGGCATCATCACGTCGCTCGTGACGAAGACGAGCGGGCGCGTGTCCGTGTTCGGCCGCGATCTCGATCGGGAGCGCGATGCGGCGAAGGCGCTGATCGGCGTCGTGCCGCAGGAAGTCAACCTCAACATGTTCGAGCGCAACTTCAACACGCTCGTGAATCAGGCCGGGTACTATGGCGTGCCGCCCCGCATCGCGGCCGAGCGGGCCGGGAAGTACTTGAAGGCGCTGCACTTGTGGGACCGCCGGGACGACATCGCGCGGAATCTCTCCGGCGGCATGAAGCGCCGGCTGATGATCGCGCGAGCGCTGATCCATGAGCCGAAGCTCTTGATCCTCGACGAGCCGACCGCGGGCGTCGACATCGAGATCCGGCGCTCGATGTGGGATCTGATGCGCGACATCAACGCGTCGGGCGTCACGATCATCCTGACGACGCATTATCTCGAGGAAGCCGAGAGCCTCTGCAGGAACATCGCGATCATCGACGAGGGCCGGATCATCGAGAACGACACGATGACGAACGTCATCAACAAGCTGCAGCGCGAGGCGTTCGTGCTGACGCTCGATCGGCAGATTCACGAGGCGCCGCGCCTCGACGGCTATACGGTGCGGCTCAGGAACGACTACGAAATCGAGGTCGAGGTCACGAGAGAGCAGAACCTGAACAAGATGTTCGCGGAGCTGACCGCGCAGAATTTCAACGTCGTTACGATGCGGACGAAGACCAACCGCCTCGAGGAGCTGTTCATGCGGCTCGTCGAGGGCAAGCATGCGGGAGCACGCACATGAGCGAGCCACAGAGAACTCTTGCGGCGGAGCTCGTCCCGACCGGGCCGCGGGAGGAGCCGAGCGCGCTGACGATCAACCTGATCGGGCTCGCGACGATCGTCCGCAAGGAGGTCCGCCGCGTGCTGCGGATCTGGATCCAGACGATCGTCCCGCCCGCGATCACGATGACTCTTTACTTCATCATCTTCGGCAGCCTGATCGGCCGCCGGATCGGCGAGATGGACGGCGTGCCGTACACGACGTTCATTGCGCCCGGCCTCATCATGATGTCCGTGATCACGAACTCGTTCGGCAACGTCGTGTCGTCGTTCTTCTCCGGCAAGCTGCAGCTGCATCTCGAGGAGATGCTCGTCGCGCCGCTGTCGCACGTGACGATCGTGATCGGCTACGTCGTCGGCGGCGTCGTGCGCGGTCTTCTCGTCGGCGCGCTCGTGACGGTCGTCGCGATGTTTTTCACGGACCTCTACGTCGAGCATCTGTTCGTGACGATCACGACGGTCGTCCTGGTCGCGGCCACGTTCTCTATCGCCGGGCTGATCAACGCGATCTTCGCGAAAACGTTCGACGACATCTCGATCATCCCGACGTTCGTGCTGACGCCGCTGACGTATCTCGGCGGCGTGTTCTTCTCGACGTCGCTGCTCTCGCCGTTCTGGCAGAGCGTCGCGCACGCGAATCCGATCCTCTACATGGTCAACGCGTTCCGCTACGGGATGCTCGGCTCGTCCGACGTCTCGATCGGCACCGCGTACTTGATCATCGTCGGCTCGCTCGTCGCGCTGTTTTCGTTCGCGATCTACCTGCTGCACAAGGGCATCGGGCTGCGGCACTGAGCGGCTGCAGCCCGGCGGGCGCCGCGGCTAACGCGGCTCGAGCTGCAGCTGCCTGCCCTGCGCGAGGAGCACGGCGCCGCGTGCATTGATCGCGATCACCCGCGCGCCTCCCGGCAGCGTATCGCCGACCGCGTAGCGGGCGCCGTTGATGAACACGAACTGCTTCGCAGGATCGTCGGGGGTGAACGCGAGGAGCTCGAGCGTCAGATCCGGCAAGCCGAGCGACTGCGCCAGTGAATGGTATGGCGCCGGCGCCGGCTCGACCTGCGGCAGGCCGGCAGTCGACCGGGCGGGCTGCGTCGATTGCGACGAAGGACGCACAGGCTGCGACGACGGCTGGATCGCGTCGGCGGCCGGCCGGCCCGCATTCGTCTGGGGCCTCGCGGTCTGAGCCTGCGGCGACGTCTGCGCGGCCGCCGCGAGCGGCGAGTCCGCCGCGGCCCCGCGCGCGCCGCGGGAAGCGCTCGCGGCCGTTTCGGCGACTGCCGCGAGCGGCGATGCGGAGCCGGCTGCGAAATCGGTCGCGAGATCGGATGTTCCGCCGCCTGCGGCCGTGCCGGTCGGCGAGTCCGATCGCGGCGGCGGGAGCGGCAGCGGCTCCTCGCGCTGAGCGTCGGCGAGCGCGGCCCCGGCGTCTCGGCCGAGAATACGGTCGGCCCCGGCGCCACGTTGCGCCGGCAACGCGGAATCGGCCGCGAGCACGCCGCCGTCGATCGCCGGCCCCGGCCGCGTGATCGTGAAGATCCAGGCGCCGGCGAGCACGACGACGCCGACGCCGAGCGCGGCCATCGTCGCGACGGCCCACGGCGGCACGCCGTGCCGCGGCACGGCGCTCGGGATTCTCGCGATGCTCGGTGCGGCGTCCTGTTGCCGCTCGCTTTCCGACTTGCGCAGCGCGTCGAGGATGAACGACACGGCTAGGGCTCCTCCCCGCGTAAGGACGGGCGGCCGTCGTCGTCGAGATCGGCCGTCAGCGCGAGCTGCGTCATCTCGCCGACGATTCCGTCGACCGTCAGCATCTTCTCGCGCTGATAGCGCCGTACGGCGGCCTCGAGCGGAGGATCGTAGATCGGCGACGGCGCTTGCTCCGGCGTCTCGCCGCGAATACGCGCGAGGCTGTCCCGGAGCCAGACGACGCCCGGCCCCTGCATGCCCGGCGCGAGCACGTTCACGGCTTCGGCCGGGGGCCGCCAAAGGATCAGGTGGTCGCCGAACCAGTGATGCGTAAGCTCGGACAGCGCGATCGTCTCGCTGCGGCTCCCGGCGCGCAGCACGGCTTCGTCGTTCCCGAGCTTCGCGAGCACGACCTGGTGCATCTCGCCGCCGTCGTCGACCAGGGTCAGGATCGCCGGCCGATCGAGCTGACGGAGGATCGCGATCGAGCCCTCCGGCCTGAACACGCATTTGAGCCGCTGCTCGGCGGCCTGCTCGCACGGCGAGCCGCGCTCGCGCTCGTAGGCCCCGTCCCAGAGATCGAACAGCGCCGTGAACGCGCTGTCCGTGTCGGTCGCGAAGCCGGGATCGGCGAGGAGCTCGGCCAGCGCGCGACGAGCGGCCGGAGCGGCGGCTTCGGCGGGCTCTGCCGCGGCGCTCGCTTCGACGGCCGGCGGAGGCGCAGCGGCCGGGCGGGTCGACGTGCCGAACGTCGTGCGCGCGGCCGGGCCGGCGGCCCCGGCCTCGGGAGCGGGCCGCGCGGCGGCGGTGGACGTCGAGACCGCGGCGGCCGGCGCATCGTCAGGCCGGTTGCCGCCGGCCTCGGTCAGAAGCCCCCATGTGCCGAACGCGATCGCGGTCGCGCCCGCGGCCGCGACCGTCCACGGCCACGCGAACGGCACGAGGCGCCGGCCGTAGACCTCGGAGGCCGCGCGGCGGACGAGCCGTCCGTCGACGCGCGTGCGGTCCTGCGTGTAGGCCGCGAGCAGCGCCCGATCCGCGACGACGTTGATCAGTCGCGGGATGCCCTTCGAGCGTCGGTAAAGCTCGCGCAGCGCGCCGGGCGTGAAGATCGGCATCTGGCATCCGGCGACGCGCAGCCGGTGGCGCACGTACGCGGCCGTCTCCGCACGGCTCAGCGGCTCGAGATGGTAGCGGCCGGTGATGCGCTGCGCGATCTGCCGCATCTCGGGCCGACCGAGCAGGTCCCGCAGCTCGGGCTGGCCGATCAGGATGATCTGCAGCAGCTTCTGCGTCGACGTCTCGAGGTTCGTCAGCAGGCGCACCTGCTCGAGCAGCTCCGGCCCGAGCGTCTGCGCCTCGTCGACGATCAGCACGATGCGCCGCCCCTGCGCGTGAGCCTCGAGCAGCTGCTTGTTCAGCGACGCGATCAGCGCGCGCAGCGAGCCGCCGGGCGGGATCGGCATTCGCAGCTCGTCGAAGATGTTCTCGATGAACTCGCGCGCCGACAGCTGCGGATTCAGGATCAGCGCGATCTCGGCCTTCTCGGGGAGCTGCTCGAGGACGCTGCGGATCAACGTCGTCTTGCCGGTGCCGACCTCGCCGGTCAGCTGGATGAAGCCGCCGCTCTCGGAGATACCGTAGATCAGATGCGCGAGCGCATCCGCATGGCGGCGGCTCAGGAAGAGATACCGCGGATCCGGCGTGATCGAGAACGGCTTTTCGTTAAGTCCGAAAAATTCGGTATACACGAGTTCGATCTCGACATTCAGCGGGCGTCGGTGCGACGCGCGCGGCGCAACGTAACTACTCGACGGTGATCGTGATCGGCTCCGACATGATCGGCGGATCGTGCGGCACGTGCACCTCGTCGCCGAGCAGAAGCTGAAGCCGATGCTGCCCCGGGGCCAACGTGAGCTCGGTCTCCGTTTGTCCCATCCCGAAGTGCAGATGGTTCTCGTCGGCCAGGATCGGCGTATCGAACGACGTCGGCTCGACGTCGACGAGGAGGTGATGGTGACCCGCGTCGGCCCGCATCACGCCGGCAGGCGCGACGCCGAATCCTTTCAGCCCGAAAACGACCCGCACCGGATTCGATACGACGTCCCCATCGGCCGGCGAGATGATGTACGCCTCTGCACCTGCCGGGGCCGGCTTGCGCGGCAGAGCCGCCGGCGCCGGCGCGGCGCCTGAAGCCGGGCTCGACGCGCTATCGGCAGGCGCCGGCGAAGCATCCGGTCCGCCGCCGGGCGGGGGAGCCGCGATGTCCTCGGACCCGCCGCAACCGACGAGGGCAAGCGCGAGCAAAAGCGGAAACAGGCGATGGGGCATGGTCGTGCTCCGTTGCGTTCAGGGGGGCCGGCCGTCGACACCGGCCGCCCCGCAGTATCCGCACCGCTTTGGCACGCTGCAACTGTAGCGGCGAGCGGACAGGGCTGCGCCGGGCGTTTGGGGCGGCGTCCGACCGCCGCCGCCGCCGGGCGCCGAGTGGTTCCGGTGCAGCTCGGTCAGCGCGGCTCGCCGCCGGCCGCTTCACGCGTGTCGGACGGCTCGGTCGTCGCCGTGTCCGCGCTTTCGCCGGGCGCCGCCGTGCCGCCGTCGGCGCGGCGCACGACGTTCTCGTCGCCGGTGAAATAGCCGCCCGACGGCACGCGGGCGAGCTCGGTCCGATCGAAGTCGTCGACGCCGGTCAGCGTCATGACCTCGCGATCGAACTCGCGAAGAAGCGCCGCCTCGTCGACGCTGATGATGCCCGCGCGCTCGGCCTCGTCGATCTGGCCCGGCACGTCGCCGCTCTTCAGCCTGCCCGCGCGCCGCGCGTCGAAGATCTTCCTCTCGACCGGCTTCACGCGCTCGGCGAGCTCGAGGGCCTTCTGCAGCAGGCCGACCGGGTTCCCGGGCTCCGGCGTGACGTAGGCAACGTCCGCTATGCGGCGTCGGGCCTCGGTCGGACTGATCATCAGCTCCGCGATCTGCTGGCTCAGCGCATCGGACGGGGCCGAGTACGTGCGGCCGCGCGGGAAGAGCGCGATACGCAGCAGCGCGGCGACGAAACGGTTCGGGAAGTTGCGCAGCAGGCCGTGAAGCTGCTCCTGCGTGCGGTACAGCAACGTGCGGCAAGCCCACTCGACGAGCGGCAGATCCTCGGCCGGCTGCCCCTCGTCCTCGTAGTGCTTCAGCACCATCGAGCCGAGGTACAGGTAGCTCAGCACGTCGCCGAGCCGGCCCGACAACGTCTCCTGGCGCTTGAGCTCTCCGCCGAGCGTCAGCATCGCGGCGTCGGCCGCGAGCGCAAACGCGGCGCTGTAGCGCGTCAAGTGCTGATAGTAGCGCTTCGTCGGGCCGACCTCGGGCGCGTCCGCGAAGCGCGCGAGGGTCAAGCCCATCACGAACGAGCGCGCCGCGTTCGACAGCGCGTAGCCGACGTGCTCGAACAGCAGGCGGTCGAACTCTCTGAGGCCGCGCTCTTGATCCTCGTCGCGCGCGGCATCCATCTCGGCGCGCACGTACGGATGGCAGCGGATCGCGCCCTGGCCGAAGATGATCAGGCAGCGGGTCAGGATGTTCGCGCCCTCGACCGTAATCGAGATCGGCACGGACTCGTAGTTGCGCGCGAGGTAGTTCTTCGGGCCGAGCATGATCGCCTTGCCGCCCTGCACGTCCATCGCATCGTTCGCGACCTGCCGGCCGAGCTCGGTGTTGTGGTACTTCAGGATCGCGGACGCGACGGCCGGCTTCTCGCCTGCGTTCAGCGCGGCGCAGGTCACGCGCGACGCCGCCTTCATGATGTACGTCGAGCCCGCCATTCGCGCGATGACCTCGCCGACGCCGTGGAACTTGCCGATCGGCAGGTTGAACTGGCGGCGGATCCGCGCATACGCACCGGTCGCGTACACGGTCGCCATCGCGGCGCCGAGCGCATTGCTCGGCAGCACGATGCCGCGCCCCGCCGCAAGCTGCTGAGCGAGCATTCGCCAACCGAGCCCGGCGTTCTTCGGGCCGCCGATGATGTAGTCGATCGGAACGAACACGTCCTTGCCGCGCGTCGGGCCGTTCTGGAAAGGAATGTTGATCGGGAAGTGCCGGCGCCCGATCTCGACGCCGGGCAGATTCGCCGGGACGAGCGCGGCGGTGATCCCGTATTCGTCCTGGTCGCCGATCAGGTGCTCGGGATCGTAAAGCTTGAACGCGAGCCCGATCACGGTCGCGATCGGCGCGAGCGTGATGTAGCGCTTGTCCCAGTTCAGGCGGATGCCGATGACTTCCTTGCCATCGAACGTCCCGCGGCAGACGACGCCCGTGTCGACGAGAGCCGTCGCGTCGGAGCCGACGCGCGGCGACGTCAGCGCGAAGCACGGGATCTCCTCACCGCGCGCGAGCCGCGGCAGCCAGTAGTCCTGCTGCTCCTGGGTGCCGTAGTGCAGCAGCAGCTCCGCCGGGCCGAGCGAGTTCGGCACGCCGATCGTCGACGCCGCCGTCGCGTTGCGCGACGAAACCTTCTGCAGCACCTGAGCGACCGCCAGCGGCGAGAACCCTAGGCCGCCGTAGCGCTTCGGGATGATCATCGCGAAGAAGCGCTGCTCGAGCAGGTAGTCCCACACGCCGCGCGGCATGTCCGCGAGCTCGTGCGTGATCTCCCAGTCGTCGAGCATCCGGCACAGCGTCTCGACGGGGCCGTCGAGAAAAGCCTGCTCCTCTTCGGTTAGGCGGGGAGCCGGCAGGCTGCGCAGCCGGCTCCAGTTCGGCGCGCCGGAGAAGAGCTCCCCTTCCCACCAGACGTTGCCGGCTTCGAGCGCTTCCTGCTCCGTGCGCGACATCGACGGCAGCATTCGGCGATAGACGTCGAGAATGCGCCGCGTGACGTGCTCGCGCCGAAAGCCTTCGGAGTTCAACGACGTGAATGCGGCAAACGCGATGATCAGCAGCAGCTTCCAGAGCCAGTTCCCGTCGCCGAACAGCAGGTACGCGACGAGAAGCGCGCCGAGGACGAAGGTGGACGTGCCGAGCGGCACGCGCCGATAGGCCAGGGTGATTGGCACTGCGACTAATAGAATCAGCCAGAGCAACGTGTCCACGGTCGTCCTCTCGGGTTCCGGTCAGTGATGGGCGGTCAGAGCAGGTCTGCCACCCCGTCGCGCTCCTCGCGAAGCTCGTTCTCGGTGAGGCGGATCTTCTCCCGCGCGAAGTCGTCGAGGTCGAGGCCCTGCACGATCTCGTAGCGGCCGCCGCTGCAGCGCACCGGGTACGAGAACACGACACCTTCGGCGATTCCGTAGCTGCCGTCGGACGCGACGGCCATGCTGACCCAGTCGTCGCCGGTGCCGAGGGCCCAGTCGCGGATATGGTCGATCGCCGCAGATGCGGCCGACGCCGCGGACGATGCGCCGCGCGCCTTGATGATCGCCGCGCCCCGTTGCTGCACGGTCGGGATGAACTCGTCGCGGTACCAGGATTGCGGGACGATCTCGAGCGCCTGGCGTCCGCCGACCGTCGCGTGCGCAAGGTCCGGGAACTGCGTCGCGGAGTGGTTGCCCCAGATCGTCACGCCGCGCACCGCGGAGACGTGCGCCGAGGCCTTCGCCGCGAGCTGCGCCTTCGCGCGGTTGTGATCGAGGCGCGTCATAGCGGTGAAGTTGCGCGGATCGATGCTCTTCGCGTTCTCGCGGGCGATCAGCGCATTCGTGTTTGCCGGGTTGCCGACGACGAGGACCTTGACGTCCCGGCTCGCGACCTCGTCGAGCGCGCGGCCCTGCGTCGAGAAAATCTTCGCGTTCTCGAGCAGCAGGTCCTTCCGCTCCATTCCGGGTCCGCGCGGCTTCGCACCGACGAGCAACGCGTAATCGGCGTCGCGGAACGCGGTCTGGGCCTGGTCAGTGACGACGACGGCGGCGAGCGTGTCGAACGCGCAGTCGTCGAGCTCCATCGCGACGCCCTGCAGCGCGCCGAGCGCGGGCGGGATCTCGAGCAATTGCAGGATCACCGGCTGATCCGTGCCTAGCATCTGGCCGGACGCAATACGGAATGCGAGCTGATAGCCGATCTGGCCCGCGGCGCCGGTGATGGCCACGCGGACGGGCTGCTTGGTCGAAGTGCTCATCGTCGTCGTAAGGCTCTCGAATGATGATGATGGGATGAATCGGGGGCGCGCGGAATGCGCAACTGCCGAAATAGTAGCATGCGGCGAACCGTGGTCCGGGCGGCCGGCCGGGCTGGCCGCATCATTCGGCGGCGTCGTCCCGCGATACCTTGAGGCCGTGCTTCTTCAGCAGGCCGCGCAGCTGGTGATAGCTCAGGCCGAGCAAACGCGCGGCGACGGTCTGCTTGTACTTCGAATGCTCGAGCGCTTCCTCGAGGGTTTCGCGCTCGAACTCGGCCACCGCCGCCCGGAAATCGAGCGGCCAGCGGGTCGTGCCGTCCAGGCGGCGGCCTGCGCCGTTGCCTCGCCGCGGCTCGAGCGGCGGGACGTCGGCCGCCGCGCTCGCGACGACGATTTCCGCCGGCGCGGCCGTCGCGCCGATCTCGGACACCGGGCCGAACGGCGACACGAACGGGTCGAAGATGATTTCTTGGATCGGCTGCTCCGGGTCCTCGGCCCGGTACACGCTCCGCTCGACCGCGTTCTTCAGCTCGCGGACGTTGCCGGGCCACGGGTACTCGAGCAGCGCCCTGGCCGCTTCCGGCGCAAAGCCCGGGAAAAAATCCCGCTTCAGCTCGCTCGTCACGTTGACCGCGAAGTGATACGCGAGCTTCGGGATGTCTTCGCGCCGCGCGCGCAGCGGCGGCACGTGAATCACGTCGAACGCGAGACGGTCCATCAGGTCCGCGCGGAAGCGGCCTTCGGCCGCGAGGCGCGGCAGATCCGCATTGGTCGAGCCGACCACGCGCGCGTCGGTCTTCAGCGTTTTCGTGCCGCCGACCCGCTGAAACTCGCCATATTCGATCGCACGCAGGATCTTTTCCTGCATCCGCAGCGGGATCGTCCCGAGCTCGTCGAGCACGAGCGTGCCGCCGTCCGCCTGCTCGAAGCGGCCGACGTGCGCCCGCGTCGCGCCGGTGAACGCGCCGGCCTCGTGGCCGAAGAGCTCGGACTCGAGCAGCGTCTCGGTCAGCGCCGCGCAATTCACCTTCACGAGCGGCTTGTCCCAGCGCTCCGAGAGGTAGTGCAGGCGCGATGCGATCAGCTCCTTGCCCGTGCCGCGCTCGCCGACCACGAGCACCGGCTTCGAGAGCGGCGCCGCGCGGGACACGTGCTCGAGCATCGACACGAATGCCGGCGACTCGCCGATCAGCTGCGATTCGGTTCGTGAGGGCGCCATGGCGCGAATTAGACCAAGGGTTCGCGCTTCATGCCAACAGTTGGCCGATCAACTCCACGGCGAGCCGGCGACTTCGATGGAGCGAGTTAAAAAAAGCATGCAGTTCAAATACTTGCATCACCAGAACGCTTGGCACAAAAGCTGCTCCTTGGCACGCACGGCAGGCTTCGAGCCTCGTGCGAAGCCGATCCGCGGACCGGGGCCGCGGAGCGGAGCGAAGCCGGCACTATCAAGTATCGATGAGGAATGAAGCGATGGGCATTTTTTCCCGTTTTTCGGACATCGTGAACTCGAACATCAACGCGATCCTCGACAAGGCGGAAGACCCCGAGAAGATCGTCCGCCTGATGATCCAGGAGATGGAAGAGACCTTGGTCGAGGTGCGCTCGGCCGCGGCACGTGCGATCGCGGACAAGAAAGAGCTGACGCGCAATCTCGCGTCGCTCGAGCGCGAGGCGCGCGACTGGGAGAGCAAGGCGGAGCTCGCGATCGACAAGGGCCGCGACGACCTCGCGAAGGCGGCGCTCGCCGAGAAGGCGCGCGTGCAGGCGTCGATGAGCGCGCTCGAGAGCGAGCACCACACGATCACCGAAGGGCTCGCGAAGCTCAACGAGGACATCGCGCGGCTCGAGGAGAAGCTCGCCGATGCGAAGGCGCGGCGCAACGCGATCCTCGCCCGGCATCAGACCGCCGCGAAGCGGCTCGAGGTGCGCAAACGCCTGCACGACTATCGGATCGACGACGCGTTCGTCCGGTTCGAGCAGTTCGAGCGGCGCATGGAAGGCTTCGAGGCGCAGGTCGAGGCGTATGATCTCGGCGGTAAGAAGGATCTGAAGCGCGAGTTCGCGGAGCTCGAGTCCTCGGAGGCGATCGAGCAGGAGCTGAAGAACCTGAAGTCGCGCCGAGCCGAGAAGCAGCGCGGGTCCGGCGAGAACGTTTGAGCGGCCGCCCCCATGAGCATGGCCCATTGGTTGATGATGATGACGACCATTTTCATGGTCGTCGTGCTGCCGATCATCGTCGTGATGCACTACGTCACGAAGTGGAAGGCGACACGCGGCTTGTCTCAAGAGGAGCAGGCGATGCTCGAGGACCTATGGAGAGCGAGCCAATCGTTCGAGAGTCGGCTCAACACGCTCGAAACGATCCTTGACGTTCAGCAACCCGAATGGAAGAAGAAAACGTGAGGCACGCTGCAGCCGCCGCCGGAGGGCCATTCCGGCATCGAAGATGTCATGACCGACACGAGGATCCGCCCGTGAAGGACCTGCAAGGCAACCGTTTGTACCGCAACTCCGAGAAGGGAATGGTTTTCGGAGTCTGCGCGGGCCTCGCCGACTACTTCGGCTTCGACGTGACGATCGTCCGCGTGCTCGTCGTGCTCGGGACTCTGTTCTTCCCGGGGCCGCTGGTGATCGTAGGCTACCTTGTCATGGCGCTGCTGCTGCCGAAGCAGACGCGGCCGGCGCGCACGACGCTCGACGAGCATGACGAAGAGGTGTGGCGCAGCATACGCTCGGAGCCGCAAGCGACGCTCGGCTCACTCCGGCATCGCTATCGGGAGCTCGAAAGTCGGCTGCAGCGGATCGAGAAGTATGTGACGTCGGAGCGTTACCAGCTCGATCGAGAGTTCGAGCGCTTGCGCGATTGATGACTGGCGATCGATGACCCGTGGCGGCCGCATCGTGCGGCCGCCGTCTCCGAGAATAAGGATTGGCCGATGCACGAGGGTGTGATCATCGTAGCGATCGTCTTCGGCTCCATCTTGCTGTGCGTCGCGATCGGCGCGTTCGCCGATCTGGCGAAGACGAAGGCCAAGGCGACGGCGTTTCGCGAGCAAAGGAGCGAGGAGGAGCACCTCGAGATACTCGCGCGGCTCGAAGAGCGTATCGCGGTGCTCGAGCGGATCGTGACGGACGAGAAGGTCGAGCAGAAACGCCGTTTCCGGGACTTGTGAGGCCTTATTCGGGATTCGCCGCGCGGAACGCTCGCAGCTGCTCGTTGAACGCCTCTGCGACGGTTTCCATCTCGCTGACCGCCGCGTTGTAGCGCTGGATCATCAGTACCTTGAACTCTTCCGGAGCGTCGTCTCCGGCGACTTGAATCTCCTCGTCCACGCACGCGAGATACTCGTCCATCGCCGCCACGTACTCCGAGACCTGCTCCCGCGCGCGAACCATTTGCTCCGTGGTCGCCGTTGCGCCGTCCGGCACGTCCACCATCGTCGGCGTCTCGCACGCGAGCGCGGCGGCTGCGACGAGCAGGCCCGATCCGAGCGTCGAAACATGCATCCCGAGCATTAAGGACGTCTTCATCAGCTACCCCTGAAAGCCTTGCTTTGCTGGGCGGACTATAACTTGCGCGTTCGGGCGCGCCAAACCGCCATTCACGCCGATTCGCGCTCGCGCCGCCGCTCGGCGGCCATGCTGCTAACCGGCCGCGTGCACACGGGCGAACAGCGCCCGGTACTTGCCGGTGCCTTCGGCCTCCGCGACGAGCATCTCGCCGAACGCGTCCGCGTCGACCGGATCGCCGAAAAGGTGTCCCTGCACGTAGTCGCAGTCGTGCCGGCGCAGGAAGTTCAGCTGATCCTCGGATTCGACGCCTTCGGCAACGACGTCGAGCTTCAAGCTGTGCCCCATCCGAATGATCGTTGCGACGATTGCGGCGTCGTCGCGGTCGATCGCGACGTCGCGGATGAAGGATTGGTCGATCTTCAACGTGTCGATCGGGAACTGCTGTAGCGCGCTGAGCGACGAGTAGCCGGTGCCGAAGTCGTCGATCGCAAGATGCAGGCCCATGCCATACAACGAATTCAGGATGCGTATCGTCCGCGCCGTATCCTCCATCAACGTCGTCTCGGTGATCTCGAGCTCGAGCGATGTCGGCGAGACTCCGTGCGCGCGGAACGTGTCGCGGATCTTCTCGAGGAACCGCCGCTGCAGCAGCTGGCGCAGCGACAGGTTCACGGACACGCGGCATGGCGACGGCAGCAGCTTTTGCCAGTCGCGGTAGTCGGCGCAGACCCGATTCAGCACCCAGTCGCCGATCTGCAGAATCAGGTTCGTCTCTTCCGCGAGCGGAATGAAGTCCGACGGGTAGACGAGGCCGCGCTCCGGCAGATCCCAGCGGACGAGCGCTTCGGCGCCCTCGATCCGCCCGGTCTTCACGTTGTACTTCGGCTGGTAGTGAAGCCGCAGCTCGTCGCGCTCGAATGCGCGCCGCAGCTTGCTCTTCAGCATCAGCCGCTCGACCGCGGCCGTGCTCATCTCGCTCGAGTAGAACTCGTAGCTGTTGCCGCCCGCCTTCTTCGATCTGTAGAGCGCAGCGTCGGCATTGCGAATCAGGTCGATGACGTTGTCGGCGTCGCGGGGATACAGCGCGATGCCGATGCTCGTCGTCATGAACACCTCTTCCGTTTGCGCCTGGAACGGCTGCCCGGCCGAGCGAAGCAGCCGGCCGGCGAGCTCGGAGATCTCCTCGACGAATTCGCCCATGTGCGACGAGCTCGACACGAGAACGGCGAACTCGTCGCCGGCGAGACGGCCCGCGATCGAGCCTTCGTCGAGCTCGGCTTGGATCCGGCGGGAGAAAATCTCGAGGCTCGAATCACCGACCGCGTGGCCGAACGTGTCGTTGATGTCCTTGAACCGGTCGACGTCGAGATAGAGCAGCGCGACGTACTGATGCGAGCGTTTCGCCCTCGCGATCGCCTGCTGCAGCAAGTGCTGAAACTGCATGCGGTTCGCGATCTTCGTCAGCGGATCGATTCGGGCGAGGTTCCGGATCCGCTGCTCGATGCGTCTTCGCTCCTCGATGTTCTGCAGCGTATAGGCGACCCGGTCGGGGCAGCCGTCGCTCGCGGTCACCGTGCCGACCGTGTACGACACCGCGAGCGGCGAGCCGTCGGCCCGGCGGAACGTCGCCTCGCGCGGGATGCCCGGCGGCGTCGGCGTGTGCTCGCCCTCGGACCGGTTTGCGAGCAGGTCGTCGATGCGCCGGCCGTTCAGCTCGCCGTCCGCAAAGCCGAGCAGCGCGTGGGCGGCCGGATTCGCCTCCTCGATCCGGCCGTCGGCGTCAGTGACGAGCACGCCTTCGCCGAGCGACGTGACGAGCGACTCGAGCCGATCCGCCGCGGCGCGCCGATCGCCGAGGGCCGCTTCCGTCCGCCGCAGTGTTCGCGCGAACGAGCGCGCGGCGAACCGGGCCAGCACGACCGACGTTGCGCCGGCCGCGGCGACGACGATCAGCAGCGCGATCGCGAACGTGCCTTCGCCGATAAGGTTCTCGATGCGCAGCATCAACAGTGCCACCGCGCATCCGAACGCGGTTGCCATTACGGCGGCAACGGTCAAAGGATGACTGCGCACACGCATCGAGGTGTTACGGGCTCGGATCAACGACTGGGCGCTTTGTTATAGTTATTCTTCGGCCACGAGTCCGAACCATAGTCTCCTTCAATACCAGAATCGTCCGGAACGGGCGGCTCGGCGTTAGTCTACTACCATGCCACGGGCGTTGGACACATTCCGTGCGGATTTCTCGCCGCCACGGGCACTTAGGCATGCGCACGTGCAGTCTCTGCTCGGCGGATGGCCGCTGCGCGAGCGTACCGCGCGGCGGCGTGCGCGGACCCTGCTCGCAGCGGCGACGGCCGAGATCCTCGACTGCCCGGATGCGCGGCTGCTCGGCTACTACAGCCCGGCCAGCGGTCCGCGGCGCGGCCTCGTCGTGCTGCTGCACGGCTGGGAAGGTTCCGCTCATTCGCGCTACATGCTGACGACCGGTGCGCTCGCTCACCGCCACGGCTTCGACGTATTCCGGCTGAACTTCCGGGATCACGGCGACACGCATGCGTTGAACGAGGACCTGTTTCACTCGTGCCGTCTCGATGAGGTCGTTCAGGCCGTCGCCCGAATCACCGAGCTGCATCCGGCGCCGAAGACCGTGCTGATCGGCTACTCGCTCGGCGGAAACTTCGCGCTTCGCGTCGCAGCGAGGGCCCGCGACGCCGGCCTGCGCTTGGACCGGGTGATCGCGATCTGCCCCGTGCTCTGCCCGCGCAACACGATGCGCGCCCTCGAGAACGGGCTCTGGATCTACCGCCGGCACTTTCTCCGCAAGTGGCGCCGGTCGCTGCTCGCGAAAGCCGCGGTATTTCCGGACCGTTACGACTTCGGCGACTTGACGCGGTTCCCGACATTGACCGCGACGACGGAATTTTTCGTCGACCGTTATACCGACTTCAAGAGCCTGAACGACTACCTCGACGGCTACTCGATCACCGGCGACGTGCTCGCCGGTCTCGACGTTCCGGCGCGGCTGATTGCGGCGCGCGACGACCCGGTGATACCAAGCGCCGACATCGACCGCATCGCGCGGAGCCCGGCGCTCGACGTCACGCTCGCGCCGGCGGGCGGCCACTGCGCGTTCATCGAGAACCTGCGTCTCGGCAGCTGGCTCGATCGGCAGGTGCTCGCCGAGCTCGATGCGCTCTGACGGTCAGTACCCGCGCTTCTCCTCGAACCGCTGCGGATCGAGGCCGCTCGTGACTCTGATCTCGCCTTCGATCACCGCACCCTCCGCGATCGCGATGGAGTGGCCGGTCAGGCTGCCGCTGACGCGTCCCGTCCCGGCGATCTCGACCCGGCCGCTCGCGATCACGTCGCCGTCGACCTCGCCGGCGACGACGACGTCGGTCGCCCTGATCGTGCCGTTCCAGCGCGCGCCGGCTGCCAGGGTCACCGCGCCGTCGATGTCGCAATCGCCGTCGACGCCGCCGCAGAACACGTACGGTCCCGCGCCGACGATGCTGCCTACGAGCCGCGTCGAGCGCGAGATGAACGTGGTCGGGCCGCTCGCGCTGTCGCCGATGCGGCGCTTGTGTGTCGCCATGGAACGAACCTCCCGCGTGATTCGGCGCCGAAGGTAGCCGAAGTCGGCGCGCCGCGCGAGGCCGCACGTACGAGTTCTTACTTCTCGCGAAACCCGTAGCCGAGCTCGCGGACGTCCTTCACGATGCCGTTCTCGAGCCGGACCTGCCGCATCAGCTTGCGCGGCCCGAAGTTGAACGTCCATTCCTCGATGACGACGTCCTCGACGAGCCTATGCCCGAGATAAAGCAGCGAGCCGAACGCGACGACGCTGCGCTGCACGACGCGCGACTCGACCGTGACCGGCTCGCCGCAATAGCGCAGGACCTTCGATACGTGGTCGCCATGCGAGATCACGCGGTTGCCGCAGCGCAGCGCATCGGCGCGGGCGTCGGCCGCGAACGCGAGCAGAGCCGCCGCGAGGAGCGGAATCAGCCGATGCTGTTTGCGCGCCGCCATCGTGCTCTCCGCGGTCCGCTCGACGCGGCCGCCTCTCGGACAGCCTACCCGACGCCGAACCTCCGTTCGAGCATTCGCCGGTCCAGTGGCTTGGCGAAGGGCGGCGAAGCCTATAATGGCTGCCGGCGTCGAGAAGAACGCCGTAGTGCGTTGGATAGGAATCAAGTCCTTGACCAAGGTCCGGCTGGATTGGCTGCGGGAACCCGGTATCGGCGCCGTCGTTAGACGAGGGTTGCGGGGGGTCGAGAAAGAGAGCTTGCGCGTTACGCCGGACGGGCGGCTCTCGAGGCGTGCGCATCCGGCCGAGCTCGGCTCGGCGCTGACTCATCCCTACCTGACTACGGATTACTCCGAGGCGCTGCTCGAATTCGTGACGCCGCCGCATCCGACGAACGGCGACTCGCTCGAGTTCCTGACCGCTCTACATGCGTTCGTGTATCGGCGTATCGGGGACGAGCGCCTGTGGCCGTCGAGCATGCCGTGCGTGCTGAACGCGGACGAGGAAATCCCGATCGCGCGCTACGGCACGTCGAACGCCGGCATGATGAAGACGGTGTATCGGCGCGGTCTCGGGTACCGGTACGGCCGCGCGATGCAGGCGATCGCGGGCATCCATTTCAACTACTCGCCGCCGGCCGCGTTCTGGGACGCGCTGCGCGAGCGCGAGGCCGGGGACGTTCCATTGCAGCAGCTCAAGTCCGAGCGGCTGCTCGGCCTTGCGCGGAACTACCGGCGGCTGTCGTGGCTCGTGATCTACCTCTTCGGCGCATCGCCCGCGCTCTGCAAGTCGTTTCGGCCGGACGGCCATCCGCTGCTGACCGAGCTCGACCGGTCGACGTGGTACGCGCCGTACGCGACGTCGCTGCGCATGAGCGATATCGGCTACCGGAATACGACGCAGGCGCGCCTTTGTATTTCGCTGAACTCGCTCGACGAGTACGTCTCCGGGCTCGCTTCGGCCGTATCGACCGTCGAGCCGAGCTACGCGCGGATCGGCGTCGAGGTCGACGGGTACTACCGGCAGCTGAACGCGAACATCCTGCAGATCGAGAACGAGTACTACTCTTCGATCCGTCCGAAGCCGGGCAAGGGCAACTCCGAGCGGCCGACCGTTGCGCTGCGCCGCCACGGCGTCGACTACGTCGAGATCCGTACGCTCGACCTGAACGCGGCGGATCCGGTCGGCCTCAATCAGAACGAGCTGCGGTTCCTCGAGACGTTGCTCGTGTATTGCCTGCTCGCGGACAGCCCGCCGATCAGCGGGGCCGAGCAGCGGGAGATCGACGCCCGCGACCTCGCCGCAGCCCGCGAGGGCCGCAGGCCGGGTCTCGAGCTGCCCCGTGACGGCGGCGCTATCGAGCTCAGGGCGTGGGCGCTCGAGGTGCTCGACGGCCTGCACGAAGTCGCGGAGCTGCTCGACGACGGCGAAGGCTACGTCGCCGCGGTCGACGCGCAGCGCGAAGCGGCCGAGCGCCCGGAAGCGACGCCGTCCGCACGTCTGCTCGATGCGATGCGCGTCCGGGGCGAGTCGTTCTTCGACCACGTCCGCGGTATCGCCGACCGGCACCGCGAGCATTTCCTCGCGCTGCCCGTCGATCCCGAGCGCGAGGCCGAGCTCGATGCGCTTGCAGCGGCGTCGCTCGCCGAGCAGGCGGCGCTCGAGGAGAACGAGGCTATGTCGTTCGGCGAGTATCTGCGCCGCTATTTCTCGGAGGTATGAACGGGCAGGCGCCCGGGGCGGCCGCGGCCCGCGCGGCCCCGAAACTGTGAGTCGTTTAACCGCGCCCGCACGACGGCCCCCCGATACTTTCCGCTTTCACGGTCGAGGGCGACAGTGAGAACCGCATTCATCGTCGGCGTGCTGCTCGGCATTGCCGGGATTCTGGCCGCGGCACGCTATGTCCCGTGGGTCGGCCCGCCGCGGCTACCTTCCTATACTAGCGTCGTCGCGAACGGCGGGCGCGCGGAGGAGTTCGTGATTCGCCTGCCGGCGGACCGCATCTCGGCGCACGGCGGCGAGGCCGCGGGCCTGCGCGGCGGCGCGTTTCCGCAAGACACGGCGTTGCCGGAGGCTTTCGCGGCGGCGCCGCTCCTCGTGGAGCAGTTCAGGGTTCGCGACCGCGACGGCAGCGTGATCGGCATCGCGGCGCGCCATTGGTCGCAGGCCGACGGCGACGCGTCAGCCGCGTGGCTGCTCGTGATCCCGAGCCGCGGCGCGCTGCTGATGGCCGCCGACGGCGAGGCGCCTCGGGCCGTCGATGCGGCGGTCGCCGCGGCCGGCGGCCAGCCGGGCGGCACATGGAGCGGCGAGACGACGATCGAGCTCGCCGACCGCGAAGGCGGCGGCAAAGTAATCGGCGGCAGCGGCGAGTTCGAGTCGCTCGAGGGGCGCTACAGCGAAAGCTGGATCGTGACCGGCGTCGGCGAGAGCGGGGAGCTGAAAGGCACGATCGAGCTTCGTACGGTGACGTACACGGCCGGCTGAAGCGAGTCGAGCGATGAAGTACGTTTGGATGACCCTTTTCGGCAGCCTCGTCGGCGCGCTCGCGGGCGCCGCGCTGCTGTTCTTCAATCCGCTGATCGATACCGGCGATCCGAGCCTGGCCGGCTTCGATCGCATGATGCGCTATTCGCTGCCCGACGACGCGATCGTCGTCACGCACGGAGGCATGCTGCCGCTCGAGCGGCGGCCGTTCGGCGTGGAGCCGCTTTGGGAGTCGACGATCCGCTCGACGTCGCTCGCGACGCTCGTGCTGCGCAGCGATTCCGGAGAGCCGCAGGCCGTCGCGAGCCGCGTCGTGTGGCCGTCGAAGCGCACCGAGCTGCTGACGGCCGGCGTGCTCGCGAACGACCATTGGCTCGTGTCGGTGCCGGGCGAGGGCGCGTTCTTCGTCGTCGCCGAGTCGAACGTGTCGACGATGGCAAAGGACACGCTAGTGGCCGTGAAGCTGCTCGGCCGCGCGTGGCAAGCGCCTCGCGCGTACGCACCGATCGAGGGGCCCGAGATCGCCGGAACCGCGCTCGTGATCGGTGCGTCCGGAAGCTTCGCCGGGCGCGCCGGGCGCGCGCTCGAGCGCTACCGGATCGAGCGGTTCGCGCGCGCGGCCGGACTCGAAGCCGCGGCCGCCGAGATGCACTTCGTCTGGGATGCTCCGGTCGAGACTCTGCCGCCCGGTGCGCAGGACGCGGCGAGCGCCGAGCGAGCGGCCGGCGAGGGCGAGACCGAAGGAGACGATGTCGTGCCCGACGCGAGCCTTGCCGGCGACGCGCGCGCGGAGCCGTAGCTCGAGGCCGCCAGCTCGCGCGCCGCTCTTGGGCTCGCGCTTCGCTCAGGCCGGCAACAACGCGTTCAAGTCGACGGCCGGGTCCGCGAGGATCTGCGCCGACGTCTCGAGCCGCGCGCCGATCGCCTTCTTTGCGAACAGAAAGTCGCGCGGCGCGTTCACGGCCTCGACCGCGATCAACCGCCCCGCGAGCAGGTAGTACACGGCGAAGCTTCTGCTCGCCGGATCGCCGCGCACCGCCTGCTCGTCATGGCCCTGCGCGAGCCCGGCGATCTGCAGCTTGAGATCGTATTGATCGGACCAGAACCACGGTACCTCGGCGTACACGTGCGGCTCGCCCGCGAAGTTCGCCGCGGCTGCCTTCGCTTGCTCGATCGCGTTCTGCACGGACTCCAGCCGGATTCGCCCGGCCGCGAGCGGATGCGGGTGGTTCGTGCAGTCCCCGGCCGCCGCGATCCGCTGGTCCGGCGTCCTTGCGCGCTCGTCGACGATGATCCCGTTCTCGCACGGCAGGCCGGCGGATTCCGCGAGCTCGACGTTCGGCTCGACGCCGACGCCGACGATTACGAGGTCGCATTCGACGCGCTCGCCGGTCGTCGTGATCACGGCGTCCACCGTTCCGTTGCCGGAGAACGCGGACACGACGCTGCCGAGGCGCAGCTTCACGCCGGCGTCGGCGTGGACCTGCTGGTAGAAGCGCGAGACATCGGGGCCGACGACGCGGCTCATCACGCGGTCCGTCGCTTCGAGCACGGTCACGTCGAGCCCGCGGCTGACCGCGACGGCCGCGACCTCGAGACCGATATACCCCGCGCCGACGAGCACGAGCCGCTGCGACGGCACGAGGTGCGGCGCGATGCCGTCGACGTCGTCGAGCGTGCGCAGGTAATGGATGCCGTCGAGATCTGCGCCCGGCACCGTGAGGCGCCGCGCGCGGCTGCCGGTCGCGAGCAACAGCCCGTCGTACGCGACGGCTCGCCCGTCATCGAGCCGCACTCGCCGAGCGGCGGGCTCGAGCTCGACGGCATGCGTTCCGATCAACAGCTCGACGTCGCGCTCGCGGTACCACGCCTCCGGGCGCAGCGCGAGCCGCTCGCGCGGCACTTCGCCTGCAAGGTACTTCTTCGACAGCGGCGGTCGCTGATACGGGATATGCCGCTCGCCGCAAACGATCGAGATGCGCCCCGCATAGCCGTTCTGCCGCAACGTATGCACCGACTGCACGGCTGCCTGGCCGCCGCCGACGATCAGTAAATGCTCGCTCATCACTCCGCCGAAATGGATCGCGGCCGCTGATTCTATCAGCCGATCCAGTGACGATCCGGCGTGGCTCGCCGCGGCCCGCCGGGCGCTCGTCATCATCGGACGCAGCGTGTACGCTCGTCGTAGGCGGGCCGCTGCAGCCGCGGGCCCGCAACCGGTTGAATTCGAGCCGGATTGAGTGCGTTACGAAAGGGAAGACGATGCCGCGAGCGGTGCGTATCGATGAGTTCGGCGGGCCCGAGGTCCTCCGCGTCTGCGAAGTCAACGTAGCCGATCCCGGTCCCGGCGAGGTACGCGTGCGCCACACCGCGATCGGCCTCAACATGATCGACACCTATTACCGCAAGGGCCTCTATTCGATAGGGCTGCCGAGCGGACTCGGCAGCGAGGCGGCCGGCGTCGTCACGGCCGTCGGCGACGGTGTATCCGGGCTGCATCCGGGGCAGCGCGTCGCGTACGCAAGCTCGCCGCCGCTCGACGCGTATTCCGAGGAGCGCGTGATCGATGCGAAGTGGCTCGTGCCGCTGCCCGACCAGATCGACGAGCGGACGGCCGCGGCCGTCATGCTGAAGGGGCTGACGGCGTGGTACCTGTTGAGTCGCAGCTATCGCGTCGAGCGGGGCGATTGGATCCTGCTCTACGCGGCCGCCGGCGGCGTCGGCTCGCTCGTCGCGCAATGGGCGGCGAGCCTCGGCGCGCGCGTGATCGGCATAGTCGGCAGCGAAGCGAAGCGCGCGATCGCCGAATCGCACGGCTGCGAGGCGGTGCTTCTCGCGGACGACGACATCGTCGCGCGGGTCAGGGCGCTGACCGGCGGCGACGGCGTGCCGGTAGTTTACGATTCGATCGGCCGGACAACGTTCTATCAGTCGCTCGATTGTCTGCGCCGGCATGGCGTGATGGTCAGCTTCGGCAACTCGTCCGGTCCCGTCGAGCCGTTCTCGCTGCTCGAGCTGTCGAAGCGCGGGTCGCTGTACGTGACGCGGCCGACCTTGTTCGACTTCATCCGCGAGCGCGCCGACCTCGAGGAAGGCTGCCGAAAGCTGTTCGCGCGCATCGAGAGCCGCGACGTGAAGGTCGAGATCGGGCAGACCTATCCGCTCGATCGCGTAGCGGAAGCGCATCGGGATCTCGAAGGGCGTCGGACGACCGGATCGACGGTGCTGTTGCCGTAAGCGCTTCCCGGGCCGTTCCGTTGGCCGATTTCTCCCCGTTCTCGCGACTTTGGCGCGTTGGCGCGCGATTCGCCGTGAGGTGAAGTAGACGTACGCCGGGCCTGCCCAGTCGTCCGCAGCTCGCGGGCGAAGCCGCTTTAGTCGTTGTCGTTTTCGCTCGGCGGCTCATGGAGGAGTCATGCCGCGCCAGCATCATGAGGCAGAGTCGGAACGGCCGATCGCGGAAGCGTTCACGGCGCTCGTCGCCGTCGTTGCACGCGGCCGTTGGGACCGGCAGGCGGTGCTCGGTCCGCCGGATCGTCCGCCCGCGGGCCTGCGCTACGTGCAGCAACGCGGCAGCGTGCTGCGCACCGGCCGTGTCGTCGAATGCATCCGGCCGGTCTCGATCACGTTGCATGAGTTGCTCGACGACTCGCCGTGCCGGGTCGAGCTCAAGCTGCGCTGGCGGCTCGAGCCGATCGAGTCCGGCTCACGGCTGCGGCTCATCGCGAGCTACGCGCTGAAAGGCGCCGCGCCGCTGCGCCGTCAGCATTGGGACACGCGGATCCGCGCGCACTGCGGCCGGATGATCGACGCGTGGAAGACGGTCCTCGCCGCCGCAGAGGCGTCCGGAGAGCCGCCGCGTCAGGAGATCGGCGTCAGCGGCCAGAGCAGCGGCAGCAATAGCATCGCCGTGACGAAGCAGACGAACGTCAACGGCAGGCCCACTTTCAGGTAGTCGCTGAACTTGTAGCCGCCGGGGCCCATCACGAGCACGTGCGCCGGATGCGAGATCGGGCTCGAGAAGCTCGCGGACGCGGCCATCGCAATGGCCATCATTGCGGTCTGCGGCTCGAAGCCGAGGTGGTTGCTCGCCGTGATCACGATCGGCGACATCAGCACGACGAGCGCTGCGGCCGGAATCACCATGTTCGCGGCCGCGGTCACGATATAGAGCCCGCCGATCACGTACCACGGTCCGTACGCGCCGAGCAGCGTCATCGTCTGCTCCGCAAGGAAGCGCGCTGCGCCGGTCTCCTCCATCGCGGTGCCGAGCGGAAGCATGCCGGCGATCAGGAAGATCGCGCGCCATTCGATCGCGCGGTAGGCCTCCTCCATCGTGATGCAGCCGGTCAGCACGGTCAGCGTCGCGCCGATCAGCGCAGCCATATAGATCGGCAGCCAGCCGAGCAGCGCTGCGAGCACGACGCCGAGCATGATCGCGCCGGCAATCGGCGCCTTGCGCGTGTCGACCGGACGTTGCCCGAGCGCGGTCAGCACGAGGAAGTCCGGGTCGCGCTCGAGAAGCTGCAGCTTCTCGCGCGGGCCGATCAGGAGCAGCGCGTCGCCGAGCTCGATCGTCTGCTCGTCGAGATCCGAGCGTATCGCTTCGCCTTTGCGCCATATCGCGGCGAGCTCGAGGCCGTACTTGTCGCGGAACGCGAGCTCGGAGACGCGCTGGCCGACGAAACGCGAGCGCGGGTCGAGCGTGGCCTCGACGACGCCGAGGCGGTCGGACTCGAGCACGTTGAAAGCCGGCTGGCTGTCGCGCTCGATCTCGAGCTCCTGCAGCCCGCGCAGCACGTCGAGATCCTCCTCGCGGCCCTGGATCAGCAGCAGGTCGCCGCCTTTCAGCGGCAGATCGGTCTCCGGCATGATCGTGAGCTCGCCTTCGCGAAACAGCGCGAGCAGGCGGAAATCGAATGCATCGGCGAAGCGGCTGCGCGCGAGCGTGTTGCCCGCGAGCGTCGAGTCACGCGGTACGCGGACGACGAAGATCCGTTCCTGCAGCCGATAGACGCCGCGCAGCTCCTGCTCGCCGACCCGCCGGGTCGATGCGAAATCCGCGGAGCGCTCGAGCTCGGGCACCGCATCCGTGCTCGCCTGCAGCAACAGCACGTCGCCGGCGCGCAGCGGCACCTGCGTCAGGTTCACGCGGCGCACGAGGTCGCCGCGGCGAATCGCGAGGACGTTCGCGCCGTACCGCTTCCGAAAGTCCGAGTGCGACAACAGCGAGCCGACGAGCGCCGAGCCGTCGTTGATCGTGGCCTCGACGAACGCGACCTGCCCGGCCATCAGACCCTGCAGCACCGGCGCCTCGCGCTCGATCACGAGCTCGCTCCAGCGCTGGAATTCGCGGAACCGGTCGAGCCGCCCCTGCACGTACAGCTTGTCGCCGCCCTGCAGGACGGTCTGCCGCGACGGCATCAGCTCGGTTCGGCCGCGACGCTCGAGCGCGAGCACGATCAGTCCGGCGGCCGAGCCGATACGGCTCTCCGCGAGGCTCTTGCCGACGAGAATCGAGTCGTGCGCGACGCGCATCTCGAAGTTGCGCGCCTGTAGCCCGTACTGCATGCGCAGGTTGCGCTGACTGCGCCGCTGCGTCTCGTCCTCGATCTTGCGGCGCGGCAGCAGATGCCGGCCGACCAGCGCGACGAACAACACCCCGACGATCACGAGCCCGCCGCCGAGCGGCACGAAGTCGAAGACGCCGAAGCCTTCGAAACCGCTCGTGACGAGCGCATCGTGTATCAGCAGGTTCGGCGGAGTGCCGACGAGCGTCGTGAGGCCGCCGAGCAGGGTGCCGTACGTGAGCGGAATCAGCAGCCGCGACGGCGGGATCCGCGTGCGCCGGGCGACGTCGACGACGACGGGCAGCATCAAGGCCGCGACGCCGATATTGTTCATGAAGAACGACAGCGTGCCCGCGGTGATCATGATGACGACGATCATGCGCACCTCGTGGCGGCCGGCGAGCCGCAGCACGCTGTAGCCGATCATGTTCGAGATCCCGGCGCGCGTCATTGCGTTGCTGAGGATGAACATCGCCCAGACGGCGATGACGGCGCCGTTCGAGAAGCCCGCGACGGCTTCCGGAGGCGTGATGAGCCCGGTCACGACGAGGCTGCCGAGCACCATCAGCGCGATGACATCCATACGGATCTTCGAGCCGATGAACAGCCCGAGTGCGCCGACGAGGATGCCCAGAACGAGCGCGATTTCGAGTGTCAAGGTGGCGCGGCCGGTCGGTTCGTCCGTGAGGCCCCCGTCATTGCGTCCGTTACGGAACGTCGCGGGTCGAAATTCATTCTAATATGCTGTAGTAGTGTGACGTAAGGATACAACGGCAGCGGGAAGGAGTCCTTGCAGCGACAACGATGCAAGCATTCGGTTCCGCTACCGCATACGGCAGCGCGCCCGGAAACGTGAAGCGTTTCACTCGGGCAGCCGGCGCCCCCTGCGATACTCGGGGCGAGCGCGGCCTGCTCGAGCGAACGTGAGCGTGATCGCGCGCGTCGCCAACGTCGAGCGAGGTTGAGATGGAAACGAGGCGCGATACGAAGGTGAAGCCGGTGCACAGCCTCGAGGAGTTCTTCCGCAACTCCTTGTCGAGCGCCATGACCCGCCAGGGACTGTCGGCTGACGACCACACGGCATACTACGTCGTCAATCTGCTGACCTTGTTCGCGCGCTCCGAGGTGCTGTACGAAGGCTCGGACGAAGGCCGGACATTGAAGCCGCTCGCGCTGATTCTCGCGGAAGCGATGGAGGCGCGTACGGCCGAGGAGCGCAACTTCGCGCTGCAGCGGATCGGAGACATCTCGCTGTTCGTCGCCGGGTTCTTCGGCGAGAGCCTTGCGCGCCGGCAGGTCGACGTCGACTACTACGTGCGCATGGGCGGCTCGGCATACAACTCGCTGTCCGAGCGCGTGCGCGGCAGCGTGCGGGGGCGGGTGTTCACCGCGGTGTTCGCCGAGCTCGCGTCGAAGTTTCAGGATTTCGTCGACGTGCTGAACGACGTCCGCGACGAGGCGCGCGGCAACGACGACATCGACATCCTGCGTCTCTACGACGTCTGGCTGAAGACCGGCAGCAAACGCGCCGAGCGAGTGCTACGGCGCCTCGGCATCGAGCCGCATCACGCGCTCGATGGTCTGAAGCGGCACTGACGGCCAGTCGATGCACCCGTCGTTCTCCCGCAGCAACGGCAGACGGAAGCAGGGCTGACGAACGAAAAGATCGTGCTCGCGCATTTCCAAACGCTTCTCGCAGACATCTACCGCCTCGATGTCACGTACGACATCGAGGACTTCGTGATCACCGATCCGCGCATCGCCGCGCTGCTCGACTCGGGCGGACGGAGTGCGGAGGAGAAGCTGCTGATCGCGGAAGGCGACGGCCAGGCCGAGGTCTCGCTGTACCTCGAGGCCTCGGTCGTCGAAAGGCTGATGGCGCACAACCCGCTTCGCCGCCTCGACGAGGCCAACCTCGCGGACTTCTGGACCGTGCTCGAGGGCGTCAGTCATTTCGCGTACTACGCATGGAACGCCGCGCTCGAGAAACCGGTGCGGCTGCTCGAGATGGAGCTGCAGGCGGAGGTCGACAAGTTTATCGCGACGGCCGTGCTGCTCGGCCGCCAAGGCGAGCGGACGCCGGCCGGCCTTCACCAGTGGCTGTTCGATGTGCCGCGCTTCGATGGCCGGCTCGCGCCGGACGAGCTCGAGCGCTACCGGCTCGCGAATCGCTACGCGGGCAAGTATTGCTTGAAGCTTGCGCCGGACCTCGAGGACGGGGCGCTCGACGGCACGTTGCGCGACGAGCTGCACCGCTTCTATCGGCTCACGCAGCCGAGCAAGATCAGGCACATCGAATCGCTGTAGCGCGTCGTCCGCGGCAGGTCGCTGCCGGGGCGCCATGCCGGCGCCTGCAGCCGATCGGTTGAGCGTTTCCGTGACCGGCTTCTGAAGCCAAGGGAAGAGGCCGGGCGTGCGTCAGTGCCCGCCGTTCCCGCCGAGAAAGAGGCGGTAGGCCGGATTGTGCGTCTCCTCGACGTGCGCATAGCCGAGCGTCGCGAGGTGCGCGGCGAAGTCCGCGCGCTCGTCCGGCGGCACCTGCACGCCGGCGAGCACCCGGCCGTAGTCGGAGCCGTGGTTGCGATAGTGGAACATGCTGATGTTCCATCGGTCGCCGATCGCCTTCAGGAACTTCAGCAGCGCGCCCGGCCGCTCCGGAAACTCGAACCGATAAAGCAGCTCGTCCGAGATCGTCGGCACGTGGCCGCCGATCATGTGGCGAACGTGCAGCTTCGCGAGCTCGTTGTCCGACAGATCGAGCACCGGATAGCCGCGCGCCGCGAGCGCCTCGAGCAGCGCCTGCGCCTCGCGCGGATCGCCCTGCAGCGCGACGCCGACGAAGATCCGCGCGCGCTCGGACGGCGCGTAGCGGTAGTTGAACTCCGTTATGCTGCGTAATCCGAGCGCCTCGCAGAATCGCAGGAACTCGCCCTTGCGCTCCGGAATCTCGACCGCGATCAGCGCCTCGCGATGCTCGCCGAGCTCGGCGCGCTCGGCGACGTGGCGGAGCCGATCGAAGTTGATGTTCGCGCCGCTCGCGATCGCGATCAGGTGCTCCCCTTTGCTGCCGCGTCGCGCGACGTAGCGCTTCAGGCCGGCGACCGCGAGCGCGCCGGCCGGCTCCATGATCACGCGGGAGTCCTCGAAGATGTCCTTGATCGCCGCGCAGATTTCGTCCGTTTCGACGAGCACGATCTCGTCGACGACCTCCTGCGCGACCGCAAACGTATGGTCGCTCACGCGCTTGACGGCTACGCCGTCCGCGAAGATGCCGACGTGCTCGAGCGTCACCGGATGCCCTTCGCGAAGCGACGCATGCATGCCCGCCGCATCGACCGGCTCGACGCCGATGATCGCGACGTCCGGATACAGCTGCTTGATGTAGGAGCCGATGCCGGCCGCGAGCCCGCCGCCGCCGATCGGCACGAACAGGGCGGCCGGGGGCGTCTGCCACTGGCGCGTCAGCTCGACGGCGATCGTGCCTTGGCCCGCGATGACGTCCGGGTCCGCGAACGGGTGAACGAACGTGAGCTGCTGCTCGGCCGCGAGCTGCATCGCGCGCTCGTACGCTTCGTCGTACGTGTCGCCGTGCAGCACGACCTCGCCGCCGAACGAGCGGACCGCGTCGACCTTGATCGACGGCGTCGAGCGCGGCATCACGATCACGGCGCGGACTGCGCGCTGCCGCGCTGACAGCGCAACGCCCTGCGCGTGATTGCCGGCGGAGCTGCAGATCACGCCTTTCGCGAGCGCGTCCGCGGGCAGCTGAGCGATCTTGTTGAACGCCCCTCGGCAATTGAACGAGAAGACCGGCTGCAGATCTTCGCGCTTCAGCCAGATCTCGTTATCGAGGCGCCGGGACAAGCGCGGGGCATGATCGAGCGGAGACTCGATCGCGACGTCGTAGACGCGAGCCTTCAGAATCTTTTCGATGTACGCCGCGGCGAGCGGACGATCGGCGGTGTTGCGGCGGGCGCTCATGGAGGCGCGAGCTTAGCTCATCTTTGCCGGGAGGCCCTAACCCGAGCGCCGCTCGGGGAGGGCCGAGCGCCCCGGAGCCGCCGCCGGCGCGCGGCCGGCGGCGCTTCTGCTCACTCGTCCGAGTCGTCGTCGGTCTCGACCGCGCGGAGCAGATCCTCGGTGCGGCGAGTCAGCTGCCCGAACAGGTAGGACGGAATCCGATACTGCCAGCCGGAGACCCGCGCGTTGATGCGCTCGGCTTCGGCCTCGACGTCGGCGCCGTCGTCGTCGCTGCTGCCATCGTCGTCGCTGCTCGATGCGGAGACGCTGTCCGCGGCCTCGTCCTGTTGAGCTTCCGCGGCGTCGTCCGCAGCGTCGTCCTCCTGAGCTTCCGCGGCGGCTTCCGCAGCGTCGTCGGCCGCCGCGCCGTCGTCGTCCTGCGCGACGCTCGCCGCGAAGCGCACCCACTGGTCGCCGTCCTGCTCGAACGACTCGGCCGTGACGATGAGCCCGTCGAACGTGCGGAACGTCGTGCGCGTCACGTCCGCGGCCGGATCGCCGTCGGCGGGCGCCACGTCGTCGAGACGCAGATCGCGGAGCGTATTCGCGAGGACGTTCGCGACGCCCGGATAGGAGAGCTCGCGGCCGTCCGGCACGTTCTCGACGGTGAAGTTCGTCTGCTCGCGGTCTTCCTTCGAGATACGAACGACCTCGCCGTCCGGATGCTCGATCGTGACCGACGCGATCCGGTCGCTCGCGACGTCGAGGATGGCCGGATCGATCCAGCCGATCGCGTCGCGCGGCAGGTCGATCTCGCGATCGACGAGGTAGCTCGTGTCCGCGTCGCGCTGCCGCACGTATTGCAGATTCGCAGCATCGGACGTGCCGACGACGACCGACGCACGGACCGTATCGCCGGCGTAGGCGGTAAGCTCGACGCCGCTCGCATCCTCCGACTCGACGGGCTCGACCCCGAGGCGGTCGTAGTACGCGGGATTCGCCGTCTTCTGCTCGACGATGCGGGCCTCCGACAGCGCGAGCAACGCGCCGCGAATTTTCGCGATATCGGCGGGATAACCCTGCTTCTCGGCGATGACCCAGCTCTCGGGCCGGCGCTCGAGCGTCGCGATCTTCTCGTTGCCGGCGCCGACGACCTCGATGCGGTCGATGTCGCCGAGCGCGGACTGCAGCTCGGGAAGGAACAAGGTGTCGACTTGCGTCGGCGGAGTGCCGCCGCGCTGTCCCCACACCGCGGCGAGCGCGAGCACGACCAGCGCCGCCGCGAGCACGATCAACGTTCGGTTCGTCATCGTTGCCCCTTCTGACGTCGTCGGATGGTCACGGCGAGCAGCATTAGGCCGGTCAGTGCGATCGGCAGCACGCCGATGTTCAGGACTTTGAGCGTCGTGCCGAGCTGCTCGATGCTGCGGTCCAGATTGCGGCGCACGGCGCGCAGCTCCTGACGGATGCGCAGCTGCTCGTTCTCGAAGCGCCGAATCTCCTGTTGCTGCTCCGGAGTCATCAGCAGCGACGTCGTGTCCTGACGCTGCTGCTGCAGCTCGCCGAGCCGCCGCTCGGTCTCGGCGAGCTCCGTCTGCAGCCGCTCTTCGGTCGCGCGGAACTGCGCATCGGCCTCGCGGCGCAGCGCCTCGACGCGGGTGAACGGCCGCGAGAACGTCGCGCGGCTGCGCAGGCCGATCAGATCGGAGCTGCCGGAAAGGTTGTCGAGCGCGTTGACGACGAAGTCGCCGTTGCTCGCGAACGCCGTCAGCAGCTGCTGGCCGAGGAAGTTCTGCGACTGCACCCAGAGCCGATCGCTGAGGATATCGACGTCGCCGACGAGCACGATGTTCGCCTCGTCGGTCGAAGCAAGATGCTCGACCTCGTCGTCGTCGGCCGCGTTCTCGTCCGCGGCCGCATCGTCCGCGTCGGCCGCGCTCTCGGCCTCGTTCCCGTCCTCGTCGGCAGCGTCGTCGGCACCGGCTTCGCCGGGCGGGCCGCCTGGAAATGCGGTCTCGAGCCGGCCGCTCAAGCGCGCCGCGAGCACGTAGCGTTCCCCGCTCGGCCTGAAGTCGCGCACGAGCTCCCCCGGGTCGGACAGGAACTGAAAGCGCACGGCCGGCATCAGCGACGCCCGCTCGCTCGATTGGACGAGCGGCTCGAGCTCGGGACCGTTCTCTCCGGTCACCGTGAAGTGGCCGGCGGTGCCGATGTTGATCGTCTCGAGCCCGGCCGTGATCATGTCCTGCTGGTCGAGTCCCGCAGCGTCGATGCCGACCAGGCCGAGATGACGGACCGGACGGCCGAAGCCCATCGAGACGCTGAGCGCGTTCAAGTCGTCGGCTACGACGCTGTCGGCCGAGAACTCGATTCCCCAAGCGTCGAACAGCCGATCGAGGCTCGAAGCGCTCGGCATGCCGAAGCCGCTCGGCGGCGCACCGGCGCTCGCGACCTCGGCCAGCGGGTCGACGAAGATCAGCGCGCGGCCGCCGCGCAGCACGAACTGATCGATTGCGTAGAGCGTGCGATCGTCGAGATCCGTCGGATGCACGATCCACAGCACATCGACGTCGTCGTCGATGCGCTCGACGCTCGTCGGCAACGTGCGCACGTCGAAGAGCTGGCGGACCTGCTGCGTGATCACCCACGGCGATGTCGGACGCTGCGTCTGCGGGTCGAAGCCGCCGCTCATCATCACGCCGCTCATCAGTCCGATGACCGGCTTCTCCGGGTTCGCGAGGCTGTAGATCATCCTCGCGATGTCGTACTCGAGGAACGGCTCCTTCTGAGGATCGAGGAACGGGATCGCCGCCTCGTCACCGACGCTGTTCGTGCCGGCGAGGCCGAAGAAGATGTTTTCCCCGAGCGAGCCGAGGTTGACCGGCTGGAGCCCGAACTGCGTCGCGCGGTCCTCCTCTTCCGAGAACGGCTGGGGGTCGATGACCTCGAGGCGCAGCATCCCGTCGGCATGCATGGCGAGCTCCTCGAGCATCTCCCGGACCCGCACGGCATACGTCCTGAGGAACTGAACGTCGGCCGTTTCGCGATCGCTGAAGAAGAAGTAGAGGTTGATCGGCTCCTCGAGCTTGCCGAGCAGCGAGCGCGTGCCCGGAGAGAGCGTATAGAGCTGATTCTCGGTGAGATCGATACGCCACCCGCGCAGAAGCGTGTTGCTCGCCATGATGGCGGCGATGAAAACGAGCGCGAGCAGCGCGAGCGTCGAGTAGCCGATTCGGCGGCGTCCTGCAGAGCTCATGTCAGTCGGCCTTCTTCAATTCGAGGATGATCGTATTGGCGTAGAGGGCGAATCCGATCAGCAACCCGAAGTAGACGAGGTCGCGAGCATCGATCACGCCCTTGCTGATGCTGTCGAAGTGCGTGAGAAAGCTGAGGCTCGCGATCGTGTCGACGAGGGCCTGCGGCGCCCACGCGGAGAAGACGTCGAGCACGAGCGGCAGACCGGCGAGCAGCAGCGCGAGCGATACGACCACGGACAGGATGAAGGCGATGACCTGGTTCTTCGTGATCGCGGAGATGCACGAGCCGACCGCGAGGAAGCCGCCGGCCATCAGCACGCTGCCGAGATACGCGGCGAGAATCACGCCGTTGTCCGGCGAGCCGAGATAATTGACCGTGATCCAGATCGGAAACGTCAACGCGATCGCGAGCGCCGTGAACGCCCACGCCGCGAGGTATTTGCCGAGCACGGACTGCCACGGCTTGATCGGCAACGTCATCAGCAGCTCGATGCTGCCGGACTTCCGCTCCTCCGCCCACAGCCGCATGCTGAGCGCGGGCACGAGAAACAGGAACAGCCACGGGTGGAACGTGAAGAACGACGCGAGGTCGGCCTGGCCCCGCTCGTAGAAGTTGCCTAGATAGAAAGTGAACGCGTTCGCGACGATCAGGAAGATCACGATGAACACGTACGCGACCGGCGTCGTGAAGTAGCTCGCGAGCTCTCGCTTGAAGACTGCGATCATGCCGTTCATGCGGTCGCTCCTCCGGTAATCGTGCGGAACACCTCGTCGAGGCGGCCGGTTTCGAGATGCAGCTCGTCGAGCGCCCAGCCGCGCTGCTCGGCGAGCCGGCTGATCGGCGTCAGCGGGCGTCCGCCGGCGCGCGGGAAGGCCGTGAGCCGGCCGCTGCGCTCGTCGAGCTCCGTCGACTCGACCTCGGGCAGCGCCGCGATCTCGGACCTGACCGCCGGCAGCTGCGACGGGTCGGCGAGCTTCAGCGATACGGCGTTATGGAACTTCGAGCGGGCCTCGAGACCGGCCGGGGTGTCGTCCGCGAGGATCTTGCCGCGGGCGATGACGACCGCGCGCGTGCAGATCGCGTCGACCTCCTCGAGCAGATGCGTCGAGATCACGATGATCTTGCTCTTTGCCATGCCTCCGATCAGCTGCCGGACCTCGTGCTTCTGGTTCGGATCGAGCCCGTCGGTCGGCTCGTCGAGCAGCAGCACGTCGGGATCGTGCAGGATCGCCTGCGCGAGGCCGACGCGGCGCCGGTAACCCTTCGACAGGGTCTCGATGCTCTGATCGAGCACGCGCTCGAGGTGCAGCATCCCGTAGACCTCCTCGAGCCGGCGGCGCCGGTCGGCCTTCGGGATCCCGCGCGCATCCGCGATGAACCCGAGAAACTCGCGCGGCGTCATCTCGGGATAGCTCGGCGCGCCTTCCGGCAGATAGCCGATGCGCCGTTTCGCCTCGATCGGCTCCGCTTCGACGTCGTATCCGCAGACGCTGACCTTGCCCGAGGTCGGGGCCAGGAAGCCGGCGATGATCCGCATCGTCGTCGTCTTTCCCGCGCCGTTCGGGCCGAGGAAGCCGAGCACCTCGCCCGGCTCGACCTTAAAGCTCAAATCGTCGACGGCCAACAGCGAGCCGTACTGCTTGGTGAGTCCCTGACAGTCGATCTTCGCAGTCATCTATGTATCTCGCTCCGTGTGTCGACGACCGGCGCCCACGGAACGAGGCGCGGCCGCGTGTTATGCGCTGCGCGAGGATGGCAGCAGAGAGCGACCAGTGCTAATAGCGGCGCCCAATTCTGCATAGCCCCCGGAGCCGTTTCAAGGCGACGCCGAAGCGCTACGGAAGTTCCCGCGGCAGGCCGGCACGCTGCGCGCGCGGGCCCGGGTGGCGGGGCGCCGACGACGAGTGGCATGCTTCGAGCGTCGCCAGGCGTCCGCCGCTCCGCCGGCGGGACCCGAGCCAGACGCGGAGAGCCGATCTGAACAAGCGAGCGAAGCCGGCCATGAAGAGGCTCTATTCGGCGATCGAGCCCTACGAGTCGGGCTATCTCGACGTCGGCGACGGCCATCGGATCTACTACGAGCAGTGCGGCGAGCCCCGCGGCAAGCCGGCGCTATTCGTGCACGGCGGTCCGGGCGGAGGCGGCGACACGAACGCCCGCCGCTTCTTCGCCCCCCGCGGCTATCGCTTCGTCACGTTCGATCAGCGGGGCTGCGGGCGCAGCCGGCCGCTCGCGTCGCTCGACGCGAACACGACCGCGCACCTGATCGCCGACATCGAGCGGCTGCGGAAGCGGCTCGCGATCGACCGCTGGCTCGTCTTCGGCGGCTCGTGGGGCAGCACGCTCGCGCTCGCGTACGCCGAGGAGCATCCGCAGGCCGTGTCGGAGCTCGTGCTGCGCGGCATCTTTCTCGTGCGCCGCAAGGAGCTCGACTGGTTCTATCGGCGCGGCGCCGACGCGGTCTTCCCGGAGCACTGGCGCCGCTTCGTCGACGCGATCCCCGACGACGAGCGCGGCGACCTTCTCGCGGCGTATCATCGCCGGCTGACCCGCGGGGATCGCGAGACGCAGCTCCGCTACGCCAGGGCCTGGTCGATCTGGGAGGGCGTGACGAGCTCGCTGCTGCCGGACGAGAAGCGCGAGCAGCACTTCGCGGAGCCCGATTTCGCGCTCGCAATCGCGCGCCTCGAAACGCACTACTTCGTGAACGGCGGGTTCCTCGCGAGCGAGAATCAGCTGCTCGATCGGGTCGACGTGCTGCGCGCGATCCCGGCAGTGATCGTCCAGGGCCGGTACGACATGGTGTGTCCCGTCGAGTCCGCGTGGGAGCTGCACGAGCGCTGGCCGGAGGCGGACCTCCGCATCGTGCCCGACGCCGGGCATTCGGCGTACGAGCCCGGCATCCTGCACGAGCTCGTGGACGCGACCGACCGCTTTCTACTCAAGGATTGACCCATGACGATGCTATTGGCGAACGGACGCCTCGTGAACGAAGGGGAGATCGTCGAGGCGGATCTGCTGATCGACGGCGAGCGGATCGCGCGAATCGGCGGCGGATCGGTTCCTGCGGGGACCGAGGTCATCGACCTCGCGGGCTGCTACGTGCTGCCGGGGCTGATCGACGATCAGGTGCATTTCCGCGAGCCCGGGCATCCGGCGAAGGGGACCATCGAGTCCGAGTCCCGCGCGGCGATCGCGGGCGGCGTCACGAGCTTCCTCGATATGCCGAACAACTCGCCGCCGGCCGTGACGCTCGCCGCGATCGCCGAGAAGCGCGCGATCGCGGCGCGGACGAGCTATGCGAACTACGGGTTCTATCTCGGCGCGACGAACGAAAATCTCGACGAGATCCGCCGCGCGTCGGCGGCGGAGGTCTGCGGCATCAAGGTGTTCATGGGCGCGTCGACGGGCAACATGCTCGTCGACGACCCCGCGACTCTCGAGCGCCTCTTTGCCGAGGCGCGCGTGCCGATCGCCGCGCACTGCGAAGATACGCCGATGATCCTCGCGGCCGAGCAGCGCTTCCGGGAGCGGTTCGGCGACGACGTGCCGATCTCGGCGCACCCCGAGATCCGCTCGGCCGACGCGTGCTACGCGTCCTCGTCCCGGGCCGTCGAGCTCGCGAAACGGACCGGCGCGCGCCTCCACGTGCTGCACTTGAGCACCGGGCGCGAGCTCGAGCTGTTCGAGCCGGGGCCGATCGGCGGCAAGCGGATCACCGCGGAGGTGTGCGTCCACCACCTCTGGTTCGAGCAGACCGATTACGCCGAGCTTGGCGCCCGGATCAAGTGCAATCCGGCGATCAAGACCGCGGCGGACCGCGACGCGCTCGTTCGGGGGGTCGTCGAAGACCGGATCGACGTGATCGCGACGGACCATGCGCCGCACACGGAGGAGGAGAAGGGGCGCCGGTATTTCGACGCGCCGTCGGGGCTCCCGCTCGTGCAGCACTCGCTCGCGATGCTGCTCGAGCAGCATCGCCTCGGGCTCTTCAGCCTGCCGACGATCGTCGAGAAGACCGCGCACAACCCGGCCCGGCTGTTCAACATCGTCGGCCGCGGGTTCATTCGCGAGGGCTATTTCGCCGATCTGGCCGTCGTCGATCTCGGTGCGACGAGCCGGGTGACGCGGGATTCGTTGTTATATCGGTGCGGGTGGTCGCCGCTCGAGGGTACGACGTTCCACTCGGCGCTGCGGATGACGATCCTGAACGGACGGATCGCGTATCGCGGGGGCACGGTGTCTGCCGAGCGGCTCGGCCGCGCGCTCGAGTTCGAAGCGAGCTGAGTCTGCCGGCGGGCGCCGGCGGCAAAAAAAAGGGGGCCAGGTCCGAACTTTCCTTGTTCTCTCCGTTGCGGAGGAACCGATCCTAGTTCGCGCCGGGACTCGATGAGAACCCGGCCCCCGATTTCACGGCCTCCCGGCCGGCCAGGCGTCCACCATGGGGGAGGACTGGTGGGCGCCTCTATACCCGCATCGCGCGGATTCAGTGAGCACGTAGCGTCGAAAAAAAGCGGGGGCCAGGTTCGAACTCACTTCCATGTCCACTCCTTGCGGAGCAACCATCCTGGTTCGATGCCGGGAGAACCCGGCCCCCTTAGTCGGCCTTCCGGCTCGGCCTGCGGCCGTCACGGGGGAGGAATGACGACCGCTTGACACCATCAACCGCGTACGGGCTCCTCGGTGCTAGCCACTTCGAGCTTCGGCACCGTCTGATCTTTCACGCTCTCTTGCAGCGTAGCCTTGATCCGTTCATTCAAAGAGCGGATGTATTCGTCCATTTCGGACCGAAACATCGCCTGGCGCGCTTCGATCTGCGCTACGACTTCGGTACCGTATACGACGATCTCTTCGGTGGCCGCCGCCTGTTGACTGAGCACACCCAGCAACAGAGCCGTGGCGGTCGCACTGGGGGCCAGCATCCGCGTGAACATGTCCCTTTCCTTTACTTAACGAAACTCCGATACTTAATTCGTTGCTAGGTGACCTAGCGCGCCTCTATATGCATCCGGCGTGCCAACTTTCATGGAAAGATAAATCAATAATTTACGAAAAGGGTGGCTCACGGATTTCCGTGAATTCACGGAAATCCGTTGACGGGAGTCACGGAATACCGTAAATTGCGTGCATGTCACTCGCAGATCGATATCAATGGCTTTTCCGTAAGACGCCGGCGCTGACCGTATCGCTCGACGAGGACGGCTATTTCCTCGACGCGAGCGACGCGTGGCTCCGGCGGTTCGGCTACACCCGGGACGAGCTGCGTCACCTGCGTCCTCAGGATCTCGGCAGCCCCGAATCGGCCCGGCGCGTGAACGAGGAGTACCTGCCGCTGTTGAGGCGCACCGGGCGTCTCGACAACGTGCCGTTCGACATCACGACGAAGAGCGGGGAGCGCGTCGACCTGCTCGCGAGCGCGATGGTCGAGCGCGGCGCCGAGGGCGACTACCTGCGCACCGTCGCGGTGTACACGGAGGTTCGCCAGCAGGCGCGGCTCGAGGCGCATTATCGGGAGCTTTATCGGCAGACGCCGGCGATGCTGCACACCGTCGATGCGCAGGGCCGGATCGTGCACGTCAGCGACCGCTGGCTCGCGAAGCTCGGCTACAAGCGCGAAGAAGTGCTCGGCCGGATGATCACTGATTTCATGGCCGAGGAGTCGCGCCAATCGCTTCAGGACGGGCGGCTCGAGCACATCATCGCGCACGGCGAGCTCGAGAACGAGCCGAGGACCCTGGTCACGAAGTCCGGAGAGATCGTCGAGGTGTTGCTGTCCGCCCGCGCGGAGCGGGACGAGCAGGGCAACGTCGTCGCGCTCCTCGTCGCCGCGAAGGACGTCACGGAGCGGAACCAGGCCGAGCGGCAGCTTCGGGCCGCGTTCGAGGAGAACGCGCGCCTTCGGGAAGAGCTCGAGCGCGAGCGCGACTACCTCCGCGAGGAGGTACAGGTCTCGATGAACTTCGGGCGCATCATCGGCGAGAGCGCTGCGCTGAAGAAGATGCTCGCACGGCTCGAGGCCGTCGCGCAGACGAGCGCGAGCGTTCTGATCCAGGGCGAGTCCGGCGTCGGCAAGGAGCTCGTCGCCCACGTCATTCATTCCCGGAGCTCGCGGAGCAAGGGTCCGCTCGTGAAGGTGAACTGTGCGTCGATCCCGCACGAGCTGTTCGAGAGCGAGTTCTTCGGGCACGTGAAGGGAGCGTTCACCGGCGCGCACCGGGATCGGGTGGGCCGCTTCCAGCTCGCGGACGGCGGCACGATCTTCCTCGACGAGGTCGGCGAGATTCCGCTCGACCTGCAGAGCAAGCTGCTGCGCGTGCTGCAGGAGAACGAGTACGAGCGCGTCGGCGACGATCGGACGCACACGGTCGATGTCCGCGTCGTCGCGGCCACGAACCGGGACCTCGAGCAGGAGGTCGCGGCCGGGCGCTTCCGCGAGGATCTGTACTACCGGCTCAGCGTCTTCCCGATCGACGTGCCGCCGCTGCGCGAGCGCGGCGACGACGTCGTGCAGCTCGCGCACCACTTCCTCGAGCGGACGTGCCAGGACTTCGGCCGTCCTCCGCTTCAGCTGTCCCGCCAGCAGGCGGCGCTGCTGCAGCGCTACGACTGGCCGGGGAATATCCGCGAGCTGAAGAACGTGATCGAGCGTGCGGTGATCCTGTCGCGCGGCAAGGTGCTGCGGCTCGATCTCGCGATGGCGGACATCCTGACCGCGGCGCCGCAGGCCGCGGCCGCTGCGGCGCCGCGCGAGGACGGCGATCAGGTGCTGACGGAGGCGCAGATCCGCGAGCTCGAGCGCAACAACATGCTCGCCGCTCTGCGCATCACGAACTGGCGCGTGTCGGGCCCGGACGGCGCGGCGAAACTGCTCGGATTGAAGCCGAGCACGTTCGCGGATCGGATGCGCAAGTTCGGCATCTCGCGGCCCAACGGCGTCGAGGATCGGACGACGTCTGCAGCGTGATATCCGCCCTTGCCGCGGATTTCAATAATCTGCTATACGTCCGCCTCAATGGGGGTGCGGCGCTCGTTTCGACGAGCGCCGCAATCGGTGCTCAGAGCCGCCTTTCACGCGACCTCTCCTGGCCGGTCACTCATACCACTCGACGGAGCCGTCATCGGTTCCGAGGCACGCGAATGCAACATCTCAGTAAGCGATTCGAAGCCGCGGTCCGCGAGCTCGTTGCGGACGGCCCGATCAAGCAGCGACTGGCCCTGGCCTTCGGCCGCCATCTCGAAGACCTCCTGATCCCGGACTTGCCCGAGCCGATACGGGACCGGTTCGAGACGCTGCACCGCGCTCTGCACAGCGCGGAGCCGATCGGTCGGGAAGGACGGCTCAGGGTCAGCATTCGAAAGCTCTCGTTCGCGGAGGCCGTGACCCACGCCGAGATTATCGTCGACCTGCACACCGAGATCGCGAGAAACTCGGACCGCGCCGAGCCGCTGAAGGTCGTGCACACGGACGAGAAGATGCCGCGTTATCTGACCGGCAGCTGACCGGCAACTGACTGCGAGCGCGACCGCGACGGCGGCTGCAGCGATCGACCGCGGCGAGAGCCGCGTTCGCGTGGCCGAGTTCACGGTCCGCGACGCGCGCGCTCCTTATAATCGCCCGCCCACGGTTCCGACGGACGATCTCATGGCGGGGCGCATCTCGATCGCACTTCTCTGTCTCGTCTCGGCCTGCGCGGCCGCCGAGACCGCTTACGTCACCGACATGCTGCAGCTCGGGCTGCACCGGGCGTCCGACACGAGCGACCGGCCGTTCGAGAACCTGCAAAGCGGCACCCGGCTCGAGGTGCTCGAGCGCAAGCCCCAATACGCGCGAGTGCGCACGGACGCCGGTGCCGAGGGATGGGTCAAGGCGGCCTATATCGTCAGCGAGACGCCGGCCCGCTACCGGCTCGCCGAGCTCGAGGCGACGGTCGAAGCGCTCGGCGCGGAGCTCGCCGACGCGCGGGCGACCGAGAAGCGGGCGAGTCACGAGGCGGAGGAGCTGCGCGGCCGCGAGGACGAGTACGCCGCGTCTCTCGCGGCGCTGCGGGAAACGGTCGGACGCCTCGAGCGTCAGAATGCCGAGTATGCGAATCACGTCGAGCGCTATCGCGTGAGCCTGCCGTTGCCGTGGGTGCTGGCCGCACTCGGTCTCACGTTCGTCGGCGGCGGCGTCACCGGGTGGTGGGCGCTCGATTCGTTTCTGCGCCGGCGTTACGGCGGCTATCGAATCTACTAATCGAATCTACTGAGAGTTGCCCGCGTCTGTCGGGCGTTCGCGGGCATTCATTGGAGCGCTGCCGGCGGAGCTCACGCCCGAGCTGCGCTCGCTCTGCGCCGCGCGCGCAGCCGCGAATCGACGATCCTGAAGCCGAGCAGCGCGCCGAGCAGCACGACGTAAAGCAGCGGCTCGCGGATATCCGCTCTGACTTGCCACCAGAAGTGCACGACGCCGAGGATCGCGGCCGGGTAGATCAACCGGTGCAGCTTCGTCCACCTGCGGCCGAGGCGGCGCTGCCAGCCCCGAGTAGACGTGATCGCGAGCGGGAGCAGCAGAAGGATCGACAGCATGCCGACCGTGATGTACGGCCGCTCCGTGACGTCGACGAACAGCGACGGGAGATCGAGACGGCGGTCGAGCACGGCGTACGCGAGAACGTGCAGGACCAGGTAGAAGAAGCTGAAGAGGCCGAGCATTCGGCGCAGCCGCAGCAGCCAGTTCTGCTTCGTCAGCCGGCGCAGCGGCGTGACCGCGAGCGTGATCCACAGCAGGTTGAGCCCGGTCTTGCCCATCGAGTGGAGCACTTCCTCGACCGGATTCGCGCCGAACGGCACGATCGAGGCGATTTTCGCGACGACGATCGCGAACGGCACGAGACAGCCTGCGGCAACGAAAACCTTTACGACCGGGACGAAATCGCGCGAGCGGCGCCGTGCCGATGCGGACGCGCCCGTGCGAGGGGCGGCGTCCTGCAGTGCTTCGTGTGGTGGCATCTAGAATGCGCGAAGGCGAGCGGCCGTCGTCGACGGCCGCTCGGCCGCTTCGCAGCCGTCAGTAGTTCTTCGCGAGGTCGAGCCCCGTGTACAGCGACGCGACTTCCTCGGCGTAGCCGTTGAACATCAGGGTCGGCTGCCGCGCGGAGATCAGCGCGCGCAAGCCGCTGCCGCCGAGCACCCGTTCGCTCGCCTGGCTCCAGCGCGGATGATCGACGTTCGGATTCACGTTCGAATAGAAGCCGTACTCGTGCGGCGCGGCCATGTTCCACGACGTTTCCGGCTGCTGCTCCGTGAAATGAATCCGCACGATCGACTTCGCGCTCTTGAAGCCGTACTTCCACGGCACGATCACGCGCAGCGGGGCGCCGTTCTGGTTCGGCAGCGGTTTGCCGTAGACGCCGACCGTGAGCAGCGCCAACGGATGCATCGCTTCCTCGATCGTGAGCCCCTCGCGATACGGCCACTTCAGCACCGGGTAGCGAACGCCCGGCATCTGATCCGGCTCGTTCAACGTGAAGAACTGAACGTACTTCGCGCGAGACGTCGGCTCGAAGCGCTTCAGCAGATCGCCCAGCGGAAAGCCGACCCACGGTACGATCATCGACCACGCCTCGACGCAGCGGAAGCGATAGATGCGCTCCTCGAGCGCGTGCGGCTTCAGGATATCCTCGAGCGTGTAGCGGCCGCGCTTGTTCGCTTCGCCGGTGACTTCGACCGACCAAGGATCCGTCTTCATCATATGCGCGTAACGGGCGGGATCGCTCTTGCCCGTGCCGAACTCGTAGAAGTTGTTGTACGTCGTGATGATGTCCCACGAGTGCGGTTCGGCGTCGAGCGACTTCGGCCACTTCGATACGTCCTCGAACTCGCCGCCTGCTGGCGGCATCACGGCTCCGAATGCGTCGCCCGCGATGCTCGGCAGAAGACCCATCGCGACGGCGCCCGCAATGATGCGGCGCCGATTCATGAATACGTCTTCCGGCGTAATCTCGGAGGGCTTGATGCGATTCTTCATGATGAGCCTCTTCATGATGAGCCTCGCTCGCTGCTGTCCCAAACCGTTCGATCGCGCTGTCGGTGCGGCGAGCGGCGCAGAGTCGATGCCAGGCGCGCCGCGACTCCGCTACAATATCGCGCTCGAGAACACACCTTAGCTCGCCTTCAGGGTGCGGTTCAAGGCAGAAATCCCGAGAAGAATCAATACGAGGCGCTCCATGAAGCTGATTACAGCCGTCGTCAAGCCGTTTCGCCTCGACGACGTCCGCAACGCACTCGCCGAGGTCGGCGTGCAGGGGATGACCGTCACGGAAGTCAAAGGCTTCGGGCGCCAGCGCGGCCATACGGAGCTCTACCGCGGCGCAGAATACGTCGTCGACTTCCTGCCGAAGGTGAAGGTCGAGGTCGCGGTTGCCGACGAGCTCGTCGAGCGCGTGATCGAGGCGATCATCGAGTCCGCGAAGACCGGCAAGGTCGGCGACGGCAAGATTTTCGTGACCGCGCTGGAGCAGGTGTACCGGATCCGTACCGGCGAGACCGGCGACCAGGCGATCTGACGCGGCGGAGGCGCCGTCGCGTACGGTGCTGACGGCCGGAGCGGGCGAAGCGCCGTTCCGCGGCATCGCTAAGCCTGGTTCTGCGGGGGCGGCGTCACCGGCACGACGAGCTCGACTTCGAGTCCGCCGTCCGGGCAGTTGCGCGCGATCGCCGTGCCGCCGTGCAGCTCCATCACGCGGGCCGTGATCGCGAGCCCGATGCCCTGGCCGTCGGAGCCATGGTCACGGCTCGGGTCGACCCGGAAGAACGGCTCGAAAATCCGGCTGACGTCCTCGGACGGGACGCCGGGTCCATGATCGCGGACGATCACGCGCACTTCCTTCGTCGTGCCGGTCAACGTGACCTCGACCGGCTTCCCGACTCCGCCGTGTGCGACGGCGTTGCGCACGACGTTCTCGATCGCGCTCTTCAATCCGGACGGATCGCCGAGCACGGCCGGCACGACCGACGGCGTATAGCGAATGTCCGCCTCGGCGCGCTCGAATCTCGCGTCGGCGACGACCTCGTCGACGATCGTCGACAGCTGAACCGGCACGCGCCTAGGCTCCGTCTGCGTGCGCAGGCGGGTCAACGTCATGACCTGGCCGACGAGCTCGTTCAACCGCTCGACCTCGCGCTCGATGCGCGCGAGATCGGGGCCGGCCGCCTCTCCGGCGCGGCGCTGCGCGAGCGCGAGCGCGACGCTGATCCGCGCTAGCGGCGAGCGAAACTCGTGCGAGACGTCGCGCAGCAGCGCTTCCTTGTCCGTGACGAGCATCTGCAGCCGCTCGGCCATCGCGTCGAAGTCGGTCGCGAGCCGACCCATCTCGTCCCTGCGGCGCACGAACGGACCGATCCGCGTATCGAGATTGCCGGCCGCAAGCGCCCGCGTCGCCTTCTGCATGCGCACGATCGGCGCCGACAGATAATGCGCGAGCAGAAGGGAGGTCAGCGCCGCCGCGACCAACGCCGTCGTCAGCACGAGCGCCTGCGTGCCGGGCCACGTCAAAACGCCCATGAACGTCACGGGCGCCAACGCGAACACCAGCCGGTACTCTCTGCCGTCGGGCCCCGTGATCTCGGTCGTCAGCTGCTGCGGGCGAACGTTAGCCGGCCGCTGCGACTCGCTGAACGGCTCGGACCTCAGGAGCTTCGCGACCTGCGGCGGCGGCATGCGCCCGAGCAGCTCGTTCCCGGATTCGTCGAGCACGAGCAGCGCCATGCCGGGCGCCGGGCGCGGATTACGCAGCAGCCACAGCCGGAGCCGCCATTCGCCGCCGGCCTCGAGCGCGGCCGCGGCCTCCTGGACGATCCGCTCGCGGCCCTCGAAGTTCAGCTGATCGAACGCGCGGTCGCCGAGCCGGAAGCTCGCATAGACCACCGCCGCGATCGTCGCGGCCATGGCGAGCCCGAACGCTGCGAAAATCTTCCAAAAGAGCCTCATTGCTCCGCCTCGGCCGGGGGCGGCACGAGCACGTATCCGCTGCCGCGGACGCTTCTGATCTGCACGCCGCCTTCCTCGTCCTGGCCGAGCTTCTTGCGCAGGTTGCTGATATGCGTGTCGAGACTTCGGTCGTCGGGCAACAGACGCCTGCCGAGCGCGGTCCGCGTCAGCGTCTCGCGCGAGACGACGTCGCCGGCCTCGCGCATCAAGGTCGCGAGGATCACAAACTCGGCGTTCGTGAGCTTCAACGGCTCGCCGTCGAGACTGACCTCGCGCCGCTGCATGTTCGCGTAGAGCGGCCCGACCGTGAGGTCGACGACGTCCTCGTGCTCGGTTTCCGCGGTTCGGCGCAGTATGGCTTTGATGCGCGCGAGGAGCTCGCGCGGGTTGAACGGCTTCGGCAGATAGTCGTCGGCGCCCATCTCGAGCCCGACGATACGGTCGACGTCGTCGCCCCGCGCGGTCAGCATCAGCACCGGCGTCTCACAGCCCGACTCCCGCAGCTGGCGGAGCACCTCGAAGCCGGACAGGCCGGGCAACATCACGTCGAGCACGATCAGGTCGTACTCGCCGGTCTGAGCCTCGCGCAGACCGGTCGAGCCGTTCGCGAATGCCGTCAGCGACAACCCCTCGGGCGCGAGATACTCCGCGAGCATCTCGGTGAGCCGAGTGTCATCGTCGATGATCAGTACACGATTGGCATTCATTCACACGAACCGCCCCATCCTCGGGAACTTGCCACAAGAGCGCGCAGACGCGAAGCCCCCACCCGCCGCCGAGCGCCGGGCTTCACAAAAATTTGCACTCGGGACGGGCGGTTGCGCGCTGCGCAACGTGCCGCTGTTAGACCTCGTCCGGCGGCTGAAAGCCCGGCGGCTTGATAATTATTAAATCGCACGGCAGGCGATCGAGCGCCCGCTCGGCCGTGCTGCCGATGAAGATTCGCTGCAGGCCGCTGCGCGATACGGCGCCCATCACGACGAAGTCGGCGTTGAGCGCGGCTGCCTGCTCGACGAGCACGGCGTGCGGCGCACCCTGCTCGAGATGCACGTTATCCGCGGGAATACCGAACTCGTTCGTCAACGAGGAGAGCGCCTGCTCGTGCTGACTGCGCGCCGCCGCCGCAACCTCTTCGACCGGCAAGGCCATCGTCGCCGCCGGCGCGCCCGAAACGGCGGCGAGCGCCGGACCGATATCGAACGAGTGCAGCACGTGCAGCGATCCGCCGAGCACCTGGGTCAGCTCCGTCGCGAACGACAGGATCGCGTGATCGAGCTCGGCCGGCTTGTCGTGCTCGTGGAGCGGATCGACCGCGGCGAGCACGGTCGCAGGAGATGCGACCTCGCGCGGCTTTACGAGCAGCAGCGGCGCTGGACAGCTCCGGATCAGGTTCCAGTCCGTGTTCGACAGCAGGGACCGCTTCAGCGCCGGATGATAATGCGTGTCTTTCACGACGAGCATCGGCTGCGAGTCCATGACTTTCCGCACGATGCCGCGATCGAGCGGCTTTCCCCATCGCGCGTCGACCTCGACTTCGATGCCTTGCGCGCGCAGGGCGTCGGCACGCTTCTCGAGCCGGGCGCGGTGGTTCTTCAGCAGACTTTGCCGGGCCTTTTCGAGGCCCTTCGAGTCGAACAGGCGGCCGCCGGCGAGATACTGGTCGTAATCGCAAACGAAGAGCTCGAGCTGTGCGCCGAGCGCTTTCGCGAGCCGGGCGGCGCGTTCCATCGCCGGCTGCTCGTCGGTGGTCGGATCGATTACGGACAGAATTCTCTTGGTGGCCATCGTTACTCGTCGCCGTAAACCCCGGGACCGAGCTTACCGGCTTTCCGCCGGTCCGAACAGATCGCGTTTCCCGCAGCCGGGCGGCGCCCGTTGCGACGCGCGCTCAATCTCTGGCCACGTAGTAGCGGAAATTGTGCGTATACCGCACGCCTTCCGTTGCGACCGGACCGTTCGCGGTGATGCGCGGCCGAAGGTGCGCCTCGCGGATCCGGCGAACGTACGCGTCGTCGACGAGGCCGGGCGGCGCGGACGACACGACCGCGACGTTGCGCGCCCGGCCGTCGGCGCCGACGTCGAAGCCGAGCACGATCGTGCCCCACGCGTACGGACGCGAGCTCGTGCCGCGGTCGACCCGCGTCAGCGGGGCGACGAAGTCGAGCATCTCCGGGCGGCCGAGCAGCCGTGCGCGCTCATCCGGCATGTCGCCGAGCAGCGCGTACGCTTCCGCATAGCGGGCAACGGCCGCGGCGAGGTCATCGTCCCGCGCGAGCGCGAGGTCGCCGAGCGCGACGAGCGACCTTGCCCGCTCGACGGCGGGCAGATCCGGCGAGCTGCTCAGTATCTCGGCAATGCGTCCGCGCGCGACGTCGCGATCGCGCAGCAGCAGCTCGATGCGCAGCAGACGGCGCAGCGGCTCGAGCAGCGCGGCGTCGTCGCCGAGCGGCTCGAGCGTCGCGAGCGCCTTCTCGTACTGTTCGCGCGCGGCGCCCCGCAGCCGCGACTGCTCGTAGTAGTGCGCGAGCCCGTAACGATACGGCACGACGCGCGGATCGTCGGCGCCGAATTGGCGTAGCGCATTCTCGAGCCGATCCGTCTGCAGCCTCCCGGCGGTCGCGGTATCGCCGAGGCCGAGGTAGGCCGTCGTCAGATCGTCGATCAGCCCGGCTTGCTCGACGTTGAAGAGACCCAGGTTCCGCTGGCTGACGTGCTGCGCCTGCTCGAGCGCGGTGACCGCTTCGACGAAGCGGCGCTCCTCGATATAGCTGCGGCCGAGCGCCCGATACGGATCGACCAGCGCGAGCGCGAAATCGCCTTCCGCGGCGCGGATCACGTCGATGGCCTCGAAGTAGCGGCGCTCGGCTTCCGTGAACTCGCCGAGCAGCGTATGGATGCGGCCGAGGCGAACGAGATCGTCGGCGTAGCGGGGATCGGTTTCCGCATCGGGCCGGTCGACGAGCGCCGCGGCGGGCGGCAGCGCCGCAGCGGCATCGCCGGCCGCGAGCAGCGCGTCGCGCGCACGGCGGCGGGCGTCGACGTCTGCGGACGGGGCCTCGCCGGTCTCGGCCGCGGCGTTGCCGGGCTCGGCCGGGCTCTGTCCGCTTTCGGTTTGTGCAAACGTGGCCGCCGGCCACGCCGCTATCGACAGCAGTGCGATCGGTACGAGCGGCCGGCTACTCCGTCGCGCTCGCGAGCTCATCGGGCAGATACCGGAAGTTGACACGCAGCGCGACGTCGTCCCTGGCGACGACCTCGCCGTCGCGCACCAGCGGGCGGAATCGCCACCGCCGCACGGCGCGGACGACGGCGTCGTCCTTGAAGCCGGCAGGCTCCGACTGCACGACGCGGACGTCGGACGCGCGCCCGAAGCGGTCGACGTCGAAGGCGACGATCACGTGGCCCGGACGCGCTTCCGGTGCGCGGCTCAGCCCCCGCTGGCTGATCGGCTCGTCGAACACGCTCTGCAGCGGCTCGAACCATTCCCGGCGCAGCGCGTCGCCGTCCTCGAGCTCGCCGAGCAGTTGCCATGCGAGGACATAACGCTCGATGTCGGGATCGACTTTACTAAACGCGATATCCCAGTCGGCGATGTCGCGCAGCACCTCGGCGCGCAGCAGCGGATATTCGCCGCCCTGCGCGTCGAGCAGCTCGAGCGCGGAGCGCAGCGACGAGATGCCCTGATTGTCCGGCAAGCGCTGCGCGCGGTAGCTGTTGCCGATCTCGCGCAGCGGCCGGACCAGCAGCACGCTCTCCTTGCCGTGCACGTCGCGAATGAGACGCATCGCTTGCGCGTAGCGGGCGCGCTCGTCGTGATAGCGCCCGCTGTCGCGCAGCCACAATCCGTAACCGTAGATCGCCTCGAGATGCTCCGGAGAGCCTCTCGGGTGATTACGCTCGGCAAGCTGCAGAATCGTCTGCTGCTGCTCGTCCGCTTCCGCGTATTGATCGAGCGCGCGGAACGATTCCGTCAGCCGATCGAGGATTGGCACCTGGCCTTCGTTCAACAGGCCGTGCACGCGGCGGCTCACCGTGCGGGCCTCGTTGTAGGCCGTGATCGCGTTCACGTACTGACCGGCCTCGTGATAGTTGTCGCCGAGGCCGAGCAGCGGCTCGATCGCAAGCTCGGTATAGGTGCCGTCCAGCGAGCGGACGATATCGACTGCCTTCAGAAAATATTCCTCGGCCCGCTGATGGTCGTCGGCCTCGCGCTCGATCCGTCCGGCGAGCTCGTAGGCTTGCGCGGCCTCGCGGCTCGTCGGGCCGAATTCCTGCTCGGTGAGCCGCAGAAGCTGCTCGAGCAGCGGCTGCGCGTCGTCGTGCCGACCAGCGTCCGCGAGCCGGTTCACCTCGAGCAAGGTCTCGAGGCGCGTCACCGGCGCGGGCGGCTCTGCCGCGTCCGCCGTCTCCGTGTCGACCTCGTCCTCCGCGCCGTCGTTGCCATCGGGCTCGCCGCCGAGCAGCTCCGGAAGCTGGCGCAGGTCTTGGGCGACGTCGTCGGGCGTCTGCGCGACGCTCTCGGCCGCGACCGAAGCGCCGAAGACGAAAAGCACGGCGGGAAGGGTGTGAAACCCGAGTCGGGCTCGAAGCGTGCGGAAGGTCATCGATCGCATTCTATCCAAAATCGGCGCCGGGCCTTCAGCGATTTCGTGTGAGACCCTCGCGCCGGCTGCGAGGTTCCGGCTTCGAGCACGCCGCGTGCCGCGCCCTGGTTCGCGACGGTTACGTCGCCGGGGTTATGTCACGCATCTTGTGGCGTTCGAGCCCACGTCTATAATGGCTCGCGAGGTCCCAAAAAATCGACAATGATTCGATCTGGACTCCGCGTTGTTGCGCCGACGTAGCATCTGCGGCGGCATCTCGGCCCCGCTTCTCGAGTGCCGCGCTTTCCTCGCGACTGCTCTCGTCGAGACGTGCCCGACGGCGCGTTTCGCGTTCCCCGCCGGGTACTGAGTTCCGCGATTCTTCCGATAGGTTCAATGCCGTAGCGTAAGGCCGACGACCGATATCGTATGCTGTATCGACCGCGACCCGCGCTCCGTTTCTCCCTGTCTTCGGCCGCGGCACGACGCGCACGGCCGGCTCCGACGAGGCCGCATTAGATGGAACCGACACAAACGCAAGGGACCGAGTACTACCACCGCGTCGTGGATTGCCAGTGGGCGTGCCCCGCCCACACCGACGTTCCGGAATACATCAGGCTGATCTCGCTCGGCCGGTACGACGACGCATACATGCTGAACCGGCGCTCGAACGTGTTCCCGGGGATCCTCGGCCGCGTCTGCGACAGGCCGTGCGAGCCCGCTTGCAGAAGAGGGCGCGTCGAGGAGAAGCCGGTCGCGATATGCCGCCTGAAGCGCAGCGCCGCGGATCGCCGCGGGGATATCACGAGCCGGCTGCCGCAGGCGCCGCGCGTCCGCAACGGCAAGCGGATTGCATTGATCGGTGCGGGCTCCGCGTCGCTCACGGTGGCCAACGACCTGATGCCGCTCGGCTACGAATGCGTGATGTTCGAGGCGCTCGACAAGCCGGGCGGGCTCATGCGCACGAACATTCCGGCGTTCCGGCTCCCGGCGAGCGTGCTCGACGAGGAGATCGGCTACATCGTCGACATGGGCGTCGATCTCCGGCTCTCGACGCCGGTGAAGAGCATGCGCGCGCTGCTCGCCGAGGGCTACGACGCCGTCTTCGTCGGCAGCGGGGCGCCGAAGGGGAAAGACCTGAACATTCCCGGCCGCGAGCAGACCGATCGTATCCACATTGGCATCGACTGGCTCGAATCCATCGCGTTCGGGCACGTCGACAAGGTCGGCGAGCGCGTGCTGATCATCGGCGTCGGCAATACCGCGATGGACTGCTGCCGCAGCGCGCTGCGGCTCGGCGCGAAGGACGTGAAGGTCATGGCGCGCAAGCCGCGGCAGTTCTTCAAGGCATCCGATTGGGAGCTCGAGGATGCCGAGGAGGAGCGCGTCGAGATCGTCGTCAACCATGCGCCGAAGGCGTTCGTCGTCGAGGACGGGAAGCTCGTCGGCATGCGCTTCGACCGGCTCGAGTACGACATCGACGAGCGCGGCCGCATTCTCGACAGCCGGGTCATCGACGAGGTGCTGATCCCGTGCGACGACGTCGTGCTCGCGATCGGGCAGGAGAACGCGTTCCCGTGGATCGAGCGCGACTGCGGCATCGAGTTCGACAAGTGGGACGTGCCGATCGTCGATCCCGTCACGTTCGAGTCGACCTTGCCCGGCGTCTTCTTCGGCGGCGACGCGGCGTTCGGGCCGAAGAACATCATTTGGGCCGTCGAGCACGGTCATCAGGCCGCGATCTCGATCCATCTGCATTGCCAGGGGAGGCCGTTGCGCGAGCGTATGCCGCGCGGCGTGACACTCTCGAGCGCGAAGATGGGCATCCACGAGTGGAGCTACAGCAACAATTACGACCCGTCCGTTCGCCGGCTGATGCCCCACGTCGACCTGAAGAGCCGGTTCCGGCAGCTCGATATCGAGGTCGAGCTCGGCTTCACCGACGAGCAGGTCGCGACCGAGGTCGAGCGCTGCCTGAACTGCGACCTGCAGACCGTGTTTACTGCCGATCTCTGCATCGAATGCGATGCGTGCATCGACATCTGCCCGGTCGACTGCCTGGCGATTACGCCGAACGGCGAGCTTGCCGAGATCGAGAGCGCGCTGAAGGCGCCGCGGCTCGAGCCGGACCAGCCGCTCTACGTGTCCGCGGCGCTGAAGCAGACCGGCCGCGTGATGATCAAAGACGAAAACCTATGCGTGCACTGCGGGCTGTGCGCCGAGCGCTGCCCGACCGGAGCGTGGGACATGCAGAAATCGAAGCTCGTCGTGCCGTATGCGGCTGACGAAGGCATCGAGGCGACGGAGGCGTCGTGTCGCAAGATCGGGTAAACGACTTCGTCGTCAAGCTCGCGAACGTCAACGGGACGGGTTCCGCGAGCGCGAACTCGCTGCTGATGAAGGCGATCTTCCGGATGGGGGTGCCGGTCAGCGGCAAGAACTTTTTCCCGTCCAATATCCAGGGCCTGCCGACCTGGTACGAGATCCGTGTCAGCGAGGCCGGCCATCTGTCCCGCTCGGGCAGGGTCGACGTGATGGTCGCAATGAACTCGCAGACCTACCTGCAGGACCTGCACGAGGTCTCGCCCGGCGGCACGTTGCTCTACGACTCGACCTGGCCGCGCGACCGGATGCTGCAGCGGCCGGATATCACGATCATCGGCGTGCCGCTCGCGCGGATGTGCAACGAGCACTTCAAGAGCGCGCGCACCCGCGTGCTGATGAAGAACATGGCCTACGTCGGCGCGCTCGTCGCGCTGCTCGACCTCGACCGCGAGGTCGTGACGGGGCTGATCCGCGAGGTGTTCGCGAGGAAGCCGTCTGCGATCGACGCTAACCTCGAGGCGGTCGAGCTCGGCTTCTCGTATGCGAAAGAGCATTTCGAATGTCCGCTGCCGACGCGCGTCGAGCGCCGCGATCTGACGTCGGGCAAGATCATGATCGACGGCAACACCGCGACCGCGCTCGGCTGCGTGTACGCCGGCGCGACGGTCGGCGCGTGGTATCCGATCACGCCGTCGACGTCCGTGATGGACGCGTTCAAGTCGTTCTGCGAGCGCTTCCGCAAAGATCCGGAGACTGGCGAGCGGCGCTACTGCGTGATCCAGGCCGAGGACGAGCTTGCCGCGATCGGGATGGTGCTCGGCGCGACGTGGAACGGCGCGCGTGCGTTCACGCCGACGTCGGGCCCGGGCATTTCGCTGATGAGCGAGTTTCTCGGCTTCGCGTATTTCGCCGAGCTTCCGGCGGTCGTCATCGACGTGCAGCGGGTCGGGCCGTCGACCGGCATGCCGACGCGCACGCAGCAGGCCGATATCCTCGCTGCGGCGTACGCGTCGCACGGCGACACGAAGCACGTCGTGCTGTTTCCGTCGAACCCTCGCGAATGCTTCGAGCTCGCGGTCGCCGCGTTCGATCTCGCGGACCGGCTGCAGACGCCGGTCCTGCTGCTGTCCGACCTCGATCTCGGCATGAACGACTGGATGACGGACGAGCTCGAGTGGGACGACACGTACCGTCCTGACCGCGGCAAGGTGCTGAGCGCCGAGGAGCTCGAGGCGGCGCAGAGCTTTCACCGCTACCTCGACAAGGACGGCGACGGCATCCCGTATCGCACGTATCCCGGCGTGCATCCGAAGGGCGCGTACTTCGTGCGCGGCTCCGGTCACAACAAATACGGCGGCTACACCGAGAACTCGCGCGAGTATCAGGAGGTCGTCGACCGGCTGCTCGAGAAGTGGCGGACGGCGGCGAAGATCGTTCCGCAGGCGGTCATCCGCGAGCATCCGCAGAGCGACGGGTGGGGGATCGTCGCGGTCGGCAGCAGCGATCCGGCCGTCACCGAGGCGGTCGAGCGGCTCGCCGAGAGCGGGATCCACGTCGATTACTGCCGGATCCGTGCTTTCCCGTTCGGCGCAGAGGTCGAGCGTTTCCTCGACGAGCACGAGCGGGTTTTCGTCGTCGAGCAGAACCGCGATGCGCAGCTTCGCGCGTTGTTGACCCTCGAGACGAGTTGTCCGAAGGAGCGGCTGACGTCGGTGCTGCATTACGGCGGCTTACCGATCGACAGCCGCACGGTCGTGGAGGCCGTGCAGAGCGTAAGGCGCGAAGGAGTGACCGCATGACGTCGATCGTCAAGCCGAGGATCGTCCACCAAGGCCTGAAGCGGAACGCGCTAGGCCTTACGATCCGCGATTACGAGGGCGGCATGTCGACCCTGTGCGCGGGCTGCGGGCACGACTCGATCACGGCCGCGATCGTGCAAGCGTTTTTCGAGCTCGACGTGCCGCCGCACCGCGCCGCGAAGGTCAGCGGTATCGGCTGCTCGTCGAAGACGCCGGCGTATTTCCTCGGTGCGTCGCACGGCTTCAACTCCGTGCACGGCCGGATGCCGTCGATCGCGACGGGCGCGTCGGCCGCGAACCGGGAGCTTTATCTGATCGGCGTCTCCGGCGACGGGGATTCCTTGTCGATCGGCCTCGGCCAGTTCGCGCATGCGGTTCGCCGTAACCTCGACATGCTGTACATCATCGAGAACAACGGCGTGTACGGGCTCACGAAGGGCCAGTTCTCGGCGTCCGCGGACATCGGCACGAAGGCGAAGCGGGGCGAGGAAAACCGTCAGCCGCCGATCGACGCGGTGCAGATGGCGCTCGCGCTCGGCGGCACGTTCGTCGCGCGCGGCTTCTCCGGCGACAAGGAACAGCTCGTGCCGTTGATAAAGGCCGGCTTGCGTCACCGCGGCTTCGCGCTGATCGACGTGCTGTCGCCGTGCGTCACGTTCAACGACCACGAGGCTTCGACGAAGAGCTACGCCTACACGCGTCGGCACCGGAAGAGCGCCGTCGAGGCCGACTTCGTCCCGCCGCGCGCGCCGATCTCCGCGTCGTACGCGGAGGGCGAGGTCGTGCCGGTCGAGCTGCACGACGGAAGCCGCGTGCTGCTGCGCAAAGTGAGCCGCGACTATGATCCGCGCAACCGCGGCGCGGCGCTCGATTACATCCGCACGCGGCAGCGCGCCGGCGAGATCGTGACCGGGCTGCTCTATATCGGCGACAACGAGCCAGACCTGCACGGTCTCAGTCAGACGACGAAGATCCCGCTGAACGCGCTCCCATACGAGTCGCTCTGTCCGGGCTCGCAGGCGCTCGAGCAGCTCCAGCGTCGCTTCAAATAGCCGCGCACCGCTCGAGCGGCCGAGCCCGCGTCCGAACCTGTGACGCGGGTCCGGGCAGGGTGTGACGCAGGTCGGAGCGGGACCATGGGAAACCGGGCAAGTTAGCCCTCGGCGGCTTTTCCGCCCGGACCGGACCCGTTCAATGACTGATCGAGACGCGACGACCGACGCGCTGCGCGAGCGCCTGACCGACCTTCTCGCCGAGTGGGGCGCGGAGATGTCTGCCGTAATCAACGAGCTCGACCAGGCTCGGCAGCGGCTCGCCGGCATCGACGACGAGGCCGCGCAGCGCGACAGGGCCACGACCGACCTCGAGGAGCGGGTCCGCGGCCAGCAGGAGCTGATCGAGGCGCTGCAGGCGGATGCCGAGGCGGTGCCGGACCTGCGCCGCGAGCTGAACGCGCGCGACGTCGAGATCGAGCGGCTGAAATCGGAGCTCGAAAGCAAGCAGGAGCTGATGCGCGTGCTCAGGCGAGACGCGGAGGAGGCCGACAGGCTGAAGGCCGACGTTCGCCGCAGGGAGCAGGAAGTCGAGGCTCTGCGTCAGGAGAAGGCCCAGCTCGAGGCGCAGACCCAGGAGCTCAGGAACACGATCCACGAGCTCGAGCAGGCGGCCGCGCAGGAATCGGCCGACGAGGCCGCCGAGATCGAGTCGCTGCGGGCCGAGCTCGAAGCCCGCAAATCGATGATCAGGAGTCTGCGCGCCGACGCCGAGCGCGCTCAGGTTCTCGAGGGCCGTCTCGAGGAGAAGCGTCGCCTCGTGCAGCAGCTCGAAGGGACGATCAATCGGCATGCGAACACGATCGTCGAGCTGAAGCGTGCGGCTGAGGCGTGGAAGCGGAAGTATTTCGCGCTGAAGGGCACCGACGACACGAGCACGACGCCGGCGCTCGATTCGCTGACGGCGACCTCGCCCGGCGCGAGAACGCTTCCGCCGCTGCCCGAATCGTTCGCCCATACCGACAGCGCGTCCGTGCAGGAGCGCACGATCGCGATCGACATGCGCCGCGCGCTGCTCGAGGCGCGGCGGGCGGCGCAAGGCGACAAGTAAGCGCGACGGACGCGGCGCGCGCGCCCGTGACGGCACTGCGCGCGCACCGGACCGAGCTCCGCGCGCTTTAGAACGGGATCCAGGAGCGCTCCGGCGACAGGTGCAGATAGCCGACGTTCAGCCCCTGCCGCCATCCGACTCCGAAGCGCACCGGCGCGAGCACGATATCGTCGGTGCGGTGATACGTCACGCCGACGCCGCCGACGTAGTAGAGGCTCCCTTCGACGCCGCCGAAGCGCTGAAAGACGGAATCGATGTCGTCGAGGTTGTAGATCAGCACGAATGCTTTCGCCGCGCTGCCGCCTATGTCGAATCCGAGCGAAGGACCGCGCCAATACACCTTCGTGCTCGTGCCGTCCTTGTAGTACAGCGTGCCGTGGCCGTAGCGCAGGCCGACCCCGACCGCGCCGCCGCCTTCCTCGCCCTTGATGTACGCGTCCGGCGGGCCGTTCTGGTCGAGCACGCGGTTCAGGACCTCGGCCACGCCGCGGGCGCCGTTGCCGAAGAACGCTTCCGCTTCGTTGAGGACGGTGTCGCGTTGATAAGGCTCGGGCGCCGGCGCGTCTTGCGCCGTCGTTGCGGGGCGCGAAGTCGGCGCGCCTTCCCGCTGTGCGGCGCAGCCGGCCATCGATATCGCGACAAAAGCGAGAAGAATCCAAGTCTGGCGCATCGCGAGGAAGTTCCTCTGCTTCGATGCGCGCAGTGTGTGCGCACCCGGTATTTTGTCAAGCGGGGACGTGCGCGTCTCAGCGCTTGAATAGCGCTTCGGCATCGGCGAGCGGGTCGCTCGTTGGGGCGTTGCTCGGCGCGGCGCTTTCGCGCGGCTCGGAATCAGCGGGCGCCCCGTCGCCGAACAGCTTCGCGAGCTCGGCGCGCGCCGCGGCTTCCGCAGCGTGCTGCGCGCCGTCGAAGGCGTTCGGGCTCGGCCGGAAGTAATCGCAGAAGTTCGCGGACGCTCTGTCGCGCACGTCGGGCGCATCGTCCTCGTCGCAGCCGCGCAGGAGCCGCGGCGCATAGTGCGAGCACATACGGCACACGTGCAGCTCGGCGCGGCAGTGCGGGCATTCATCGCGGCGGGCCAGCGGCAGCGAAAGCGCCGCGAGCGACGCGCCGCAGCGCCAGCAGTGTAAAGGCTCGCTCACATCCACCTCGCGTTCTACGCGCGCCGGCAATGGCGCCGCCGCGATAGCGGTCGTTGCCGCTATTCTAGTGACCCTCGGCAGCCAAATCGATGCCGGGCGTTTCGCCCGCCGGCGATGCGGTGCCTTCGGCGAAGCGAACGCGATGGTATGGAACCCCGAGCAGCAGGTGATCGTTTGGCGCGGCGTGTCGGAGCGCGAGTGCGCTGATCTTTCGCTCGTGCTGACGGCGCGCGGCATCGAGCATCGGCCGGTTGCCGACACGCGCGGCCAATTCATGCTCGTCGTGTCGCCTGCCGACGCGCAGCTCGCCGCGGACGAGATCGCCGCGTACAACGCGGAGCGTCCTGCCGCTTCTGCGCCGCCGCCGCCGCTCCGACATCATCCGGCCGCGTGGATCGGCGTCGCCGGATACGCGGCGGTGTTGATGCTGTTCGCGATCTTTACGCAGCAGGTCGTCCTCGGGATCGATTGGCGGCGGGCGGGCATGCTGATCGCCGACGACGTGATCGGCCGCGAATGGTGGCGCGCGATCACCGCGCTCACGTTGCATGCGGATACGGGGCATCTCGCGAGCAACCTCGCGTTCGGCGGTTTCTTCGGTTTCTTCCTCGGCCGCTACTTCGGCCCCGGGGTTGCGTGGCTCGCGATCCTCATCGCCGGCGCGCTGGGGAACGCGTTGAACGCGGCGATCCAGCCCGCGGACCACCGCTCGATCGGTGCGTCGACGGCGGTGTTCGGCGCGCTCGGGCTGCTGACCGCTTACACGTGGCGGCGCGGGCCCGGGCACGGCAGCCTGCGCGCGCGGCTCGCGCCGATCGCGGCCGGTATCGGGCTGCTTGCGTTCACGGGGACCGGCGGGGAGAACACGGACATTTTTGCGCATCTGACCGGGTTCGTCGGCGGGTTCGGGCTCGGGGCGCTGTTGCTGCACAAGGTCGATCTTTCGCATGTGCGGCATGCGCAGGCGGCGGCGGGGGCGGCGGCGCTGGGGTTGCTTGCGATGGCTTGGGCGTTTGCGCTTTCTGCGGTTTAGGTTGCTGCTTTCGATTGGGGTGTCGGACGTTCGATCGGGGGGCGGACGTTTCGATCGGGGGGCGGACGTTCTTTCGGGCGGCGGCGGTTGTGCCGCGGCCGCGTCGTATCGCCTGTTGCCGGACCGCCGTGAATACTCCGTGTAGGCTGCGGGCGCGCCGTCCGTGGCGCGCACGCTCCGGCAACAGGCGATACGACACGACCGCGGCGGATGCGGCGTGCCGGTGAGGTGCGTGGGCTCGCCGCGCGTAGAATGCGGGCGCGTTGGTGCGGCGCACCGCGGGTGGTGGATACGCTCGCGCGGTGCGATTGATAGCACCCACTTAGAGGGCGCCGGCGGAGGCTAACCGATCACTGCGTCTGGCGGCGCGGGGCTTAGAGGGCGCTGGCGACGAGCTCGAGGAAGTCCTGCTCGTCGCGGACTTGCTCGGCGCGGCGCGCATCGACCGTGTAGCCGTGCTTTGCGGCGAGCGCTTCGTATTTCGGGCGGCGGTGCGCGACGAGCGCGGGGAAGATCCAGCGGACGAAGTCGTCCGGCACGATCTGGTTCGGGCTCGAAAGGCCCGTCTCGGCAAGGTACTCCGCGAGCTTCCGGTCGAGGAACGCCTCCTGGTAGTAGAGCGGCTTCGGGTTCTCGATCGCACGCCGCACGAGCTCCTGCTCGAGCTCCGCGTCGGGCTTCAGATACAGGATCAGCGTGTGCTCGGCGAGCACCGCCTCCGTCGTCGGGTCCTCGAGCTCGACGACGCTGCCGCCGGCATCGTTCAGGAAGTGGTCGTAGCCGTAGATTTCCCGCGCCTTCTGGATGAACTGCTCGACGTCGCGCATCGCGCCGATCTCGGCCTCGCGATGCAGCGCCTGGCGCTTCTTGAACTCCTCGACCGGCAGTCCGCCGAGGTCCGGGCGGCCGATCTTGCCGAGAAACGTCGAAACGGGCTCGAGGTTGTGCACCGAGATGTTGCTCGCGATATAGATCGAGTCGCTGCGCAACAAATCGCGCAGAAAGCCGATCTGCATCGCCTGGCGCTTGATGTTGTCGAGGATCGGCTCCGCGAGGTACTTCGTGCCGATCCGATAGTCGCCCGAATAATGGAACCACGACGTTTTCGGCAGCTTGTTCGCGAGCGTCGTCTTGCCGACGCCGGACATGCCGAGCAGCGTGATGGCCTTGTGGGGCCACTTCATGAACTCGTCGCGTGTCATTCGCATGATTGCCGTGCCGCCGGAGGGTCGTAGCGTGGCCGCCGATTATACGGTGACTCCCGGTGCCGAGGGCGTAGCACGAAAAATCGTGCCAGGCACGCTTTTTCGGGAAATTCGTGCCTGGCACGCTTTTTTTGGCCGCGGTTTTCCCCGGTATGACCGCGGCCGGCGCGTGGCTTATCCTTCGTGAATGAGCCTCGATCGACTCCATCCCGCCGTCGCAAGCTGGTTTCGTCGCGCGTTCGACGGGCCGACCCCCGTGCAGGAGCGCGCGTGGGACGCGGTCAAGCGGCGCGCGCCGACGCTGATCTCGGCGCCGACCGGCTCCGGTAAGACGCTCGCGGCGTTTCTCGCCGTGATCGACGACCTCGTTCGCGATGCGCTCGACGCCGGCGAGCTCGCCGACGAGACGCGCGTGCTCTATGTCTCGCCGCTGAAAGCGCTGTCGAACGACATTCAGAAGAACCTCGAAGCACCGCTCGAAGGCATCCGCCGCGAGCTGCTCGAGCTTGCGCTGCCGGACGCGCCGATCAGGGCCTGGGTCAGGACCGGCGACACGCCGCAGAGCGAGCGTGCGCGGATGCGGCGCACGCCGCCGCATATCCTCGTCACGACGCCGGAGTCGCTGTACATCCTGCTGACGTCGGAGTCGGGCCGCCGGATGTTGTCGACGGTTCGCACCGTGATCGTCGACGAGATCCACGCGCTCGCCGGCAACAAGCGCGGCGCGCACCTCGCGTTGTCGCTCGAGCGCCTCGAGGCGCTGACGGAGAAGCCGCCGGTTCGCGTCGGCGTGTCCGCGACGACGAAGCCGATCGAGCGGGTCGCGCAGTTTCTGGTCGGCGCGGACCGCGGGCCGTGCGAGATCGTCGACGTTGGGCACGTGCGCGAGCGGGACCTCGAGCTCGAGCTGCCGTCCGCGCCGCTCGAGCCGATCATGCCGAACGAGGTCTTCACCGAGATCTACGACAAGCTGGCGGACATGATCCGCGCGCACCGCACGACGTTGCTGTTCGTGAACACGCGCCGGCTCTGCGAGCGCGCCGCGCGGCATCTTGCGGAGCGGCTCGGCGAGGACGCGGTGACGTCGCACCACGGCAGTCTCGCGAAGGAGCATCGTCTGTCGGCGGAGCAGCGCCTGAAGTCCGGGCAGCTGAAGGCCGTCGTCGCGACGTCGTCGCTCGAGCTCGGCATCGATATCGGCGACGTCGATCTCGTCTGTCAGCTCGGCTCGCCGCGGGCGATCGCCGCGTTCTTGCAGCGCGTCGGGCGGTCCGGCCACGGGCTCGGGCGCACGCCGAAGGGGCGGCTGTTCCCGTTGTCGCGCGACGAGCTCGTCGAGTGCACGGCGCTCCTCGCGGCGGCAGGCCGCGGCGAGCTCGATGCGATTCGTTCGCCGGGCGCGCCGCTCGACGTGCTCGCGCAGCAGATCGTCGCCGAAGTCGCGATGGGCGAGTGGCGTCTCGACGATCTTTATGCGCGCTTCACGGCCGCCGAGCCCTACCGCGAGCTGCCGCGCGAGCGTTTCGACGCGGTCGTCGACATGCTGGCGGACGGCTTCACGACGCACCGCGGCCGGCGCAGCGCGCATCTGCACCTCGATCGCGTGAACGGCATCGTCCGGCCGCGAAGGTCCGCGCGGCTGACGGCCGTGACGAACGGCGGCGTGATTCCGGATCAGTTCGATTACGACGTCGTGCTGCTGCCCGAAGGGCATCCGGTCGGCACGTTGAACGAGGATTTCGCGTTCGAGAGCATGCCGGGCGAGATCTTCCAGCTCGGCAACACGTCGTACCGGATTCGCAAGATCGAGACCGGCAAGGTGTACGTCGAGGATGCGCACGGCCAGCCGCCGAGCATCCCGTTCTGGTTCGGCGAGGCGCCCGGCCGCAGCGACGAGCTGTCCGCGGCCGTATCCGCGCTGCGCGAGCGGATCGATGCTGCGCTCGAGACCGGCACCGCGGCCGAGGCCGCCGAGGCGCTCGTGCGCGAGATCGGGCTGTCGGAGTCCGCCGCCGCGCAGCTCGTCGACTATCTCGCCGCCGCGAAGGCGGCGCTCGGCACGTTGCCGACGGCCGAGCGCGTCGTGTTCGAGCGATTCTTCGACGAGACCGGCGACAGTCATCTCGTCGTGCATTCGACGTACGGCTCGCGGCTCAACAAGGCGTGGGGCCTCGCGCTCAGGAAGCGGTTCTGCCGGCGCTTCAATTTCGAGCTACAGGCCGCGGCGCTCGAGGATTCGATCGTGCTGTCGCTCGGCACGGTGCACAGCTTCGCGCTCGAGGACGTCGCGAAGTATCTGTCGAGCAAGAGCGTGCGCGACGTGCTGACGCAGGCCGTGCTCGCCGCGCCGATGTTCCCGACGTACTGGCGCTGGAATGCGACGAACGCGCTCGCGGTCCGGCGCTTCCGCGACGGTAAGCGCGCGCCGCCGCAGTTCCAGCGGACCGACGCGGAGGATCTGCTCGCGACGGTATTCCCCGAGCAGCTCGCGTGCGCGGAGAACCTCGCGAGCGCCGACCGCGAGATCCCGGATCATCCGCTCGTCGAGCAGACGCTCGCGGACTGTCTGCACGGCGCGATGGACGTCGACGGCCTCGTGCGGCTGCTCGAGCGGATAGAGCAGGGCGAGGTCGACGTCGTTTGCCGCGACTTGACCGCGCCGTCGCCGCTCGCGCAGGAGATCCTCGGCGCGCGCCCTTACGCGTTCCTCGACGACGCGCCCGCGGAGGAGCGGCGGACGCTCGCGGTGCAGAGCCGCCGCTACATGACCGTCGAGCAGGCCGCCGAGCTCGGCCGGCTCGACCCGCAAGCCATCGCGCGCGTGCGCGAAGAGGCGTGGCCCGACGCACGCGATCCGGACGAGCTGCACGACGCGCTCGTGTCGATCGGCTTCGTCACGCAGGCCGAGGCAGATGCGACGCCGGAGTGGCAGCAGCACTTCGACGCGCTGCGCCGCGCGCGCCGGGCGACCGTGTTCGAGCCGCCCGGCGGCGAGAGCCTATGGGTTGCGGCGGAGCGCCTCGCCGACCTGCGGCTCGCGTTTCCGCGCGGCGCCGCCGGCGACGATGCGGCGCCGCTGCCGGGCCGCGCGCCGGACGCGGATACCGCGCTGCGCGAGATCGTCCGCGGACGGCTCGAGGCGCTCGGGCCCGTGACGGCGGCGGAGCTCGCCGCGCCGCTCGGTCTGCCGCGCGACGCGCTCGCGGTGCCGCTCGCGGCGCTCGAGCAGCAGGGCTTCGCGATGCGCGGCCGTTACCGCGGGACCTTGCCGGCCGACGAGATCGAGGAGTGGTGCGAGCGACGGCTCCTCGCGCGGATTCACCGCTATACGTTGAAGCGGCTGCGCAGCGAGATCGAGCCCGTGTCGCTCGCGGATTACCAGCGGTTCCTGTTCAGATGGCAGGGCCTCGGCGCCGATCGACGCGAGGGTGTCGATGCGCTGCGTGCGGTGCTCGACGAGCTGCAGGGGCTCGCGCTTCCGGCGATCGCTTGGGAACGGGAGGTGCTGCCCGCCCGAATCGCGGACTACGGACGCGACCTGCTGGATCGGCTGTCGTCGACCGGCGAGATCGTCTGGTGGCGTCCGCGCCCCGGCGCGGCAAACGTCGGCCCGCGTCCGACGACGGTCGCCGCATCGCCGATCGTGCTCGTGCCGCGCGCGTCGCTCGCCGAGTGGCGCGAGCTCGGGCAACGCAGCGCCGGATTCGAGCGCGCGGACGATCCGCCGCCGTCGTCGGCGGCCGCGCGCGTCGAGAGCGTGCTCGCGTCCCGCGGCGCGCTGTTCTTCATCGAGATCGTGCAGGCGACGGGGCTGCTGCGCGTCCAGGTCGAGGAGGCGCTCGGCGAGCTCGTCGCGCGCGGCCGCGTGACGGCCGATTCATTCAACGGGCTGCGCGCGCTGCTGACCCCGCAACGCCGCCGCGCGGGCTTCGGTGTGCGCAGCCGTCAGCGCGGCACCGGCGGCTTCGATGCCGCCGGGCGCTGGGCGCTGATCGCCGAGTCGGCGCCCGTGTCGGCGGATGCGGAGGACGGATTGCCGGGCGGTGCCGCCGGCCGCGACGGCGCGTCGCCGGCCGCGGTCGAGCATGCCGCCCGCGTGCTGCTGCGCCGCTACGGCGTCGTGTGCCGTGCGCTGCTCGGACGCGAGATGCTCGCGCCTTCGTGGCGGCCGCTGCTCGACGTCTACCGCCGCTGGGAGGCGCGCGGCGAGATTCGCGGCGGGCGGTTCGTCGCGCCGCTCGGCGGCGAGCAGTTCGCGCTGCCGGAAGCGGTCGTCGCGCTCCGCAAAACGCGACAGTCGGACGCGGCTGACGAGTGGGTCGTGATCTCCGCGGCAGATCCGCTCAATTTCGCGCATCTGTCGGGCGCCGCGTCGCGCACGCCGGCCGTGCCGTGGCGGCAGCTCCTGTTTCGCTCCGGCAAGCTCGTCGCTGCGCGCGGCGCGGCCGGCGTCGAGTGGTTCGAGCGCGTCGATGCGGCCGACGAGCGCGGCGCGCTCGAAGCGTTCGACGCCGGCGACGCACGCCCGCCGACGCCGTTCGGCGCGCGGCGGGCGGAAATTCGTGCCAGGCACGGTTTTTCGTAGCGGAAATTCGGAAATTCGTGCCAGGCACAGCTTTTCGTAGGGCCTCCGCCGAGGAATATTGCCGGGCACGCTTGCTCGGGTGTGCCTGGCACGAATTTCCGAATTTCCGCTACGAAAAACTGTGCCCGGCACGAATTTCCGGCTCAGAAGTCGAACGATGCCCGCGCGTACACGATACGCCCCCGCGGGTCGTGCACCTTCGAGTCGTAGCCGCCGTTCGTCGCGACGTGCGGCGGATCCTCGTCGAACAGGTTGATCACGCCGACTGAGAGCCGCGGCCCTTCGCCGCCGCGGAACTGATACCCGTAGCGCACGTCCGCGGTCACCTGACTGCCGATCTTGCGGAACGCCTCGCTGCCCTGACCGAGACTTACGCGGTCGTCGATATAAGAATCGATATAGCGGACGAACAGATCGACGAGATGCGCGTCGCGGCGCCAGTTGAAGAACGCGTTCGCGCGAAGCTCGGGCATCGACGTCGCGAAGTTCGCGAAGTTGCGGCGGCCGGCGCCGTCGATCCTGCCGGCTTGCGGATCGTCGATGTCGTAGCTCAAGACCAGCGTGCTCTCGAGCCCGACCCGGTACGTCGATCTGCCCGTCGTCGGCACATCGTAAGTGACGCGGAAGTCGAAGCCGTCCGTCTCGAGCGCGGACGCGTTCGCGAAATACGCGTCGACGCGCAGCAATAGCCCGCTGCCCGCATCGCGAATCACCTGCGATGCAGCCTGCGCGTCGCCTTGCGCGGCGGCGTTCAGAATCGCCTGCGCGTTCTGCTCGATGATGACGTCGGTGTAGTCGAACGACCAGTAGTCGAGATCGAGCTGAAGCGCATCGCTCGCAAACCACGTGAGGCCGAGATTGCGGATGTCGGCCTCCTCGGGCTGCAGCGGCGCGCCGCTCGGATTCGGCTGCGAGCGCACCGGGAAGAACTGCGGCGTGCCGACGTTCGGGTCGATCAGCTCGCTCAACGTCGTCTGCGTGCCGAACGACTGGAACATCGACGGTGCGCGGAACGACGTGCCGATCGACCCGCGGAACGCGATCGCGTCCGACGGCTGCCACAGCACGGTGACCTTCGGATCGGTCGAATCGATATCGCCGTAATCCTCGTGACGCGCCGCGAGCTGCAGGTTCACGGTCTCGCTGATCGGGAGCGCGAGCTCCGCGAACAGCGCGTTGATGTTGCGGTCTTCCTCGAAGTCCGGATTGCCGACCAGGAAGATGAAGTTGTTGCGGTTCGCGTCCTCGTCGTAATCGTGCTTGAGCTGCTCCGCGCGATGCTGCACGCCGACGACGAGCGCGGCCGGCCCGCCCGCGAGATCTCCGAGCTCGCGCGACACGAAGCCGCCGACGGTCAGCAGCTCGCTGGTCGCATCGATGCCGTAGAAGCCGAGCAGGTGATCGATCAGCTCCGGCGAGTTCGGCGTTCCGGTGCCGGTTAACGCGCTGCCGAACGGATTGAAGTAAAGGCACGAGCCGACGCCCGGCGTGCCCGTCGCGGGATCGCACGCCGGCCCGCCCAGACCCCGGATCGACGCGCTGAAGCGATCGACGAGCACGTCCGGCGCGGCGATCACGAAGTCGTTCTCGCTGAACTGGACGCCGAACTCCCAGTTCCATGCGTCGCCCGCGTCGCCCGAAAGCGTTCCGGCGATGCGCCGGGTCGTGCTCTTGTAGCTGCTCTCGAACGGCTGCCCGCCCGCGCCGATCAGACGGCCGATGAACTGCACGTCGGTGCCGTACGGGTTGTCCGGATGCGTGACCTCGACGATCGGAAAGCGCGCGAACGGGAACGACGGCGACGTATTGCTGAACGCCTCGTTGTCCGCGATGTGAAATTCGACGCGGCTGTCGACCCGGTCGCTGAGCCGATGCGTGAGCTCGACGTAGCCGATGTTGCGCTCTTCCTCCGGGACGAGGCTCCAGAAGCTGCCGAAATCGAACTGGCAAAGCCCGAGCGGGACGTCGCCGATCGGCGTCGGCACCTTCGCGGCGATCGTCGGCACGACCTTCGAGTCGACGGCCGCGACGGCCTCACAGTCGTTGTCGGCGAAGACCGGCGGCTGTGCGTTCGGCACGGCCGGGAGGCCGAGCGTCGGCTCGATGAAATCCGCGATGCCGTTGCCGTTCGAGTCGAATGCTTGCGTCCAGACCGCGCCGTAGACCGGATGCGCCGGACGAGTCGGAATCAGAAACGAGCCCGGGTTGCCCGCCTGGCTCAGGTCGTCCGTGACGGACGACAGCCGGCGATCCGCGGTCGTCAGCATCGTGCGGTCGAGACGGCTGAACGCGGCGAGAAGATGCGTCCTGTCGTTACCGACGCCGTACAGCACGCTCAAGTCGATGTCGCGCTGGTCGTGGCCGGGAATGTCCTGGTAGCCGATCTCGACCTCGACGCCGTCGAAGCTCCGCCGGGTCAGAAAGTTCACGACCCCGGCGACGGCCTCGGAGCCGTAAAGCGCGGTCGCGCCGTCCTTCAGGATTTCGATACGGTCGAGCGCAATCAGCGGCGGCAGCGACGACGTGTCGACGAAATTCTCGCCGCGGTCGGTCGCCATCGCGCTCGGCGTTTGCCGCGCGCCGTTCACGAGGACCAGAGTCGACGCGACGCCGAGCCCGCGCAAGTTGATGTTCGTCGTGCCGATCGTGAGGTTCTGCGTGAACGCGTCCGGATTGTTCAGCGACCCGGAGTTGATCGTCAGATCCTCGATCAGCTCGCCGATCACGTTGGCCCCGGAAGCATCGATCTCCTCTCGCCCGACGACGACGAGCGGCGACGGCGAGTCGAACTGCGAGGCCCTCGGAATATACGTACCCGTGACGACGACCTCCTCGACGGGCCCGTCCTGCTGAGCGCGGGACGCCGTTGCAAGAGCGAAAGCTACGGCAGCCGCGCACGCGGCCGTCCGAATGTGTCGTGGGGTCATGATTAGTCGCCTCCTTAAGGCAGGCGGCCGGCGTTGCGAACGACTCAAAGCCGTACCGACTTTGCGGTTAGTTTACTCGCCGTAGCACGGTGCGTCGCCCAACGAATCGGTGCGATGCCATCGATTACAATGCAGGCTCGTACCGGTCGGAGGTCCCCGTGAAGATCGCAGTGCTGTTCGGCGGAGAGAGCATGGAGCGCGACGTCTCCGTCGCGAGCGCATCGCAGGTCGTCCGCGCATTGCGCGCGAACGGGCACGAGGTTATCGCGGTCGATGCGCTGCGCGGCGTGCTGCCGCCCGACGAGGAGAAGGCGCTGTTGACGGGTCGCGTCGATCGCGCGCCCCCATCGCAGCTCGCCGACAAAGCCTCTTTGCCGGCCGTCGTGTCGCGCCCGGACCTGCGCGACGCGGATCTCGTTTTCCTCGCGCTGCACGGCGGCAGCGGCGAGGACGGCACGGTGCAGGCCGTTCTCGATCTCGCCGGCATCGTCTATACCGGCTCCGGCCGAATCGGCAGCGCTCTCGGCATGGACAAGGACGTATCGAAGCGGCTGTTTCTCGCGGCCGGCGTGCCGACGCCGGATTGGCTGATGGCGCCCGCGTCGACCGAAGCGGTCGAAGAGCGGCTCGGCTTCCCGGTCATCGTGAAGCCGAACGGTCAGGGCTCGACCGTCGGCCTGACCCTCGTCGAGCGCCCCGAGGACTTGCAGAAAGCGATCGACGAAGCCGCGCGCTTCGATGACGCCGTGATGATCGAGCGCTACATCGCGGGGCGCGAGCTGACCGTCGGGATCCTCGACGACGAGGCGCTCGCGGTAGGCGAGATCATCCCCCGCTTGAGCTCGATCTTCGACTACGCGTCGAAGTATCAGGCGGGCGGCGCCGACGAGATCTTTCCCGCGGATCTGCCGCCCGAGCTGACGCGCAGAGCTCAGGAGCTCGGCCTCGCGGCGCACAAAGCGCTGAAGCTCGAGTGCTACAGCCGCGCGGACTTTCGCCTCGATTCGGACGGCGGGCTCTGGTGCCTCGAGATGAACACGCTGCCGGGGCTGACGTCCGGAAGCCTGTTGCCGCGCTCCGCGGCAGCGGTCGGCATTTCGTTCGAGGAGCTGTGCGAGCGGATCTGCCGCGCGGCGCTCAAGAAGCGCGGCGCCCGGAAATGACGGCGGCTACGGCGATTGCGGCCCATCCTGCCATGAACGCCACGCCGCCGAGCGGAGCGACTGCGCCTGCCGACGTCAACCCGAGCAGCCGGGAAAGATAAATGCCGCCGCAGAAGAGCAGCGTGCCGGCGATGAACAGCACGCCGGCGGCGAAAGTCCAGCGCGGCGACAGGCGTTCGCCGAGCAACGCGACGGCGAGGAGCCCCAGCCCGTGATAGACCTGAAACGAGACGGCCGTGCGCACCGCGTCGACGACCGGCGCCGGCGCGCCGGTCATGCCGTGGCTCGCGTAAGCGCCGAGCATCGTCGCGGCGAGTAACGACACGGCGCCGACTGCGATGAACCCTCTGCCGCGCGAAGACATGTATCATTTCTCCTCAAAGGAGCCTACGAAAGGGCGTTGAAACGATGAAGCTTTACCATTGCACCGGGAGTCGTTCCACTCGAGTCCTGTGGCTGCTCGAGGAGCTCGGTCTCGACTACGAGCTCGAAGTGTTGCCGTTCGATCCGAAGGCGCTGAAGTCGGCGGATTATCTCGAGCTTTCGCCGTTCGGCAAAGTGCCGGTGCTGGTCGACGATACGCTGACGATGTTCGAGTCCGTCGCGATCATTCAGTACCTCCTCGAGCACTATGGCGAGGGGCGTTTGCGGCCGCAACACAATTCGAAGCACTACGGCGAGTTTCTGTCATGGCTGCACTTCGGCGAATCGACGTTGATGCAGCCCGTCGCTCAGATCGCCGCGCACCTGTTCCTGCTGCCCGAGGATCAGCGCAGCCAGGAAAGGCTGGAGGAGGCCAAGCGCGCATTCCAGCACTACGCGAAGGTGCTGAACGACAAGCTCGCCGGCCGCGAGTACATCGTCGGCGACGAGTTCACGGCCGCCGACATCGTAATCGGCTACACGTTGCACGCGGCCGCTCAGTGCGGCGCTCTACCGGACGATCTGCCCGCGCTGAAGAGCTATTACGAGCGGCTCGCCGCGCGGCCCGCGTTCAAGAAGGCAACGTCGACCTGAAGGCTCCGGCGTCTATTCGTCGAGGATCGGCAGCAGCGGCTCGCGGTCTGCGGGCAGCTGCTGATCGACGGCGTTCAGCATGATGCCGACTTTCAGATACTCGCCCATGATCGTCAGCAGCGTGACGGTGCCTTGCTTGCCGAAGTGCTCGATCATCGAGGCCCAAAGCTCGCTGCTGACGCGATGAGTCCGCAACAGCTCGCGGCCGAACGTGATGAACGTCGCGTCTGCCGGCGATAGCCCTTCGACGTCCCGGTCGTACTTCACGACGTCGATGACCTCCTGCTCGAGGCCGACCTCAAGGCCCGCGGGCTCGTGCATCGTCCATTCGAACTGCTGATCGATCTCGCGCGCGACGATCAAGGTCGCGAGCTGAAAATTCCGCGCGCCGACGAAGCTGTCGGTTCCCATCGGGATGCCGAGATTACGCTCGGACGGGCTGAAGATCGTCACGTGGGTCGGCCCGGGTCCCGGTCTGAAGTTCGGCCGCTCCGCGAGCAGCCGGCGGCCTTCCTCGTCGAGATCCTCCGGCGTGACCGGCGGCAACCTGGAGAGCGTTACCGGATGGATGTCGGGCGGCAGCGCGTCCTGCGCCGCGGCGAAAACAGGTAGTGTGATCAGCAACATCAACGGCCATCGCGCATACATCGTTTCTTCCCCCTCTGTCAACGCGCGCGGCCCGAGCCCGGCAAGGCGATCGGCCGCCTGTCCGGATCGGCGCCTGCTGCTTACCGAATGCAATCGTCCTACTATCTCAACTACACGGCGCCTACGTCCATCTCGTCGGATACGTGTTGCCATGGGCGCGGCGTCCCCGCATCATGAGTTTCAGGGGAGGGGCCGGCAGCAGGCGGTTCCGCCGCGACAACACGACAAGCCAGACGACAAGCCGATTCTTCGATCGGGCTCCGGTCGATGCAACGGGGGAAAGACGATGCGAAAGATCATCTCGGGCGCCGCTGCGGCCACGCTCTGCGTGTCGGCGGGCATCGCGTTCGCGCAGAACGGTCGGCTCTTTCTCGACGAGGCGCCGCTCGATAAAGCGGTGGCGTTCCCGCAAGAGCAGCTCGCCGCGTACTTCGCGCAGATGACCGACGAGCAGATCGGCGTGATCCGGCTGCTCGAGGGCGGGCTCTACAACGTCAATATTCGCCACGTGGAAAACACGTCGCCGGACAGCTACCGCACCGAGATCCACGAGGACACGATCGACGTCTGGGTCGTGACGGAGGGCTCCGGGACGCTCGTCACCGGCGGCGAGAGAGTCGACGGCAAGCACCAGGGCGGCACCGAGCAGCAGATCAAGGTCGGCGACGTGATCTTCATTCCCGCGGGTATCCACCACGGCATGAAAGAGACGACCTCGATCACGTGGCTGAACATCCGCTTCCCCGAGCATCGCAACTGAGCTCATCGCAGCCGATTCGTCCCAACTGACTCATCGCAACCGATCAAAGAGCGGAGACGACCAACATGGCCTCTAAATCGCGTCTCGGAGCGCTCGCCGCGGCGGCGCTCTCATGGGGTTTTCTGCCGTCGGCGCATGCGCAATCGGTCGACGACCCGGCGCTGCGCGGGGCGATCGACATCCACGCGCACCTCGATCCCGACGGCTACGGGCCCGGAAATAACGGCCGGGCATTCGATTCGCTCGAGCTCGCGAAGATGGCGCAGGAGGCGGGCATGCGCGGGTTCGTGATCAAGATGCACTACGATCAATCGGCGGACGACGCCTATCTGGTCCGTCAGCTGTATCCGGACCTCGAGGTATTCGGCGGCATCGGCACGAACTTCGCGACCGGCGGCCTGAACCCTGCGGCGATCCGGCAGATGGCGGACGTCAAAGGCGGCTGGGGACGAATCGTCTGGATGCCGACCTGGGACGCCGAGCACTACGTGCGCAACCACGGCAACGATCGGCCGTTCATCTCCGTCGCGAAGGACGGCGAGCTGTTGCCCGAGGCGAAGGCGTTGATTGCCGCCGTCGCCGAGGTCAACGGGAAGACGCGCGGCAGCAACGGCACGCTCGCGCTCGCGACCGGCCACAACTCGCCCGAGGAGGTGCTGCTGATCGTCCGCGAGGCGCGCTCGCTCGGTCTTCCGGTCGTCGTTACGCATCCGCTGCTCGAGTCGGTCGGCATGAGCCTCGAGCAGATGCAGGAAGCCGTCGACATGGGCGCCTACCTCGAGTTCGTCACCGCGTTCACGCGGCGGGAGGAGTGGATCCGCGAGTACGTCGACGCGATCCGCGCGATCGGACCCGAGCACTGCATCGTCTCGAGCGACAAGGGCCAGGGCCGCGGTCCGGAAGGTCATGACGCTCCCGCGCAATCGCATCCGGCAGGTCTTGCGGAGGCGGCGGCGATCCTGCGCGAGAACGGCTTCAGCGAGGCCGAGCTCGATCTGATGTTCAAGACGAATCCGGCTCGCCTGCTCGGCTTGCCGGAGCTGTGAACGGCACGGAGTAGCGGAAGTGGGCGACAACACGCAAGAACGCAGCGGCATGCGCGTCGCGCTGCTCGGGGCCGCCACGGTCGCGGGACTCGCGCTCGTCGTGACGGTCGACGCGCAGATCGGCGGCAATGCTCAGCCTCCGACCGCGCTCGAGCAACTCGCGCGGCGCACGACCTCGACGATGAGCAATCCGTATCGGATCGTCGAGAACTGGCCGACGTTGCCGGAAGGCGTGACGTGGGGCGCCGCGATCGGGATCATCCCGGACAACGAGGGCGGCACATGGATGCTGTTTCGCTCGGAGCCGCCGATCCATTACATCGACGCGTCGGGCACGGTCACGAAGAGCTTCGGCGACGGTTTGTTCGTGCAGGCACATGGGTTCTGCATGGATCGCGACGGCAATCTGTGGGCCGGCGACAGCGGTCCGTTCGCCGAGGATCCGTCGACGCGCGGCCGAGGGTTTCAGCTGCACAAGCTTACGCAGGACGGCGAGCTGTTGCTGAGCCTCGGCAAAGCGGGCGTCTCCGCCGCGGGTGAGGACACGTTCATCGGCCCGACCGCGTGCGCGGTTGCGCCGAACGGCGACATCATCGTGGCCGACGGGCATTGGCCGCGGCCGGCGAGCGCCCAGCAGGACGGCGACAGGCTCGTGCAGCTGAAGCCAGACGGCACGTTCGTGCGCGCGGTCGGCCGCCTCGGCGACGGCCCGGGCGAGTTCATGGGGCCGCACGCGCTCGCGTTCGATTCGCAGGGCCGGCTGTTCGTCGCAGACCGATCGAATAATCGCGTGCAGATCCTCGACGAGAACCTCGAGTTCGTCGACGAGTGGCGGCACTTCGGCCGTCCGAGCGGCGTCGCGATCCTCGCGGACGACACGTTGATCGTCTCCGATTCGGAGTCCTCGTGGGCGATCGACGGCCCGCCGCAAGCGCCCGAGGGCGGCGGGCCGGTGCTGCGCAATCCGGGATGGCAGACCGGCATACGGATCGGCAGCGCGGTCGATGGCTCGCTGCACTATTTCGTGCCGGGTACGCGGCCGGAAGGGTTGGCGGGCGACGAGCTCGGCAACATCTTCGCGGGGCTCACGGGGCGCTGCAGCGGGAGTCCGTCCGGCGGTTGTCTGCAAAAGTGGGTGAGGGTGGAGCAATGAATCGGAGCACGAATCGAGTCGCCGCTGTCGCGGCCCGAAGCGCGAGTCTCGCAGCACTGATCGCGATTCCGGCGACGAGTCTCGCTCAAACGCCTCCGCCGGCCGTCGACGTGCTGAAGGCCGAGATCGACGCCGTGATCGCCGCGCCCGACGGCGGCGCCGATCGTCAGATCAAAGTCGTCGACGTCGGCAAGCTGAACGTCGGCGTCGGCGTGCTCGAGCAACGCGCACGGTCGACGCCTCCGGGCGCGCCCGTCAGCGGCATCTCGCATGCGCAAGTGACCGAGGTTTACTACGTGCTGTCCGGCTCCGGCGTGCTGATCACCGGCACGGAAGTCGAGAATGCGCGTCCGCTCGATCCCGAGTCCGAGGTCGTACGCGTGGCCGTCGGCCCGAGCGACTTCGGGACGTTCATCGACGGCGATCGGCGGACGGTATCTGCCGGCGATGTCGTCGTGATTCCGGCGGGCGTGCTGCACGGCTGGGTGGAGATCCCGGATCACGTCAGGTACTTGAGCATCCGGCCCGATCCCGATCGCGTCCTGCCGGCCGGGTATGTGAATCCGGCGATCGAGGGGCGCTGAACCGCCGGCCGCGGCAGGCGCGCCGGTCGTCAGCGCTCAGTGGCCGTTCTCGAGATCGTTCTTATAGATCCGGCCGTCCTTCATGATCACGAGGAAATTCCTGGCCGGATCCTCGAGCACTCGAATGTTCGCGAGCGGATCGCCGTCGACGAGAAGCAGATCCGCCAGCGCGCCTTCCTCGACCACGCCGAGCTTGCCCGGGTAAGGGTCGCGCGGGCCCGATAGTTTCAGAAGCTCGCCGTTGGCGCTCGTGGCCATCGCGAGCGTTTCGGCGGCGCTGTACCACCTGCTGAACTTGATCAGCTCGAATAGCTGATGCTCGCCTCCGGTCGGCGAGAACAGGATGTCGGTGCCGAACGCGACCTTGATGCCGTATTGCTTGGCGAGAGCGATCGTCTTTTCGGTTCCGGTCCGCACCTGCTCGAGCCGCGCCTGATTGGCCGGCGGCAGCGGCGGCGCGTATCCGTCGTCGGTGAAGGGCTGGAAGCTCAGCCAGATGCCGTTCTCCGCAATCAGCTGCGCGGTCGCATCGTCGAGCAAATGACCATGCTCGATGACGCGCACGCCGGCGGCGATCGCGCGCTGGATCGCGACCGGCGTATAAGCGTGAACCGTCACGTAAGTTCCCCAGTTCTCTGCCGCTTCGACGGCCGCTTCGAGCTCGTCCTGCGTGAACGTCGAGACGTCGAGCGGACTGTGCGGAGAAGCGACGCCGCCGCCGGCCGTCAGCTTGATCTGTGACGCGCCGAGCAGCAGCTGCTCGCGCACGCGAACGCGCACCTCGTCGGGAGAGTCGGCGAGCAGGCTGCCGTTGCGTATTTCCATTCGCGACGGCGGCCCGCCGAGCTGCCGCGGCAGATCGGCCGGGGTTCTGAAATCGCCGTGACCGCCGGTGATCGTGATCATTGCGCCGCTGGGGTAGATTCGCGGACCTACCGTGACACCTTCATCGATCGCCCGCTTCAGGCCGAAAGACGGGCCGCCGAGATCGCGCACCGTCGTGAAGCCGCGCATCAACGTCGCTTCGGCCTCGCGAGTCGCAACGATGTTCGCGTAACCCATGTCGCCGTCGAGGAGCTCTGCCAGAGACGAACGCGCGAGCAGCGTATGCCAGTGGTTGTCGATCAAGCCAGGCATCAGCGTGCGGCCTTCGCCGCGGATCACGAGCAGCGCATCGGTCGGAAGATCGGCGATCGCCGTGCTCGATATGCTTTGAATGGTATTACCGACGACGAGCACGTTCGCGGGATCCGAGAGCCGTTCGCCGATGCCGTCGAAGATCCGGACATTCTCGAACAGCACGCTCGTTGGAGCAGGCTCTTGCGCCGCGGCAATGATCATCGGGCCGGTCAGAGCGAAAGCTGCGCACAGAAGCTTCCTGATCATGCGATGCATCGGATCTCCTTAGTGCCGTAAGCCGCGACGACGATGACGAGGGACTGCCGTGATCGGTGCCGGAGCGGGCAGCCCAGCACGGCATGGGCCGAGTCTGCTGCCGGCTCGCACACTCACGCCATTGGACGAAGGTCCACCTGGCTTTCGGGCGGCCGCGTTGACTCGCTAGCCGTCTTCTCGGAGCGCTGCGGTCGGCTCCGCGCGCAGCGCGCGCCGAGCCGGACCGGTCGCCGCAATGCAGCCGACGATCACCATCAGCAGGGCTGCGGCCGGCACGATACCGGGAATGTCGCGGCCGCCGAGCTGATCGATCGGCACGTACCGCCCGACGACGAACGCGAACAGCAACCCTGCGATCGCGCCGATCGTGATCTGGCCGAGCGCGCGGCGGAACACTCCCGTGAGGACGCTCGCCGGTTGGGCGCCGAGCGCGGTGCGGATGCCGATCTCGCGGCGGCGCTGACTGACGGTGAACGACATCAGCGCGTACATGCCGGCCGCCGACAGCAACAGCACGCTGGTCGTTACGATGACGAGAGCGGTTGCCGCTGCGATCTCCTGGGCGCGAAGCTCGGAGTAGGTCTGCTCGAGCGTGGCGTACTCGTCGATGCCGAGGCGCGGGTCGATCCGTGTAGCGAGCTCGCGCAGCCGCTCGGCAGCGCCGGCTCGATCGGCGCGCATGCGCAACGTCATCGTCACCGAAGCGAGCTGTCCCGGCTCGAGCGGGTGATACATTCTCGGCCGCTCATCGTTGCCGGGCACGTCGGTCGAGACGCCGACGATCTCGTGCCACCGCTCGAGCTGCGTCGGCTGCTCGACGTAACGAATGCGAAGCCCCAATGGATTCGCATCCCCGAAGACCTCGCGAGCGAACGTCTGATTCACGATGACCGCGTCGCTTTCGGCCCGCAGATCGGCGGCTTCGAAGCGGCGTCCGATCAGAATGCGCGCGCCGAGCGTATCGAGGAACGCCGCATCGATCCGGTTCACCCCGACCTCGTAGTGCGCGTCGAAGCGGCGCTCTCCGTCGGCTGCAACGGCCTCGACGCCGATCTCGGCCGTCGGCTCAGCGCCAGGGATCGCGGTAGAAAACGTCACGGCCGACACGCCTTCGTCACCGAGCCGCCGCGCCAGCTCGCGCTGCAGCTCGGCGAATCGAGCGCCGACCGCGCCGCCGCCGTCCGCCGCGTCTCGTGCAGCCGGATCGCCGAGCGCGAGCCGCGCGGTCGAGTATTCGCTCACAGGAAAGCCCGGATCGCGCATGCCGGAACGTAAGTAGCCCCACGTCATTTCTGCCGCCGACGGCAGGATGGCGACGGCCAAAGCGATCTGCACGACGACGAGCATCGTCCACGTCGCGCCGAGGCGCACGCTGACGCGGTTGCCGAGCGCACGCAGCCCTTCGTTCATCAGGCCGCGCGTGGCGCGCAGGGCGGGTATCGCGCCCGCGATCAACGCGGCGAGAACGACGAGGCACGCGACGTACACTATCGTTTCGATCGAGATGCGCGGGTACATCCAGAACGGGTTCGCTCCGGGACTCTGATCGATGCTGACCTCGATTCGCGACAGCACGACGTGCACGACCGCGAGCGCGACGAGCGCCGCCAGCGCCGCCAACACGAGCGTTTCGATGAAGATTTGGCCGACGATTCGGCCGCGGCTCGCGCCGAGCGCGAACCGCGCGGCGAACTCGCTTTGCCGCGTGACCGTGCGTGCGTAGACGAGGATTGCGATGTTCGCGCACGGCGGCACCAGGAGCAGAGTGACGAGCAGCAGTATTCCGGCCGCTTCGCCCGGCGGGATATGCACGAATGCGCGCGCGTACGGGATCACGCGCCCGCGAACAGGGACTTCGCGCCGTGCCGTCGACGCGTCGGGCAGCAGCCCTTTCGCGGCAAGCTCCGCGTCTGCGCTTTCGAGCGAAAACCCGGGCGCGAGCCGGCCGAAGACGACGATCTCCGGGCCCGCGCTCCACGCGTCCGCCGATAGATCGGCCGGCAGCGGGACCCAGAAGCGATGATTGATCGGGAAGCCGAAGTCCTGCGGCATCACGCCGATGACGGTATAAAGCGTCTCGCCGAGGCCGATGCGCTGCCCGAGGACTTGCGGATCGGCGCCGAAACGCGACCGCCAAACGGCCTCGCCGATCACGACGACGGGCGGTGCGCCGGCCGCCTCGTCCTGCTCCGTGAAGACCCGGCCGAGCAGCGGCGCGACGCGCGCAAGCCGAAACCCCGATCCCGTCATCTCGGCGATCGACACGAGCTCGACAGCGCCGTCGGACGGCGCCGCCGGCAGCCTGTCGTTGCCGATGCCCAACGCACGGCGGACCGTCCGGAACGCGCCTACCGTCTCGACGGACTCGAGCGTATCGCGCCACCGTTCGTAGTCGGCGAGCCGGATGCCGGCGGTCTGTCTCGTTACCGTATCGAAGCTTTGGATCGCGACGACCCGATCGCCGTCGACCAGCGGCACCGTGCCGCCGGTGAATACCTGGAAGAAGCTCGAGAGGCCGGCTGCAACGGCGATGACGATCGCGATCGCGAGACCTCCGACGACGGTCATCGCCCACGACTTGCGCAGCATCCGCATGCCGAGCACGACGTCGAGCGAGAAGCGGCCGAGCCACGAGAAGACGTGCCGATCGCGCAGCTGGTGCACGCCCGGCTCCCGCTTCGGAGCTTGGCCGCGAGGCGAGGGACCAGACGACCCGAACAGCCGGGAGACCCGCACGCGCAGCGTTTCGAGGTAGCTCATTCGTCTCGTTCCTCCTGCCGCTTCGCGATCGCAACAAGCGTGCCAGGTTCGAGCGCGCATAACTCGTTGATGCGCGGCTATGCGGGCGAAACGAAGATCCCGGATCCGATACGGTGGGTCCCGCGCGCGGAACGGATGATGCCTCCGCTCAGCGGCCGGCCTTCATCGAGAAGAGCTGCGGCAAGCCCCTGGGCTGATCGCGCATTACGTAGTGCCCAGCTCGAGCCGCGAGAGGTCGGATCCGTCACCGGCACGCGCTACGAGCGGCTGGAAGATGGTGGGCCCGGTAGGACTCGAACCTACGACCAAGGGATTCACTCGCTCCGCCGTTTCCGACGGGAGTGGACTATCTCTTCACCCGCGAACGCGACGTCTTCACGTTCGGTGGGGTGCGGGATGCTCGAGCCTGTCATTAAGAGCGCTTTCGAGCGCGCCGTTGCGGCGCCGCTCGAGCTCTCAGGTAGTCTCTGCACCTTCCGGCGGTGTACCGCCGGCTCGGCTCAGGGTTGCCGGCGCAAGCGCGCTACGGGTTCCCTGAATTCATCCCGTCCACTTCACGGCTTTCACCGTGAAGGCACCATTTCGATGAGTCCCCTGCTCTAACCAACTGAGCTACAGGCCCACACGGGCGGCTAGTCTACCACTTCGGCGCCGGGTGGCGGTCGTGCATCGGCCTACCGGCGCCCGCGGGACGGCACCTTGCTCGGCAGCGCTTCAGGTTGTCGGGCCGGCAGCGGCTCGGCAGAATGGCCCGATGGAGGAACACACCCGGAGGGAAGCGCTCGCAGTCGTGATCGATCGCCTCGAGGCGACGATGCGGGCGGCCGACGAGTGGGAAGCGGAGCCTCCGCCCGCCCGGCTCCTCGCGAGCAAGCAGCCGTTCTGCTTCGATACCCTGACGTTCACGCAGTGGCTGCAATGGCTAATGATCCCGCGGATGCGCGAGATCCTCGACAACTACGACGAGCTGCCGCAGAGCAGCGCGATCCTGCCCTACGCGGAAGAGTTCGTCCGGGAGCAAGGTCACGGGCGGGAGCTGTTGCAGTTGATCGAGCGCTTCGACGAGCTGATCTCGGCGTAGCGGCCGCTCGACGAAGCTCACATAATTTTTCGGCTCGATCAGGGCCGTGCTTCCCAACGAATGGTCCGCCCGCTACCATCGGCGCGGCCGGCCGCGGAGGGGCGCGGCCTGAACAGCGAGCTGATTCTCATGGCAACACACCGCTTCGGTCTTTCGAGCTTCCTGGCGCGCCTCGTGATGTCCGCCATCCTGGTGCTGCTCACGTTCAACCCGACGCAGTTCTCGTACCTGCATTGGGTGCAGCGCTCGTTCGAGCAGAGCCGCCTCGGCCCCGCGCACGCGCTCGCCGGCGTCGTCGTGCTCACCGGCTGGGTGATCCTGTTACGGGCGGCGAACCGCTCGCTCGGCATCGGCGGCCTGCTGATCGGCGCGGCGTTCTTCGGCACGCTCGTCTGGTTCCTGATCAGCCTCGGCTGGCTGGCAATCGACGCCCGCAGCACGATCACGTGGATCGCGCTGCTCTGCCTGTCTGCGCTGATGGCGATCGGCCTGTCGTGGTCACACGTGCGCCGGCGCCTGACCGGGCAGATCGACGTCGACGACATCGACCAGTAGCCGCGGTCGAGCCGCAGCCGCGAACAAAGCGGGGCCGAGAAAGCCGCGAGGAGCGGGGCCGAAAAGAAGGGCCCGAAAGAAAAGGGGCCAGAGCCGGCTCGCGGCCCTGACCCCTTCCAGTCGGGTAGCGGTCAGGCACGGCCCGTCAGATCGAGCGTGCCCGACGCGACTTTTCCGAGCTAGTCCTCGAGCAGGAAGCTCCGCAGCTGGTCCGACCGCGACGGGTGACGGAGCTTGCGCAGCGCCTTCGCCTCGATCTGCCGGATCCTCTCGCGGGTGACGTCGAACTGCTTGCCGACCTCCTCGAGCGTGTGGTCGGTGTTCATATCGATGCCGAAGCGCATCCTGAGCACCTTCGCCTCGCGCGGCGTGAGGCCCGCGAGCACCGCGTGCGTCGTCTCCTTGAGGCCTTCCTCGGTCGCCGCGTCGATCGGCGACGGCGACGTCGTGTCCTCGATGAAATCGCCGAGATGCGAATCCTCGTCGTCGCCGATCGGCGTCTCCATCGAGATCGGCTCCTTCGCGATCTTCAGCACCTTGCGGACCTTGTCCTCCGGCATCTCCATCCGTTGAGCAAGCTCCTCGGGCGTCGGCTCCCGGCCCATCTCCTGCAGCATCTGCCGCGAGATCCGGTTCAGCTTGTTGATCGTTTCGATCATGTGCACCGGAATGCGGATCGTCCTTGCCTGGTCCGCGATCGAGCGCGTGATCGCCTGACGGATCCACCACGTCGCGTACGTCGAGAACTTGTAGCCGCGGCGGTATTCGAACTTGTCGACCGCCTTCATCAGGCCGATGTTGCCCTCCTGGATCAGATCCAGGAATTGCAGCCCGCGGTTCGTGTACTTCTTCGCGATCGAGATCACGAGACGCAGGTTCGCCTCGACCATTTCCTTCTTCGCGCGGCGTGCTTGAGCCTCGCCGAGCGAAATCTGGCGATTGATCTCCTTGATCTCGGCGATCGACAGGCTCGCCTGCTGCTCGATCTTCTGCAGCCGCTTCTGCGCGCGCAGGATCTCGTCCTTCAGCTTCGCGAGCTGCGACGAATGCTTGCGCTTCGCCCGAATGTGCTTGTCGACCCACTCGAGATTCGTCTCGTTCTTCGGGAAGCTCGCAATGAAGTCCTTGCGCGGCATGCCGGCGTCGCGCACGCAGAGCGCCATGATCTGACGCTCCTGCTGGCGGATCGAGTTCACGATGTCGCGAAGCTGCGCGACCATCTGGTCGAAGACCTTCGGCGCGAGCTTGAGCTCCATGAACTCCGTCGTGAACGCCTTCAGCGCCTTCTTCGTCGAGCTGTGGCGCACGCCGTGCTCGGCCAGCGTCTCGACGTACTTCTTGTGCAGCTTCTTCAGCTTCTTGAGCCGCTTCGCGACCTCTTCCGGATCGGGCCCCGTGTCGCTCGCCGTCTCGGCCGGCGCGTCCTCGTCATCGTCGCTGTCCGACTCCTCGGGCTCGGCGATCTCCGCCCGCGCGTTCGGCTCGGCAATCTCCGCGTTCGGATCGATGAAGCCGACGATCACATCCTGCAGGCGCGCCTCGCCCCGACCTACCTGCTCGTGTGACTCGTAAAGCAGATCGAACGTCAGCGGGAACTGGGCGAGCGCCTGGCGGACCTGATCGAGACCTTCCTCGATCCGCTTCGCGATCCGGATCTCGCCTTCGCGCGTCAGCAGCTCGACAGTGCCCATCTCACGCATATACATGCGCACCGGGTCCGTGGTCCGGCCGAACTCGGCGTCGACCGTCGCGAGCGCCGCGGCCGCCTCGTCCGCGGCGTCGTCGTCCGTAGAGACCGCCGAATCGGACAGGAGCAGCGACTCCGCGTCCGGCGCCTTCTCGAACACCGTGATGCCCATGTCATTGATCATGTTCACGATATCCTCGATCTGCTCCGGATCGACGATATCGCTGGGCAGGTGGTCGTTGACCTCGCCGTATGTCAGGTAGCCCTGCTCTTTGCCCTTGGCAATCAAGAGCTTGAGCTGGGACTGCCGTTCGTCTTCCTGAGGATGAGAGGCGGTATCCATAGACACTGATTTCCTCTTGTGATCGGGGCGGCTAAAAAACGGGGCACTATAGCGCGATCAGCGCGCTACGGCCATTGCAAATCTCACGCTTTTTGTGATAGCAGCGGACGAAATAAGTTCAAGCTCTGACGTAGATTTAGCTCAAATCGTGACCCAAATCCGGCGGTTGGCCGCGGCGACGGCGCCTGAGCGCGTCGGCCGTCTCGCGGCGGCGTACCTTCTCGGTGTAGTCCCGCACGATTCGCTCGAGGCTGTCGGCTAGGACCACGGCCGCCGCGGCATCGTTCTCGATCGGCGGCGGCGACTCCGCGGCGAGACGCCGAATGTGCTTCTCGTCCGGGTCGTCGCGAAATCGTTCGATCAGGCTCGCGAGCGTCAAATTCGGATGCTCCCGCGCGAGCTCGAGCAGGCGCCGCAGCAGCGGCGCGCCGGGCTCGTCGACGGCATGAAGACCTTGCACCGGCTCCGCGAGCGCCGCGGCTGCGGGGTGGTGCAGCAACAATGTGATCGTCTTGCCGATCGGCGTCGATCGGCCCCGGGGACGAGGCGCGGCCGCGCGCGCAGAACCCTCCGCGCCGCGATTGGCGCGGTCGGCGGCGGCTTTCGGGCCTTCGAGCAGCGCGACGAACCGTGCGGGTTCGATCTTCGCGAGCCGCGCAAGTTCCTCGATCAGCAGCTCTTTGTAAAACCCCGCCGGCAGTCGGTCGAGCAGCGGGCGCGCGAACGTGATCAGCCGCGAGCGGCCGTCGACGTCGGCGAGATCGACCCGCGCGGCGAGCTCCTCGAGCATGAACGTCGACAGGGGCGCCGCGCCGTCGAGCACGGCCTTGAACCCGTCCGCGCCGCGCGCGCGAACCAGCGAGTCCGGATCTTCGCCGTCGGGCAGCAGCAGGAACTTGATCTCGACCGTGCCGCCAGCGAACGGCAGCACCGTCTCGAGCGCGCGCCAGGCCGCAGCGCGGCCGGCGCGGTCGCCGTCGAAGCAGAAGATGATCCGGTCGGTAAGGCGCGTCAGGCGCCGCAGATGATCGGCCGTCGTCGACGTGCCGAGCGTCGCGACTGCGGGCTCGACGCCGAACTGCGCGAGGCTCGCGACGTCGAGATAGCCCTCGACGACGAGAATTTCGTCCGGGCGGCCCGGCCGCTGCCGCGCCTCGTAGAGCCCGTAGAGCTCGCGCCCCTTATGGAAGACCGGCGATTCGGGCGAGTTCAGGTATTTCGGCTCGCCGCTGCCGAGCACCCGGCCGCCGAAGCCGATCACGTCGCCCTTCACATTCCGGATCGGGAACATGATGCGGTCGCGGAACCGATCGTAGACCCGGCCCTGCTCGTTGCGGATCAATAGCCCCGCCTCGATCAGCCGCGCGATGCGCGTTTCGTCGCGGCCGAGCGCGCTGCGCAGCGTGTCCCACGCGTCCGGCGCGTAGCCGAGCCCGAAGCGGGCCGCGGTCGGGCCGTCGATGCCTCGGCGCTTCAGGTAGTCGACGGCCTCGCGGCTCTCGCGCAGCAGCCGACGGTAGATCTGATCGGCCTCGTGCAGCAGCGGAATCAGCCCGTCCGCGACCGGCGGAGCGTCGTCGGCCGCGAGCGCCGGCATCGGCAGGCCGACGATCTCCGCGAGCGCCTCGACGGCTTCCCGGAACGGCAGATTGTCGTAGCGCATCAGGAAGCCGAGTGCGCTGCCGTTCGCGCCGCAGCCGAAGCAGTGAAAGAAGCCTTTGCTCGGGACGACATGGAATGAGGGCGTCTTCTCGTCATGGAACGGGCAAAGGCCTTTGAAGTCGCGCCCCGCCTTTCTCAGCGTGACGCGCGAGCCGACGACTTCGACGATATCCGCGCGGGCGATCAGCTCATCGATGAAGGCTTGGGGAATCCGGCTCATGCGAGCACGGCCGGGGCGCCTTTCGTCGGATGCCGAACGGGCGGCAGGCTATTCGTCGGACAGCGCGGCGCGGACACGGGCATTGACCTCACGCATGTCGGCGCGGCCGGCGGCCTTCGTCTTCAGCGCCGCCATGACTTTCCCGATGTCGTTCAAACCGCGAGCGCCGACCTCGTCGATCGTGTCCGAGATCAGCGTATCGAGCTCCTCGTCGCTGAGGGGCTCGGGCAGATAGCTCTGCAGGATCGCGATTTCCGCCTCGTCCTTCTCGACGAGGTCGTCCCGGCCCGCTTCGCGGTATTGCGCGAGCGAATCCCGGGTCTGCTTGATCATGCGCTCGAGCACGCCCTGCACGCCGGCATCGTCGAGCGGCTGGCGCGAGTCGACCTCGCGCTGCTTGACTGCAGCGAGCGCCAGACGCAACGCGGACAAGCGCACCTTGTCGCCGGCGCGCAGCGCTGCCTTCATGTCCTCATCCAAACGGGCCTTCAGGGACATGGGACCGAGACCGCGTTGACCTTTCGGTTAGCCTGTGTCGATCAGTAAAGACGCCTTCGTCGCGACAGCGTCCGGGCGTTTCGCTTCATGTGCCGCTTGATCGCAGCCGCCTTCTTGCGCTTGCGCTCCTGCGTGGGCTTTTCGTAGTACTCACGTCGGCGCAGCTCTGTCAGAATACCGGCCTTTTCGCAGGCGCGCTTGAACCGGCGCAGCGCGGCATCGAAATGTTCGCTTTCTCTTACTCGGACGCTTGGCATCAAGTACTCGCGGTAAATGGGTGGTCGGCGACGGCAGGGTCGCCGTCTGAGCCGGCTATCGTACTCTCGGGCGGAACAGCGTGTAAAGGGTGGCCAAGCGGCAGATGCGGGTTCTCGGCATAGAAACGAGCTGCGACGAGACCGGGGTCGCGCTGTTCGAGAGCGGCCGCGGCATCGTCGCCGAGGCGCTCGCGAGCCAGACCGCGGTCCATGCGCCGTTCGGCGGCGTCGTGCCGGAGCTCGCGTCCCGCGACCACATCGCGAAGCTCGGGCCGATGGTCCGCCATGTGCTCGCCGAGGCTGCGGTCCGGCCGGAGGAGCTCGATGCGATCGCATACACGGCCGGGCCCGGCTTGATCGGCGCGCTGATGGTCGGCGGCGCGTACGCGGCGGCGATGGCGTACGCGCTCGGCATCCCGGCGGTACCGGTGCACCACATGGAGGGGCACCTGCTCGCGAGCCGTCTCGAGGCCGAGCCGCCCGCGTTTCCGTTCCTCGCGCTGCTCGTCTCCGGCGGGCACACGCAGCTCGTCGACGTCGAGGGCCTCGGCCGCTACCGGATCGTCGGCGAGACCCTCGACGATGCGGCCGGCGAGGCGTTCGACAAGGTCGCGCGGCTGCTGTCGTTGCCGTATCCGGGCGGGCCGGCGCTCGCCGCGCTTGCCGAGTCCGGCGATCCCGCGCGCTTCGCGTTTCCGCGGCCGCTGCGCGGGCAGGGGCTCGACTTCAGCTTCAGCGGCTTGAAGACGGCCGTTCGGCTCGCGATCGACGCCGAGCGCGCCGCGGGCCGATTGTCCGATCCGATGCGCGCCGACATCGCGGCGAGCTTCGAGGCCGCCGTCGTCGAGACCCTCGCGGACAAGTGCCGGCACGCCGTCGCGTCGATCGGTCGCGAGCGGCTCGTCGTCGCGGGCGGCGTCGGCGCGAATCGCAAGCTGCGTCAGACGCTCGAGGCGCTCGGGCGCGAGCAGGGCTTCGATGTGTACTATCCGCGGCCCGCGCTTTGCACGGACAACGGCGCGATGATCGCGCACGCCGGCGCCTGCCGCGCGGCGGCCGCGAGGCGCGAGGCCGCGCCCGGGATCGTCGCGCGTCCGCGCTGGTCGCTCGAGGAGCTCGAGCCTCCGGCGGAGCCCGTCCGGCCCGTCCGCGAGGCCGTCACCGAAGCCCGCTGACGGCGGAAGGAGATCTCTTGGACATCGTGTTTCTGCGCGACTTGCGCATCGAGACCGTCATCGGCGTCTGGGACTGGGAGCGCCGGATCCGGCAGACCGTCAGCATCGATCTCGAGATGGGCACGGACGTGCGCCGCGCCGCGGCGACGGACCGGATCGACGATGCGCTGAACTACCGGGACGTCGCGAAGCGCCTGATCGCGTTCGTCACGGACTCGCGCTTCCAGCTCGTCGAGACGCTCGCCGAGGCCGTCGCGCGGATCGTCGTCACCGAGTTCGGCGTGCCTTGGGTTCGGGTGTCGGTCGCGAAGCCGGGAGCCGTGCAGGGCTCGAAGGAGGTCGGTGTCGTCATCGAGCGCGCGACCGGGGACTATGGTTGACGTCTATGTCGGTGCCGGCAGCAACATCGAGCCGGAACGCCATCTCCGGCACGCGGTCGGTATGCTCGAGGCCCGCTTCGGACCCGTGCGCTGCTCGGACGTCTATCGCAGCCCGTCGTTCGGCTTCGCGGGGCCCGACTTCCTGAACATCGTCGTTGCGTTCACGGTAGAGATCTCGCCCGACGACGTCGAGCGCGAGCTTTTCGACATCGAATACGAAGGCGGGCGCTTGCGCCGCGGCGAGCGTTTCTCGTCGCGGACGCTCGATCTCGATCTGCTGCTGTTCGGCGAGATGGTCGATCCGAAGCGGCGGTTGCCGAGGGAGGACGTGCGCCGCTACCCGTTCGTGCTCGCGCCGCTCGCGGAGCTCGCGCCGCAGCTGAAGCACCCGTTGACCGGAATGGCGATCGACAACGAATGGCGGGCGATGCAGGCCCGCGGCCCGTTCGAGCTCGAGCGCCAGCCCCGAAAAATCGTGCCAGGCACACTTTTTCCGTAAAAGCGTGCCTGGCACGAATTTCTTACCAGCCGACGCTGCGGCCGCCGTCGACGGCGAGAATCTGGCCGGTCACGTAGGTTGCGTCGCGCACGAGGTACAGCACGGCCGACGCAATGTCCTCGGGCGCTCCGGTCCGCTTCAACGGCACCTGTTTCAGGATGCTCTGCTGCACGCTCTCCGACACGCCCGACTCGGGCCACAGGATCGCGCCGGGCGCGACGCCGTTCACGCGGATCTCGGGGCCGAGATCCTTCGCGAGCGAGCGCGTCAGCATCGCGAGCCCGGCCTTGGCCGCGCCGTAGACGACGTAGTGGCGCAGCGGCCGCTGGGCGTGGATATCGACGATGTTCACGATCACGCCGCGCGCGGCCTTCAGATGCGGCAGCGCGGCCTGCGACAGGAACAGCGGCGCCTTCAGGTTGCTGTCGACGAGGTCGTGCCACGTTTCGTCCGTCACCGTGCCGAGCGGAGTCGGATAGAAGCTCGACGCGTTGTTCACGAGGATGTCGAGGCGGCCGGCCTGCTTGGTCACTTCCGCGACGATGCGCTCGATCGCGCCGATGTCGCGAATGTCGCCGCCGACCGCGATCGCGGAGCCCGCACGAGTTCCGTTCAGCTCGTCGACGACGCGTTGCGCGTCGTCCGCGGACTTGAAGTAGTGGACGGCCACGTTGGCGCCGGCGGCATGCAACGTGCGCGCGATCGTCGCGCCGATCCGTTTGCCTGCGCCGGTCACGAGGGCCCAGCGCCCATCGAGTGAAGGTCGTTCGACTTGCACGCTTGTTTCCCGAGGCGAATTGCGCGTAAGGGTACACTAGTGGTGCAGGACTAGTGACTCGTAACGGCCGAATCCCGGCGCAGCGGAGCGCGCCCTCGATGCATCGAAGTTCGGCAGCCGCGCTGCCACGACCCGACGACCGAGCCCTCGAGCGCAGCCGGCGCCTCGCGGCGCGTATCCGCGCCGAGATCGATGCGGCAGGCGGCTTCATCGGCTTCGATCGCTACATGCACCTCGCGTTGAACGAGCCGGGGCTCGGCTACTACGCGTCGGCCGACGAGAAGTTCGGACCGGCCGGCGATTTCGTGACGGCGCCCGAGCTTTCGGATGCGCTCGCGCGCGCGATCGCGGCCGCGCTGGCGCCGATGCTCGCGTCACTCGATGATCCGCACGTTCTCGAGCTCGGCGCCGGTAACGGCACGCTCGCCGCGCAGCTGCTGCGCGCGTTCGCGGCCCTCGGTCTCGAGCGGGTTCGCTACGCGATCCTCGAGACGAGCGCAGCGCTCAGGGCCCGGCAGCAGGCCGCGCTCGCGGGCGCCGGCGACGTGCGCTGGCTCGACCGGCTGCCGGCCGAGCCGCTGCGCGGCGCGATCGTCGCGAACGAGGTTGCGGACGCGCTGCCGGTCGCGTGCTTCGTGAAGCGCGGCGGGGCCGCCGTGGCGCGCGGCGTCACGTACGCCGAGCACGGCTTCGACTGGGCCGAAGCGGCCGCCGATCCCGCGCTCGCCGCGGCCGTCGGCCGGCTCGAGCAGAAGCTCGGCAACGCGCTGCCCGAAGGCTATCGCTCGGAGATCGCACTGTCGCTGCCGGCCTGGATCGGCGCGTTGGGCGCGTCGCTCGCGCAGGGCGCACTGCTGCTCGTCGATTACGGCTACGTGCGGCGTGACTACTATCGCGCGGACCGCGACGGCGGCACGTTGATCTGCCACTACCGCCATCGCGCGCACGGCGACCCGTTCGTCTATCCGGGCCTTCAGGACCTGAGCGCGTGGGTCGACTTCAGCGCCTGTGCCGATGCTGCCGCCGCCGCGGGGCTTGCGGTCGCCGGGTTCACGACGCAGGCCCAGTTCGTGATCGGCGCTCTCGGCGACGCGCTGCTCGGCGAGTCGGAGCGCAACGCATCGCCGGCCGCGCTCGGTGCGCTAAAGACGCTGCTGATGCCCGGCGAGATGGGCGAGCGCTTCAAGGTGCTCCTCGCGACGAAAGGCGTGGACCTGCTGCTGCCGGGGCGCGACCTGCGCGGCCGGCTCTGACCCGGGGGCTGCGGGAAGGTTTGCGCGGGGCGGCCGCTAGCCCTTCCGGTCGTCCGCGCAGGTCTGCCAGATTTCGCGAATCGCGTCGATGCGCCGGCGCCTCAGCTCGTCACCGAGCGCAGCCCCCGAGTACCCGTCGGCGACGAGCGCCTTCGGATCGACCGAGCGCGCGGCCGCGAGCGCCGCGCGGAGCCGCTCGCGCTGCGGGTACGGACGATCCTCGAGGCCCTTGCGGCCGCGCGCGTCGGCTTCGCATGCGATCAGGAACGTCTCGAAGCGGTCGGGCCGCCTGAACGCATCGACGTCGTCGAGCAGCTTCAGCACGGTCGACGGCCGAAGCTCGGCGCAGCGGTGCACGACGCCGTGATGGCGCGCGACATGCAGCGCGAGGTCGCGGTACGCGCGCGGCACCGGCAGGCGCTCGCAGAGCGCTTCGAGCAGCTCGACCGAGCGCAGCTCGTGGCCGTGATGGCGCGGCAAGATCTCGGTCGGCGTCGTTCCTTTGCCGAGGTCGTGGCCGAGCAGTGCGAACGCGACGGTCGGATCGCGGTCCGAGAGCTTTGCGGCCATACGCAACGCCATCAAGACATGCACGCCAGTATCGATCTCCGGATGCCAGCGCTCGGGCTGCGGCACGCCGAACAGCGCATCGACCTCGGGAAACACCTTCGCGAGCGCGCCGCAGTTGCGCAGCACGGCGATGAACACGTCGGGCCGGGAGGTCACGAGCGCCTTTTCGGTCTCTTTCCAGACGCGCTCCGGCCGGAGTGCGTCGACCTCGCCGCAGTCGACCATCTCGCGCATCAGCGCCATCGTCTCGTCGACGATGCGGAAGCCGAGCTCGTGCAGGTCGGCCGCGAACCGCGCGGCGCGCAGCACGCGGACCGGGTCCTCGCGGAACGCGTCGGAGACGTGCCGCAGCTTGCGCTGCTCGAGGTCCCGATATCCGCCCCACGGATCGACGAGCCGGCCGCTGCGGTCGCGCGCCATAGCGTTGATCGTGAGATCGCGCCGCTCGAGGTCCTGCTCGACGGTGATCGTCGGCGAGGTGTCGAACGTGAAGCCGGCATACCCCGGCGCGATCTTGCGCTCGGTTCTCGCGAGCGCGTACTCCTCGCCGGTCTCCGGGTGCAGGAATACGGGGAAATCCTTGCCGACCTGCTTGAAGCCGAGCGCCCGCATTTCCTCCGGCCGGGCCCCGACGACGAGCCAGTCCCGCTCGCGGACTCGCCGGCCGAGAAGTGCGTCACGAACCGCCCCGCCGACTTCATAAATTTCCATAGTGCTCGATCATATCGCAGGGTCTCTGCGTGGTAAGGTTGCGCGCGATGCGGTGGCTGAGACTCATCGGGCTGATCGCGCTCGGCTCGATGCTGCAAAGTTGCGCGATGCCGTTTTATTGGCAGGCGATCGGCGGGCAGTTCGAGCTGCTGCGCAAGCGCACGCCGCTCGAGGACGTGCTCGCGGACCCGACTCTGGACGCGCAGACCAAGGCGACGCTCGCGAAGGTCCCCGAGATCCGCCGGTTCGCAGCGGAGGAGCTGCTGCTGCCGCGCAATCAGAGCTATACGACCTACGTCGATCTGGGCCGCCCGTACGTCGTGTTCAACGTCATCGCGACCGACGAGTTCTCGGTCAACCCGAAGCGTTGGTGCTATCCGTTTACCGGCTGCGTCGCGTATCGCGGCTTCTTCAGCCGCGACAGCGCGGAGCGCTTCCGCGCGGCGCTCGCGCGGGACGGCCTCGATACGTATCTCGCCGGCGCGACCGCGTACTCGACGCTCGGCTATTTCGCGGATCCGATCCTGAGCACGATGGTCGTCGGCGGCGAGAGCGCGATCGCGTCGATCCTGTTCCACGAGCTCGCGCACCAGGTCGTCTACATCAAGGACGACAGCTCGCTCAGCGAGGCGTTCGCGACCGCGGTCGAGGAATACGGCACGGAGCTGTGGCTCGAGCGCAATGGCGACGAGGCCGCGCTCGACCGCTACCGGCGCAAGATCCGTTTCCGGCTCGAGTTCGGCGCGCTCGTCTCCGTGCAGCAGGACCGCTTGCGCAAGATCTTCGCGCAGGATCTTCCGCCGGAGGAGATGCGCGCGCAGAAGGCGTACGCGTACGAGCAGATGCGTGCGGACTATGCGCGGCTCAAGGAAGCGTGGGGCGGAGCCAACGATTACGACCGGTGGTTCGATCAGCCGCTGAACAATGCGGCGCTCGCGTCGGTCGCGACGTATCGGCGCTGGCTGCCGACGTTGAAGGCGCGGCTTCGCGAGCTCGGGCCGGAGCGGTTCTACGCGGAGATGCGCGAGCTCGGCGAGATGTCGGGCATCGGGCGACAGCTCGTGCTCGAGTCGTGGCAGAAGGCGCAAGAGGCGGGGGTCGTCGCGGAGACTTGAGGTTCCGCGTCGACCTTGCCTCGTGTGATGGCCGAGGCGGCTAGAACGCCCGGGCTCTGTAGCGGGTCGACGGACGCGTCGGGCGGCGCGGCGCGAGATACCGCGGCGCGATCGCGCTCATCGCTTGCGGCTCGATGCCGAGGGCCGCGAGGCCGTTTTCGCTGCAGATGCCGGCGACGGACAGCGACGCGAGATTGTCGAGCGAGAACGGCTTGCCGGGCAGGAATTCGCCGATCCGCGCCTGTAGTCGGCCGAGGGATTTCGGCAGCGGCACGACCGCGCGCCGCAGACCGAGCTGACGCTGCACGAAGCGAACGACCTCCTCGAGCGTGTAGATGTCCGGGCCGCAGAGCTCGTACGTCTGGCCGTACGTATGGCTGTTCTCCAGCGCGACCATGAACGCGCGTGCGACGTCGCCGACATAGACGGGCGTCATCCGCGAGTCCGCGCACGCGAGCGGCAGCACCGGCAGCAGCTTCAATAGCTTCGCGAAACGATTCGTGAACGAGTCGCCCGGGCCGAAGATCACCGAGGGCTTGAAGATCGTGTAGCGGATACCCGCCTCGTTCCGAATCAGCTGCTCGGCCTGGCCCTTCGTCCGCAGATAGTGGCTCGGACCGCGCTCGGCATTCGCCTTCAACGCGCTCATGTGCAGCAGCCGCCTGACGCCGGTCTCACGGCACGCGCGCAGCAGCTTCTCGACGAGGTCGACGTGCGCGTGCTTGAAGCCGCTGCCGTCGCGCCCGCGCTCGTTCAGGATACCGACGAGATTGACGACGGCGTCCGTGCCGCGCAGAAGGGCGGCGAGTACGCGCTCGTCGTGCACGTCGGCGCCGATCAGTTCGACACCCGGGAACACGAGCAGGTCGCGGTGCTGCGAGCGGCGGCGCGTCGGGATCGTGACGCGGTAGCCCGCCCGCACCAGTTCGCCGACGAGCGCTTGCCCGACGAAACCCGTTCCGCCGAGCACACAAATGCTTCGAGATCGAGGCTTGACCGTCATGAGTCGAGAAAACGTCCTTGCAAGAGAATAGAGAGAGAAAAGAACGAGCGGCGCGGAGAAGGATCAGCGCGGGCCGATCACGATCGACAGCTCCTCTCCGTCCCGCACGACGTTGAGCACGAGCGAGCGGGTTTCGCCGGCGATGGCCGCGGCTTCCTCGAGCGTCGCGACCGGGCGGTCGTTGATCGCGATCACGATGTCGCCCGCCTGCAGGCCTCTGATCGCGGCCTGGCTCTCGGCGTCGACGCCGAGGACGATGAGGCCCGGCGTGTCGACGCCGGTCGGCAGCGGCTGAAGATCCACGCCTTCGATGATCGGCACGGCCGTCGTCAACAGGCGGGTCGTTTCCTCCGCTTCGCCGAGCGTCGCCTCGACCGACAGCGGGGCGCCGTCGCGAATGATGCCGATGCGCACGCGCTCGCCAGGCCGATGCAGCCCGATCGCAGCGCGGAGCGAGCCCGCGTCACGGACCGGCGCATCGTTGACGCTGACGATCACGTCGTCTCTGCGCAGCCCCGCCTTCGCAGCGGGCGTGCCTGCGCCGACGCTCTGGACGACTGCGCCGCGGCTCGTTTCGAGCGCCCGCGCGGACGCGATCTCCGGCGTGACGGTGTTGATCGAGACGCCGAGCGCGCCCCGCCGAACGGTGCCGTTCTCGATCAGCTCGTTCATCACGTACCGGGCCATGTTGACCGGGATCGCGAAGCCGATGCCGATGTTGCCGCCGCTGCGCGACAGGATCGCCGAGTTGATGCCGAGCAGCTCGCCGTTCAGCGCGACGAGCGCGCCGCCGGAGTTGCCGGGGTTGATCGACGCGTCCGTCTGGATGAAATCCTCGTAGGCCCCTTGGTCGGGGCTGATGTCGTTGCGTCCGAGGCCGCTGACGATACCGGACGTGACCGAATGCGACAGACCGAACGGGTTGCCGATCGCGACCACGAAGTCGCCGACCCGCACCTTGTCCGAATCCCCGAACTCGATCTGCGTGAGGTTCGGCGCGTTGACCTTCAGCAGCGCGAGATCGGACTGCACGTCGGAGCCGACGATTTCCGCGATCATGCTGCGGCCGTCGAACAACGTGACCGTGATCCGGTCCGCGGTGGCGACGACGTGGTGATTCGTCAGGATGTAGCCGCGGTCCGCGTCCACGATGACGCCGGACCCGGAGCTGCGCACCTCGCGGTTGCCGGGCTCCGGCAGGAAGCGGCGGAACAGCTCGTTGTCCTCGCCGGACGGAAAGCTGATTCGGCCGTTGATCGAGATGTTGACGACGGCCGGCGATACCTGCTCGATCATCGGCGCAAGCGATGGCACGTACTCGCTCGGCAGCTGCGCTGCCGCGAGCAGCGGACACCCGGCCAGCACAACCAGAAGAGCGCGTCGTGCGGCGCGGCCGACGGCGACGAAGCGGCTGGCTCGAGCGGTCATAGGCGTTACCGTTCTTTCATCGTTATCGGCGCTGCAAGGGATGCGCCGTGCGAGACGTCATTGTAATGGGCCGCGTAGGAAAAGGCGCAATCGCGCTCGACGTGCCGTTTCGAACGCGCGGCCGGCGTTGGCAAGCGCAGCAAACCGGTGGACTTCCTGTGAATAGCCGGGGAACTAGCTGTGCATCGCCGGTATACAAGATCTAGTGTTCCAGTCAAAGGCGCGCGGCGCCTCGCGCCGACCCGGCGGCACCTGCGATGATGCTGTGTAAGCCGCTGAATGATAAGTTAATTTATCTTCAGTGTGTCTAGCTTTCCGTGCTTGACACCTGCCCCCGCCGCGCCTACTCTACGAAGCTCGAACACAAGATCTTGTGTTGCATCTCCGACTTAACAAGCTCGGTCCGGCGGCGTTTTGCGCGGTCCAGGGGAGGTTCGCGCCGCAATTCGGGCCGCCGAGCGACGGCTGTGGGGATCAGGGCGGTCGATAAGGGGGCACCGAACGAAATGAGCATGGCATTCGACCTGAAGGCGGCGCGCGTGGCGGACATCCCGCTTCAACCTGCTTCGATGGACATCTGGGACTCGAAGTACCGGCTGAAGACCAAGTCGGGCGAGCCGATCGACCGGGACATCAACGCGACGTACGAGCGGGTCGCGCGCGCGCTCGCGGTCGTCGAGGCGCCGGAGAAGCGGGACGAGTGGTACCGCCGCTTCGTCTGGGCGCTGCATCGCGGCGCGATCCCCGCCGGGCGCATCACGTCGAACGCCGGGGCCGAGGCGCACAAGCCCGCGACGTCGACGATCAACTGCACCGTGTCCGGCACGATCCACGACTCGATGGACGACATCCTGCAAAAGGTCCACGAGGCCGGCCTCACGCTGAAGGCCGGCTGCGGGATCGGCTACGACTTCTCGACGCTCCGTCCGCGCGGCGCGTACGTCTCGGGCGCCGGCGCGTATACGTCCGGTCCGCTGTCCTTCATGGATATCTACGACAAGATGTGCTTCACCGTGTCGTCGGCCGGCGGCCGCCGCGGCGCGCAGATGGGCACGTTCGACGTCGGCCATCCGGACGTGCTCGACTTCATCCGCGCGAAGCGCGAGGACGGACGGCTGCGCCAGTTCAACCTGTCGCTGCTGATCACCGACGAGTTCATCCGCGCGGTCAAGGCGAACGGCCCGTGGCCGCTCGCGTTCCCGATCAAGCCGGAGGAGGCGGAGCAGGACGGCCTCGATCTCGGCGATCCGGAAAAAGTCATCTGGCGCGAGTGGCCGGTGACCGAAGGCTACGTCAAGAACGACAGCGGCCTCGTCGCGTGCCGCGTCTACAAGACGCTGCCGGCCCGGCGCCTGTGGGACATGATCATGTCGTCGACGTACGACTACGCCGAGCCCGGCTTCGTGCTGATCGACCGCGTGAACGAGATGAACAACAACTGGTGGTGCGAGGAGATTCGCGCGACCAATCCGTGCGGCGAGCAGCCTCTGCCGCCGTACGGCGCGTGCCTCCTCGGTTCCGTGAACCTCACGAAGTTCGTCGTCGCGCCGTTCAGCCCGCACGCGTACTTCGACTGGGACGAGTTCCGCGAGGTCGTGAAGGTGTTCACGCGGATGCTCGACAACGTCGTCGACGTGAACGGCTTGCCGCTCGAGAAACAGCGCGAGGAAATCCTGCGCAAGCGCCGCCACGGCATGGGCTTCCTGGGTTTGGGCTCAACGATCACGCTGCTCGGCATGCGCTACGGCTCGCCCGAGTCGGTGCGCTTCACCGAGAAGGTTTCCCGCGAGCTCGCGCTCGCCGGCTGGGAGACCGCGCTCGAGCTCGCGCGCGAGAAAGGCCCCGCGCCGATCATGGTCGAGGAGTTCGAGGTCGACGAGCGCATGCTCGCGAAGCGGCCGGAGATGGCGGTCGACGGCTGGAAAGTCGGCGACAAGATTCCGGGGCGCGTGCTGCACGCACGGTACAGCCGCTACATGCAGCGCGTGCGCGAGGTCGCGCCGGAGCTCGTCGAGCAGCTCGAGCAGGAGGGCGCGCGCTTCACGCATCACAGCTCGATCGCGCCGACCGGCACGATCTCGCTGTCGCTCGCGAACAATGCGAGCAACGGCATCGAGCCGTCGTTCGCGCATCACTATTTCCGGAACGTGATCCGCGAGGGCAAGAAGACGAAGGAGAAGGTCGACGTCTTCTCGTTCGAGCTCCTCGCGTATCGCGAGCTCGTGAACTCGAAGGCGATGCCGGGCTCGACCGATCCCGCCGAGAAGCTGCCGGATTACTTCGTGAGCTCCGACGACATCTCGCCGAAGGAGCACGTCGACATCCAGGCCGCGGCGCAGAAGTGGATCGATTCGTCGATCTCGAAGACGGCGAACGTGCCGACCGACTATCCGTACGAGGATTTCAAGGACATCTACCTGTACGCGTACGAGCAGGGCTTGAAGGGCTGCACGACGTTCCGCTTCAACCCGGAGGCGTTCCAGGGCGTGCTAGTGAAAGAGAAGGACCTAAAGAGCACGACGTACCGCTTCACGCTTGCAGACGGCAGCGTCGTCGAGGCGAAGGGCGACGAGCAGATCGAGTACGACGGCGAGGTCCATACGGCCGCGAACCTGTTCGACGCGCTGAAGGAAGGCTACTACGGCAAGTTCTAGAAATTCGTGCCAGGCACGCTTTTCCGAAAAATCGTGCCAGGCACACTTTTTCGCCCGAGAGGCAAAGCGATGACCATCAAGATCAACAAGAAGATCGTCGGCTACGCGGTTTCGCGTGACGGCGAGAAGCGCGACGAGCCCGCCGCGAAACCCGAGGCGGAGCAGCCGGAGGCGAAGGTCATCCGGATGCACGAGAAGCTCGAGCGTCCGGAGGTGCTGATCGGCTCGACGTACAAGGTGAAGACGCCGGTCTCCGACCACGCGATGTACGTGACGATCAACGACATCGTGCTGAACGAGGGCACGCCGCACGAGCAGCGCAGGCCGTTCGAGATCTTCATTAACTCGAAGAACCTCGATCACTACCAGTGGATCGTCGCGCTGACGCGGATCATGTCCGCAGTGTTCCGCAAGGGCGGCGACGTTACGTTCCTCGTCGACGAGCTGAAGGCCGTGTTCGATCCGCGCGGCGGCTATTGGCAGCCGGGCGGCAAGTTCATGCCGTCGATCATTGCCGAGCTCGGTCACATCGTCGAGAAGCACCTGATCGGCATCGGGCTGCTGAGACCCACCGGGCCGGACCCGGAGCAACAGAAGTTCCTCGAGGAGAAGCGCAAGGAATTCGAGGCGCGCGGCGTGCAGCAGGATGCGTTCGCGCAGGACGCTTTCCCGGAGGGCGCGCAGCTCTGCACGAAGTGCAATACCGCGGCCGCGGTCATGCTCGACGGATGCATGACGTGTCTGAACTGCGGTTATTCGAAGTGCGGCTGACTATATCGTCCTATCGGCCTCGACGATTAGCCGGGCGACGGGCACCGACGCGCTCTTGCGCGCGGCGCCCCGCTCTTTATCGCCCGGCCGGTTAGAAGTCCATCCCGAAGCTGAGCATGTAACGCCGGCCGAAGACGTCGAAGAATGTGTCGGTGGTCGGCGCCCCGCCCCAATACGCGTTGTTCGCCACTCTCGGCGGCGCCCTATCGAACAGGTTCGTGACGTTGAGCGCGACGTTCCACGTTCTCCCGTTCACCGACTCGCCGTCATACGTCAGCCGGAGGTTCGTGAAGGTGCCCGATGCGACCGTGTTGTCGTCGACGTGGACTCCCTCCTGCCACCGGATGTTCAGGATCGTCGGCCCGATATAGCGCTGCTGCAGCATCACGCCGTACGGCCCGACCCTGTAATCGACCGTTGCGATCGCAGTGAAGTCCGGCGTGGAGAGCGCGCCCGCCTCGTCCAGCTTGGCCCCGGAAGCCGTGGTCGTGGACCGCTCCAAGACCTTGCCGCCGAGCAGCCGGAGGCTCAACGACTCGTCGCGAGCCGCCAGGAAGTTCGGCTGCGCGCGATAGTGGATCTCGAAGTCGATGCCTTCGACCTTCGCTTGACTGACGTTCACGTAAGGGTCGGTGATCCGCCCGATCGTGTTGTCCGGCCCGCGCTGGATGTAGTCGCAGAAGAGGCCGAAGTTCGCGCACTCGTCGAGGTACCGCTGCGCGCCGAGCTGGCCGATCCAGTCCTTGACGTTCACTTCGTACCAATCCGCCGAAAAGCTGAAGCCGTCGAGCAGGCGGGGCTGGAGAACGAAGCCCGCCACTGTCGTATGACCGATCTCGGGACGCAGGTCCGGGTTGCCCCGCACGACCACGGCCGTCTGGAAGGCCGTGCCGCCGAACACCGGATCCTGGACGATCGCGCCCGATGCTCCTTCGTTGAACCGCTCGAGCAACGAGGCTTCGCGCACGTCGCGTGAGCGCGTGCCGCGCAGCCGCAAACCCGGCAGCACTTGGAAGTCGAGCCCGAGCTTCCAGGCACCGATGCCGCCGGTCCGCGAATACTCGGAGTGGCGGTAGGCCAGGCTCGCGTCGAGACGGCGGTTGCCCGAGGTCGCGGCCCACATCGGCGCGTTGAGCTCGCCGAAGACCTCCCACACGTCCATCTCGCCGGCGATCGTCGGCAGCAAGGTGAACTGCCAGAGCGTCGCGAGCGTATCGGTCCATTGCGACGATATGCCTTGGATGCCGAGCTCCGGAGCGTTGATCGGCGGGCCGAGCGCGTCCACGTCCTTCGGGTAGGCGCCGTCGCGGAACGATTGCTCGCGCCACGTGAAGCCGGTCGCGAGCGATACCGGGCCGTAGCCCCAGGCCTTGTGCAACTCGCCGTTCACGAGGACCTCGGCGAAGTCCTGACGCACGGATGCCTCGGCCCATAGCGGCTGCATCACATAGTCATAGGCCGCACGGCTCATATTGCCCGAGCCCATCACGTTGAACGGCACGCAATCCCGGACCGTGTTGTCGAGGCCGATCGGGGACGGCAGCGGATCGCCGCTCCACGTGAGCCTGCCGTTCAGCGCAGGCGTGCTCGCCAACTCCTCCGGTGTCGGGTCGTAGACCTGCACGCGGCAGACGATCGCGCCCGTCTCCGGATGACGCACCGCATCCATCGCGAGGAAGAGCCGGTCCACGCGGATCATGTCGTTGATCGACGTGTCCTTCGTCGAGTGCCCCGTCTGCCAAGACGCGCGCAACGACCATTTGTCGCCGATATCCCAGTCGACGCCGAAGCTGTATGACAGCGTCTCGAAATCGCTTTGAACCCGCGCGCCGACCCCGGGCTCGAGGTCGCCGACGAACGCGCCGGACTTGTGCAATTGGAACGACTCGATGCCCGCTTCGTCCATCGCGAGCGCGATATGCTCCGGGAGAAACGCGTTGTCTCGGAAGATGTTCGCGTGCTGGCCGCCTGCGAGGTAATAGTCGCCGCGCCGTCGCGTGAATCCGGATTTCGACACGCCGTAGATCATCTGAGCGAAGCCCGAGAGCCGGTCCGTGAACTGGTATCGCAGCCCTCCGAACGCCGAATGCGCATCCACTTCGTTACCGCGGGGACCGAAGTCCACTGCCCGGTTGTAGATCTGGGCCTCGGGTCCGCCCGACAGCGTGAAGAAGCTGCCGGGCCGGCCCGGCGCCGCCGGCCGCAGCGGATCGTCGTAGTAGTCGCCGCGATTGAACGGCCGGACGTCCGAGCCGTCCTCGAGGAAAGTCATCTCGTTGTAGCGGAACGGGATCAACGGATCGTGGTCGGCACTGCCGTTGCGCGCGCGAATGATGCCGGTCGGGTTCGAGCGGCTGCTTGCGACCCATGGCCGAGTCAGCCGCTGCGGGGCGCCCGGAACGCCCGCTAACCAATCCGGGTTGACGACGTGTCCCCAGCCTTGATGCCAATCGGCGGGCAGATCCTCCGGGTTACGCCAGATCTCGTCGATATGCCGGGCCTCGAGCGAACCGATCAGGTTCAAGCGCTCCCCAATCCGTTCACCGCCGGCGACGGAAAATTCCCAGCGGCGGCCATCCCCGAAGTCGGTGACGCCGGTTCCTGCCTCGAATTTCAGCCCTTCGAACTGACGATCGATCACGAAGTTGGTCACGCCGCCAAGGGCGTCTGCACCGTACTGGGCCGACGCACCGCCCGTGACGACGTCGACGGAACGCATCAATGCCATCGGCAGCACTTCGACGTTGACCGCGCCGAACTTGTCGGCCGGCACGATGCGCTGGCCATCGACCAGCACGAGCGTCCGCTGCCGGCCGAGGCTTCGCATGTTGAGATACCCGGCGCCGCCGGCGCCCGTGATCATGTTTCCGCCGCCGCGCTGTGACGTCTCGCTTCGAAAAAATTGCGGCAGCACGTCGAGCTGCTCGGCGATCGTTCCGCCCGGTTCGAAGTCCCTGAGCTCCGCAGTCGAGACGGTCGTCACCGGAACGGGTGTCACCATCCCGTCCGTCTGCCTGATGCGCGTTCCGGTAACCGTTACTTCCTCGATGCCTTGAGCGCTCACTCCCTGCGTGACTGCAATGGCTGCGGACAGGGCCATCGGGAGCGTACGAAGGCGAATCGCCCGACGTCGGGCGGCGACATCCTTTGTCATGAGTCCTCCCCATATCGCCGCCCCGTGATCGGACGGCCGAAGTTATGCACTAGTGCGAGAGGCCGCTCCGCTTCGAGATGCGGCGCTCGCGCCCGCTCGCCTGATTTGTTGCTGATTTGTCGGCGGAGCTGGCGCGCGAATATTACATGGGGTCTCGTGACGCCGTATGAACCGTACGTCCCGTTATGACGGAGCCGCGAGCGCGATGGTTGCGATGCTCGGAGGGGATTCGTCACCGCGTACTATCTGCGCGGTTCAGTGGAACGAGATCCGCAACGCTATCGGGCGCACTCGAGCCGCGCCTTGACGGTGCACGGCGGCCGCATTAGCGTCGGTTCATGCCCACGAGAACCGCTCGCGGAATCTTCGCTGCCCTCGCGGTTGCCGCGGCCGCGTTAAGCGTCAAGGCGCAGCAGAGCGACGGCGGCGCATCGGGCGCCGTCGTGTTCGAGAACGCTCGCGTGATCGTCGGCGACGGATCGGCGCCGATCGAAAGCGCGCGCCTCGTCGTCGAGGGCAGCCGCATCGTCGCGGTCGGACCGGCCGATGACGTCGACGCACCGCAAGGCGCCGACGTCGTCGATCTCGGCGGCCTGATCGTGATGCCGGCGCTCGTCGATACGCACACGCACTTGAGCCGCACGCGAGACGAGCTGATCGAGGACTTGCGGCAACGCGCGCGCTTCGGCGTCGGCGCGGCTGCGAGCCTCGGGCAGGATGAGGAGCTCGCGTTCGAGATCCGCGACGAGGACATCCCCGGTGCAGCTCGCTTCTACACCGCGGGCCGCGGCATCACGACGCCCGAGCCCGGACGATCAGACATCCCGTACTGGATTACGACCGCGGACGAAGGCCGCGCGGCCGTCCGCGAGCTCGCCGAGCGCGATGTCGATATCGTGAAAATCTGGGTCGACGACCGCAACGGGCAGTACGAGAAGCTGTCGCCCGAGCTCTATCGAGCGATCATCGACGAGGCGCATCGACACGGCCTCAAGGTGACCGCACACATCTACAACTTGTCGGATGCGAAGGAGCTGCTGCGGGCGGGTCTCGATGCGTTCGCGCACGGTATCCGCGATACCGACGTCGATGACGAGGTCATCGAGCTTTTCAAGATGCGGCCGGACGTCGTGCTCGTGCCGAATCTGCCCGACCCCGGCGTGCCGGTCGACCTGCGCTGGCTGCAAGGCCGAATCCCGGCCGAGACGCTCGAGCGGCTCGCGGCGGCTTCGACCGAGCGGCCCGAAGCGCAGGCCGCGTTCGCGATCCAGGCGCGAAATCTCGAACGGCTTGCGGACGAGGGCGTAACGATCGCGATGGGCACCGACGGCAACTCGCCGTGGGCGCCGCATCTCGAGATGGAGGACATGGTGCGCGCCGGCATGGCGCCTCACGACGTGATCGTCGCCGCAACGCGCAACTCCGCCGCGCTGCTCGGCCACGACGGCGGCACGATCGAGCCGGGCAAGAGCGCGGATTTCGTCGTCCTCGAGGCGGACCCGCTCGAGGACATCACGAACACGCGCCGAATTGCGCAGGTCTACTTGCGCGGCGAGCCGGTCGAGCTCGAGTAACCGGGCCAGAACAACCCGCTGCGAGCAACCACTGCGACTAACGCGTCGCGAGTCATCGGTCGCGAGTCATCGGTCGAGTAATAGGTCGCGCTCGAGCAGGCGTGGGCGTCGGCCGCATCGCCGTCGCTCGCGATCGACCGCTCCGCAAGAAATGTGCACCCATTCTGGGGCCTGATTATTCGGGACCGCCGCCGCGTTGCTGCATTCTTCCGGCGGCATCTATACTTCTGCGTAAGGGACAGTCTCGCTCGCCGAACTCGACGCCGGCGGCCGAGCCGGCATTCAACATTCGGGTCGGATCCATCTGCATGAAATCATCGAAGAGCGCGGTCTGTTCGTGGGCCGCGATCGCGGTCATCGCAGGCGCATTGACCGTAACCAACCCTGCGGCCGCACAAGACAGCTTCGGGCCGACCCCGCCGGACCTGCCGCAGCCGCAGGCTTCGCCCGACCGATTCGAGCCGCCCGCCGCGCTCGAGCAGCCGGCGGCGCCGAGCGGGTCGAATTTCGACGCACTGATGCAGATCGAGCAGCAGGATTACGGCGTGCCGCCGACGGCCGCGCTGCACGCAGGGCAGATGCACGCCCCGACGCCCGCGTCGATACCGGGCGGGCAAGTCATCACGACGAAAGGTCTCGCCGAGCTTCTCGGCGGAAGGCAGGTGCCGGTTCTGCTGCTCGACGTGCTCGGCGGGCCGGAGATCATTCAAGGCGCGCAGTACGCGGTGCCCGCATCGCAACCGGGCTCGTTCAACGATCGGACGCAGCAGGAGTTCGGGCAGTTCCTTGCACAGGCGACCGGCGGCAACAAGGAACACCCCGTCGTGTTGTACTGCCTGTCGACGCAATGCTGGCTGTCGTACAACGCAGCCCTGCGTGTGATCAATCTCGGCTACACGAACGTGCTGTGGTATCGCGGCGGCATCGAGGCGTGGAAGCAAGCCGGGCTGCCGACGCAGCGCGTCCAGTAGAAGCCATCGGGAGAAAACCCCGAGCGCGAACGCATTCGCCGGCTCGGCACGACATCGAGCGGCGACGGAGAAGAAGAATGGGAAGTCGATTCGCCGCTTTCATCGCAGCGCTCATCGCCGCTGCGTCGTGTGCCGATGCTGAGGAGCTTCCTCCCGGCACGTTGCTCGTGGACGTCGCGGAGATCGTCGATTCGATGGGCTTCGGCAGGCCGATGGTCGCCGCGCGCGTGCTCGTGCCGTCCGGCTGGCGCACGCAAGGGGGCGTGCAGTGGGCAAACGGGCCGTGCCAGGAAGTCACGACGCTCGCCTGGTCCGCGGTGGCGCCCGACGGCTCGGCCGGCATCGAGTTCCAGCCGGCGGAAACGTGGTCGGCGGGAACGTCGGGATCTCAAGGCTGCATCCCGGCGAACCACAGAACCATCCGCGCGTACCTCGAGGCGTACGTGCGCGGGCGCGTTCCCGGTGCGCGAGTGCTCGACTATCGGGCTCGGCCCGACGTGCTCGAGCTGAACCGTGCGTATTACGACGGCATCGTGCAGATGGTCGCCCAGTCCGGTATCGGCGCTCGCGCATATCCCGATGCCGGCGAGATCCTTTACGCGTTTCAGCAGAACGGCGCCGAGATGCGTGCCGTCGCATTGGCCGCCGGCATGTTCTACGTAACCGAGCAGCCGAATCCGTTCGGCGGGCCGCCGCTGTGGAACGTCACGGGCGGCACGCACGGCGTTTTCGGCGCATTCGCTCCGAACGGGCAGCTCGACTTCGCTGCAGTCGACGCGATACGGAAGTCGATCAAATACGATCCCGCGTGGGCCGCGGAAGTGTTCAAGACGAAGCTCGCGATCGGTGAGCAGAACGTGCAGGGCGTGAGGGACCGCGCGGCGATCATCGTTGCAGGCGGGGCAGCGATGACCCGCGCAACGATCGAGGCGAATCGAATCGCCGCCCGCAATTATGCCGACATCAGCATCAGCTCGTCGGGCTCGACGTCGAGCTCGAGCTCGAGCACGGACGCGACGGACGAGCGCATCCAGCGCGAGCGGATCGAAGCGATTCGCGGCGTCGAGACCTACCACGATCCGCTCGAGGGCGGGACGGTGCAGCTCGACGCGACGTATGACCATGCGTGGCGGGTCAGCAATCAGCAGGCCTACATTCTGACGAACGATCCGAACTTCAATCCTGGGCTGTACAACATCGATGCGCAGCAGCTGCAGGTCGTGCAGTAGCGCGGAGCCGATGCGTCGATAACGGCTAGCCGATCCGCGCGCCGGTGACGTGACGGCCGGAGCGACCCGCGTCAGAACTCGTAGCGCAAACCGATCTCGGCGCTGCGCGGATCGGCGAGCCGCCACATCAGCCCGCCGGCTCCGGCGCTCTGCGCGTACGTCTCGTCCGTCAGGTTGCGCCCTCGCAGGCTCATGCTGAAGTGCTCCCAGCGGCGGCTGACGCTCGCGTCGACCCGCACGTAGCCGTCGAGCTGGATGCCGTTATTGTTGTTCGCCTCGCGCTCGCCGACGTGATAGGCGTTCGCGGTCACGGACCACGGCCCCCAGTCCCGCGACGCAAAGATGCCGGCGACGACCTCGGGAACGTTCGGCGGCGTGTTGCCGGCGCGGGATACGACCCCGGTGCCGAGGTTCTCGTTGAACTCCGCGTACTCCGCCTTCCACGTCCATGCGAGATGCGCGCCGACCCGCCAGCCGTTCGTCGTCGAGACGCCAAGCGACCACTCCATGCCCTGCGAGACCTGTGCACCGATCTGCGAATTGATGCGCTCTCCGTCGACGAGCGTCGACGTCAGGAGATCGTTCTTCTCGATGTCGAACACCGCGAACGTGACGTCCGCGCGGTCTTGCCAGAACGATGCCTTGACGCCGGCCTCGTACTGCCTTCCTTTCTGCAGGCTGAAGTCCTCCTGCGCGGCCGTCAGGCTCACGAGCTGCGACACCGGCTGAGCGGCGCGGCTGTAGCTCGCATAGAGGTTCACGCTCGAGCCGAGGGCATACGTGAAGCCGACGCGGCCGGTGACCGGCGAGTAGGACTTCACGAACGGCTCGTCGCCGACGAGCGAGGTTCGCTCGACGTCGATTCGGTCATAGCGCAAGCCGCCGACGAGCTTCAGCCGCGGCGTCACGTCGAGCGCATCCTCGACGTAGAGGGCCGTCGTCCGTGTCAACACGCCGACGGTATGCTGCGGCTCGACGTCGGGGCCGACGCCCGGATCGAAGCCGGTCAGCGGCACGCTGGCCGGTAGCACGTCGCGCGAGTGAGCCTGTCCGGAGTTGCGGTCCTGATCGTTGTGATCGTAGAGGATTCCGACGAGGAAACGGTTCGGCCGCCCGCCGAGCTTCGTGTCGTTGACGAGATCGAGCCGATTGCCGAGCTGCAGATCGCGGCGCCAGATCAGAAAGAAGCTGCCGCGGTCGACCTCGCCGGTGACCGGATTCCACGTGTTGCGCTCGGCGTTTCGCCAATCGAGGCGCTGCGTCGCGGCGTAGGTCTCGTTGCGCAGCGTCCAGTCGTCCGTTAAGCGCGTCTCGACGATGATCCGCGAGAACGTGTTCGTCGCGTCGACCCCGTTGTCGCCGACGTTGTAGTTCAAGCGCCGGCTCGCGGGCTCGATCCGCGCATTGACGAGCCGATCCGTCGCGGTGTTCGCGGGCCGCACCTCTTGCGTGCCGTCCGCGCCGATCACCGCGTCGTAGACGACCGGTGTGCCGTAGTAGCTTTCGATGTCGTCCTGGAACGCCGTGAACGAGAAGCGCAGCAACGTGCGCTCGCTCGCGGCCCACTCGAGCGTCGCGGCGCCGGCCGTATACGTTTCGTCGTTGCCTTTCACGTAGCCCCGGTTGCGGTTCGTCGAGACGTCCGCGCGAAAGCCGAGCCCGTCGATTCCGGTAGGGCCTCCGGCGCCGAACGCCGCACGATACCGGCCCCACGAGCCGGTGTTCAGCAGCAGCTCGCGCTCGAGCATCTCGCCGGGCCGCTTGCTGACGTAGTTCACGGCGCCGCCGATCGCGCCCTCCCCGTGCAGCAGTGATGCCGGACCCTTCAGCACCTCGATCCGGTCGAACAAGAAGCTGTCGAGCGGGCGGGAGGCCTGCGAGCTCGTGTTCTGGCGAATCCCGTCCTGCATGATCGTGACGTCGTTGCCGGAGAAGCCGCGCGTCTGGTAGCTCGGAATCGAGCCGACGCCGACGCCGCCGCTCATGCCGACCGCGCCTTCGATCGCTTCGAGCGCGGTCCGCGCGCCGTGCAGCTGAATGCTCTGCTGCGTCACGATCGAGACGCTCGCCGGCAGATCGCGGATCGCGAGACCGAGACGCGAGCCTGTGTCGCTCGGTGCGTCGAGATCGAAGAACGTGCTTCTGCGGCCCTCGACGCGGACCTCCTCGAGCACGGCCGACTCCGCCGGCGCGCCGTCCTCGGCGGCGGCCGACAGCACGTGACACGCGAGCGCCGTGAAGGCCGCTCGACGGGCGAAGCTTTTCGTTCTCATGTTCGATCTTCTCCCCGGCAGTGCGGCCGGCGATGTTCCGGACGACTTGATAGCGCGCCAAGTTATTAACGGTTCAAGCACGGCGCTGCTGAGCGGGCGCTCGGGGCGCCGAGGCGAGCGCGCGGATACCGAAACGCGCGCGTTTTGCGCCGCGGGCGAGGTTAGAGGAACGTTAGCGGAACGTTAAAACGTCGACGGTGCCGAGCCGACGCTGCTGCGAGGGCTTGGTTTCTCGGGCGCGCTCAGCAACGAGGCCTCCCTAGGCGGGAACGTTCCCTTCCGGAGAGATAGCGCCCTCTCCGTAACCGTTATCAACTTGAATCGCCGCGGCCTCCCGAATAGCTTCGGTCAGCGCCGCATCCTCAGCTGCAACTCTCGCGGACCTTAATGGATCTCGAACGACGGAACGGTTGATGAAGGCTCGACAATTTCTGAACTGGCGCGTGATGCTGATCCTTTGCCATCGCTGGATGGGGATCGCGTTCGGCCTGCTGTTCCTGATGTGGTTCGTGTCCGGCGTGGCGTTCGTCTACTGGGGCATGCCGAACGTCAGCCCCGGGGAGCGGATGGACCGGCAGGCGGAGATCGATCTGTCGTCCGCGGCGATCGCGCCGAGCGAGGCCGCGAGCCGGCATAACCTGCGGCCGGGCCGCCTGACCGTCGCGATGCAGGACGGGCGGCCGACATACCGCTTCGGGCAGAGCGCCGTCTACGCGGATACCGGCGAGCTCGTCCGGCGCTCGCCGGTCGATGCCGACGCGGCGGTCGAGGTCGTCCGGCGCTGGGTACCGGAGCACGCCGCGACGATTCGCTACGGCCAATATCTCGTCGACTCCGATCAATGGACGCTGCAAAGCGCGCAACGCAGCCAGATGCCGGTGCATCGGATCGCGGTCGGAGACGAGCGCGACACCTATTACTACGTGGCCGAGCGCACCGGCGAGATCGTGATGAAGACGGACCGTGCGAGCCGGTTGAAGGGATTCGCGAGCGGCGTCCTGCACTGGGTGTACTTCACGCCGCTGCGCAAGCACGGCTATGCATGGAACCAGTTCATCGTCTGGTCGTCGTTCGCCGGCGCGCTGATGTGCCTGCTCGGCCTCGTGCTCGGCCTCCAGCGCTTGTCGCCGCGAGCGAAGTTCCGCCGCAGAGGCAAGCCGGTGCACTCGCCGTACTCGGGTCTCCTCGGCTGGCATCACTACTCGGGCCTGCTCTTCGGGCTGATCTCGTTCACGTGGGTGCTGAGCGGCGGCTTCTCGGTCAATCCCTTCGGCATGTTCGCCGGCGGAAGCGGGCTCAGCGCCGCGCAGCGGAACGTGATCAGCGGCGGCCCGTTCGATGTCGCGCGCGTCGAGCTCGATGCATTGAAAGAGGGCGCGGCTAGGCTCGCCGAGCATTTCCCGATCAAGGAGATCGACGTCCTGCAGTTTCGCGGGGATCTTTATCTCACGGCCACGCGTCCGCCGTCGGAGCGGGAGCCGGTGCCTGCGGGCGGTCCGCCGGAGCGCCGGATGATCTCGTTGACGCACCCCGAGCGCGGGACGTTCACGCGATTCGACGCTGCGGTGATGGACGAGATCGCCGACGAGATCATGGTCGGCGTTCCGGTGCGCGATCGGCAATGGCTCTATAGCTACGACCACTACTACCGCAGCCGCGACGGCGCGCGGCCGTTGCCGGTGCTGCGCGTTCGGTACGAGGACGAGCGGGGCACGTGGCTCTACTTCGACCCGCACACCGGCAGCGTCTCGCTGCTGCATCGACAAAACCGCGTGCGGCGCTGGCTGTACAACGCTTTGCACGAGCTCGACATACCGTACATCTACGAGCGCCGGCCGCTATGGGACATCCTCGTGATCGGGCTCAGCATCGGCGGCATCGTGCTCGCGGGCACGACCTTGTGGCCGGGCTTCAAGCGGATCGGCCGGCACTTACGCCGGTTCGGCAGGCGGCTGTCCTCGCGGGCCCGTCCGCGCGCGGCGGGGATCCCGTTGGAGGTCACGGCACGGCGTAGTCAAGACGCAAAACCCGCGGGCTCGCGCAGTTGATCCGTCGTCCGACGAGGCACACCATTTCTTGTGACACGACGAGGAGCCGAAGCATGTTCACCGTGCAACCCGAGCCAAAGCGCTTTGCCGGTGCGGCAGCAGGTCGACGCATCTGCGTCGGTGCCGCGCGAGGCGCCGTGACGATCCTGCTGGCAATGGCCGCCGCGTCGACTGCGGGCGCGCAGCCGGCCGCGCCGGACGACGCGCCGGGCTGGACCGGCACCTCTGATCCGGACGACGTGATTGCCGCGCGCCGCGGATTGATGCTCGAGATCGAGGCCCAGATGCGGCCGATCGACTCGTTCGGCGCCGGAGACGACGCCGATCCCGAAACCTTGCGCGCGGCGGCCCGCGCGATCGCGGCGATGCTCGCCGCGACGCCGCACCTCTTCCCGCCGTCGACGAACCGCTTCGACCCGGATGCCGAGATCCCGGTCACCCTTGCGCTGCCCGCGATCTGGCAGGACTTTCGCGCGTTCTACACGCTCGCGTCCGCGGCCTCCGACGCCGCGATGCGGGTCGCGAACGCCGAGTCCGCGGCGGATCTCGCGGCCGCCGGCGCCGCGCTGCGCGGGACGTGCGACGCCTGCCACGGCGTCTATATGTATTCCGAGGCGTACACCCCGCCGTCGGTCAGCGACGAGGATCTCGACTTCGATTTCGATTCCCTGTTCGAAGGTTCGTTAGAATGAGCTCGGCGCTTTGAGCGAGCTCGACGATTGACGATCCACGTTCCGGATTTTTCCACTCTCCGCGTTCTCGTCGCCGGGGACGCGATGCTCGACGAATACTGGTTCGGCGATACCGGGCGCATCTCGCCCGAGGCGCCGGTGCCGATCGTGCGGACGGTCGCGACGGAGCAGCGTCCCGGCGGCGCGGCGAACGTCGCGCTGAACCTGGCGGCGCTCGGCGCTTCGCCGGTGCTCGCGGCCGTCGTCGGCGACGACGAGCGCGGCCGCCGTCTCGCCGCGCTGCTCGAGCCGCGCGGCGTCCGCTGCAAATTCGTCTACTCGGAAGAGGTTCCGACCGTCCACAAGCTGCGCGTGCTCGCGCGCAATCAGCAGCTGATCCGGCTCGATTCGGAGGAGTCGCTCGCGCCGGCCGCGGGCGCGCTGCTGCCCGTCTTCGATAGCGCGCTCGCCGATGCGGACGTCGTCGTGCTGTCCGACTATGCAAAGGGCACGCTCGACGCGGTCGCGACCTTGATCGAGTGGTGCCGGCGAAAGAGCCTGCCGGTTCTGATCGATCCGAAGGGGGATGACTTTCGCCGCTACCGCGGCGCAACCTTGCTGACGCCGAACCAGAGCGAGTTTCGGGCCGTCGCCGGCGGCTGGCGGAGCGAGGACGAGTTTCTGTTGAAGGGCGCGGCGCTTCGCGCCGAGCTCGACCTCGACGCGCTCCTCGTGACGCGCGGCGAGCGCGGAATGGCGCTCTTTCAGCGGGAGCGGGCGCCGTCGCTGCTCGAGGCCGAGGCGCGCGAGGTGTTCGACGTCACCGGCGCCGGCGATACGGTGATCGCGTTGATGGGCGCGGCGCTCGCGGCCGGTCTCGCGCTCGAGGAGGCGGCCGAGCTCGCGAACCTCGGCGCCGGGCTCGTCGTCGGCAAGATCGGCGTCGCGACCGTGAGCCGAGCCGAGCTGCGCCTTGCGCTGCATCGGCGCGGCAGCGGCGGCCGCGGCCTCGTGACCGCCGACGAGCTCGTCGAGCTCGTGACCGAGGCGAAGCGGCGCGGCGAGCGGATCGTGATGACGAACGGCTGCTTCGACATCCTGCACGCCGGGCACGTCGCATATCTCGAGGAGGCGAAATCGCTCGGCAATCGGCTGATCGTCGCCGTGAACGACGACGACTCGGTGCGGCGCTTGAAGGGCGCTTCGCGGCCGATCACGCGCCTCGAGGATCGGATGGCGGTGCTCGCCGGGCTCGCGGCCGTCGATTGGGTCGTGCCGTTCAGCGAGGATACGCCGGCCGCGCTGATCGAGCGGTTGCTGCCGGACGTGCTCGTGAAGGGCGGCGACTATCGGCCCGAGGAGATCGCAGGCGGCGACGCGGTCGTGCGCAACGGCGGCGAGGTGCGCGTCGTGAGCCTGAAGGCCGGCCGTTCGACGAGCGCAATGATCGAATCGATCCTGCGCTCGTCGAGCTAGCCGAAACGGATCAGTTGCTTCCGCCTTCGGAGCCGCTCTCGAGCCAGCCGTCGACCTGCTCGAGGTCGGCGACGGTCAGCGTGCCGGCGGCCTGCTTCAACGTCAGCGTGTTGATGATGTAGTCGTAGCGCGCGCGCGCGTAGTCGGTCTGCGCGCGGCGCAGCGTCTCGAGCGACTGCTGCACCTCGACGGACGTACGCGTGCCGACCTCGTAGCCGGCCTCGGTCGCGCGCAGCGCGGTCTCGGCGGACTGCACGGCCTGCCGAAGCGCCCGCACGCGCGAGATCGACGAGACCACGCCGAGATACGAATCGCGCGTCATTCGCTCGACTTCCCTCGCGACGCGCTCCGCGCCCTGCACCTCGGCCCGGTGCCGGTAGACGGACTGCTGGATTCGCGACGAGTTCAGGCCGCCGGTGAAGATCGGCACCTGCAGATTGAACGACCAGTTGTAGCCTTCCGTTTCGCTCAGGAACGGGCTTCGCGTGTCGCCGGTGACGCGGTTCGTCGTGCGGACGCCTTCGTTCCTGTTCAAGCTGTAGCCCGACGAGAACGAAATCGTCGGCAGCCGGCTCGCCCGCTGGATCGAAATGTCGTCCTGCGCGATGTCCGCCGCGATCCTGGCCGAAGCGAGCGCGAGGTTCTGCCTGAGCGCGACCGCGACCCATTCGTCCGGATTCGCCGGGTCGGGAGACACGAGCGGGATCTCCGCGGCCGGCGACGCGAGGTTCGTGACGTAGTCGCCGATGATCTCGCGCAGGCGCTCCTGCTCGGTCGCGAGCACGCGCTCGGCCTCGATCTCCTGCGCGACGGCCGAATCGAAGGCCGCCTGCGTCTCCTGCACGTCGGTGATCGCGATCAGGCCGACCTCGAAGCGCCGCTGCGCCTGCTCGAGCTGGCGCTCGAACGCTTCGCGTGCGACGCGCTGCGCGTCCAAAGTGTCCTCGGCCGCGAGCACGTTGAAGTACGCGCTCGCGACGCGGACCAGAAGCTCCTGCCGCTGCGCCTCGTAGTCGGTCTCGGCCTGCGCGACGCGCTTGTCGGCCTGCTTCAGGTTGAGGATCTGGCTCCAGTCGAAGACCGTCTGGTTGACGTTGAGCTGCCAGCCGAAGGAGTCGCTATCGTTCTCGTAACCCGTGATACCGCCGACGTTCTCGCCGGTGATCGGGTCGGTCGGTGCGTTCGGATCCTCGCTGAACCGGCCGGACGTCGACGTGCTGAACGCGAGGCTCGGTAAAAGCTGCGAGCGCGCCTGCGGCCTGACCTCCGCATTTGCGAGAAAGTTCGCTTCGGCCTGGCGAATCGCCGGATCGTTCTGCAGCGCCCGCTGGTAGATGTCCATCAGGCTTTCCTGGGCGGCGGCGGAGTGGCAAAGGACCGTCAACAATCCGCTAACGCAGAGCAGTGACAGGGTATGCGGCTTCATGATCCGATTCCTATTCTCGTGTTGTCGGGCGGCGTCCTGACGCCGCGTTCAATAGCGACCGACGCGTCCGTCGACCTGTTGCGACCACGCGTCGATGCCGCCGTCGAGATTGAATACCTGCTCGAAGCCGTTCGCCGCGAGAAACTGCGCGACTCGCCGGCTGCGCCCGCCGAGGTGACAGAACACGACGATCGGCTTGTCCTTCGGGAGCTCGTCGAGACGTGCCGGCACTTGCATCATCGGGATGTGCAGAGCGTCCGCGATCGCGGCCTGCTCGAGCTCCTCCGGTTCCCGGACGTCGAGCAGGACGACCCCGTCGCGTTGCGGCCAGCGCCGGTCGACTTCGATAGGCGAGAGTTCCGGCACGTCCGACATCGGTGATGCCAGCCGTCGGTTACAGGACGAACGGCTCGGGCCGTTCGGCGTTGATCAAGGGCGTGATGAGGGTCTCGAACAGGCTGTCCTCGCTGTAGCGCCCGTTCTCGTGCATCCGGATCAATCGGGCCTCCATCACGGGCGGCCGGCCGACGATGATGAACAGACGCCCGCCCGGGCGTAGCATGCGGACGAACCGCTCGTCGAGCTCCGGGACGGAGCCGGTGACGGCGATCGCATCGAATTCCGCGCCGTACTGCAGGGTCGTCGCATCCGCGGTTTCGACCTCCGCATCGATCGACAGCTGCGCGAGCTTACTGCGCGCGGCCTCGACGAAATCCTGGTAGTACTCGACGCTGCGGACGCGATCGCCGAGGCGGGCGAGGCACGCGGTGAGATAGCCGCTGCCGGTGCCGATCTCGAGCACTCGATCGGTCGGCTCGACCGCGAGCGCTTGGAGCAGCCGGCCTTCGATCTTCGGCGCCATCATGACCTGGCCGTGCCCGAGCGGAATCTCCATGTCCGCGAACGCAAGCTCGCGGAATGCCGCCGGAACGAAGTGCTCGCGCGGCGTTTCCTCGAGCACCGCGAGGACCCGCTCGTCGAAGACTTCCCATGCCCGAACCTGTTGGCCGAGCATCTGTCGGCGAGCCGTTTCGAAATCGATCTGTGCGTTCATAGACAGTGCGAAAGAAAATCGGTGGGACGCGGCTGCGCGGGGGCGGTAAGGTTAGCCGAGTCTAGCGAACCCCCACAACCGGGACTCTCAAGAATTATAGTCAAATCCGTGCGATCCGGACGGGGGGGTGAGGTATCTTAAATTCCGCACGCCCGAGAGGCGTTGCCCCGCGACCGCCGGAATCCGGCGCCGCGGAGGAAAACGAAAGCCGCCGGGCGGCAACTAGAACAACAACAAGCTGAGAACAACAAGAAGCTCGCAACCCGTTGACGGCAAGAACAGGCGCCGACGACGGGGTCGTCGGCGAGATCCGCCGGATCTTACGCCGTAGACGCGCCGCGGGGGCTGGCGCCGGGCTGTAGAGGGTTGCCGTGGATTTTTTCGGTTCCGATCTCGTTCTCCGGTGGGCAGCCGGCGCCGCGACCTTGCTGGTCTGCGTCGGGCTCGCGATCTGGCTGTCCCGTAAGCCCTTGAAGTCCGAGATCGAGCGGCTCAAGGACGATATTCACGATCTGCTCGCGCGGTCTCCGGGGCCGCACCGCCTCGTGCTGAACGGCCGGCAGAGCGACTTCGTCGACATCGCGGCGAGCGTCAACCGCCTGATCGACCGCGAGCAGGAGCGAAGGGCGAAGATCCCGGCCGATCGCGGTTTGTTCGACGTCCTCGCCGACGCGTTGCCGGAAATCACGCTCGCGCATACCGATACGATTTTGTATGCGAACGGCCCAGCCGGCGAGCTGTTCGGCGTCGATCCGCAGTCCCTCGTCGGCAAGCCCGTGACCGATCTGCTGCGTCCCGCGTATCGCGAGACGGCGCTGCGGCACATCGAGAGCGCGCTCGCGGGGGACGGCGGCGGCGAGCCGCTCGAGGTCCAGCTGATCGGCGGCGAGGATCCGGGGCTGTGGGCGGAGCTGCACACCCGGCGCGCGACCTGGCAGGGGCGGCCGGCGCTGCTGACCGTCGCGCGGGACATCAGTCAGCGCAAGAGCCTCGAGGCGTCGCTCGGCCGCAGCAAGCTGCAGGCGCGGATCACGCTCGAGTCGATCGGCGAGGGCGTGATCACGACCGGCACCGACGGTGCGATCGATTACATGAACGAGGCCGCAGAGCAGCTGATCGGCACGACGCGCAGCCTCGCGATCGGCAAGCCGCTCGGCGACCTGATCGCGCTGGTCGACGAGGTCGAGCGCGTGTCGCTCGGCGATCCGGTCGAGCAGTGCCTCGCGGAGCGGCGGCGCGTGAATCTCGGCCGGCGGGCGCTGCTGATGAGCAAGGTCTCGGACAAGACATTCTCGACCGAGCTCACCGCATCGCCGATCCGCGGGCCCGACCGCGAGATCGCGGGCTGCGTCGTGATTATCCACGACGTCAGCGAGCTGCGCGGCATCGCCCGCGAGATGTCGTATCAGGCCACTCACGATGCGCTGACTGGTCTCGTGAACCGCATGGAGTTCGAGCGGCGACTCGAGTCCGCCGTGAAATCGGCGCGTGCGGACTCGGTCGGGCACGTCGTCGCCTACCTCGACCTCGATCGCTTCAAGTTCGTCAACGATACGTGCGGGCATATCGCCGGCGACAACCTGCTGCGCGAGGTGGCCGCGCTGCTGAAGCAGAAGGTGCGCGATTCCGATACGGTCGCGCGGGTCGGCGGCGACGAGTTTGCGATGCTGCTCGTCGGCTGCCCGCTCGACAAGGCTCGACAGATCGGCGACGACGTCTGCCAGACCCTCGCGGGTTACCGGTTCACGTGGCAGGACCACGCGTTCAACATCGGTGTCAGCATCGGCATCGTCGAGGTCGGCCACGAGAGCACGTCGGCGGAGGCGCTGCTCGGCGCGGCCGACTCCGCGTGCTATGCCGCGAAGCAGCAGGGCCGCGGCTGCGTGCACGTCTACTCTGCGCGTGACGAGGTGCTCGCGCGCGAGCGCGGTGAGATCCAATTGCTGCAGAAGCTGCAGCGGGCGCTGAACGAGAGCCGCTTCGAGCTGCACGTGCAGCCGATCATCGCGGTCGGCGGGCGCACGGCGAACGGTCCCGCGGCGGAAGTGTTCATCCGGATGCGCGACGAATCGGGCAAGGCGATTCCGCCGGCGCAGTTCCTCGGCGCCGCGGAGCGCTACCAATTGATGTCGCACATCGACCGCTGGGTCGTGCAGGCCGCGCTGACGGCGATGGCGGGCGGTGCGCTGAATCTGCCCGACGATCGCTCGTGCAATATCAACCTGTCGGGGCAGACGCTCGGCGACGACGGCTTCCTCGAGTTCGTCGTCGACGTGCTCGACCATACCGGGCTCGCGCCCGCGCGGATCTGCTTCGAGGTGCGCGAGTCCGCCGTCGTGCAGAATCTCGATTCCGCGCGCCGCTTCATCGCGGTCCTGCACGGCATCGGCTGCCGCTTTGCGCTCGACAATTTCGGCAGCGGCATCGGCTCGTTCGCTAACCTGAAGCAGCTCTCGCTCGACTACGTGAAGATCGACGGCGTCTACACCCGCAACCTCGGCGAGGACGGCGTGAATCGCGAGATGGTCGGCGCGATGATCAGGCTCGCGCGCACGCTCGATTTCCGCGTCGTCGCCGAGCAGATCGAGGACCGCGCGTCGTTCGACGCGGCGCGCAGCCTCGGCGTCGACTTCGTGCAAGGCTACGTCGTCGAACGGCCGCGTCCGCTCCACTGACAAAAATTCGTGCCAGGCACGATTTTTCTCGAAAATCGTGCCTGGCACGAATTTTCGGAAGATGTCTGCGATGACGGATCGTCCACGAGAGCCCAGACGAACGGCGCTGATCACCGGCGCGACGAGCGGCATCGGCGCCGCATTCGCGCGCCGGCTCGCGGCCGACGGCTACGACCTGATCGTCACCGGGCGCCGCGAGGCCAAGCTCCGCGCGGAGGCGGAGCGCATCGCGGAGCAGCACGCCGTCGACGTGCGCGTCGTGATCGCGGAGCTCGGCGATCCTGCGGATCAGGACGCGCTCGCCGACGTCGTTCGCGACACCGAGACGCTCGAGCTTCTCGTCAACAACGCGGGCTTCGGCGCGCGCAACCCGTATTCGGCCGAGCCGTTCGCGACGCACGAGCGAATGCTGAACGTGCACGTTCTCGCGCCGATGAAGCTGATCCATGCGGCGCTGCCGCGGATGATCGACCGAGGCCGCGGCGCGATCGTCAACGTCTCGTCGACCGCCGCATTCATCCCGTATCCGGGAAACGCGATGTACTCGGCGACGAAGGCGATGCTGACGAACCTGAGCGAGACGCTGCATCTCGAGCTGCGCGGGACCGGCGTCCGCGTGCAGGCGCTGTGCCCCGGCGTCACGCGGACCGACTTCCACGAGAAGCTCGGCATGACGCCGGACGAGGCCTACGCGAGCAGCGGCATCCGACGCTCGTTGACCGCGGAGCAGGTCGTCGATGCATCGCTCGCCGCTCTCGCCCGCGACAGGCCGGTCTGCGTTCCCGGCGGATACAACTTTTTCCGCGTCATGGTCGTCAGGAAGCTGCCGAGAGCGTGGGTGCATCGCATCGTGCTCGCGCTATTCGGCCGCGAGCTCGCTCCGCAGCGGTCCGGAACGCCGCGGACGAACTGAAGGGCCGGGCGCGCGCTCAGCCGCCGAGCGCGAGCCGCGCGAGGGCCTCGACCCGCGCGATCGCCTGCGCGCCGAGGCGGCCGACCTCGTCGAGCGTGAACCAGCGGGCATCGAGCGCGTCGTCGGCCGCGTGCGGCTCGCCGGCTTGCCACACGCAGCGCACCGCGATCAGCACGAAGTGATGCAGCAGCTCGCCGTCGTCGCGCCGATGGATCACGTCGAGCACGGTCAGCACGTCGCCCGCCGATGCGCGAACCCCGGTCTCTTCGCGCAGCTCGCGGAGGGCCGCGTCGGCGACCGTCTCGCCGGGCTCGACGCGCCCGCCCGGAAAGCCCCATTTGCCCTTCTCGGGATTTTTCGCCCGGCGGACGAGGAGCACGCGCCCGTCGCGCGCGACGACGGCGAGGACTCCGGGTGTCGGTGTGATGCTCAAGCTCGGGCTTCTCCGTCGACGTTCCGGCGAGATCTCGCCGGCGCTTCGCCCGGCGAATGCTTCGTGCGACGCGGCTGAACCATGCTCGTCGGCGGGCAACTGAGCCTGTTCGGGGCCCCACGCAGGGGCTAGAGTTTGCCTCGCTTCGATGGGCGATGCGACAAGGCCGCGGCAATGACGAAAGATCGCGACGTGCTGATCGTGACGGGCGGCAGCCGGGGCATCGGCGCCGCGATCGTGCGCAGGGCCGTCGAGCGAGGCTATCGCGTCTGCATCGGTTACGTGAGCCACCGAGCCGCTGCGGACGCGCTCGTCGAAGAGCTCGGCGGCCTCGAGCGCGGCGTGATCGCGGTCGAGGGCGACGTCGCGGACCCCGCCTTCGCCGAACGGTGCTTCGACCGTGCCGAGGCGGCGCTCGGTCCGGTGACGGCGCTCGTCAACAACGCCGGCATCACGGGGCCGATCGGGCGCTTCACGGAAACGACGCATCAGACGCTGCGGCGCACGGCCGACGTCAACCTGCTCGGCACGCTCTTCATGGCTCAGGAAGCCGTTCGGCGTTGGGAGCGCGCGGCCGTTCCCGGACGCATCGTGAACGTGTCGTCGGTCGCGTCCACGTTGGGCGCGCCGAACGAGTACGTGCATTACGCCGCGACGAAGGCAGCGGTCGAGGCGTTCACGATCGGCCTCGCGAAGGAGGTGGCCGCGTCCGGGATGCGCATCAACGCGGTGGCGCCAGGCACTGCGTATACCGACATCCACGCGGCGGCCGGCGAGCCCGACCGGCCCGCGCGCATCGTCTCGCGCGTGCCGATCGGGCGGATCGCGGAGCCCGGAGAGATCGCGAACGCGGTGCTGTGGCTGCTCTCGCCCGAAGCCTCGTACGTGACCGGCACCGTGCTGCGCGTCGCCGGCGGCCTCTGACGGCCGCGCAAAAAAAAGCCGCCGCCCCGGTTTCCCGAGGCGGCGGCGAGCACGAGTCGTCTGCTCGAGCCTTCTGCTTAAGCCAGCAGCGGAACCACCAGCAGCGCGACGATGTTGATGATCTTGATCAGCGGGTTGATCGCAGGGCCGGCCGTGTCCTTGTACGGGTCGCCGACGGTATCGCCGGTGACCGCGGCCTTGTGGGCCTCGGAGCCCTTGCCGCCGAAGTTGCCGTCCTCGATGTACTTCTTCGCGTTGTCCCACGCGCCGCCGCCGGTCGTCATCGAGATCGCGACGAACAGGCCAGTGACGATCGTGCCGAGCAGCAGGCCGCCGAGCGCCTCGGGGCCGAGCAGCCAGCCGACGATGACCGGCACGAGCAGCGGCAGCAGCGACGGCACGATCATTTCCTTGATCGCGGACTTCGTCAGCATGTCGACCGCGCGCGAATAGTCCGGCTTCGTCGTGCCTTCCATGATGCCGGCGATCTCGCGGAACTGCCGCCGGACCTCGTTCACGACGGAGCCCGCGGCGCGGCCGACGGCTTCCATCGCGAGCGCGCCGAACAGGTACGGCACGAGGCCGCCGATCAGCAGGCCGATGATCACACGGTGATCCTGCAGCTCGAACATGACGTCGGTGAGCCCGGCCTCGTCGAGGCGGAAGCGATAGTCCGCGAACAGCACGAGCGCGGCGAGACCGGCGGAGCCGATCGCATAGCCCTTCGTCACGGCCTTCGTCGTGTTGCCGACCGCGTCGAGCGCGTCCGTCACGTTGCGCACGTCGCTCGGCAGCTCCGACATCTCGGCGATGCCGCCGGCGTTGTCGGTGATCGGGCCGAACGCGTCGAGCGCGACGATCATGCCGGTCATCGACAGCATCGTCGTCGCCGCGATCGCGATGCCGTAGAGGCCCGCGAGCTCGTACGAGGCCCAGATCGACAGCGACACGGCGATCACGGGCAGCGCGGTCGCCTTCATCGACACGCCGAGGCCCGCGATGATGTTCGTCGCATGGCCGGTCTCGGACGCCGCCGCGACCTTCTTCACCGGGCTGAAATTCGTGCCGGTGTAGTACTCGGTGATCACGACCATCGCGGCCGTCAGCAGCAGGCCGATCAGCGCCGACAGGTAAAGGCCGGTCGCGCTCTCGCCCATCATCGACGCCGTGATCGGGTAGAACGCGATCGCGGCGAGGACGCCGGAGACGATCACGCCCTTGTAGAGCGCGCTCATGATCTTGCCGGACTTCGTCGAGACGAAGAACGTGCCGATGATCGACGCGATGATCGACACGCCGCCGAGCGCGATCGGATAGAGCACGGCGTTCGCGCCGAGCTGATCGACCGTCAGCCCGCCGAGCAGCATCGTCGCGATCACGGTGACCGCGTACGTCTCGAACAGGTCGGCCGCCATCCCGGCGCAGTCGCCGACGTTGTCGCCGACGTTATCGGCGATCACGGCCGGGTTGCGCGGGTCGTCCTCCGGAATGCCGGCCTCGACCTTGCCGACGAGGTCCGCGCCGACGTCCGCACCCTTCGTGAAGATGCCGCCGCCGAGACGCGCGAAGATCGAGATCAGCGAGCCGCCGAACGCGAGGCCGACGAGCGCGTGCAGGATGTCCGACTGCGCGACGCCGAACGCGGCGAGCAGCGCGTAGTAGCCGGCGACGCCGAGCAGGCCGAGGCCGACGACGAGCAGACCGGTGATCGCGCCGCCGCGGAAAGCGACCCGCAGCGCCGGGTTCACGCCCTGCGTCGCGGCCTGCGTCGTGCGCACGTTCGCGCGAACCGACACGAACATGCCGATGTAGCCGGCGAGGCCCGAGAAGACGGCGCCGATCAGAAATCCGAATGCCGTCGCCCAGTCGAGCGCGACGCCGAGCACGAGGAACAGCACGACGCCGACGATGCCGATCGTCGTGTATTGGCGATTCATGTAGGCGCTCGCGCCTTCCTGGATCGCGCCCGCGATCTGCTGCATCCGCTCCGTGCCGGCGGATTGGGCGAGCACCCATTTCGTCGAGTACAGGCCGTAAAGCACGGCGACCACCGCCGCGCCCAACGAGAGCCATAGCGCTAGATTCATTCCATCCTCCCGAATGCCGGATCGTCGTGCGCCGGACGGCGCCCTTGGAGCCCGGACCTCAACTGCCTCTTGAAACCGTTTGGCCCCGCGGCACAGACGGATGCGCCGGGGGGAAAGCCGTCTTGTTCGTTTTTTTCGCGGGGCCGTCGCTCGCTCCAGGCATCCGTCGAGACCGGCGCCGCGGCCTGACCCACGGACGCGGTGCGGAAGCGCGGCGCTGAACGCTTCGCGCGCTCGAAAGCGGCGGAAAGCCCGTTCCTGGGCCTTTCGCCGCCGCAGGGATCCCTCGAACAGCTTTAGGGTCGCGAAAAGTCCGTTACTTTAGCACAAACTCGTCGCTCAACCGGCGAGGGACGGGCTTCGCGCGCAGCGAAACGTAAACGGGCAGCCCGTCCCGGTACGGCGGATAGTCTTCTCCGCGGATCAGCGGCTCGAGATAGCGCCGGCAGGCCTCGGTGATCGAGAAGCCGTCCCGGCCGATGAAGCGGCGCGGCACCTTCTTCTCTCGATTTGCGACCTTCGACAGGGGGACGTGGCCGATGGTCCAGCGGTACGGACGGTCCGACTTGCGCTCGATGATCGGCATCACGGCGTTCGCGCCGGACACCGCGAGCTCGACGGCGGCCTTGCCGACCGCGTACGCCTGCTCGACGTCGACCTTCGATGCGATGTGCCGGGCCGAGCGCTGCAGGTAGTCCGCGATCGCGTAGTGATACTTCAGGCCGAGCTCGTCCTTGACCATCGCGGCGATCGTCGCCGCGACGCCGCCGAGCTGCGAATGCCCGAACGCGTCCTTCGTGCCGGCCTCGGCGAGGAAGCGGCCGTCCGCGTAGCGCGCGCCCTCGGAGACGACGACGACGCAGTAGTCGTACCGTTTCACGCTGTCGGCGACCCGGTCGAGGAATGCCTTCTTGTCGAACGGAATCTCCGGGAACACGATCGCGTGCGGCGGCTCGCCTTCGCCGTGCCCGGCGAGACCCGCGGCAGCCGCGATCCAGCCCGCGTGACGGCCCATGACCTCGAGGATGAAGACCTTCGTCGACGTCTTCGCCATCGATGCGACGTCGAGGCTCGCCTCGAGCGTAGAGATCGCGACGTATTTCGCGACCGAGCCGAAGCCGGGGCACGTGTCCGTGAACGGCAGATCGTTGTCGACGGTCTTCGGAATCCCGATGCACGTGACCGGGTAGCCGAGCTTCTTGCCGATCTGCGACACCTTGTGGGCGGTGTCCATCGAGTCGTTGCCGCCGTTATAGAAGAAGTAGCCGATGTCGTGGGCCCGGAACACCTCGATCAGCCGCTCGTACTCGGCCCGGTTCTCGTCGAGGCCCTTCAGCTTGTAGCGGGCGGAGCCGAACGCGCCGCCGGGCGTGTGCTTGAGGGCCGCGATCGTGCGTGCGCTCTCGGCGCCGACGTCGATCATGTCCTCGGTCAGCGCGCCGATGATGCCGTTGCGGCCCGCGTACAGCTTGCCGATCTTGTCGCGGTGCTTAAGCACCGTCTCGATCACGCCGCAAGCGCTCGCGTTGATGACCGCCGTCACGCCGCCCGATTGCGCATAGAAAGCGTTTTGCTTCACTTCGTCCTCCCAAGCGACGCGGATAGAATAGCAAGCGTTCGGCAGGCCACCCATGCGGTTTGACGCCGACAAAGGCTGCCGCTAGCTTACGCGGCCTCGCAACGAAGGCATCCCCGGAGGAATCTAATGCGTATCGTCATGCTGGGAGCGCCGGGGTCCGGCAAAGGCACGCAGGCGAAGCGCCTGCAGGCGGAGCACGGCTGGGTGCAGGTCTCGACCGGGGATCTGCTGCGTCAAGCAGTTGCGGACGGCACCGAGCTCGGCCGCCGCGCGAAGGCGGCGATGGATGCCGGCGAGCTCGTCAAGGACGAGATCGTGCTCGGCATGATCAAGGAGCGCCTCGCGAAGCCGGACGCGGCCGGCGGCTTCCTGCTCGACGGCTACCCGCGCAACCGCTCGCAGGCCGAGGATCTCGAGCGCGTGCTGAAGGAGCTCGGGCTCGAGCTCGACGCGGCCGTGCTGATGGACGTCGATTTCGAGATTCTGATGAAGCGGCTGACCGGCCGGCGCACGTGCTCGAAGACGGGAAAGTTGCTGAACATCTACTTCTCGCCGCAGGAAGAGATCGACGAGTGCCTGAAGGCCGGCGGCGAGCTGCTGCAGCGCGACGACGACAACGAGGAGACGATCAAGAATCGCCTCGAAGTCTACAAGTCGCAGACGGCTCCGCTGATCGAGTACTACGAAGGCCGCGGGCTGCTGAAACGCGTCGACGCCGAAGGGCCGGTGGACGAGGTCTACGCGCGCCTGACGGCTGCCCTCGGCCTCTAAAAAATTCGTGCCAGGCACGAATTTTCGCGAAATGCGTGCCTGGCACGATTTTTCAACGTAGCTCGCCGAGCTCCGCCGCGCGCCAGCCGGAGCGCAGATGCGCGGGCGGCGCGCCGCGCAGCAACGCGACGAGATCACGCCGCGACGCGAGCACCTCGGCTTCGATGCCGAGCGCCTCGGCGCGGGCCTTGACTCTCGCTTGCAGCGCCTTCAGCGCGTCCCGATCCGGCCGCTCGGCCGCGCCCGCGCGTTCTATCGCTGCGACGTGCTCGCTCCCGGCGCGCGCCGCGAGCGCGGCGACGATCTGCTCGCCGTAGCGCTGGCCGAGCCGCTGCGGCATCTCCGGGATGCGCCGCAGCGCCGATACCGACGTCGGCCGCAGGTTCGCGACCCTCAGCAGCAGCTCGTCGCTCATGATCCAGCGGCGGGGACGATCGAGCGTGCGCGCCGTCTCCTCGCGCCACACGACGAGCGCGAACGCGGCGGCCTGCTCGTCGGGCGGCAGCGCCTGCACGCCTTTCAGCCGAAGCCAGATCGGCAGCAGATCCTCGTGCTGGGTGTCCTCGACGAGACGCGCCGTATCCTCCGCGAGCCACTCGAGCCGGCCGAGCCGCGCGAGCTCGCTCTCGAGCGCGTGCCACAGCGGCAGCAGGTAGCGGACGTCGTCGAGCGCGTAGCGCAGCGGGCCTTCGGGCAAAGGCCGCGCGCTCCAGTCCGCGCGCGTATGGTCCTTGCCGATGTCGACGCCGAGGACGCTCGCCAAGATCTCGCGCAGGCCGATCTGCGCGGCGCGGCCGGTCAGCGCGGCGGCGACCTGAGTATCGATCAGCCGCGCCGGCAGCACGCCCGCGTTCTGGTGCACGACCTCGAGGTCCTGTCGGCCGCTGTGCAGCACCCAAGCGACGTCCGGCCGCGCGAGCTGCGCGAAGAACGGGGCGAGGTCGAGGCCCGCGAGACAGTCGACGCACGCGACCGCGTCCTCCGTCGCGACCTGCACGAGGCAGAGCTGCGGGTAGTACGTGCGCTCGCGAACGAACTCGGTGTCGATGCCGACGAATGCCGCGCGCGCGAGGCTCTCGCATAGCGCGTCGAGCTTCGCGGCGTCGTCGATCAGTCCTTCCATGCAGGGAGTTTGCGCATTTTCCCGTCTCCGGGCGTTGAGTTATTATCGCGGCCCCGCTCGTCGGAAGCATCTCCGTAGGCCGGCTTGGGAAATGTGATATCGATGACGTCCCGATTTTTCCGGCGAGGCAGCTCGTGTGGCCGTTGAGCCTCGCCTTCGTCGATATCGCGTTGCATCGCCGCGGACCTGAGGACCTGCCGGCCTCGCAGTTCCTGCTCGGCCTCGTGCTGTTCGCTTACGGGGTCGTGACCCTGCTGACGTTCATGGTCATCTCGGCGACTCAGGCGGACGTCGTGCTGGTCGCGGTCGAGCTCGCGATCGATCTCGGCATGGTGTTCCTGCTGCTGCAGCTCTTCCGGAAGACGCCGCGTTTCCTGCAGACCGCGACCGCGCTCGTCGGCACCGGCGCGGTGCTGAGCCTGATCGGGATACCGCTCCTGCACTGGGACGAGGTGCTGCAGGCGCCGCCGACACAGCTGACGACACCGCGATTCCTGATGGTGGCGCTGCTCGTCTGGAGCCTCGACATCGCCGGGTTCATCGTCGCGAAAGCGCTGGATAAGCCTTATATCGTCGGACTTTGTATCGTGGTAGTGTACGAGCTCACATCCATGTCCCTGCGCGAAGCGCTCTTTCCGGCAGTCGGCTGAATGCGCGTCCACATCCTCGGTATTTGCGGCACGTTCATGGGCGGCATCGCCGCGCTTGCGAAGGCGGCGGGCCATCAGGTCTCGGGCTCCGACCAGAACGTGTATCCGCCGATGAGCACGCAGCTGCGTAAGCTCGGGATCCGTCTTCAGGAGGGCTACGATCCCGCGCAGCTCGACGACGACATCGATTGCGTCGTCGTCGGCAACGTGATGCGTCGCGGCGTCCCGGTCATCGAAGCGCTGCTCGATTCCGGCATTCCGTACTACTCCGGGGCCGAGTGGCTCGCGGAGAACGTCCTCAGGGACAAGTGGGTGCTCGCGGTCGCCGGCACGCACGGCAAGACGACGACGACGAGCATGCTCGCGTGGATCCTCGAGCACGCGGGGCTCGAGCCGGGCTTCCTCGTCGGCGGAATCCCAAGCAATTTCTCGATCTCGGCACGTCTCGGCGGCTCGAAGTATTTCGTCGTCGAGGCGGACGAGTACGACACCGCGTTCTTCGACAAGCGCGCGAAGTTCGTCCACTACCGCCCGCGCACGCTCGCGATCACGAACATCGAGTACGACCATGCGGACATCTACCCCGATCTCGACGCGATCCTGTGGCAGTTCCACCAGCTCGTGCGTACCGTGCCGGGTCAGGGGCTGATCAGCGTCGGCGGTCACGATGCGAACATCGAGAAGCTGCTGTCGATGGGCGTGTGGACGCCGGTCGAAACCTTCGGCGCGCGCGAAGGCGCGGAGACGACGTGGTCCGCGGCCTATGAGCTGATCGGCGCGAAGTCCCGCTTCAGCGTGTTCCGGCGCGGCGAGAAGGTCGGCCAGGTCGGCTGGGCGCTGCTCGGCACGCACAACCTCGAGAACGCGCTCGCGGCGCTCAGCTGCGCCGTGCACGCCGGCGTCGAGATCGACGTCGCGCTCGATGCGCTCGCGCAGTTCAAGGGCGTGAAGCGGCGCCTCGAGAAGCGCGGCGTGTTTGCCGGGGTGTCGCTATACGAGGATTTCGCGCACCACCCGACCGCGATCAACTCGACCCTCGAAGGGCTGCGCAGCCAGCAGCCCGAGCGGCGCATCATCGCGGTGCTCGAGCCGAGGTCGAACACGATGCGCATGGGCGTGCACCGCGATGCGCTGCGCAAGTCCTTCGATTCCGCGGACCGGGTCTTCGTGCTCGCAGGCGAGGACCTCGACTGGAAACCCGAGAAGACGCTCGCGACGCTTGGGAGTAAGCTCTCGGTGGCGTCGACCGTCGACGAGCTGCTCGAGCGTCTGCTGGACGAGCTCGCGAGCGGCGACCAGGTCGTTTTGATGTCGAATGGCAGCTTCCAGGGCTTGCCGCGGCTGCTCCAGCAGTCGCTGCGCAGCCGCGAGGTTCGCCAGGCGAGCGCGTGATCCGGCTGCGTCATGCCGGACGGACGTACCGCGCTTTTCCCGTTGAAGACCGTGCTGTTCCCGGGCGGCCTGCTGCCGCTGCGGATATTCGAGGCGCGCTACCTCGACATGGTCGGCAGGTGCATGAAGCGCGGGCAGAGATTCGGCGTGCTGATGATCGTCGACGGGTCCGAGGTCGGGCGCGCGCGAACCGCCGAAGTCGGCACGCTTGCCGAGATCATCGACTGGCACCAGGAAGCGGACGGGCTGCTCGGCATCGTCGTCGCCGGTCGTGAGCGATTCCGTCTGCTCGAGACGTCGCTGCGGGACGACGGCTTGTACGTCGGCACGGTCGACGTGCTGCCCGAGGCGCCTCGCTGCGAGCTTCCGCCGCGTCACGCGCATCTCGCGAAGCTGCTGCGGCAGGTGCTGACCCGGCTCGGCGTGCATCGCCGCGGCGACGAGGACTACGAGGATGCGGCCTGGGTCGGCTATCGGCTCGCCGAGATCCTGCCGTTGTCGCTCGAGGACCGGCAGGCGTGTCTCGAGATGGAGGATCCGCTTGCGCGGCTCGACAAGCTCGGCGCGTCTTTGAATTGATCGTGGGCCGCGAGGCGGCAAGAGGAGAAATGGAAGAAGCGGTACAAGGCGCTGGCTACAAGCGCTGGATGTGTCTGATCTGCGGATTCGTCTATGACGAGGAGAAGGGGCTGCCCGAGGAAGGGCTCGAGCCGGGCACGCGTTGGGACGATGTGCCGTTGTCGTGGCGGTGTCCTGACTGTGGGTCTGGGAAGGAAGATTTCGAGATGGTCGAGGTTTGAGCTTGCTCCTCTCGTCCCGATAGCAAGCCTCGGCGCGGGCGCGGTCATCGTCATAGAGCCCTTTGACGGACCGCCGTGAATCCTTCCCTGGAGGCTGCGTGTGCGCCGTCCATGGCGCACACGCTCCGTCAAAGGGCTCTATGACGATGACCGCGCCGTTGGCGGCGTGCCGGTGAGGGGCGGTTGGGCGACGGAGCGGCGGATCGGTGTATGACGGTGACCGGGCCCGCGCTGGCGCCGACAGAGGGCGTCGAAGAACTCCGTCGAAAGGCGCCGGCGAGCGAACGAGCTACGGTGCGGCGGCCTCGACGGACCACCCGCGCTCGCGGAGCAGGTCGATCACGCTGTGCTCGCCGACGAGGTGCAGCGCGCCGACGACGACGAGGCGCGGCTCAGGCGCAGCGAGGTGCGCCTCGAGCTCCGCGATCCAGCTTTCGTTCCGCTTGACGACCAGCGCGTCGTAAAGCTCCGGGAATCGCTCGAACTCCGCGGCGAGCTCGCGTGCGAGGACGTCGAGCCGGCCGTTGCGCCACGCGTCGATCAGCTCGACGATCGCGCCGCTCGGCGTCTCGATCTCGTCGAGCGTCTGCTCGAGCAGCGCATGCTGCTCGTTGTCCGACAGACCGTCGAACACGCTGACCTGCTGCGCGACCGTCTCGAGGCCGTGCACGGCCTTGCCGTCGGCCGCGGCCTTTGCGAGGAGGTAGCGCTCGACGCCGCTGTCCGCGCGGATGCCGCGCCGCTGGAGCCCGAGGTCGAGCAACGTGACCGCCGCGAACCACGGCTCGAAGCGCTCGAGCAGGCGAAGCTCGAACCCGAGGCTTCCGGCGAGCACGCTCGCTCGCTCGTACAGGTCGGAGTCGAGGCGCTGCTCGAGCGTTTCGCCGCCGTCGAGCAGAGCCGCGGACAGGAACACCGCTTGAACTTCGGCAGGGTCGAGGTCGTCGAGATCGAGCTCCATCACGAGCGCGCCGGCGCGCTCGTAAAGCGAGTCGACGATCGCCGGCAACGGATAATCCTCGTCGCGCAGGTAGTGGACGGAGCCCAAGAGCCAGAGCTCGCCGTCCTGCGCGCCGGCGACGCGCCATGCCGGCGGGTCCGCGGCGGCAACGGCGCCGACGAGCGCCGCAACCGCGAGCACGCTCAGCGCGGCGAGGCGGCGGGCAAGTCGACCCATTCGACCTCCGTCTCGATGTGGCCGTCCGAGTGAAGCACGAGCCAGCGCATGCCGGGCGGCCGGTCGTCGAGCGCGAAGAACACGCTGCCCGGCAGAAACTGCGAGCACGTCGACGGCGTCGTCAGGTACTTCACGCCGCGCCGCTCGCGCTCGCTCTCCTGGTGGACGTGTCCGCAAAGGACGCCGCGGACGTGCGTGTGCGCGTCGAGCACGGCGAGGAACGCGTTCGCGTCCCGCAACCCGACGCTGTCGAGCCAGACGCTGCCGACCGGCAGCGGATGATGGTGCATGACGACGAGCACGTGGCGGTCGCGATGCGCGGTCAGCGACGCGCCGAGGCCGTGCAGGCGTTTCTCGCCGAGACCGCCGGCGTCCTCCCCGGTCAGGAACGTCGACAGGAAGATCAGCGACCACGCGTCGAAGCGCGCATCGCCGCCGACCTTGAAACGGCCGCCCCGCAGCACGTCGGCGAGCAGGTTAGGGTCGTCGTGGTTGCCCGGGACCGCGTATACGGGCAGCCCGAGCGGCTCGAGGATATGGCGGAAGCGCTCGTAGCCGACGCGGCTCTCGTCCTGAACGATGTCGCCGGTCACGAGCACCGCGTCCGGCGGCCAGCGCTTCCCGCGCTGCGCGCGCTCGAGCACCGCGACGAACGTGTCGTGAGTGTTGACGCCGCGCATATGGCTGTCGGTCGACGCATAAAGATGCGTGTCCGTCAGCTGCAGTAGAACCAGCGGCCGAGACACTCGATTCTCACTGCCGCCCGTGCGGGAGCGGTGGGTTCAGGGCCGACCTCGGCGAACGAGGCGGGGCGGACGAGCCGCCGTCGAGAGCGGCTTGGGAAGCGACGAATCGGCAAGTCATCGTATCGGTCGGACGCGGTACGGCCGACCATGATAAATGACGCGGGCGAGGCGGGGTCCCGATTCGCTCACAATCGCGCGAGTTCGTTCGTAAGTTGCGGACGTCCGACACATTCAGCGACAATTCCCTGCTCCGCCGCCCCCCCGACATCAATAACAGCAACGGCTTCTCGGCTACAGATGTCTTTTTCCGGAGACAACGTGATTCAGCATGATCCGTCCAACGCACGGTCCAACGCACGGTCCAACGCACGGTCCGACGCCCGGCGCGGCGCAGCAGCCGAGCGCCCGCCGCGGCGCGTGCTCGCGAACGCCGTGCGCGTGCTCGCGATGGATGCGGTGGAGCGCGCGAAATCGGGGCACCCCGGCATGCCGATGGGGATGGCTGATATCGCGGAGGTGCTTTGGAACGACTACCTTAAGTTCAATCCCGCGAACCCCGAATGGTTCGACCGCGACCGGTTCGTGCTGTCGAACGGACACGGCTCGATGCTGCTTTATGCCGTGGCTCACCTGACCGGCTATCCGCTCGGCATGGACGAGATCGAGCGGTTCCGGCAGCTCGGCTCGCGCACCGCGGGTCATCCCGAGCGGGAGCTGCACATCGGCATCGAGACGACGACCGGGCCGCTCGGACAAGGTCTCGCGAACGCGGTCGGCATGGCGATTGCGGAGAAGGTGCTCGCGGCGACGTTCAACCGCGAAGGCCACGAGATCGTCGATCACTACACGTGGGTATTTGCCGGCGATGGTTGCCTGATGGAAGGCATCTCGCACGAGGCGTGCTCGCTCGCGGGGACGCTCGGGCTCGGCAAGCTGGTCACGATCTGGGACGACAACGGGATCTCGATCGACGGTAAGACCGAAGGCTGGTTCACCGACGATACGCCGGCCCGCTTTCGCGCGTACGGTTGGCACGTCGTCGAGAACGTCGACGGCCATGATCCCGAAGCGATCAAGACCGCGATCGATGCTGCACGCGCCGAGCGCGAGCGCCCGTCCCTGATCTGCTGCAAGACGACGATCGGCTGGGGCGCCCCGACGAAGCAGGGCACGGCCGCGACGCACGGTTCCCCGCTCGGCGCGGACGAGGCCGCGGCGGCGCGGAAAGCGCTCGGCTGGGAGCATCCGCCGTTCTTCGTGCCCGACGAGATCAAGGCGGCGTGGGACGGCACGGCGCGCGGGCGCGAAGCGGAGGCGGCGTGGAACGCGCGCTTCGAGCGTTATCGCGCGGCGCATCCGGAGCTCGCGAGCGAGCTCGAGCGGCGCATGCGCGGCGAGCTGCCCGAAGGCTGGGCCGAGATCGCGGAGCGCGTGATCGACGAGATCGCCGCGGACGCGAAGCCGCTCGCAACCCGCCTCGCGTCGCTGCGCGCGCTCGAGGGCTTCGCGCCGCATCTGCCGGAAATGCTCGGTGGCTCCGCCGATTTAACGGGCTCGAACAACACCCTACATTCGGGCGGGAAGCCCATCACGCGGCAGGCGCCGGCCGGCAACTATCTGCATTATGGAGTACGCGAGTTCGGGATGGCCGCGATCATGAACGGCCTGTCCCTGCACGGCGGTTTCATTCCGTACGGCGGGACCTTCCTCGTGTTCTCGGATTACGCGCGCAACGCGATCAGGATGGCTGCGCTGATGCAGACGCAGAGCGTGTTCGTGCTGACGCACGACTCGATCGGTCTCGGCGAGGACGGGCCGACGCATCAGCCCGTCGAGCATCTCGCAAGCCTTCGGCTGATCCCGAACATGACGGTCTGGCGGCCCTGCGACGCGGTCGAGACCGCGGTCGCGTGGCGCGACGCGATCGAGCGCCGCGACGGGCCGACGTGTCTCGTGCTCACGCGGCAGAACCTGCCGCCGGCGGAGCGAACGCGTGATCAGATCGAGCTGATTCGCCGCGGCGGCTACATTCTGTCGAGTGACGCGGAGCCGCCGCGGATCGTTCTGATTGCGACGGGCTCCGAGGTCTCGCTCGCGCTCGCCGCAGCCGACGAGCTGCGCTCGTCGGGCGTCTCCGTGCGGGTCGTGTCGATGCCGTGCACGTCGATCTTCGATCGGCAGAGCGACGAGTATCGCGCGCACGTGCTGCCGCCGTCGGCCGCGCGCATCGTCGTCGAGGCGGGCGCGACGCACGGCTGGTGGCGCTACGTCGGCGGGCACGGCGACGTCATCGGCCTCGACCGCTTCGGCGCGTCCGCGCCGGCGAAGGATCTGTTCGAGCACTTCGGGTTCACCGTGGAGCGCATCGCGTCGGTCGCGCGGCGCTTCGTCTGAGCCCGTTCGGTAAATAAGACGAGGAGAGGCAGTCATGCCGGTCAAAGTAGCGATCAACGGTTATGGCCGCATCGGCCGCAACATTCTGCGGGCGCTGTACGAAGGCAAGCGCCGCAACGAAATCTCGATCGTTGCGGTCAACGACCTCGGCGACGCGAACACGAACGCCCACCTCACCCGGTACGACTCTGCCCATGGGCCGTTCCCGTTCCCGGTGTCCGTCGAAGGCTCCGATCTCGTCGTCGACGGCGATCGGATCCGCGTCGTGCAGGAACGGGACCCGGCGAAGCTGCCGTGGAAGAGCCTCGGTGTCGACGTCGTGTTCGAGTGCACCGGCCTTTTCGCATCGAAGGAGAAGGCGTCCGCGCATCTCGAAGCGGGCGCGAGCCGCGTGCTGATCTCCGCGCCGGCCGGCAAGGACGTCGACGCGACGATCGTCTACGGCGTGAATCACCAGAGCCTCACGGCCGAGCACCGCGTGATCTCGAACGCGTCGTGCACGACGAACTGCCTCGCGCCGCTCGTGAAAGTGCTGAACGATACGGTCGGCGTCGAGCAGGGACTGATGACGACGGTGCACGCGTACACGAACGACCAGGTCCTGACCGACGTCTACCACAAGGACCTGCGCCGCGCGCGCTCCGCGACCCAGTCGATGATCCCGACGAAGACCGGCGCCGCAGCGGCGATCGGTCTCGTGCTGCCCGAGCTCGACGGGAGGCTCGACGGCTTCGCGATCCGCGTGCCGACGATCAACGTGTCGCTCGTCGACCTGACGTTCACGGCGCGCCGCGCGACGACCGCGGACGAGATCAATCAGGCGATGCGCGCGGCGAGCGAAGGCGCTCTGAAGGGCGTGCTCGCGTACAACGACGGCCCGCTCGTCTCGATCGACTTCAACCACAACCCGGCCTCGTCGATCTACGACTCGACGTTGACGAAGGTGCAGGGCGGCACGTTGGTCAAGGCCTGCGCGTGGTACGACAACGAGTGGGGTTTCTCGAACCGGATGCTCGACGTCGCCGCGCTGATCGGTAAGTTCTAAAAAAATCGTGCCAGGCACGCTTTTTCCGAAAAAGCGTGCCTGGCACGAATTTCTAAGATTTCACGCCTTGGAGGCCTCATGGCACTCGAAGTCGTTCGCATGACCGATCTCGATCTCGCGGGTAAGCGCGTGCTGATTCGCGAGGATCTGAACGTGCCGGTCAAGGACGGCCGCGTCACGAGCGACGCGCGGATCAAAGCCGCGCTGCCGACGCTCGAGGCCGCGCTCGGCAAGGGCGCCGCCGTCATCGTGATGTCGCACCTCGGCCGCCCGAAAGAGGGCGCGTTCGATCCCGACGCGTCGCTCGAGCCGGTCGCAAAGGTGCTTTCCGAGCTGCTCGGCCGCAATGTGCCGGTCGTGCGTGACTTTCTCGACGGCGTCGACGTGAAGCCGGGCGAGATCGTGCTCGCGGAGAACGTGCGCTTCTTGAAGGGCGAGAAGGCGAACGACCCGGAGCTCGCGAAGCGCATGGCCGCGCTGTGCGACGTGTTCGTGATGGACGCGTTCGGCACCGCGCACCGCGCGCAGGCGAGCACCGAGGGCGTCGCGCGGTTCGCGCCGGAGGCGTGCGCGGGTCCGCTTCTCGTCGCGGAGCTCGAGGCGCTCGGCGCGGCGCTCGAAGCGCCTCGCCGTCCGCTGATCGCGATCATCGGCGGCGCGAAGGTGTCGACGAAGATCGAGGTGCTGCGCTCGCTCGCGTCGAAAGTCGACGCGCTGATCCTCGGCGGCGGCATCGCGAACACCGTGCTCGCCGCGGCGGGCGCGGAGATCGGCCGCTCGCTCGTCGAGCGCGACATGGTCGACTTCGCGAAGCGCCTGCTCGACGGCGAGTTCGGCCGCGCGGAAATTCCGCTGCCGACCGACGTCGTCGTCGCCGAGAGCCTCGACGCGGACGCGAAGGGGCGGATCACGGATCTCGCCGGCGTCGGCCCGAACGACATGATCCTAGACATCGGGCCGAGCACCGCGGAAGCGTATGCCCGCCGTCTCGCCGATGCCGGCACGATCGTCTGGAACGGCCCGGTCGGCGTGTTCGAGCATCCGGAGTTCGCCGCCGGCACGCGCCGCATCGCGGAAGCGGTCGCGGCGAGCAGCGCGTTCTCGATCGCCGGCGGCGGCGACACGCTCGCCGCGGTCGAGCAGTTCGGGATCGGCGCGGACGTCTCGTATATCTCGACCGGCGGCGGCGCGTTTCTCGAGTTCCTCGAAGGCAAGCGCCTGCCCGCGGTCGCGGTCCTCGAAGAGCGCGCGAAGAGCCGCCGACCGTAGGCGCCGGCCTGATCGCACACAGTGCCCGCCTGCAACCGCGTATAATTGCGGAAGCCTCAGCCGGATCGAGCCGCGTTTCCAACGGCGCCGGCGAGGAGCATCCGGAGCGATGGCACTGACGCTTTCCGATCCGAAGGCGCTGCTGACGCGCGCGTTCGAGTCCGCACTCGACGCGGCCGCACCGAGGGTTTGCCTCGACCGTGCGCTCGCGAACGTCGATGAGCGCGCTCCGGCCGTCGTGCTCGGCGCCGGCAAGGCCGCCGCCGCAATGGCGGCCGCGTTCAGCGCCGCGTGGGAAGCGCCGGTTCGCGGCCTCGTCGTTACGCGCTACGGCCACGGTCTCGCCGGCGGCGAGGATGCCGGCGGCATCGAGGTCGTCGAGGCGGGGCACCCTTCACCGGACCACGCGAGCCTTGCGGCCGGCGCGCGGCTGCTCGAGCTCGCGCGCAGCGTCCGGCCCGACGAGAAGCTCGTCGGGCTGATCTCGGGCGGCGGGTCCGCGCTCGCGTCGGCGCCGATAGACAGTCTCGCGTTCGAGCAGAAGCGCGACGCGGCGAACTTCCTGATTCGCGCCGGTGCGGACATCCGCGAGATCAATTGCGTGCGCAAGCATCTTTCGGGGCTGAAAGGCGGCAGGCTCGCCGCGGCGGCGCGGCCGGCCAACGTGTTGACGTTCACGATCTCGGACGTTCCCGGCGACGACCCGGCGGATATCGCGTCCGGCCCGACGATCGCGGACCGCACGACGCAGCGCGACGCGCTCGCGATCCTCGACGGCTACCGCTACCCGCGTCTCGACGAGCTGCGGCCGGTGCTCGAGGATCCGCGCTTCGAGACGCCGAAGCCGGACGATCCGTCTTTCGCCGACGATATCGTGCGCGTGGTCGCGTCGAATGCGACGGCGCTCGATGCTGCCGGCGAGCTCCTCGACGCGCAGGGGTTCAAGGTCGTGAAGCTCGGCGACGATCTCGACGACGAAGCGCAGACCCTCGGCCGCGAGCACGCTCGTCTCGCGCTCGAGCTTGCGCGCTCCGGGGAGCGGGTCGCGATCCTGTCCGGCGGCGAGACGCGCGTCGTGCTCGGCGACGGCGAGGGGCGCGGCGGACGTAACCTCGAATATCTCTCGGGCCTCGCGCTCGAGCTCGCCGGCGCACCCGGCGTGTTCGCGCTCGCGGCCGATACGGACGGCATCGACGGCAATGGCGATCACGCGGGCGGCATCGTCACGCCCGATATCCTCGCGCGCGGCGCGAGTCTCGGCCTGTCGCTCGAGGAGCTGCTCGGGCGGCACGACAGCTACCGCTTTTTCGATGCGTGCAATCTATTGCTACGGACCGGTCCGACGCGGACGAACGTCAACGATTTTCGTCTGATCGTTTGTTGGCCAGATCACTAAGGAAGGGCATGCTCAGAAGCTTCGATCTCGAGAACGCACGCCGCCGCACGAAAATCGTCGCGACGCTCGGTCCATCGACGGACGACCCCGAAGTGCTCGAGCGGCTGATCCTCGCGGGTGCGGACGTGCTGCGCATCAATTTTTCGCATGGCACGACCGAGCAGCAGCTGCGGCGCATCGAAATGGCGCGCGAGGTGGCTGCGCGGGTCGGATGCTGCGTCGCGCTGATGGGCGACCTGCAAGGCCCGAAAATCCGCATCGAGTCGTTCGTGAACGGCTCGGTCCACCTCCAGCCCGGCCAGTCCTTTGCGCTCGACATCGAGATGGATCCGCGCGGCGGCACCGATGCGGCCGTCGGCGTCGCCTATCCGCAGCTCGTCGAGGACGTCGAGCCCGGCGACGTGCTGCTGCTCGACGACGGCCAGATCGTGCTGCAGGCGGAGGCCGTCTCGCGGAGCCGGATCGACTGCCGGGTCGTGCAGGGCGGCGAGCTCAGCAGCAAGAAGGGCCTGAACAAACGCGGCGGCGGACTGTCCGCGCCGGCGTTGACGGACAAGGATCGCGTCGACATCGAAACCGCGGCCAAGACGGGCCTCGACTTCGTCGCCGTGTCATTCGCGCGCGATGCGGCGGACATCGACGAGGCGCGGCGGCTGTTGCGCGCCGCCGGCGGGCACGCGTATCTGGTCGCGAAGATCGAGCGCTCCGAGGCCGTGCAGAACATCAAGTCGATCATCTCGGCCAGCGACGCGATCATGGTCGCGCGCGGCGACCTCGCGGTCGAGGTCGGCTATGCGTCGATGACCGGCCTGCAGAAGGGCTTGATCCGTCTCGCCCGCTCGCAGAACAAGGTGTCGATCACCGCGACCCAGATGCTCGAGTCGATGATCGGGCATGCGTCGCCGACGCGCGCCGAGGTGTCGGACGTCGCGAACGCGGTCATGGACGGCACGGACGCGGTCATGCTGTCCGCCGAGACGGCGGTCGGCCGATTTCCGGTGCAGGCGGTCGCGACGATGGCGGAGCTTTGCATCGGCGCCGAGAAGCACGAGACGTTTCGGCGCGCGGCGAACTATCGCCTCGAGGACGTGTTCGAGCACGTCGACGAGGCCATCGCGATGGCCGTGATGTACGTCGCGAACCATCTGAAGGTAAAGGCGATCATCGCGTTGACCGAGTCGGGTTCGACGACGCTGTGGATGTCGCGCGTCCGCTCCGACATCCCGATCTACGCCTTTACGCGGCACGAGACGACCCGGCGCCGCGTAACCTTGTATCGCGGCGTGTATCCCGTCTTGTTCGACGTCACGCAGAACGACGCTTCCGGAATCCACGAGCATCTTTTCGACAGCCTGCGCCAAAACGGCGCGCTCGCTCCCGGCGATCTCGTGATCTTCACGCGAGGTGAGCTGCAGGGCGTCTCGGGCGGCACGAATACGATGCAGATCCTCACCGTGCCCTGAGCGTGAAGGGCGACGCCACCACCTCGCCCCGTGATGTCCTCGCGTCTTCCGCGCCGGCGCTCGCCGGTCGTCCAGTTCGCGGCGCGCAACGCAAAGCCCTCGTCCTTCCCGGCGCCGGCGCGCGAGGGGCGTATCAGGTCGGCGTCCTGAAGGCGATCGCGCACCTTCTGCCGAAGCCTTCCGAGAATCCGTTCTCGATCATCACCGGAACCTCGGCCGGCGCGATCAACGCCGCCGTGCTCGCAAGCCGCGCGGGCCATTACGAGCGCGCGGTGATCGAGATGGAGCACGTTTGGGCGAACTTCGATGCGAGCCAGGTGTTCCGCACCGACAACTGGACGATGCTGAAGTCGAGCCTGCATTGGCTCGTTGCCCTCGTGCTCGGCGGCCTCGGCGTCGGCAATCCGCGATCGCTGCTCGACAACGCGCCGCTGCGCGAGCTGTTGATGCGGCGCATCCCGCGCGGCGCAATCACGCGCTCGATCGAGCGCGGCTACCTCGACGCGTTGGCGATCACCGCTTCGGCCTACACGTCCGCGAAGTCGGTCTCGTTCTATCAGACGAGGCTGCCGATCGAGCCGTGGGAGCGCGTGCGCCGGGTCGGCGAGCCGGCGAAGATCACCGTCGATCACCTCCTCGCGAGCGCGGCCGTGCCGTTCGTGTTTCCGCCGGTCAGGCTCGGCAGCGAGTACTACGGCGACGGCTCGATGCGCCATCCGGCGCCGCTCAGCTCCGCGATCCATCTCGGCGCGGACCGCCTGCTCGTGATCGGCGTCCGCGACGAGCGGCCCGAGCCCGAGCCCGATCCTGCCGTCGAGCCCGAGTTCCCGAGCCTCGGCCATCTCGCGGGCTACATGCTCGACACGTTGTTCATGGACGGCCTGTTCGCGGATCTCGAGCGCCTGACGCGTATCAATCTGATCCTGTCGGAGCTCGGCACGACGCATCTGCATTCGCCGGTGCACGATCTGCGTCCGATCGACGCGCTGATCGTCGTGCCGAAGGAGGATCTGCGGCAGGTCGCGAAGAAGTACATCGGCGAGCTGCCGCGGGCGGTGCGGATGCTGCTGCAGGGGGTCGGCGCTTACGGGCGCGGCGGGATGCAGCTCACGAGCTATCTGCTGTTCGAGTCGGGGTTCACGCGTGAGCTGATCGCGATGGGGTATCGCGATGCGATGGAGATGAAGGACGACCTCGAGGCGTTCTTGCTCGACGAGCCGATCGAGCGGCTGGATGCGCCGCAATACCTGAAGGAGCGGCTCGAACACTAGGGGTGGCGGCGCCCGCTGGTCGTTTTGACCGGTCGGCCGTCCCGGAGGCGTGCTCGTATGTGCGCTCGCGGGACACGCGGGAAGATCGTCCATGACGCTCGGTCGCGGCCATCCATGGCCGAGGCTGTGTGAAAACGGCCCGGCGTCTACAATCCTGATTTTCCGGCACTAAGGCATCATGTGAGCGGCTACATACAGGGCGAGAACCGCCATCAGGCGACGTTGTTT